>Ga0182737_1000558_pt1 | contig 50654 bp, 39 predicted proteins | sample eDN5th30CBELigOP_FD_128878 | JGI IMG/M metagenome (GOLD analysis project Ga0182737, IMG submission 128878) | Enriched Organic Plus compost microbial communities from Emeryville, California, USA - eDNA 5th pass 30_C BE-Lig OP (version 2) (version 2) ...
GCACATTTTGACCGGGCCGATGGGGCTAAAACCGCCAACCGCCTGTTACAGCGACTTCAGCAAATCGGCTACCAAGTCACCATCACGACCGCTCCCGCCAGCTAAGTTTCACTTCAGACACCCGGGTGGCCACGCGGGCATGCCACGGGCGTCGCTTGGGGGGTGTCAGACACCTGGTTGCGAGGCACCTGGTTGCCAAGCGCCTGGTTGCGGGACGCCTGGCTGCAAGACGCTTGCCTGCGCCTAGGCGGGCCAGTGCACCGCTTCCATGTCCGGGTGCACTTTCAGCAGCCGGCACGGTACCTGCAGGAAGTTCGATATCCACGCCGCCGCCAGGTCGCCTTCGTCGACCACGTCGACCGTCTGGTCGCCGATGCGGATCTGGTAGCGCACGCTGTCGTCGTCTTCGATGACGTCCAGCGGGATGTCCATGCGCAGCATGCCCGGGGCCTTCATGACCAGGTAGCCCAGGCGCAGTTCGACGGCCACTTCGGCCAGCCGCGGCGCCAGCGCGCGGGTCAGCCAGGTGCCCGCGTCGTTGGCGACCAGCCAGCGCTTGTGATACGGCTGGGCCTGCGACTGGGAGGTTTCGCCGCATTCGGCGACAGGCTGGAAAGCGGGTGCGCTCATTTGCCCAGGATTCCTTTCAGAGCTTTGTCGAGTTGTGGAGGCACGGTGGCGCCCTCGGCCTTGCCGCCGATGGCTTCCTTGAGTTTTTTCTCGAGCCCGCGCTTGAGCGCGTCGGCCGCCGCGCCGCGCCACTGCACGGTGTAGACGGGCTTTTCGAACGGGCCGCTGATCAGCACCGGAACGGTGATGCCCTTGAGTTCTTCCAGGTCTTTGCCGTCCTGGCCGGTGCTGGTGTTGACGATGCGCACCTTGGCCAGGAAGTTCAGGGTTTTCTGGACGAAATCGATGGCGGCGGGATCGCCCTGGGTGACGCGCAAGAGCGGCGAGGCCATGTCCAGCCGCTTGACGGTGCCCACGCCCTTGACGAAGACCAGGTCCGCCTCGAGCGACGTGAAATCGGTCTGGCGGGCCTGGTCGGCCGCCAGCGAGGCGTCCTGCGCCTGGCCGGTGAAGGCGGCCTTCAGCTCGCGCAGCGTCTGCGCCACGTTGATGCCGCGCACCGCGCCGTCGCGCAGGCGCAGTTGCATGCTGCCGTTCAGGCCGGTGGTCAGGGCATACGAATTGGAACCCGCGGTTTTCAGGTCCAGCGCCACGCTGCCCGTGCCGGTCAGGGCGCGCTGCTGCACCAGGTCGGCCAGCAGCGGGCCGATGGCGATGCCGGCCAGCGTCATCTTGGCGGCGACCTGGTTGCCGTTGGCGGCATCGACCGACATGGTGCCCCCCAGCTTGCCGTCGTACAGCGAGGCGGCCAGGGTGGAAATATCGAGCTTGCCCTTCTCGAGCTTGAGCTTGGCGGTCAGTTCGCTGGCCTTCAGGCCGCGCACCACCAGCTCGCCGATCTTGATGGTGCCGTTGGCGGTGGGGCCCACCAGGGCCGACAGGTCGATGGCGCCGTCGGCCACCGGGGCCGCGGGCGCCGGCTTGGCGGGCGGCTTGGCCGGGTCGTCTTGCTTGCCGTCGCCGGCCGGCTTGGGCGGCGCCGCCACGACGGGCGGAGCCAGCTTGTCCAGGTCGAGCGTATCCACGGCCAGCGCGAACGTGATGTCGGGCACCGCGCTCAGTTTCTTGACGTCGGCCGTCAGGTCGAACTTGCCGCCTTCCAGCACGGCGTTGATCTTGGCGCCGGCCTGGTCTTTCTGCAGATTGGCGTTCATGCTGCCGATCACGGGGATCTGCAGGCTGCCCTTGGGCAGGCCCGGGTCGGTGATGCTGACGTCGCCCTTCATGGCCGACAGGCCGATGGCCCGCTGCCACAGGTTGAAGGTGGCGGGCGACGTGAAGACCGCCTTGACCACGCGCTTGCCCTGCGTCAGCGTGCTGTCGAGCTTGATTTCCTTGATGTCGAGCTCGCTGGCGTTGCCGCTGATGCCGTTCAGGCCGAAGCTGGCGTCCAGCCCCTGCAGGCGCACGCGCCCGGTCAGCGCCTGGCCGGTGGCCGAAGACGGCGAGATATTCAGCGCCGGCGCATCGGCCGCCAGCTCGAAGGGGCCGCCGGGCAGCGCGCCCTTGGCCCGCACCGCCAGCTTTTCGATCTGCAGCTGCAGCTTGTGGGGGTCCACCGCCAGCTTCGGGATGGCCACGCTGGCCTCGACATTGTTCATGGGCGTGGCCGGGTCCGGCACATTGCCCTGGAACACGATTTCCAGCCCGGCCACGTCCAGCGACGAGGTGCGCCCGTTGAACGCCAGGTTGCCGCGCGCGGCCAGGCTCTTGGCCTCGGCGCCCAGCACGTTGCCGTCCATGCGCACATCGAGCCTTTGCGCCGCGAAGCGCTTGGCCAGCGGATCCAGCGTCAGCAGGCCCTGGCCGGTCAGGTTGGCGTCCACGCGCGGGTTGCCGCCCTCGACGCGCGCCGACAGGCTGACGTCGAACGGCTGGTTGTACGTGACCCGGCCCGTGTTGGCGTTCAGGTTGGTGACCGCCACCGCCATGCCGGAGATTTCGTCTTGCAGCTGCAATTCGCCGGCCTGCAGGTCCAGCCCGGCGATGTCGATCTGCATGGTGGCGGGCGCCGAGGCGCCGCCGGTGGCAATGGCCTGCGCCGCGCCGGCCATGGCGCCGACCGCCGCGCTGGCCGGCCCGGCCGGTTCGGTGCTGTTGGGCAGGCCCCCGCCGACCAGGTCTTCGAAATTCAGGTGGCCGTCTTTGTTGCGCACCACGCGCGCCTTGAACCCGTTGATGGCGACGTGGTCGACCACCAGGTTGCTGGACAGCAACGGCCAGACGGCCACCGCCAGGCGCATGCTTTCGATCGAGGCGAAGGTGTCGGTGCTGTCGACTTCCGACAGCGACACGCCCTGCACCGCCAGGCCGATGCGCGGGAACAGCGAGAGCTCGATGTCGCCGTCGATGACCAGAGTGCGCTGATAGCGTTCCTGGACAAGCTCTTCGAGTTTGTATTTATAGGCGTTGGGGTCGAACGTGAGCAAAAAGATGGCCAGGCCGACGACGGCCACGACAACCAACACCACCAGGCCAATCAGTATGCGCTTGAACCACGTTTTCATTGCCGCCCCGCGGGTACCTCGACTGGAAAAAATAGGAATAACCGCTCGCCATCCGGTAAGGTATGGGACGATTCCAGCCGCTCCGAGCCGGCGGCGTGGCAATATGGTAACAAACCGGGGCCTGGCGGCCCCTTCGCCATATAGAGAAACACAATGCTTGCCATGGATACGCTTGCCGATTTCCCGCGCCGGAAACTGCCCGACTTGCTGCGGGCCATGCCGAAGGCCGAACTGCACGTGCATATCGAGGGCACGCTCGAGCCCGAACTGATCTTCGCGCTGGCCCGCCGCAACGGCGTCGCGCTGCCCTACGCCGACGTCGAGGCCCTGCGCGCGGCCTACGCCTTCACCAACCTGCAAAGCTTCCTGGATATCTACTATGCGGGCGCGGGCGTGCTGCTGCACGAGCAGGATTTCTTCGACATGGCCATGGCGTACTTCCGGCGCGCCGCCGCCGACCATATCGTGCACGCCGAACTGTTTTTCGACCCGCAGACCCATACCGCCCGCGGCGTGCCCATGGAAGCGGTCATTGCCGGCCTGGCGCGTGCCTGCGACGCCGCGCAGGCCGAACTGGGCATCAGCAGCGCGCTGATCCTGTGCTTCCTGCGGCACCTGAGCGAGGCCGAGGCCCTGCAGACGCTGGACCAGGCGCTGCCCTACCGCCGCCACTTCATCGGCGTCGGCCTGGACAGCGGCGAGCGCGGCAACCCGCCCGACAAGTTCGCCCGCGTCTTCGCCCGCTGCCGCGAGCTGGGCCTGCGCATCGTGGCCCATGCCGGCGAAGAAGGGCCGGCCGACTACATCCGCGACGCGCTGGACCTGCTGGGCGCCGAGCGCATCGACCACGGCGTGCGCTGCGTCGACGACCCCCGGCTGGTCGCGCGCCTGGCGCGCGAACGCGTGCCGCTGACCGTCTGTCCGCTGTCGAACGTGAAGCTGCGGGTGTTCGACACCCTGGCGGCCCACAACCTGGCCGTGCTGATGGACGCGGGCCTGTGCGTCACGGTGAATTCCGACGACCCGGCCTATTTCGGCGGCTACCTGAACCAGAACCTGCTGGAACTCTTCGACGCCCTGCCGCAGCTGGAGGCCCGCCATGCCGTACAGTTGGCGCAAAACAGCTTCGAAGCCAGCTTCGTGCCCGAAGCGCGCAAGGCGCGCTGGCGCGCCGACCTGGCGGGCGTGGTGGAACAGCTGGCGCGGGCCTGATCCGGGCCGGCCGCCTTTCCTGGCACAATGACCCTCAGCGCAGCGGCGCCGCGCCGCTGTCCGGAAACGTTCTGTCGGAGACCCCGTCTTGCCCACACAACAACAAGGCCTGCAGATCATCCAGCACCTGGGCCAGACCTATCGCGCCATGCAGGGGGCGTTCAGCAGCCGCGTGGGGCACGCGCTGCCGCGCTGGCGCATCCTGCTGACGCTGCACGAATGCGGCCAGTGTTCGCAAAAACTGCTGGCCGAACGCTGCCGGCTGGACCCGGCCTCGCTGACCCGCCTGCTGCAGGCCATGCAGCAGCAAGGCTGGGTCACGCGCAGCGCCGACCCCCACGACAACCGCGTCACCAACGCCACCCTGACGCCAGCCGGCCAGGCGGTGGTGGACCAGGCGCTGCCGCGCCGCGCGGCATTTTTCGAAGAATCGCTGCAGGGCCTGTCCGACCAGGACATCCAGGCCCTGACGCAGGTACTGGACCTGCTGGAACGCAATTTCGCGCAGGCCGCCATGCCGCGGGCCCAGCCCGGCGACTGACGCGGCCCGCGCCGCTTGCCGCTCAGAACGGCACCATCAGCTTCAGCGAAGCCCGATGGCTCTGGATGTGGGACGAGAATTCCCCATCGTATTGCAGCCGGAAATCGACGCCGCCGGCATTCGACACCTGCAGGCCCGCCCCCAACCGGCCGATGACGTCGTCCACCGGCAGGGATGTCTCGAACGCCCCCGCGCCATCCGGCGCACCCTGCAGGCGGGCCTTGGCGGTGTATTCGTCCTGCGACAGGAACGACACGCCGCCGTAGGCGAACGGCCGCATGACGGCGCCATTGTCCAGCGATACCTTGCCGCCCACTTCCAGCATGGGCGACAGGCCCATGATGAACTCGTTGCTGCTTTCCACATCCAGGTGCATGGCATTGCCCGATTCGCTGTAGCGGGGCATGTGGGTGTACATCGCGTCCAGGTCCAGGTAGGGCTTCAGGTAGAACTTGTCGCTGGCAAAGGTGCGCGCGATGCGCAGGCGCAGCGCGGCGCCGTAGATGTCCGGGTCGGAACTGGCGGTGCTTTCCAGGCCGGGAATGCGGATGCTGCGGTCGATGTCGTATTGCCCGTAGCCGCCGCCCAGGCCCGCGGAAAACGTCCAGGGCCCGACTTCCCGCTTGAGCACCACGCCGGCGTAGCCGCTGTCGCCCTTGCCGCTGACGCGGCCGTCATCGCCGCGCAGGTGGGTGTTCTCGTAGGCCACCGAGCCGCCCAGGAACCAGCCCGGGCTGACCTGGCGCTGCCCGCCGAACTGGTAGGTCACGCCGTCCAGTGAAAAACCCGACACGCCGCCGCCGCCGTCCTGGTCGGTGCTCAGGCCCGACACCTGGCCCCACAGGCAGTCCTGCTCGCCGGTCAGCGCGCTGCCGCCCTGGAAGGCCGGGCACGACATCATCGCCCCGGTGAAACGCGCCATGCTGGCCTGCATCTGCGCGGCCGGCGCCACGGCCACCCCGGGCGACAGGTCGGCCAGCTGTTCGGCATAGGTGTCCGCGCCGCTGCGCGAGGCCGCGTCCAGCGCGGCGAACAGCGGCGCCATGGCGGCGTTGCCGCCCAGGTCCCAGGCGCCTTGCACATGGCGCGCCACCGAACGCGGGTTGTCGGCCAGCTGCATCGATGACGCCGCGAAATCGGCGCCGGCCGCGCGCACGCGCACATCCTGGCCCTGCAGCCTGGCGTCGTAATCGATCACGGGGGTGTCCAGGGCGCGGGGCACGCCCTGGATATCGCCTTCCAGGGTGGCCACGGTGACCTCGCGGCCGGGCAGCAGGGTCAGGGGCCGCACATCCACCCGGCCATCCAGGCGGGCATCGCCCTGCACTACCATGCGCGGGGCCTTCAGGCGCTCGAAGTCCACATCGGCCTGCAGCATGCCGGCCGACTGCAACGTGAAGTCGCCGGCGACCGTCAGCGTGCCGAACGCGCCCGGCTTGCCGATGACCACCCGCCCCGCGTTATCGATGTTGCTCTGGTAAAGGGTGGCGTCGCTGAGCGTGCCGGCCGTTTCGTTGCGGGTATCGCACGCGACATCGCCCGCGTCGTTATGGCACTTGATGTTGCCCAGGACCACCCCGGCGTTGTTGATGGTAAGCGTCCCGGCCGGCGCGTCGGCGCGGGCCATCGTCGGGACGTTGTTATTGATCTGCAGCGAGGCGCCGTCGTATTGGATCGCTATTTCGGAATTCGACGAGATCAGGCCATCGACACCAATGTTCAGGATGTTCTGGTTACTGCCGACGAACCACACGCCATGGCCGTCGCCGGAGCCCCCGGTGACGGTGCCGTAGACGTTGACCGTCACCACGCCGTCGCCCTGCGAGCCCTGGCTTTGCGCGAAGATGCCGGTCGCGCCGTCGCCGGAAGCGATGACCTGTCCGGTTTGCGTCACGGTGACATCCTGGGCCTGGCCCTGGCCGCCTGAATTGCCGGCATAGCCGCTGCTGGAACTGCCGCCCAGGCCGCCGGCGCCGCCGATGGACTGCGCGATGATGCCGAAGGCGCTGGCGCCGGTGGTCACGACGTTGCCGTTCACGTTGACATCGACTTCGCCGCCATCGCCGGTGCTGCCGCCGTTGCCGTCGGCGGTCGAAGACTGCCAGTCCTTGTAGCTGTCGAGATCGATGCCGGTGCGCGTATCGCCGGCAATACCGCCGCCGCCGCCGATCGACTGCGCGATGATGCCGTGCGCCCCATCGCCGGTGGTCGAGATCGAACTGCCGGCATTGAGGCTGACCGAGACCTTTTCGCCGTCTCCGTTGGCGCCGTCGCTGCCGCCGAACGCCACGGAAGACAGCTTGCCGCCATCGCCCGCGCCGGCCATGCCGCCGCCACCGCCGATCGACTGGGCCACCAGGCCATAGGCGCGGTCGCCGGTGGTTGTCACTTTGGTGCCGAACGTCACGTCCACGATCCCGCCGTTGCCCGCCGCGCCGCCGCTGCCGCCCACGGCCAGGGCAAGGTCGTGGCTGTCGTCGTCATCGTCGGCCGCCGACTCGCGGCTGCCCGCGCCCCCGATGCCGCCGCCGCCGCCGATCGACTGCATGGCGATGCCCACGGCATCGACGCCCGTCGTCGCGACGGTGACCCAGCCGCCGTCTTCGCCGCTGGGCGTCTGGATGGCGCCGCCGGCGCCGCTTGCGCCGCCACTGCCGCCGACCGCCAGCGTGCCGTGCGACTTGGCCGACCCGTCGCCGGCCTGCCCGCCGCCACCGCCGATGGACTGCAGCAGGACGCCGTAGGCGCGGTAGCCCGCGGTGGAAATCTTGTTGTCGTGCGAGCCGTCGAAATAGGCGGTCACGGTGCCGCCCTGGCCCGCCGCGCCGCCGGTGCCGCCGACGCCGATCGTCAGGTTGGCGGAGGCCTGGCTGCCCGATGCCGTGGACGAGCCGCCGGTGCCGCCGCCGCCGCCGATCGACTGGGCCACCAGGCCGTCGGCCCAGTCGCCGGTGGTGCCGATCTGCCCGGCGAAGGTCGCATTGACGGCCCCGCCGTCGCCGCCGGTGCCGCCCTTGCCGCCCACCGCCACGCCGAAGTTGTACGAACTGTTCTCGTCGTCGGCCTCGGCATCGTCGTCCGTGCCGGACAGCCGCTCCAGGATGGGGCTGCCCGACGCATCGGAACCGACCGAGCCGCCCAGGCCGCCGCCACCGCCGATCGACTGCAGCAGCGCGCCGTCGGCGTCCCCGCCTTCGGTGCGGATCGCGCCCAGCAACGTGGCGTTGACGGTGCCGCCGGTCGCGCCCGAGCCGCCCGTGGCGCCCAGGCTCAGCGACAGCTTGCCGCTGCCGCCGCCTTCGTTGCCCTCGGGGTCCCGGCCGGCGGACACGCCCATCGTTCCGCCCTGCGAAGCGCCGCCGCCGCCGCCGATCGACTGCGCCACGATGCCGCGCGAGCCGGAGCCCAGCGTGCGGATGACGAAATTGGGGTTCAGGGTGATGTCGACCTCGCCGCCCTTGCCGCCGCCGCCGCCCGTGCCGCCCAGCCCGATGGTCACGTCCACGTTGGTCATCCCGCCATTCGAGAAGGCGTTGGTGCTGCCCACCCCGCCGTTGCCGCCGCCGCCGCCGATGGATTGCGCCAGCACGCCGTTGGCTTGATCGCCGTAGGTGATGATGCTGGAAGCGGGCGGGATGTCGGTGTACGGCGGCACGACCAGCGACGGCGGCAAGGGCGCGTACGACGAGCCGGCATCGCCCAGCGCGATGCTGACCTTGCCGCCATCCCCGCCGCCGGCGCCGGTGCCGCCCAGCGCCATGCCGACGGTGGCCGAGACCGAATCGCCATCGCCCAGCGTGGCGGCCAGGGCGGACGAATCGCCGCCATTGCCGCCGCCGCCACCGATGGATTGCGCGACCAGCGCATGCGAGCCGTCGCCCAAGGTGGCGACCGAAGAGTTGCTGTCCAGCACGATCTGCGTCACGCAGGCCGTGTCGTCCGACGCGCAGGCATTGCTGCCGGCGCCGCCCGCGCCGCCGACCGTGGCTTCCAGGTTCAAGGCCACCGACGTGCCGTCGCCGGTGGGCACCGCCAGCACCAGGTCGCGCGCCGTCGCGCTGCCGCCGTTGCCGCCGCCGCCGCCGATCGATTGCGCCAGGATGCCGAACGAATCGTTGGGGGCGTAGGTGGCGGGATCGGCCCCGATGGTGCCGGTGGGCGTGCCGGTGACAATGCGCGAATCGCTCAGGCTCACGATGGCGGCGCCCCCCGTGCCGCCGGCGCCGCCCGCGCCGCCCATCACCAGCGCCGCATTGACGCCCAGGGTCGCATCGGCGTAGCTGGAATCGCCGCCATTGCCGCCGCCCCCGCCGATCGCCTGCACCAGGATGCCGGGCGCGTGCGCGCCGCCGGTGCTGAGGTTCAGGCCGGAATAATTGACCTCGGCCGACCCGCTGTTGCCCCCCTGGCCGGCGCTGCCGCCCACTTGCAGGGCCAGCACCGACGCGAGGCTGACGTTCTTGACGCTGCCGCCCGCGCCGCCGCCCCCGCCGATGCTTTGCGCGATGATGCCGGGCGCATAGTCGCCGTGCGTGTTGACGTAGGTAGACTGGCTGGTGGGCGCGTCGTCCGTCGCGCACGTGTTACCCCGGTTGGCAATGCACACGGTGCCGCCGTCGCCGCCGCCGCTGCCGCTGCCGCCCAAGGCCACCGAGACCCCGACCGACGCCGTGAAGGTGTCGCCGCCGCTGCCGCCGCCCCCACCGATGGACTGCGCCAGCACGCCGGCGCTGAACTGGCCGTAGGTCTGGACCACGCCGAGATTCTGCAGCAGTACGGCGCCGCCCCCGCCGGCGCTGGCGCCATCGCCGCCCACGCCCACCACGCCGAGGCTGTCGCCGCCGCTGCCGCCGCCCCCGCCGATGGACTGCGCCACCACGCCGATGGAAGCGTTGCCCGTGGTGGAGATCGGCCCGGTATTGTTTATCGTGACGCCGCCTCCGGCCGACCCGGTGGCGCCGGCCGAGTTGCCGCCCACGCTGAGCAGGCCGGTGGCGCTGCCCGAGGCCCCGCCGCCGCCGCCGATGGACTGCCCCACGATGCCGTGCGAGTCGTAGCCGCTCGTGGAGATCGTCGCCTGGGTCGACAGGGTGACCTGGCCGGCCGTGCCGCCGCCGGCGCCATCGCCGCCCAGGGCCACCGCATCCGAGGTGTCGGCGCCCCCGGCGCCGCCGCTGCCGGCGATGGACTGGGCCAGCACGGCATGCGCGTGCTGGCCGGTGGTACTGATGCCCCCGCTGATCGTGACGTCGACCATGCCGGCGTCGCCGCCATTGCCGCCATTGCCGCCCTGGCCGCCCAGCACGGCCACGAAGTCGCTGCCCGTGCCCCCGCCGCCGCCGATGGACTGCGCCACATAGCCGATGGAAAAATCGCCGGTCGTGCCCACGATAGCGCCGTCGGCGGATACAGTGACCTTGCCCGCGCCCCCGCCGAACCCGCCACCGCCGCCCTGCCCGGCCAGCGCCGTGCTGTCCTGGCCGTCGCCGCCCTGGCCGCCCACGCTCTGGGCCGCCACGGCGGGCAAATTGTCGCCGTGGGTCGTGACGTACGCCCGGGACGTCAGTTGCACCGTGACATCGCCGGCGGTACCGCCGGTGCCGCCAGGCTTGTCCTTGGGCGGGCTCGTGCCGCCCTTGCCGCCGACGGCCCGGGCGGCCACGCCCGCGCCTTCGATCTGCACGTCCGGGTCGGATCCCGCCACGTCGAGCACGACACCGCCGTCGACCGTCATCTGGATTTCCTGGGTCCAGTTGGACGTGGTACTGCCCCCGCCGTCGCCGCCGCTGTCGCTGTTGTCTTTCGAGGTCGTGCCATCGCCGCCCAGCGTCTCGGCCCGGATGCCGAACACCTTGGCGCTCTGGTCGACCTGCCAATAACTGTTGATCAGCCCCGAATGGTCCACGTTGATGGTCCCGCCCGTACCGGCGGTGCCGTTGTCGTCGCCCCCTTGCCCGCCGGTCGCCTGGGCGGAAATCGCCGCGCCCGAGGTGTTGGTCTTCAGGCGCGCGTCGCTGCTGCCCAGGTTGATGGCGCCGCCGTTGGTAATGCTGATCGTGCCGGCATTGCCGCCCTGGCCGCCGGTCTGGTCGCCCTCTGCGCCATTATTCTGGTTGCCGCCGACCCCGCCCTGGGCCAGGGCGTGGATGCCGAACAGGCCGGTCGAAGGCGTCAGCACGGTGCCCGCGACGGTCAGCGTGCCCGTGTTCTGGATCGTGACCGACTGCGCGGTCCCGCCGGCCCCGCCGCTCGTATCGTTGTCGCCGTTGTCCGTGTCGCCATTGCCGCCCAGCCCCTTGGCGAAGATCACACTGTTGAATGCCGCGGGCGAGGTCGTGCCGCTGAGCGTCAGCGCGCCGGAATTGGTCAGGCTGATCTGGCCGGAAGCACCCGCCGCGCCGGAATCGTCGCCGTCGGCGCCGGTCGACATGCCGGTCATGATGCCGAGCAGCGGCTCCGAGAAACCGATAAAGGGTATTTCCTGGGTGGCATCCGTGGTGTAGTTGCTGGAATTGGAAAGCGTGATATCCGAGCCGGCCTCGCCGGCGTCGTTGGCGTAGCAGTACTTGGCCTGGTACGGGTCGGACGAAGAGCTTTGGTCGCATTGCTCCGCCGCGTGGGCCATGCCCACGGCCATCCAGCCGCATGCGCCCAGTGCCGAGACGATCGCCAGGCGCAGGGCAGTCTGGCGCATCGGAAAACCGCTGGAGCGGGCGACTTGCTGGCGTGCGGGTGTGCGTGTCATGGTGTCTGGTCCAGGTTGGGGCGGGCGCGCACCACTGGCATTGACCTTGCCTGCCATCGCGCGGGCTGTGGGACTAGATTCTGATTTCGCGCCGTTTCCAGACCAAGATTTTTTCGACGAAACGTGCCTTTTTTTCGATGAAATAGCATTGCACACTGTTGCTCGGGCGCCGCGCCGCCTGCCGGCCCCGCCATGGAATGTGCCCCCCGGATTGACAGAAGCCCGTCAATGAATATATCGTACGACACATCTAAAGATACATCGTAAGATACTCAGGATATTCGATGCGAGCACGACACGACTCCGCCGGCCCGGGCATGATGCGCGGGCGCAAGTTCGGCGCCGACGAGCTGCAGCTGATGCTGCTGGCGCTGCTGGAACAACAGCCCCGCCATGGCTACGAACTGATCAAGGAACTGGAAACCCGTTCCAATGGCTACTACAGCCCCAGCCCCGGCGTCATCTACCCCGCCCTGACCTACCTGGAAGAGCTGGACTACACCACCGTGGAAACCCACGGCAACCGCAAGCGCTACCACCTGGCGCCGGCCGGCCGGGCGCACCTGGACACGCATCGCGAACGCGCCGGGCGCCTGTTTACCGGCCTGCAGCACGCCGCGCGCAAGATGGTGTGGATGAAGCAGGCCTGGCAGGGCGAGGCCGGCGTGCAGGAAGCGGTCGAGGCCAGCGGCTGGCTGCACGAATTCGTCGAGGCGCGCCGCGCCCTGCGCGAGGCGCTGTTCGGCCGCACCGACGCCGACGCGGCCGAACAGCGCCGCATCGCCGCCATCCTGCGGCGCGCCACGGCCGAGATCGCCGGCGACGCGCCCGGGCCCTGTGAATAGGCCCCAGGCAACAAGGATACTCATGCCACATTCGACCCACCCCGACCCCTACGCCGTACAGAAAGTGCGGCATCCGCTCAAGGCGCGCCTGCTGCAGGTGCGGCGCGTGCAACGCATCGGCCCCTACCTAGTGCGCGTGACCCTGGCGGGCGACGAACTGGCCGGCTTCGTGTCGGCCTCGTTCGACGACCACGTCAAGCTGTTCCTGCCCGTGGCCGATGGCCTGCCCGTCATGCCCGTCATCGGGCCCGACGGCCCCGGCTACCCGGAAGGCGCGCCGCGCCCCGTGTCGCGCGACTACACGCCGCGCCGCTACGACGCCGACGCGGGCGAACTGGACATCGACTTCGTGCTGCACGGCGCGGGCCCCGCCGCCAGTTGGGCCGCGCAGGCCAGGCCCGGGCAATACCTGGGCGTGGCGGGGCCGCGCGGTTCGTTCGTCATTCCGCAGGCGTTCGACTGGCACCTGCTGATCGGCGACGAAACCGCGCTGCCCGCCATCGCGCGCCGGCTGGAGGAACTGCCGCGCGGCAAGCGCGTGCTGGCCGTGATCGAGACCCGCCACCCCGGCGCGCGCATTGCGCTGCCCACCCAGGCCGACCTGAGCCTGCAATGGGTGCACGGCGCTGCCGAGCCGGCCGACGGCCCGTCCGTGCTGGAACGCGTGGTGCGCCGGCTGCAGCTGCCGGAAGGCGAAGGCTATGTCTGGGCGGCCGGCGAATCGGCCGTCATCCGCGCCATCCGCCAGCACCTGGTGCAAGAGCGCGGCATCGACAAGTCGCGCATCCGCGCCGCCAGCTATTGGCGCCACGGCGATGCCGGCGCCCACGAAGTGTTCGGCGACTGAACCATGGCGCTCGCCGATACCGCCCGGGCCGATGGCGATGCGCGCGGCCCCATTGCCGCCGCCATCGCCGCCGTGGTGCGCGACGGCCATATCCTGCTGGTGCGGCGCGCGCACCCGCCGGACGCGGGCCGCTGGGCCTTGCCCGGCGGCAAGATCCACACGGGCGAGGCGGTGCGCCAGGCCGCCCTGCGCGAACTCTACGAAGAAACCGGCGTGCGGGCGCGGGCGCTGCAAGTATTCGACGCCCTGGACGTGCACGACCGCGACGCGCAAGGCGCGCTGCGGCGGCACTACATCCTGGTGGCCGTGCTGTGCCGCTGGACCGGCGGCGAGCCGGTGGCGGGCGACGACGCGCTCGAGGCGCGCTGGTTCGAGATCGCCGGCCTGCCCGCGCAGGACCTGGCGATGAGCTTCGGCGTGGCCGACGTGGCGCGGCGCGCGGCCGCCCTGATCGGCCTGGCGCCGGGCGACTAGCGCCGGCGGCCCGTCAATCCGGATCCGCACGGGGCGAACTCAATCCGCCCCGTGTACGAACCGCTCGAACAGATCCACCGAGCCCATCTGGCCGCCCTTGAGCATGACCTGCATGCCGTCCAGCGCCGGCGCGTCGCTGTGCAGGCGGCACAGGGCCACGCCCGGCTCGACGCGCGCCAGGTGCGACAGGCCCCAGGCATCCAGGGCCTGCATGGCCAGGCTGGAGCTGTCGCCGCCCGCCACGCCCAGCCGGGCGACCGGACGGCGGCGCAGCACCGCGTCCAGCAGGCGGCCGCCGGCGCGAGCCAGTGCCTGGCTTTGCACGCCGGCGGTGCGCTGGCCTTGTTCGTTGTCGATCCAGGCCAGGACGTGCCGGCCGTCCTGCAAGGCCTGCGCCAGTTCGGCGGCGACGGCATCCTGGTAGGCCGCATCGGCCTGGGCCAGGCGGCCCGGGTCCAGCCGGACCTTGCGGTACGAGGCCGCCGCCCGGACTTGCCGCGCCGTGACCGGCGACAGGCTGCCGGCCAGCAGCAGTACCGGGCCCTGGGCCGGCGCGATGCCGTCGCGCGGCGCGGCCGCGGCATCGCCCCACTGGGGCCCCAGCGCCTCGATCACGCTGCTGGCGCCGACGGCCAGCAGCGAATCGGCGCCGGCCCGGGCGGCCAGCACCGCGCCGATCGATTCCAGGTGACGGGCCTCGGCCGCGTCGAACAGCACCGCGTCCACGCCGTCGGCCAGCAATGCCTGTATGCGCTCGCCAATGGCCGCGCCCCCTTGCGCGCAGGCGCGCCAGTCGACCAGGCCCACGCGGCCCGCGCCCAGTTGGGCGAAGTGGCGCCGCAGGTCGGCCTCGTGCATGGGCGTGACCGGATGGCGGCTCATGGTGGGATGCCGGTCGATGCGGTGCACCTCGCCATCGGCCGCGGCGTACAGCTGGGCAAAGAGGCAATAGCGGCCCAGGCTGGGCTGGCCGCCGACGATGGCGGGCCAGCGCTGGCGCACCGCGTCGCCCAGCACCCGCATCGCCACCGCGATATTGCCGACCTGTGCCGCACTGTCGAAGGTGGAACAGACTTTGTAGTGCACCACGCGCGGCCGCAGGTCGCGGAAGAACGCCGCCACCGGCCGCAGCGCCGCGCGCATGGCGTCCGGCGCCATGGCGCGGGTGGCGCCGGCAATGCCCAGGCAATCCAGCGGCCCCACGCGCTCGAGCTGCGCCGGCGTGGGCACGCCGAAAAACAGCAAGCTGCGCAGGCCGGCCCGCGTGGCGGTGGCCAATGCGTCGGTGGCCCCGGTGAAGTCGTCGCCGTAATAGGCCAGGCGCGGCCCGCGCGGGCTCATCGCTGGCCGAAGAACGCCAGGGCGTGCGCCAGTTCGCCGGCCCGGCGCGCGTGCTCGGCCAGGCTCTCGCCGGCCCGCACGGCGTCCCAGGCCTGGCGGATGCTGGCCACGCCGGCCGCCGCCCCGTCGGGGTGCGCCAGAATGCCGCCGCCCGCCATGAACAGCAGGTCGTCGCGGCCGATGGCGGCCCAGGTGGCCGGCACGGTGCCCGCCCATTGGCCGGACGAGAACGCCGGCATGACGGTGTCGTCGCCCGCCTGCCCCGCCGCCAGCGGCGTATAGCAGTCGCGCGCGGCCGCGATCACTTCCTCGTCGGACTGCGAGAACTTGCCCTGCAGGCCATGCACGTGCATGTGGTCCACGCCCGCCAGGCGCCACAGCGTCTGGTAGGCCTGGAAGCCGATGCCCAGCAGCGGATGCCGCGACAAGGCGCCGAAACCGTTGCGGTGCCCATGCAGGGCCAGCGGCGTATGGCGGCGCAGGCTCTGGATGGCCGAATAGCCGCAGGCGTTCAGGCTGGCCATGACGCAGGTGCCGCCCTCGCGCTCGACCAGGTCGGCATGGCGCCGCATGGCGTCGGTCTCGTCGGTGATGTTGAATGCCACCATGACGTGCTTGCCGGTACGTTCGGCATGCTCGCGCACCGCCCGCATCACGGCCGGCACGCGCTGCGCCAGAGGGGCGTGTTCGGGGTCGGCGCAGACCTCGTCGTCCTTGATGAAATCCACCCCGGCCGCGCACAGCTGCGCCACCAGTTGCGCCGTCTGCCCGGCCGAGAACCCGACGTTGGGCTTGATGATGGTGCCCACCAGGGCCCCGGCGGCCACGCCCGTGGCGCGGCGCGTGCCGGCAATGCCCACGCGCGGGAAATCGAAGCGCGCCCGGTAGGCGGCCGGCAGCTGCAGCGTTTCCAGGCGCAGGCCGGTGACTTCGCCCAGGTCGTACAGGTTGCCGGCCACGGTGCTGGCCAGCGTGGGCAGGTTGGCGCCGATATTGGCCGGCGGGAAAGCGATGTCGATGCGCGCCCGCCGCCACGGCCCCGCCTGGCGGCGCCGTTCCAGCAAGGCGTTGGGCAGGCTGGGGCGGTCGGCCTCGTCCAGCAGGCGGACCGATTCGACCGTGGCGCGCGCCCGCTCGCGCAGCGCGTCGGTCTCGCCCGCCACGCGGGTGAAGGTGCCGCACGACTGCTCGCCGGCCATCACTTCGGCCACGGCGGCGGGGTCCAGCGGCGTCTCGACGACGTAGCTGGCCAGGATGCGCCCTTCGCTCATTGCTGCCCCAGGTTCGGGAACGGCCGCACCGGGTCGCTGCCGTCCCAGCCGTCGGCGGCTGCGCGGATCTGCTGGAACATGCGCCCCTTGGGGCCGGACACTTCGGACAGCTCGATGACCGTGCCGGGGTGGTATTCGGTATCGAAGTAGATGAAGCGGCCGCGCTCGCCCACTTCGCCGCTCATCTTGGGCTTGAAGCCCTGCGCCAGCAGGCGCCGCAGGTCGGCGTCGTAGTCCTCGGTCCAGTACGCCACGTGCTGCAGGCCGGTGCGGCCCGCCTGCTGGAAGTCGCGGTACATCGAGGGCACGTCGTTGCGGGTCTGGATCAGCTCGACCTGCACGTAGCCGGAATTGGCCAGCGCCACCGAGTTGTGCGGCTCGTAGGGCTGGTCGTCGTAGCGGTAGTTCACGATGGGCACGCGCGGGTTGTAGAACCAGGGCCCCACGCCCAGCGTCTTGCTCCAGTAGGCCATGGCGGCCTCGATATCGGGCACGACGTAGCCCAGCTGGCGGATCTGGCCGAGGAATCGGCTCATGACATGCTCCCGTACAAAAAGGGGGTAATCAGTTGGCGAGAAAACCGATGGAAATCCAGGGGATGGCGGCCACCAGGACCAGGCCCACCAGCAACGCGGCCATGTAGCCCCAGATGGGGCCGATGCCCTCGTTGGGGTCGACCTTGCCCACGGCGCAGGCCCCGTAGTAGCCCACCCCGAACGGCGGCGCGAACAGGCCCACGCCCATCGCCAGGATGACCACCATCGCGTACTGCACTTCGTGGATGCCCACGGCGCGCGCAATGGGAAACATCAGCGGGCCGAACAGCACGATGGCCGGGATGCCTTCCAGCACACTGCCCAGCACGACGAAGGCGACCAGCGACACGGCCATGAAGGTGTACTTGCCGCCGGGCAGGCCGCTCATGGCCTCGGCCAGGTCGTGCGCGAAGCCCGATTGGGTCAGCGCCCAGGCCATGGCCGTGGCGCAGCCGATGATGAACAGGATGGCGCCCGACAGCGTGGCCGTCTCGATCAGGATGCCGGGCAGGCGCTTCACGTCGAACTTGCGATACAGCAGCAGGCCGGCGATCACCGAATAGGCGATGCCGATGGTCGAGACTTCGGTGGCGGTGGCCACGCCCTCGACCACCGCCGCGCGGATCACGAACGGCAGGGCCAGCGCCGGCAGCGCCACGACGAACGTCTTGCCGATCAGGGCGCGCGAGGCGCGCGGCACGCCGCTCAGGTCTTCGTGCCGGTAGCGCCACCACACGATCACGCACAGCGCCAGGCCCAGCACCAGGCCGGGCAGCATGCCGCCGGTGAACAGCGCCGAGATCGACACACCGGTCACCGAGCCGATGGTGATCAGCACGATGGACGGGGGAATGGTCTCGGTCTGCGCGCCGGTGGTCGACAGCAGCGCGATCAGGTCGCCGGGCTTGGCGCCGCGCTTTTTCATTTCCGGCAGCAGCACCGGCGCGATGGCGGCCATGTCGGCCGTCTTCGAGCCCGAGATGCCCGACACCAGGTACATGCCGCCGATCAGCACATAGTTCAGCCCGCCGCGCACGTGGCCCAGCAGGCTGGACAGGAACTGCACCATGGCGCGCGCCATGCCGGTCATCTCGATCAGCATGCCCAGCAGCACGAACAGCGGCACCGCCAGCAGGATCAGGTGCGACATGCCTTCGTCCAGCCGTCCCACCATCACCAGCATGGGGGTGCGCGTGGTCAGGGCCAGGAAGCCGAAGGTAGCCAGCGCGAACGAGAAAGCGATGGGCACGCCCGCGAACACACAGACGCCCACCACGCCGGCGAAGAAAATCAGCAGGTTCAGCTTGCCCAGCGTCATCAGCCATGGCCCGGCCAGCCAGAACAGCAGCGCGATGGCCACGGCGCTGAGCACCGCCGGCACCACGTGCCGGGTATGCTCGGTGCGCAGCAGCCGCACCACGCACACCATCAGCATCAGCAGCGTGCCCACGGGCAGCGCCGCGGCGCGCCAGGCATTGCTGATCTCCATGGCGGGCGTGACGATGATCATCTCTTCGTACGCGTATTCCCAGGCGGGCTGAATCAACAGCACCAGGAACACCAGCGCGGCGGCCAGCGCGAAGGTTTCCAGGAAAGCGCGCGTGCGCGGGCTGCACTTGGCCACGATCGCCGTCATGCGCATGTGCGCGCCGCGCCGCAGCGCGATCACCGCGCCCAGCATCGACAGCCACAAGAACAGGATGGCGGCCAGCTCGTCGGACCAGACCAGGGGTTCGTGGAAGACATAGCGCGCCACCACGCCCGACAGCAGCACGGCCACTTCGACCAGCACCAGCAGCGCCGCCGGCCATTCGGACACCACGCCCAGCGCGCGGTCCATCCAGGCCAGCAGGCCCGCATCGGCGCGCCGCGGCGCCGGTTCGGCCGGCAGCGGCCCGGCCGCCCAGGCGGCCTTGGTCTCGTGGCCCGCCGACATCAGGACACCTTGCCGACGGATTCTTCCAGCAGGGCCCAGGCTTCGGCGCCGAACTTCTGCTTCCACTCGGCGTAGAAGCCGGCCTTGCGCAGCTGCTCGCGGAAGCTCTGCGCCTCGGCGGCGTTGAACTGCAGGCCCTTGGCGGTCAGTTCGTCCTGCAAGGTGGTATTGAGCTTGACCAGGTCGTCGCGCTGCTGCAGCCCCGCTTCGTTGAAGGCGCGCGCGTAGATGGTCTTCAGGTCGTCCGGCAGGCCGCGCCAGGCGCGCCCGTTGATCACCAGGTGGTAGCCGTCCCAGCTGTGGTTGGTCAGCGAGCAGTACTTCTGCACCTCGTACAGCTTGGCGGTCTGCACAATGGCCAGCGGGTTTTCCTGAGCGTCGACCACCTTGGTCTGCAGGGCCGAGTAGACCTCGCTGAACTGCAGGCTGGTGGGCGCGGCCGACAGCGACTTGAACAGCGAAATGCCCATCGGGCTGACCGGCACGCGGATCTTCATGCCGTCCAGGTCGGTGGCCGTGGCCACCGGGCGCGAGCTGCTGGTGATCTGGCGGAACCCGTTGTTCCACATCTTGTCCAGCGTGTACAGGCCCACCTTGGCGAAGGCGGCGCGGATGCTGTTGCCCAGCTTGCCGTCGACCGCGTTCCAGACTTCCTGGTCGTTCGAGAACGCGAAGCCCATGGCGGTGATGGCGCTGATGGGCGCCAGCGTCGCGATCACCATGGTGCCCGCGTTGAACATGTCGATGCCGCCGCTGCGCACCTGCGCCAGCATGTCGGTATCGCCGCCCAGCTGGTTGTTCGGGAACACCCGCACTTCCATGCGGCCGTTGCTTTCCTTGGCGACGCGGGCCGCCGCTTCCTGGGCCCGGATGTTCAGCGGGTGGCTGGTCGGCAGGTTGTTGCCGTACTTGAATACGTATTCCGGCGTGGCGCTGGCGGCCAGGCGCGGCACGCCGATCATGGTGGCCGCCAGGGGCAGGCCCGCCAGGGTACGCAGCGCACTGCGGCGCGTGAAGGTCTTGTTATGTGTCATGGCACTGTCTCCTGTGCACAAGCTCGCCGGCCCGGCCGACGATGTTGGAAATATCGGAACCCGCCCATCCGCCACGGCGGCGGCTCCGGACTCGAATCAATTGCAGCGGGCGTGCATGCCCCCGTCCACGAACAGCTCCACGCCGTTGATGTAGCGCGCCTCGTCCGAGGCCAGGAACACCGCCGCATGGGCCACGTCCCAGCCGTCGCCCATGCGCCCCGTGGGCGACAGTTTGTTGCGCGCGTCCACCATTTCCTGGGTGTTCTGGTAGAACCCCGAGATCTGCTGGTAGATGTGGGGCGTGTCCATCACCCCGGGCAGGATGCAGTTGGCGCGGATGCCCTTGGCGGCGTACTGTAGCGCCACGCTCTGGGTGAACGAGTTCACCGCCCCCTTGGAAGCCGCATAGGCGCAATAGGCATAGCCGGTCCAGCGCACGCCGCCCAGCGCGCCGATGTTGACGATGGCGCCGCGGCCGCGCGCCTCCATGTGCGGCAGCACCGCCTTGCAGGTCAGGAACATGCTCTTGACGTTCACCGTCATGACGCGGTCCCAGACATCTTCGCCCGTCTCGACCGGGCCGCCCTGCGAGGTGATGCCGACGTTGTTGTGCAGGATGTCGACCTGGCCGTATTGCGACAGCGCCTGGTCGACCACGCGCTGGATGTCGGCGAAGCGGGTGACATCGGCCTGCAGCCCCAGGGCCTCGTGCCCCTCGGCGCGGATGGCGTCCTGGGTGGACTGCGCGGCCTGCGCCACGCGGTCCACCGCGACGACCCGGGCGCCCTGCCGGGCATAGGCGGCGGCCGCCGCCTTGCCATTGCCCCAGCCCTCGCCCACCGATCCGGCGCCGAATACCAGCGCCACGCGGCCGGCCAGCCTGCCTGATGTCTCCATACTGTTTTTTCCTTGTGTGCGCCCGGCGGCGCTGCTGCGGATAGTTGCGTAGGATAGGGGCGCCGCCGGCAAATTCCCAAGCAGGTTTTTTGATGGTTTTTGAGGTGTACCTCGGCAATGCGTGTAAGGTATGGCCCGGGAATTTCCGCAAAATGGGAGAAACCGGTGCCCCAGGCTTTGCCCACCGTGATTGATATTGCGAGACTGGCCGGCGTGTCGCCGGCCACGGTCGACCGCGCGCTGCACCGCCGCCCGGGGGTGCGCCAGGCGACGCTGCAACGCGTGCTGAAAGCGGCCGCCGAACTGCAATACCTGCCCCAGGCCGAGCTGTATGCCGCCATGGCCCCGCCACCCATGCGGCTGCTGTTCATCCTGCCCGACCGCAGCAGCCGCTTCCTGTGGATGCTGGGCGAATGGGTACGGCATTCGCAGGAACACTGGGCGCCCTTCAACGTCAGCTGCCGCGTGGCCCCGGTGGACAGCTTCGATCCCGACGCGCTGACGCGCATCCTGCTGCGGCGGGGCAAGCAAAGCGATGGCGTGGCCTTCATGGCGCTGGAACACCCCAAGGTGCGCGAGGCGGTAGCGGAACTGGCCGACCGCGGCATTCCCAGCGTGACGCTGGTGTCCGACCTGTCGCACTCGCGCCGCAGCGCCTATGTCGGCCTGGACAACCGCGCGGCCGGTCGCACGGCGGCACACTTGATCGGGCGCTTCGTAGGCCCGACGCGGCGGGCCAAGGTGGCGATGCTGGCCGGTTCTCTGAGCTATCGCGCCCACGAAGAACGCGAGGCCGGCTTCCTGCATCTGTTCGCCGAACAGTATCCGCAGATGCGGGTGGTGGGGTTGCGCGAAGGTTACGACGACGCGCAGACCAACTACCGGCAGACCCTGGCCTTGCTGAAAGAACACCCGGACCTGGCCGCCATCTACAACATCGGCGGCGGCGCCGAAGGCATCGGCCAGGCGCTGAAAGAACGCGGCCGGCAGCACGATATCGTGTTCATCGGCCACGGCCTGACCCCGGACACCCGCGCCCTGCTGATCGACGGCGGCATGGATGCGGTCATCAACCAGAGCCCGCTGACGACCATCCTGAACAGCATCCGCATCTTCACGAACCTGCGGGAACACCGCAGTGTGCTGTCCGGCGTGGAAGCCACGCGCACGGACGTGATTTTCCGGGAAAACCTGCCTTAGGGCGGAGCCTGAAGGAAACAGAAAGGCATCTGCCCGCCCCGGCCGTCTCCCGGGCGCCGGGGGCCAAGCACGGCATTGGCGACCACAAGACGCTCGTTCCAGCCCAACAGCGAGACAACCGGCTACTGTGCTGGCCCGCATGCTGGCGCGCGACGGCGCCTGACGCGGCGCCGTTCAGGGGCTGTCGGCCCGGACGCGGCCCTGGCGGATCATGATCCGTTCGACGGGAACCCCCGCCACGGCCGCCGCCCCGTTGGGCGCCTTGATCGCCGCGAACGTGGCTTCGTGGCCGGCCCGCAGGCCGTAGTGCCGCAACCCCAGCACGGCGGCGCCGGCGCCGGTGGCCATGTCCAGGGCCACGTTCAGGTCGTGGTCGGTATAGAACCCCGACCGGTAGCCCACCAGCATCGCGCGCTGCAGCATGTCGCCCGAGCCGTACGGCCACCAGGCGTCCTGGATATTGTCGTTGCCGGCGAACACCGTCACACCCGCCTCGCGCAGGCGCAGCACCGGCGGGAAAGGCCGGTTGCCGGGCGCGTTCGTCATGATGGCCACGCCGGCCCGCGCCAGCGCCGCCGCCACGCCGTCCAGCACGTCGGGCCCCACCTCGCCCAGGCTGTACGCATGGCTGACCGCCACGCGCCCGCCCAGGCCCGCCGCGTGCGTGCGCGCCGCGATGCGGTGCAACTGCTCCACCCCCTGCTGGCCGGGCTCGTGCAGGTGGATGTCGATCTTGACGCCGCGCTTTTCGGCAATGCCGAACACCACGTCCAGCTGGCCGTCGGCATCGCCGTCCAGCGTGGTCGGGTCGATGCCGCCCACCACGTCGGCGCCTTCCCGCACGGCCGCGTCCAGGATGTCCGCGGTTCCCGGACAGGACATCACGCCGGCCTGGGGGAACGCCACCAGCTCGATATCGACCACGCCCTGCCATGCCTGGCGCGCCTGCATGACGGCATGCAGGTTCGCCAGGCCGGTGGTGGCGTCGACATCGACGTGGCTGCGCATGGCCACGGTGCCGTACGTGGCGGCCTGCCGGATCAAGGCGTGCGCGCGCTCGGCGATCGGCCGCGCGCCGGCCAGCGCCTGCTTTTCGATCGCCAGGCGCTCGCGCAGGCTGTTCGCCGGCTGGTGCGGATGCCAGCGATCGCCGACGAAGCTCTTGTCCAGGTGGATGTGGCCGTCCACGAAGCCGGCCAGCACCAGCCAGCCGCGCAGGTCGACGATGTCGGCGCCGTCGGCGGCGGGCAGCTCGGGCCCCGCGGACACAATGCGGCCCTCGGCCACGGCGATATGGATGGCGCTGCCGTCCGCGGCGGCAGCGTTGGCGAAAATGCGTTCGATCATGGGCATATTCCGGTGCGTGGGGCCGCGCGGCCCGTACTGGTGCAACCAAGATAGCGGCGCGGCGCGGCATCCACAAGTTAAATATCTGGATGCCATCCATTCCATTTTTGAATTCCCGCCCGCGCCTCGGCCTGGACGGCCGGCGGCAGGCCCTGTCCATCGCGTTCCACTCAGCGGAAAGTCACATTTTGTCGTTTGCCTGCGGCCGCCCGGCGCACCAAGATGCCTGGCCTGGGTTTGCCGCGCCGTGGCGGCACGCCCACTACCGCCGGGATCCGACATGCCACACGCCTCTTCCGCCGCCGACATCGGCCTCTTCGTCAAGATCGCATCGCCCCAGGTCGTCGAACTGCTCGGCCTGGCCGGCCTGGGGTTCGCCGTCGTGGATGCGGAGCACGCGCCCATCGACGTCTCGCAGCTGGACCTGATGATGCTGGCCGGCCGGGCCGCCCGGCTGCCGGTGTACGTGCGCGTGCCGGATCGCCAGCCCTCGACGCTGCTGCGCATCCTGGACATCGGCGCCGCCGGCGTGCTGGTTCCCCACGTCGACAGCGCCGCCGACGCGGCCGCCGTGGTCGACGCCTGCCGCTATCGCCACGGCAGCCGCGGCTATTCGGGGTCGACGCGCTTCGCGGGCTACGGCACCGCCGGCATGCGCGCCACCCTGGACGCCGCCGAAAACGTACGGATCCTGTGCCAGATCGAAAGCGCCCAGGCCGTCGCCGCAGCCGCGGACATCGCCGCGACCCCGGGCGTGGACGGCATCTTCATCGGCCGCGCGGACCTGGCGCTGTCCATGGGCCTGGAAAGCGCCCAGGCGCCCGAAGTGCTGGCCGCCACCGAACAGGCTATCCGCGACGGCCTGGCGCAGGGCAAGCAGGTGGGCGTGCTGGTCAACAGCGCCGCCGAGCGCGAATCGTATGAACGGCTGGGAGCCAGCTGGTTCATCCACGGCACCGACCAGGGCCTGCTGATGCAGGCCGCCCGCGCCATCCTGCCCCAACAACGCTGAGGAGCATCGACCATGTCCTGTCCCCTGGACGCCTCTACCCACGACTTCCTGCAAGGCCCGCCGCAACTGGAAACCGCGCAGGCGCGCAGCTGGATCACGCGCGCGGCGAACTTCGTCGTCGCCTACACGCAAGCGCAGCCCGGGGCGGTGCTGGCGCGCGCCGACCATCCCGACGAATACATGGTCTTCAGCCTCGACGCGCAAGCACGGGTGCACGCCGCGGGCGAAGAGCAGGCCCTGCCCCCGAACACACTGGCCATCGTGCCGCCCGGCGCCAGCCGCGTGGAAGTGGACCAGCCCGGCACCCTGGTGCTGCTGTTCTCGAACCGCGCCACCGACCTGCTGGCCCTGGCGGCCAATGCCGCGCACTATGCCGGCGGCGCGCCGGGCGTGGCCCCGCTGGCCGACTTTCCCGCCGCGCCGGGGGGCTTGCGGCTGCGTACCTACCGGGTCGACGAGCACCGCCCGGAAGCAGGCAATATGTGCGTGTTCCGCAGCAGCAACCTGATGCTCAATATCATGCGGCCGCGCCAGGGGCCGCGCGACACGCGCCTGCTCAGCCCGCACCAGCACGAAGACTTCGAGCAGGGGTCGCTGGCGCTGCAGGGCGATTGGATGCACCACCTGCGCTATCCCTGGACCCAGGACATGTCGCAGTGGCGCGAAGACGCGCACGTGTCGATCGGCAGCCCGTCGCTGCTGGTCATTCCGCCCAAGGTGATCCACACCAGCCACAACGTCAGCCCGGGCCAGTCGTGGCTGCTGGACATCTTCGCCCCGCCACGCCATGACTTCTGCGCCAGGCCCGACGTGGTGCGCAACGCCGCGGACTACCCCTACCCCGGCTGACGCGCCCGCGGGCGCGGCCCCGCCCTATCCCAGCGACAGCGCGTGGTTGGCCTTGTTGGCCGCCTCGCGGATCACGGGCAGGAATTCCGCCACCATCTGCTCGGCCGAGGCGCGCGAGGACGGCGCCCCCACGTTCATGGCCGCGATCACGTTGCCCTGGCGATCGCGCAGGGGCACCGCGATCGAGCGCAGCCCGAGCTCGAATTCCTGGTCGACCAGGATCCAGCCCTGGCCGCGGCAGACATCCAGGGCTTCGTAGAACGCCCCTTCGTCGACGATGGTATGCGGCGTATGGCGCTGCAAGGGGTTTTCCTTCAGGTACTGCGCCACCACGCCGCGCGGCTGGTAGGCCAGCAGCAGCCGCCCCATGGCCGAGACGGCCGCCGGCAGGCGCGTGCCGACGCTGACCGCCAGGTTCTGCACGATGCGCCGCGCCGCCACCCGCGCCACGTACACCACGTGGGGCAGGTCCAGCACGCCCACGGAAGAGCTCTCGTTGAGTTCGGCCACCACTTCCTGCATGTAGGGCTGGACGCGATCCCAGAACGGGTTGGACGACAGGTAGGCGTAGCCCAGTTCCAGCACCGACGGCGTCAGCCGATAGGTATGGCCGTCGGTGGACGCGTACTTCAGCTTGACCAGCGTGCCCAGCAGGCGGCGCGTGGCAGCGCGCGACTGCCGGGTGATCTCGGCGATCTCGGACATCGTCAGCGGCCGCTGCTCGTTCGAGAAGGCGCGGATCACTTCCAGGCCGCGCTCGAATGCCTGCACGCCGACGCCGTCGCCGCTTTCCGAGGCGCGCTCGAGCACGCGCTCGCGCTGGGCCTTGGAACGTGGGCGGCGCACGGTCTTGCGGGCGGGGGAATCTTGTTCGATCGTCATAGGCGATAAGAAAGCAAAAAGCGCGTGGCGGGCGCCGGCCACGGCGGCTGCCGTGCCGGACGCCTGCCCGCGCATGCCGGGCGCGGGCAAGCGCCCGCTCGCGACCGTTATTTCAGCAGTATTCCATGTATTTGTCTCGCGCCGAAAGCGCATCGTCGCGCTCGGCCGGGTCGCCGAAACCGCCGCCGCCCGGCGTGGCCAGGAAGATCTCGTCGCCCGGCACGACACGGTGCTGCTGTTTCTGCTCGGCCGGGCTCAGTTCGCGGCCGTTGATCTTGAGCACGCCCGTACTGCCGGCGCCGCCGCCGCATACCCCCGGCGCCGGGGTCTTGGTGCGTTCGGCATGGAAGCCGATCACCACCGGCCGCTCGCCGACGTGGCGCAGCATCACTTCCTGGCCCAGGCCGCCGCGCAGCCGGCCCGGCCCGCCCGAACCCGGGCGCAGCCGCTTGTAGACATAGCGCAAGGGCGACTGCTGCTCGGTCATCTCGATAGGCACGTTCGACACGTTGCTGGGCCAGCTCAGCGTGGCATAGCCGTCGCGGTTGTGCACGGCGCCGGCGCCACCGTTGAAGAAGATCTTGTTGACGAACGTGTCGCCGGTGTCGTTCTGCCCGGTGACCTGCATGCTCCACAGCGGCGAGCCGGCGCCCGACATGATCAGCTTGGGCGCCACCTGGGCGAACGCGCCGAAGATCAGGAACGGCAGGAAATGCCCCACCAGGGTTCGGCTCTGCCCCGACGCGGGGTAAGTGTGGTTCAGGATCGAGCCCTCGGGCGCGCTGACCTCGATGGGCATCAGCGCGCCTTCGTTGTTCGGCAGGTCGGGCGACAGCAGGCACTTCAGCGCGTAGGCGGTCTGCGACGCGGTGTAGCACAGCGCCACGTTGATGCCGCGGTCCACCTGGGGCGACGAGCCGGCGTAATCCACCTTCACGCCGTCGCCCGCCACCTCGATGGCTACCTTCAGCGTCAGCGGGTCGCGCAGGCCGTCCGCCTTGACTTCGTATTCGTAGCGGCCGTCCGGGAAGCGGGCAATCGCCTCGCGCATGGCCTTTTCGGTACGGCCGATGATCTCGTCGGCCAGGAAGTCCAGCGTCTCGAAATCGTTCTCGCGCGCGATCTCGATGGCGCTGGTTTCCAGCAACTGCAGGCCGGCCAGCTGGGCGAACACGTCGCCGATGACCTGGTCCGGCACCCGGGTGTTGGTGCGCAGCATGGCTACCAGGGTCTCGTTGACGCGGCCGGCATCCATCAGCTTCATCATGGGCACTTGCAGCCCTTCCTCGAAGACGTCGCGCACGTCGGCCGAGCCGGTCTTGCCGCCCATGTCCGGCGCGTGCGCGGTGGTGGCCACCATGCCGATGACGCGGCCGTCCAGGAAGATCGGCTTGCACAGCGACAGGTCGGGCAGGTGCCCGGTGCCCATCCACGGGTCGTTGGTGACCAGTACATCGCCCTCGCGCAGCGTTTCCAGCGGGAAATGCCGCAGGAAGTGCTTCACCGTACGCGGCAGCGTGCCGATGAACGAGGGAATGCTCTCGGACGCCTGGGCGATCGAGCGGCCGCGCGTGTCGGTAATGATGCAGGCGAAATCGAAGGATTCGCGCACGATGGTGGAAAACGACGAGCGCAGCAGCGCGGCGCCGGCTTCGTCGGCGGCCGACACCAGCCGCTGCCACAAGATTTCCAGGGTTACGGGATCGAGTTTCATGAAATTCCTCAGCCGTTCAATTCGATGGAGATGACGCCGTTGGGCAACAGTTCCAGATGCCCGTCGCTGCCGACGATCAGCGTCGAGGCGGGTTCCTCGACAATGGCGGGGCCCGCCATGCGCGTGCCCACCTGGATCTCGTCGCGCGAGAGCACCGGCATGCTGACGTAGGCGCCGCGGTCCGGGCAGTAGGCGCGCCGCTCGTGCTTGACGCGATCGGCCGCCTGGCCGTCCTCGGCCCGCGAATCCAGGCTGGATTCGGCGCGCCCGCTGACCGCCACCCGGATGTTGACGATCTCCACGTCGTTGACCGGCGGCGTGATAGAGAACACCTTCTTGTAGGCCTGGGCGAACGTATCCAGGATCTGCGCGCGGAACGCATCGCCATAATCGGCCACCGGCAATTCCGTCACCAGTTCGAAGCCCTGGCCGATGAAGCGCATGTCCGCATAGCGCCGGCTGCTGGCGCCGGCGACGTCCACGCCGCTTTCGGCCATGGTCTCGCGCGCGGACGCCTCGATTTCCTGGTACGCGGCCGCGAGTTCGGCCATGTCCAGCTGGCTCAGCCGCCGCGCGATGGTCTTCACGCGCGTGACCTTGGGCGGCGCGATCAGCAGGCCCAGCGCCGAGGCCACGCCCGCCGACGGCGGGCACAGCATGCGGCGCAGGCGCAGCTTGCGCGCCACGCTGTAGCCGTGCAGGGGGCCGCCGCCGCCCGTCACCAGCAGCGAATAGCGCCGCGCGTCGCCGCCGCGCTCGGCGATATGCACGCGCGCCGCCGCCGCCATGTTCTCGTTGACGATGTTGGTGATGCCCGAGGCGCAGGCCTCCTGGCCGATGTCCAGCGCGCGCGACAGCGGCTCGACGGCGTGTTCGGCCGCGCCCGTGCTGATCTTCATGGTGCCGCCGGCGAAGGTCTCGGGGTTCAGGTAGCCCAGCAGCAGGTTGGCGTCGGTCACGGTCGGCTGCGTGCCGCCCTTTTCGTAGCACGCCGGGCCGGGCTCCGAGCCGGCGCTGCGCGGGCCGACCTTGAGCAGGCCCAGTTCATCGGCATGGGCAATGCTGCCGCCGCCGGCGCCGATCTCGATCAGCTCGATGGTCGAGATATTGATCGGCAGCCCGCTGCCGCTGCGAAAGCGCTTCTGGCGGGCGGCCTCGAACGTGTAGGCGACCAGCGGCTCGCCGTCGTCGATCACGCTCAGCTTGGCGGTGGTGCCGCCCATGTCGAAGGCCAGCACGCGGTTCTCGTCGATTTCGCGGCCGAAATGCGCGGCCACCAGCGCGCCGGCCGCCGGCCCGGATTCCAGCAGCTGGACCGGGATGCGCTTGGCTTCCTTGGTGTGCACCAGCCCGCCGTTGGACTGCATCAGGAACAGCGGGGCGGCAATGCCGTGCTCGCGCAGGCTGGCTTCCAGCAACGAGATATAGCGGTCGGCCAGGGGCTTCACATAGGCATTGGCCACCGTGGTCGAAAACCGCTCGTACTCGCGGATCTCGGCCGCCACTTCGGCCGACGACGACACCGACACGCCGGGCAGCTCGCGCTGGATCAGCCCGACCGCCAATGCTTCGTGCGCGGGGTTCTTGTACGCATGCAGGAACGCGACCGCGATCGACTCCACGTCCTGCCCGGCCAGCCGCCGGGCGCAGGCGATCACGCCCGCCTCGTCCAGGGCCTGGATCACGCCGCCGTCGGGCCCCATGCGTTCGGCCACTTCCACGCGCAGGTCGCGCGGCACCAGCGGCTGGATCAGTTCCAGGAAGTTGTCGTACAGGTCGTAGCGGCGCTCGCGGCCGATTTCCAGCACGTCGCGGAACCCCTGCGTGGTGATCAGGCCGGTGCGCGCGCCGCGCCGTTCGATCAGGGCGTTGGTGAACAAGGTCGTCGCGTGCACCACGCGCACGATGCTGCCCGGCGCGGCGCCGCAGCGCGCCAGCAGGGTTTTCACGCCGCGCATGACGCCGATCTCGGGTTGCTCGGGGGTGGTCAATTCCTTGTGGCTGTAGTGCTGCCCGCTGCCCGTGTCCAGCAACACGATGTCGGTGAAGGTGCCACCGATATCCACACCTAAAGAGAACTTGCTCATGAATATCCTTTTCGCACATATGTTCGATAAAACACGAAACAAGCGCATTCTAGACCCTGTTTGAGCAGCCATCAATCCACAAATTTCAGGATTCCGCTCCGCGAAATCCTCGTCGACACCAATCAATTCATTGAAATAGAACGATAATTTCTGGATATTCGGAATTGCTTTGGCATTGTCAATAAATCGAACATATGTGCATTTTATGGTATCGTCGCAAGAACTTTTCCTCACTCTTGTCACCATGAACCTGCCATCCCGCCTGCTTGCCGCCGTCCCCGCTTCCCAGAGCATCGCCGCCGCCCAACGGGCACGCGACCTCATCGCGTCCGGCCGGGACATCGTCTCGACCACGATCGGCGAACCCGACTTCCCCACGCCGCCCGCGGTGATCGAGGCGGCCTTCGCCGCCGCGCGCGACGGCGCCACGCGCTACACCGCCGTGCCGGGCACGCCGGCGCTGCGCGCCGCCATCGCGGCCAAGTTCGAACGCGAAAACGGGCTGGCCTACGATCCCGCCAAAGAGATCATCGTGGCCACCGGCGCCAAGCAGGTGATCTACGACGCGCTGACCGCCACGCTGAATCCCGGCGACGAGGTCATCGTGTTCGCGCCCTACTGGGTGTCCTACCCCACCATCGCACGGCTGTGCGGCGCCACGCCGGTGATCGTGCCCACCCGGGCCGAGAACGGCTTCGTGCCGACCGCCGACGAACTGCGCGCCGCGCTGACCCCGCGCACCCGCTGGGTGATGCTGAACTACCCGAACAACCCCACCGGCGCGGTGGCCACGCGGGCCCAGTACGAAGCGCTGGCCCAGGTCCTGGAAGCGCATCCGGACGTGCTCGTCCTGTCGGACGAAATCTACGAACACATCCGCTACGACGACCAGCCTTTCGTCTCGTTCGCCAACATCGGCGCGGGCATGCGCAACCGCACCCTGGTGGTCAATGGCGTATCGAAGGCCTATGGCATGACCGGCTGGCGCATCGGCTACGCGGCCGGGCCGCAGCCGCTGGTCGCGGCGATGACCAAGCTGCAGTCGCACATCACCGGCGGCGCCAGCGCCATCGGCCAGGCCGCCGCCCTGGCCGCGCTGGGCAGCGACCCCGCCCTGCTGCGCGAGCGCGCCGCCCAGTACCGCGCGCGCCGCGACCTGGTGGTGGCGCGCCTGGCCGGCTGCGCCCGCCTGCAAGCGGTCGAACCGCGCGGCGCGTTCTACGTCTTCGTGCGGCTGCTCGAGCCCGGCGTGCCGGGCGGCCGGCCGGTCGACGATTTCCTGCTCGACCACGGCGTCGCGGTCATCGCGGGCGACGGCTTCGGCGCGCCGGGCTGGTTCCGGATCTCCATCGCCACCAGCCTGGGCGAACTGGAACGCGCCTGCGAGCGCATCCGCGCCGCCTTCCCGGACTGAGGCCGGCCATGGCCGACGACGCCCCGGTCAATGTCGTGCTGCGAGTCATCGACCTGCTGCAATCGATGAACCGGCGGCCCAGCTCGACCATCCACCAGCTGCACCTGGACACCGGCATCCCGAAGCCCAGCATCGTGCGCCTGCTGCAGACGCTGGCCACGCGCGGCGTCGTGCGGCATGCGCCGCAGTACGGGGTATATATGCTGGGCGCCCAGGCGGCCAGCCTGGCCAGCGGCTACCATGGCGTGCCCCGGCTGGTGCAGGCCGCCGCCGCGCCGCTGGACAAGCTCACGGCCGCCGTGCGGTGGCCGGCGGCCATCGCCAGCTTCGAGCACGACGCGATGGTGGTGCGCTACAGCACCATCCCGCAATCGCCCCTGTCGCTGCTGCAGTCTTCACTCAACATGCGCCTGTGCGTGGCCACCCGGGCGCTGGGCCGCGCGTACCTGGCGTTCTGCCAGCCCGACGAACAGGACTGCATCATCTCGCTGGCCCGCCACCGCGCCGGCGAAGCCGCGTCGATCGACCCGGCGGCGCTCAAGCGCTGCCTGGAAGCCACCCGCGCGCGGGGCTACGCGCTGCGCGACCCGGCCGTGCGGCCGGTGTCCTCGACCATCGCGGTGCCGGTATTCGAGCACGGCCAGGTCATCGCCGCCATCGGCCTGACCTGGATCGCCTCGAGCCTGTCCTGCGACGACGCGGTGGCGCGCTACCTGCGCCCCCTGCAACATACGGCCGCGGCCATCGGGCGCAACCTGCAGCAGCTGCCGGATATCGGCGAGCTGCCGGCGCCGCCCCGCCCCGCCCGGCGCAAGCCAACTTTTCGCCGGCCGGAAAGTTCGGACAAAAGTTTTGCCCCACCCGCGGCCGCGGCGGTAGATTCTGGCGCAGCCCTGCAGAACAGCGCGGAGCGGAAGGCCTCAATTTTCTAACCTTTCGGAATCGATCACCATGAAGTACAAGACAATCCTGCTTGCCTGTCTGGGCATCGCCGCGCTCGGCGCCTCGCAGCTGGCCCGGGCCGACGCCTGGCCCAGCCGGCCCATTACCCTGCTGGTGCCCTGGGCGGCGGGCGGCAGCACCGACACGATCGCCCGCATCCTGGGCGAAGACCTGTCCCAGCGGCTGAAAACCACCATCGTGGTCGAGAACAAGCCCGGCGCGGGCGGCACCATCGGCTCGTCGCTGCTGGCCCGGTCGCGGCCCGACGGCTACACCTTCATGCTGGGGGTCTCGGGCGACCAGGTCAACGCCGAGTTCATGTACCCCAGCCTGAACTACAGCCCCAGCAAGGACATCGCGCCGGTCAGCTCCGTGGCGCGCGAGGCCATCATCATCGCCGCCAACCCGAAGCTGTCCGCCGGCACCGCGCAAGACCCGCTGGCCTTGGCGCGCAAGCAAGAACTGACGTATGCCACCTCCGGCGTGGGTTCGACCGGGCACCTGACCGGCGAGCTACTCAAGCAGCGCGCGCAGCTGCAATTGAACGCGGTGCCGTACAAGGGCAACGCCCCGGCCATTACCGACGCCATCGCCGGCCACGTCGACCTGGTGATCGTCAGCCCGGCGGCCGTGGTGGAACACATCAAGTCCGGCAGCCTGAAAGCCCTGGCCGTGACCTCGCCCGGCCGCATCCCGCAATTGCCGGACGTGCCCACCCTGAAGGAAAGCGGCTACGACGTCGAGGTCAATACCTGGTACATGATGGTGGCGCCGGCCAAGACGCCCGACGACATCGTGCGCCGCATGAGCGAAGCCGTGCGCGCGTCGGTAGGGTCGCCCGCCGTGCAGACGCGCATCGCCCAGCTGGCCGCGCTGCCGCAGGGCAGCACCCCCGAAGAACTCGCCGCCCTGCTCAAGCGCGAACGGGCCATCTGGGGCAAGGTCATCCGGGACGCGAAGATCTCTACCCAATAACCCGCGCGGCGCGCACCCGGGCCGGCCCGGGCGCGCCAGCGGCCGCCCGACTCGATTCATTAGCAAAACTGATCGCTTTCATTGCCTGGGCGCCTTGTTGCGTGCGGGGGATGTTTCCTAGACTGCTTCGCAGCAGGATCGGACCATCTCACAACAAGGGAGACAGATATGAAAACGAATAAACGGCTGGCCCTGGCCGTGGCGCTGGCGGCAACCCTGGCGGCGCAGGCATCGGCGGCACAGCCCATTCTGGTCGGCGTGTCCACGCCCCTGTCGGGCAGCGCGGCGTTCCAGGGGCAGCACGACCGCTGGGGCGCCGAGCTGGCGGTGGAGCAGATCAACGCCGCCGGCGGCGTGCTGGGCCGCCCGCTGCAGCTCGACGTGCAGGACAACGCCTGCAACCCCGCCGAAGGCGTCAACAGCGTCGGCCGCATGCTGGAAAACCGCGACCTGGTCGCCATCAGCGGCGCGATGTGCAGTTCGGTCACGCTGGCGCTGATGCCGATCGTCGAGCGCGCCAACGTGCCCTTGCTGGTCAGTTCGTCGTCGGCCAGCAGCATCACCGAAAAGGCCGGCGCCGGCGGCAATATCTGGACCTTCCGGGCCGGCCCCAGCGACGACAGCATGGCCGTGGCGCTGGCCAGCTACCTGAAAGACGAAGCCCGCTTCAAGAAAATCGCCGTGCTGGGCGAGAACACCGACTACGGGCGCGGCGGCGCGGCCGCGATCGCCAAGGCGCTCAAGCCGCTGGGCGTCACCATCACGTCTTCGGAATACTACGACAAGGGCACGCAGGATTTCACCACCGTGCTCACCCGCCTGAAGCTGGCGGCCCCCGACGCCATCGCGCTGTATACCGTGGGCGCCGACCAGATCAACTTCATCCGGCAGTACCGCGGCTTCGGCATGCACGTGCCGCTGACCGGCCGCATCGAACTGGGCGGGCTGCAGGCCGAAGGCATCAAGAGCGGCGCGATCGACGGCGCGACCAGCGTATTCCAGTACGCCGCCGAGCTCGACACGCCGGCCAACCGGGCGTTCGTGCAGGCCTACAAGGCGAAGTACAAGGAAGACCCGCTGCTGCAAAGCGCCATCGCCTACGAGAACGTCCAGCTGCTGGCCGACGCCATCAAGCGCGCCGGCTCGGTGGACCGCAAGGCGGTGCGCGACGCCATCCAGGCCAGCGACTACGCCTCGATGATGGGCGGGCGCATCGCCTTCGACCAGAACAACCAGGCCCACAACAACGCGGTCATCCTGAAAGTGGAAGGCGGCCACGTCAAGGTCGTCGCCACGCCCGGCACCTGAACGCCCCGCGGCGGCCGCCGCGGCTTGCGGCGGCCCCGTTCGGCATTTTCTTCCCCGGGGGGCATCCATGACCGACTTCATTCTTCAACTGATCGTCAACGGCCTGGCCATCGGCGCCATCTACGCGCTGGTGGCCGTGGGCCTGTCGCTGATCTACGGCGTGCTGGAAATCGTCAACTTCGCGCATGGCGAACTGGTCATGCTGGGCGGGTTCGCGGCCTTCTTCGCGGTGTCGACGCTGGGCTTCGGGTACTGGCCCAGCATCCTCGCCGCCACCCTGCTGGTGGCCATCGTGGGCGTCGTGCTGTTCGACAGCGTGCTGTTCACGCTGAAGTCCGAGGACTTCCAGAAAGGCATCCTGCTGACGCTCGGCCTGGCCATGATCATCCAGAACGGCGCGCTGTACCTGTTGCGGGCCACGCCGCGCACCATCACCACCGAATACGGTTTCGACGCGGTGCAGCTGGGCAATATCAGCATCAGCGTCCTGCGGCTGATCGCCTTCGGCCTGGCCATCGCCGCCATCGTCCTGTTGCATGCCTTCCTGAAATGGACGCGCAGCGGCAAGTCGATGCGCGCGCTGGCCCAGAACCGCGAAGCCGCGCTGATGGTCGGCATGCGGCCGCGCCGCATCGCCCGCACCGTCTTCGTGCTGGGCGCGGCCCTGTGCGGCCTGGCCGGCGGCGTGCTGGCGCCGCTGTACACGGTGCACCCCCTGATGGGCATGCCGTTCGTCTTCAAGGCATTCGCCATCATCATCATCGGCGGCCTGGGCAACATCTGGGGCGCCATCATCGCCGCGCTGATCGTGGGCATGACGGAAAGCCTGGCCGGCGGCTTCGGCTCGGTCGTGCTGCAGGATGCGCTGGCCTTCATCATCATGATCCTGATCCTGCTGGTCCGTCCGCTGGGCCTGTTCGGCAAGGGGATGCGAGTATGAGACAAGAAACCCTCGACCTGCCGCTGCGCGAGCGCCCGCGGCTGCGCGCGGCGCCATGGCTGCTGGTGGCGGCGCTGCTGGTCGCCCTGCCCTTCGCGGGCCTGGGCGGCTACGGCCTGAAGATCGCCATCATGGCGATCGTGTATGCCGTGCTGGCTACCAGCCTGAACCTCATCTACGGGTTCACCGGCCTGCTGTCGTTCGCCCAGATCGCGTTCTGGGGCATCGGCGGCTATACGGCCGCGCTGCTGGCGGTGGACGCCCAGTGGCCGCCCTGGCTGGGCGTGCTGGCCGGCGGCGCCGTGGCGACCCTGGCATCGCTGGTGATCGGGTACGCGTCGCTGCGCCTGTCGCGCCATTCGTTCGCCATCGTCACCCTCAGCCTGGTGCTGCTGATGCAGCTGGTGGCCAAGGACTGGGTCGACCTGACGCGCGGCCCGCTGGGCATCCCCAACCTGCCGACGCTGGAAGTGGCGCTGCCCGGGCTGGGCCGCTTCAGTTCGGCCAACCCGGTGGTGTTCTATTTCATCATGCTGGCCTTCGCCGCCATCGCCCTGGCCGGCGTGCACCGGCTGGTGCGCTCGCGCATCGGCCGCACGCTGCTGGCCATCAAGCAGAACGAACCGCTGACGCAGTCGCAGGGCGTGGCCACGCTGCAGTACAAGCTGCTGGCGTTCGCCGTCTCGGCCCTGGTGGCCGGCATGACGGGCGGCCTGTTCGTGTTCTACCTGAGCGTGGTCGACCCGTCGATCTTCGATTTCTTCTACACGCAGATGATCCTGATCATGGTGATCATCGGCGGCGCGGGCAGCTTCTGGGGCGTGATCGCGGCCAGCGTGGTCTTCACCGTCATCCCCGAACTGCTGCGCGTCAGCCCGGACCTGCGCCTGGTGCTGCTGGGCTGCGTGCTGGTGGCCGCCATTCTGGCGCTGCCCCAGGGCATCGCCGGCTATTTCCGGGAACGCCGGCTCGAACGCATCAGGAGGACGCTGCGATGAGCGCCGACAAGCAAACCACGCCGGCCCTGGCCGTGCAAGGCCTGGCCAAGGCATTCGCGGGCGTGCGCGCCGTCGACGGCCTGACGTTCAGGGTGCCCGCCGGGTCCGTCACCGGGCTGATCGGGCCCAATGGCTGCGGCAAAAGCACGTCGATCGACTGCATCAGCGGATTCCAGTCGCCCGACGCCGGCCAGGTCGTGCTGGGCGGCCAGGACATCGGCGGCCTGCCCCCGCACCGCATCGCGCGGCTGGGGCTGACCCGCACGTTCCAGAACATTCGTCTCTACGACGAGCTGACCGTGCGCGAGAACCTGCTGATCGCCGCGCAGGAATACGACGGCCACGGCTGGCTGGACGCGTTCCTGGCCCGCCGCGCGCTGCGCGCCAGCGAGGCCGCGGCGGGCGAACGCGCCCGCGAACTGATCGCCGAAGTGGGCCTGGCCCGCTACGACAACCTGCCGGCGGGCATTCTGTCCTATGGCCAAAAGAAGCTGGTGGCGCTGGCCGCCTGCCTGATGTCGCGGCCCAGCGTGGCCATCCTGGACGAGCCCCTGGCCGGCGTGAACCCGACCATGATCGTCAATATCGAACGCATCATCGACGCGCTGAACCGGGCGGGCCAGACCTTCCTGATCGTCGAGCACAACATGAACTTCGTGATGCGGCGCTGCCACCAGGTGGTGGTGATGGAATCGGGACGCAAGCTGGTCGAGGGCGAGCCCGCCCTGATCCGCAACGACGAACGCGTCATCGACGCCTATCTCGGCCATGCGCCGCAACGGGAGCCCAGCCATGCCTGACCCCATTCCGTGCCTGGAACTCGCCGGCTTCTCGGCCGGCTACACCGACACGCCCATCGTCCGCGACATGTCGCTGGTCATCCCGGCCGGGACCGTCACCACGCTGCTCGGCGGCAACGGCGCGGGCAAGTCCACCCTGCTCAAGGCCATCTTCGGCATGGTGCGCCAGTTCGGCGGCGCGATCCGTTTCGAGGGCCGGCAGATCGACCGGCTGGCGTGCGACGCCAGGCTGCGCGCCGGCATCGGCATCGTGCCGCAGGGGCGCTGCAACTTCCCCCGCATGAGCGTGCGCGAGAACCTGGAAATGGGCGCCTACCTGCTGGGCCGCGCCGACAAGCAGCGCGCCATGGACGAAGTGCTGGCGCTGTTCCCGATGCTGAAACGCAAATACCACAGCCTGGCCGGCAACCTCAGCGGCGGCGAACAGCAGATCCTGGAAACCGCCATGGTGCTGGAAATGCATCCGCGGCTGCTGCTGCTGGACGAACCGTCGCTGGGGCTGTCGCCCAAGATGCAGCAGGAAGTGTTCGACTCGGTGCAGGAAATCCGCGGCGCCGGGCTGACCGTCATGATGGTCGAGCAGAACGTGCACGGCGCGCTGCTGATTTCGGACAAGGCCGTCGTGCTGGAAACCGGCCGCAAGTTCAAGGAAGGGCCGGCGCGCGACATCATGGACGACCCCGACGTCAAGCGGGCCTACCTGGGCGGCGCCGAAGACGACACGCCGCCGGCCACCCTGCACTGAACACAGGAGGACAAGACATGACCCAACCCGGAAAGATCGCCGCCATCCAGTTCGACGTGCGGCAAGGCGAAAATGCCGCCAACCGCGACAAGAGCTGCGCGCTGGCCCGCCAGGCGGCGGCCGCCGGCGCCACGCTGATCGTCTTGCCCGAATGCTGCATCGGTGGCCTGATCTTCGCCGGCCGCGACGAGATCCGGGCGGTCAGCGAACCCGTTCCCGGCCCGTCCACCCAGGCCTGGAGCCAGGTCAGCCGCGACACCGGCGCCTGGATCGTGGCCGGGCTGTCCGAGGTCGACGGCGAGAAAATCTACAACACCGCCGTGCTGGTCGGCCCCGACGGCCAGTTTCACCGCCACCGCAAGATGCACGTGCGGGGCCTGGAACAGCGCCTGTTCGACGTGGGCGATACGCTGACCTACGCCGATACGCCGCTGGGCCGCATCGGGCTGGCCATCTGCTACGACATGTGGTTTCCGGAAGTGTGCCGCCGCTACGCGCTGGATGGGGTCGACGTGGTCGCCGCGCCGGCCAACTGGAACAAGAGCGTGCGCACCCCGGAAGCCTTCGATACCTACGGCCTGCCGCAAGGCTATCACCTGATGGCGGCCACCGCCGTCAGCAACGAACTGGTGGTGGTGGCGGCCGACCGCATCGGCGCCGAACGCGGCGTGGCCTTCCTGGGCTCGAGCTGCATTTTCGGCCCCAGCGGCGAAGAGCTGTGCCCCACCGCCAGCCGCGACACCGAGCAGATCCTGCTGGCGGACTGGCCCGACATCGAGGCCATCCGGGCGCAGGGCGGCCGCCACCTGGAACAGCGCCAGCCGGCCGCCTACGCCATGCCCTGAGCCGCGCGCCCCGCCCTACGGGCGGCCGGCCGGGACGGGCGGCTCGTAGGCGCGGATGGGTGGCAACGGCCCATCGTGGCGCGCCAACTGCACGGCCGTCAATTGGCCCGTGCACCCCTGCGCCAGCGACGACGTGCCCGCATCGCGCGTCAGCACATTGGGGTTGCCGTGCACGCACATCGGCCGCTCGTGCGCCGCGTCTTGCGGGTCGTACCAGGCGCCGGTGGGCAATTGCACCACGCCCCGCAGGATGTCTTCGGTGACGTGCGCCGTGGCCAGGCAGGCGCCGCGCGCATTGAACAGGCGCACCACATCGCCGTCGGCGATGCCGCGCGCGGCCGCGTCGTCCGGATGCACCCGGCATACTTCGCGGCCATGCCGCTTGGCGGCCGCGCTGTGCGCGCCGAAATCCAGCTGGCTGTGCAGGCGGGTGGCGGGCTGGTTGGCGACCAGGTACAGCGGGTGGTCCGCATCGGGGGCATCGGTGGGCGCGATCCATGCCGGGTGGCCCGGGCAATCGGCGTAGCCGAACGACGCCACCACCGGGGAACTGACCTGCACCTTGCCGCTGGGCGTGGGCAGGGGCCGGCCCGCGGGGTCGTGGCGGAAGGCCCGCAGCATGCCGCCGTCGTCGTCGGCCTGCGGCAGGCGCAGCTCGCCGCGCGCCCAGAACGTCTCGAAATCGGGCGCGTCTTCGCCGCGCTCGGCCAGCGCGGCGCGGGTGGTCTCGTAAATGTGGCGCAGCCAGTCGCGGCTGCTGCGCCCTTCCGTGAACGCCTCGCGCCGGCCCAGCCGCTGCGCCAGGTCCGCGAAAATGTCGTAGTCGTCGCGAGCCAAGCCGACCGGCGGCGCGATGCGCTGCATCGCCACCAGCAGCGGGTCGGTGGGCGTGCCGCCGATGTCCTCGCGCTCCAGCGTCATGGTGCACGGCAGGACGATATCGGCGTGGCGCGCGGTGGCCGTCCAGGCGCATTCGTGCACGATCAGCGTGTCCAGCCGGCGGAAGGCTTCGCGCAGGCGCGCCAGGTCTTGATGGTGGTGGAACGGATTGCCGCCCGCCCAATACGCCAGCCGCACGTGCGGGTAGCGCAAGCGCTGGCCGTTGTAGTCGAACGGCTCGCCGGGGTGCAGCAGCATGTCGGCGATGCGCGCCACCGGGATATAGGCCTCGACGCCGTTGCGGCCCTGCGGCAGCGCCGCGATCGGCACCGCGTTGTTGCGCTTGCCGTAGTGCGCCAGCGTGCCCAGCGCGTAGTTGTAGCCGCCGCCCGGCAGGCCCAGCTGGCCCAGCGCGGCGGCCAGCACCACGCCCAGCCAGACCGGCTGTTCGCCGTGCTCGGCGCGCTGCAGGGAATGCGACACCACCACCAGCACGCGCCGCGACGGCAGCGAGCGCGCCAGCGCGACGATGTCGGCCTGGGCCACGCCGGTGATGCCGGCCGCCCAGGCGGCGTCCTTGGGCTGGCCGTCGGCCTGCCCCGTCAAATACGCCTGGAAGGTGTCCCACCCGTCGCAGTAGCGCGCCAGGAAGTCGCGGTCGTGCAGGCCTTCGCTGACCAGCACGTGCAGCAGGCCCAGCATGAACGCCGTATCGGTGCCGGGCCGCACGGGCAGCCAGCGGGCCCGGGCCTGTTCGGGCAGGTCGCCGCGCAACGGGCTGATGCAGACAAAGCGGCAGCCGCGCCGCGCGGCGCGCCCCATGGCATCGCGTTCGACATGGCGGCTGATCCCGCCGCTGGCGACCTGGGTATTGCGCACGGCCATGCCGCCGAAGGCCAGCACGATGTCGCTGTGCTCGACGATCTGGTCCCAGGTCACATTGCGCCGCGCGACGGCATCCAGCGGGCCCAGCACATGCGGCATGATCACCGCCGACGCGCCCGCGCTGTAATTGTTGACCGAGCGCACGTAGCCGCCCAGCGCCGTATTCAGGAACCGGTGCACCTGGCTTTGCGCGTGGTGGAAGCGCCCCGCGCTGGACCAGCCGTACGAGCCGCCGAAAATGCCCTGCGGGCCATGCGCATCGCGAACCCGCGCCAGTTCGCCCGCCACCCGGTCCAGCGCCTCGTCCCACGACACCTGCACGAAGGCATCGTCGCCGCGCGCGCGGTCCGGGCCCGGCCCGCGCCGCAGCCAGCCGCGCCGGATCATGGGCGCAGTGACCCTGACGGGGTGGCGCAGCGCATTGGTGAAGTTATCGATCAGCGGGCTGGGGTCCGGGTCGTCCGGATGCGGGCGCACCCGCACGGCCTGGCCATCGAAGGCGGCGAAGAAGGCGCCCCAGTGCGCGCTGTGCGAACCTTCGGCCGCACCGGCGGCGCGGGAAGGCGGCTGGGAACCGGAAACAGACGTCATGGCACGTATCATTCGGCACGCATACCCACTTGCTGGATCAGCTTGCCCCACTTGGCGCGCTCGGTGGCCATCAGCTTGCCGAAGCCGTCGGGCGTGCTCGAGGTCGCTTCCATTCCGGCCGCGGCAAGCCGGGCACGGATCTCGGGTTGCGCCATCACTTCGACCAGCGCATCGTTGAGCTGCTTGACCACCGGGGCCGGCGTACCCGCCGGCGCCACGATCCCGTACCAGTTCATCAGATCGTAGCCCGGAACGCCGGCCTCGTCCATGGTGGGCGTATCGGGAAACAGCGGCGAGCGCTTGGACGTGGTGACCGCCAGCAGGCGCAGCTTGCCCGAATCGATCATGCCCTTGGCCGACGGATCGCAGAACGTCAGCGGCACCAGCCCGGCCATCACGTCGGTCAGCGCGGGGGTGGTGCCCTTGTAGGGCACGTGCATCATCTTCAGGCCGGCCATCAGCTTGAACTGCTCGCCGGCGATCTGCCCGATGGTGGCCACGCCGCCCGACGCGTAGTCGATCTGCGCGTCCGGCTTCTTGGCGGCCGCGATCAGGTCCTTCACCGACTGGTACGGGGCGCTGGGCGACACCACCAGCAGGTTGGGCATGGTAACCAGCGTGCTGATCGGCGCGAAGTCCTTGCTGGGATCGTAGTTCAGTTTGCGCAGGTTCGGCCAGATGGTGAACGAGCCCGGCGTGGCGATGTACAGGGTGTAGCCGTCGGGAGCCGACTTGGCCGCATACTCGGTGGCGGTCAGGCCGCCGGCGCCCGGACGGTTCTCGACGATGACGTTGCCCGACAGCTTGGCCGCCAGCCCCGGCGCGATGGAACGCGCCAGCACGTCGGCCCCGCCGCCCGGCGGGAACCCCACCACGATGCGCAGCGGACGGCCCTCGGCCGGGAAGCCGGCGGCCCGCGCGCCGGGCCCGAAGGCCGCCAGCGCGGTAGTCAGCAAGGTGGCGGCCAGCGCCACGCGGCCTGTGAAATGCAGGATGCTCATTTGGAAGTTCCCCTAGTTATCAGGTTGGGCGCGATCGCGCGGACCGCGCCCGGTGGATGCGCGCCGTTCAGCGCCAGGATGGAGCCGGGGTCGGCGCGTCGCGCCATTCCCAGGCTACAAAGGCCAGGCGTTCGCCGGTGTGCACTACCGGGTCCGAACGCAGGCCGATCAGGATGCCTTCGCGCGGCATGGGCGCCACCGGCGTCACGGTGCCGTCCAGCGCGATCACGTCGCCCAGCGATGCCCCTTGCGGCACGCGGTCGCCGGCGCAGAAGCGCGGCACGAACAGGCCGCCCTCGTCGGCCGTGATCCAGCCGCGCCGCGACACCTGCCGCAACGAGGGCGCCAGGTCTTCGGCGGCCGGCGCGCCGGGCAGGATGCCCATGCTGCGCGCCAGCGTGCGAAACCCCATCTCGGCCCGCTCGATGTGCTCGGGCTGGAAGCGGTTGCCGGCGCCCAGCTCCAGCATGAAGGCGCAGACGCCGGCGGCCAGGCATTGATAGTCGAGCGCGCCGGCGATATTGCCGGGCAGCTCGCCCTTGCCGCCGACGTCCTGGCGGCATGCCAGCACCGGGAAGAACGCCGCCATCGCGGCCAGCAGGTCGTCTTCCCGGACCTGGTCGTCGGGCGGCGTCTTGTACACGCAATACGGGCGCGAATCGAACAGCGGGTTCATGGTGTGCAGGTTGATCAGCACATCGGCCACGCCGCGCACTTCCTGCATCAGCGCGTGCGCGACCCGCTCGGTGATCATGCCGTCGGCCTTGCCCGGGTAGCTCTGGTCCAGGTCCAGCTCGTCGTAGGGGTTGCGCTTGCGCCGCGCATCCAGCGCCTGCGGGTTGCCGGTGGGCGTGACAACCAGGTTGCCCGACATCGCGGCCGGGTCCAGGCTGTTGGCGAAGCGCAGCGCCGCCACCATGCCGTTGATCTCGTCGCCATGCACCTGCCCGTGCAGCCACAGGGTGCGGCCCGGACGCGCGCCGCGCAATGCCACATAAGGCAGGGACACGTCCACGCCCGAGGCCATCGACCCCACGCGCAGCTTGCCGCTGCAGCGCGCCGCGCCTTCATCCCGCTTCAGCCATTGACCGATACTGCTCACGTTGTGCTCCTTGATGTCGATGCGGGCCGGGCCTGGCCGACGGCGTCGAACGCCCGGTCCAGGTCGGCGATCAGGTCGTCCGGGTCTTCCAGGCCGATGTGCAGGCGCACGATGACCCCGCGCCCGGACCAGTCGGTCACGCTGCGCGCGCCGGGCAGGTCGGCCAGGGTCACCAGGCTTTCGTAGCCGCCCCACGATGCGCCCAGGCCGAACAGCGCCAGGCTGTCGATCCATTGCTCGGCCGCGGCGCGTTCGACCCCTGGCTGGAACTCGAACGACAGCAGGCCGTTGGTGCCGCTGCAATCGCGCCGCCAGATGTCGTGGCCCGGGTGCTCGGGCAGCGCCGGGCAGAACACCGTGCGCACCTCGGCGCGCGCCTGCAGGTAGGCGGCGATCCGCAGCGCGTGGCGCTCGTGCATCGCCAGGCGCGCGGCCAGGCTGCGGATGCCGCGCAGCACCAGGTACGCGTCGTCGGGGCTGACGGTCATGCCGAAAGCGTCGCTGCGGTCCGACAGCGCCGGCCAGGCGGCCTGGGTCGTGGCCACCGTGCCCATCATGACGTCGGAATGGCCGCTCAGGTACTTGGTGGCCGCCATCACGGAAATGTCGGCGCCCAGCGCCAGCGGCCGGTACTGGCAACCCGAGCCCCAGGTGTTGTCGCAGGCCAGCAGCGCCCCGTGGCGATGGGCGATCTCGGCCAGCCTGGGCAGGTCGCACATTTCGTACACCAGCGAACCCGGGCATTCGGCATAGATCATGCGCGTGGCCGGCTCGATCTTGCTTTCCACATCGGACCCGTCGGCGGCGAAGAACGTGCAGCGGATCTGGTACGGCGCCAGGAACGAATGCACCAGCTTGCGGGCCGGCTCGTACACCGCGTCGGACATCAGCACGTGATCGCCCGGCTTCAGGTACGACAGCAAGGTCATGGCGATCGCCGCCAGGCCGGTGGGAAACAGCTTGGTGCGATAGGCCCCTTCCAGTTCGCTGACGGCATCTTCCAGCGCGAAGCCGGTGGGGTTGCCGCGCGCCCCGTAGGTGAACAGGCGTTCGCCCGAGCGCCGCGCGCGCAGGTCGCGCTGCTGGGCCACGTTGTCGAACAACACGGTGCTGGCACGCACCACCGGCGGGTTCACCGCCGTGCCGCCCTGATAGGCCGGCGCCTTGCCCGCGTGCAGCAGGCGGGTCTGCAACTGGCGTTGCGATGAGGAGTCTTTCATGGTCGTGTATGAAGTGAAGCCGCGCACGGCTCAGGCGCCGGCCGGACGCGGCGGCAGGCGGAACTCGCGCCGTTCGAGCTCGTCCAGCTGCGAGATGAGGTTGACTTCCCATTCCAGGTAGCGGCGCGCGGCTTCCTTGTTGCCGCTGTGGCGGTCGTGCACGAAGAACAGGTAGTCGATGCACTCGGCGTCCGGCGGCGATTGCGGGCTGGACTGCACCGGCAGGCCGGCATCGACCCAGGCCTGCAAGCCCCCGGCCAGCACCTGTACCGGCACGCCCAGCCCGGCCAGTTCGGCCGCCGCGCAGGCCGCCACGCCGGGCTCGTCGGCCACCAGCACCACGGGCGTGGTCGCGCCGGCCAGCGTCGCCGCCAGGCGCGGCCGGATCGACCAGCGCGACTGCGGAATATGCGCCTGGCGAAAGCGCATGCTGGCGCCCACATCGATGACCGTCGGCGGCGCGTCCTGGCGCAGGCGCGCCGCCAGGGCCGCGGCCTCGATCCGCGCCGGCGCCGGCAGGGTGGGCGGCGCCGGCGGCGCCGCGTCCAGGCCGCTGGCCAGCCCGCCCTGCAGCACATGGGCATCGTGCCCCATCTGCCGCAGCCAGCTGGCCACCACCGGCGCGCGCACGCCGTCGTCGTCGAACAGCACCAGCCGCGCGCGCCGCACGCCCACGTACTGGTCGGTGGCCTGGATCAGTTGCCCGCCCGGGGTATGCTGGGCGCCCGGCAGGCTGCCCGCGGCGTATTCTTCGGGCGTACGCACATCGCACAGGAACAGCGTGCGCTGCGCGTCGCGCGCCCAGGCCCGCACGGTGGCGGCGTCGACCGCCGGCACGTCGCAGCGCTGCGCCAGCGTCGCCGCCGAACGCCGCATGGCCTCGACATCGTCCGACGGCGCGTCGTAGCGCCGGCTGGCGCCGTGTTCCAGTTCCAGGTCGGCCAGCATCCAGCCCTGCGTGCCGCTTTGCAGCGCGGCCACCGGATTGGGCAGGCCCAGGTTGATCAGCGTCTGCGCGCCGATGATGCTGCGCGTGCGGCCGGCGCAATTGATCACGATGCGGGTCTTGTCGCTGGGCACCAGGCGGCGCACGCGATAGGCCAGCTCGCCGTTGGGGCAGTTGGTGGCGGTCGGGATCGCCATCTTGCGGTATTCCGCGAAGGGGCGCCCGTCCAGCACGGCCACGTCTTCGCCGGCCTGCAGCATGGCGGCCAGCTCGGTGGCCGTCACGTGCGGCGTTTCGTAGATCTGCTCGACCAGTTCGCCGAAGGTCTTGGACGGCACGTTCACGCCGGCGAACAGCGCATAGCCGGCGGCCTGCCAGGCGGCCGTGCCGCCATCCAGCACATGCACGTCGGTGTAGCCCAGCGCGGCCAGGCGGCGCGCGGCCGCCTGGGCCACGCCCTGCCCGTCGTCGTACACCACCGTCCGCACCTGCGGGCGAGGCGCCAGTCGCGGCGCATCGAGTTCAAGGCGGCTGTACGGCAGCGTGATGCCGTAGAACAAGTGGGATTCGCCATATTGCCCGTGCTCGCGCACGTCGAACAGCGCGATCTCGGCGCCGTCATGCAGCCAGGACTTCAGGGTCTGCGCGTTGATTAGATGCATTTGCCGCAACGGTAGGTGGAATGAGGGAAAGGCGGGCGGGCCATCAACGGCGCGTCTGCACGCCGATGGACATGGTTTCGTAGGTGCCTTTTTCCAGGTCGTAGGCCGTGCGCTCGGTCAGCGTCTCCAGGGCGCGGCCGTACAGGTGCAGGTGGCGGATGACCTGGCCGGGCAGGATTTCCACCGAATGGATGTCGTCGGGCATCAGGGCGATGCCGGTGCCGGGCTCGACCATGACGCGGTCGGCTTCGCGCAGCTGCGCGCGGCCGGGCACGCTGCCGTCGTCGGTCCGTTCGTAGACGCGGTTGAGTTCGGCGCCCTCGACGGCGCTGATACACGCCCAGGTGGTGTGGTTGTGCGGCACGATGCGCTTGCCCGGGCGCATCACGTTCAGGTACAGCGCATAGCTCTGGTCGGGGTCTTCCGAGATCAGGTAGCGGGCCTGCAGCTCGCCGTCCTGCGGCGCGGCGAATTCCTGCTCGTTCCACAGCGCCGTGCGCGCCGCCAGCTGGTTCAGCTGCGCCAGGATATCGTCGAGCGAGGCGCGGGTGAATTCGCCCGCCTGCGCGATCTGCTTGATACGCTGGATCGCGTCCTGTACCACCTGCGTGCGTTCTGTCGATGTATTCATGGATTCACCCCTTCTGGCGTTCGTGGACTTGAGTCGTTGAAAATATAGGCACTGGCCGGCAGGGAAACAATCTAGAATCGAGCCAAAACCTATTAGCGAAGCTTATATATGGAAACGCTGGACCTCGACGCCCTGCGGACGCTGACGGTCATCCAGGAAAAGGATGGCTTCGCGGCCGCCGCGGTGCACCTGGGCAAGACACAGTCGGCCGTCACGCAGCAGATGCAGCGGCTGGAAGGCCAGCTGGGCCGCGCCATCTTCGAGCGGCGCGGCCGCCAGAAGCGCCTGACCCCGCACGGCCTGCGCCTGCTGGACTACGCCCGCCACTTGCTGGCGGTCAACGACGAAGCGCTGCGCAGCCTGCAACAGGGCAGCCTGGAAGGCGTGCTGCGCATCGGCGCGCCGCACGACGTGGCCGACAACATGCTGCCGCCGCTGTTGGCGCAGGTGGCCCGCGTGTCGCCCTTGCTGCAGATCGATATCCACGTCGGGCGCAGCCCCTTCCTGATGGAATCGCTGCATCGCGGCGAGATCGACATGACCATTTCCAACCGCCACGATCCCACGCTGGAAGGCGTGGTGCTGCGGACGTCGCCGACGGTATGGGTCTGCTCGGCCAGCTACGTGCTCGACAGCAGCAAGCCCATTCCACTGGTGCTGGCCGACGGCCCCAGCCTGTTCCGCCGCCTGGCCCAGGAAGCGCTGGACGACGCCGGCATCCGCTGGTCGCCCAGCTACACATCGTCGAGCCTGATAGGCATCAAGGCCGCGCTGCGCGCCGGCCTGGGCGTAACGGCCCGCGGCATCGAGCTGGTCGACACCGACTTTCGCGTGCTGGGCGAAAACGACGGCTTGCCGCGGCTGCCCGACGTGGTGTACTACCTGTTCGTGCGCAACAACGTCGTGCGCCCGCTGACGCGGCGCGTGTTCGATATGCTGAAAAGCAATATGCGGCTGCTGCGCAACGCCGACGGCTCGCGCCGGTAGGCGCCGGCCCGGGCGGGCCGCCCGGCTCAGCCCACCGAGGCTTCGCGCAGCGCCTTGCGCTGGCTGTAGGCCAGCCAGGCCAGCCCCGCGCAGATCAGCACCAGCGGCAGCAGCGACCCGACGTTCAGGATCGTCCAGCCCTGCGTGGTGACCAGCATCCCGGACGTCAGCGAGCTCAGTGCCATGACCGCGAAGACGCAGAAGTTCATCGCGGCCTGGGCGCGGTCTTTTTCCTCGGCGCTGTAGGTCGAGAGCGACAGCGTCGTGCTGCCGGTGAACAGGAAATTCCAGCCCACGCCCAGCAAGAACAGCGACGCGGTGAAGTGATGCAGGTCGGTGCCCGACAGCGCCACCGCAATGCATACCAGGTTCAGCAACGCGCCCCAGGTCATCACGGGCAACACGCCGAACCGCTTGATCAAATGCCCGGTGAAAAAGCCCGGGGCGAACATGCCGATGACGTGCCATTCCAGCACGAAGGCGGCGTCGGCAAACGGCAGGCCATGATGCTGCATGGCCAGCGGCGTGGCCGCCATCAGCAGGTTCATGATCCCGTAGCTCAGCGCGCCCGCGCCGGCGGCGACGATGAACGCGGGTTGGCGGGCGATCAGCCCCAGCGGGCGGCCGCCCGCGGCCGTCTTGCGCGTCGCCACGGCCGGGAACTGCATCACGGCCAGCACCGCCATCGCCACCAGGGCCACCACCACCAGGGCCAGGTACGCGGCCACGAACGGCGTGGGCAGCAAGCCCTTGGTATACGCGGCCAGGTTGGGCCCCAGCACCGCCCCCAACAGGCCACCCGCCATCACCAGCGACACGGCTTTTTCGCGCGCCTCGGGCAGGGCCAGTTCCGCCGACGCGAAGCGGTACAGCTGCCCGTTCGCGGAATAGTAGCCGGCGATGGTGGTGGCCGCGCAAAGCAGCCAGAAGCTCTGGATATACGCGGCAAACGCGCACAGCAACGCCGACCCCAGCGCCACCACCAGGCCCAGCATGAAGCTGCCCTTGCGGCCGAAGCGCCGCTGCGTCCAGGCCACCGGCCCCGTGCACAGTGCGCCGCCCACCACATACCCCATCACCGGCAGCGTGGCCAGCCACCCATAAGGCGCCAGCTCGAAACCCACCAGGCCGTTGATGGCGATGAACGTGACGTTATTGGTGAGGAACAGGCCTTGAAGAATGGATAACAGCCAGAGATTGCGGTTCATTTTGCGGGGATCGATGCCGGGTTGCCCACTCGCGCGGGTGGAAGAGGCGTCCTCTATATATGCATATTACCAGTAGTTATTTGATGTGCGAATGAAATGGGGCGCGGCGGTGCGCGGTTCCTATATAAGGGTAAATTCACCAGCAATTACCCCATTTAAGATGGGATTACCCTGTTTTCTAAGCCCGGTATTTGCGAAGGCGCACATCGCAACGGCAAACAGAAAAGGCAGCCGTCGGACTCAAGCTGCCTTTCTCAAGATCGACCCACGTCGCGACGGGACGCGGCGGAACCTTTAAACGTTGAACAGGAAGTTCATCACGTCGCCATCCTGCACGACGTATTCCTTGCCTTCGGCGCGCATCTTGCCGGCTTCTTTCGCGCCCTGTTCGCCCTTGCAGGCGATGTAGTCGTCGAACGCGATGGTCTGCGCGCGGATGAAGCCGCGCTCGAAATCGGTGTGGATCACGCCGGCGGCCTGCGGGGCGGTGGCGCCGATAGGGATGGTCCAGGCGCGCACTTCCTTCACGCCGGCGGTGAAGTAGGTCTGCAGGCCCAGCAGCTTGAACGCAGCGCGGATCAGGCGGTTCAGGCCGGGCTCTTCCATGCCCATGTCGGCCAGGAACGCCTGGCGGTCTTCGTCGGGCAGGTCGACGATCTCGGATTCGATGGCGGCGCAGATGGCCACCACGGGCGCATTGCGCGACGCGGCGAATTCGGTCAGGCGGTCCAGCAGCGGGTTGTCGGTGAAGCCGTCGTCGCTGACATTGCCCACGTACATGGCGGGCTTGGCGGTGATGAAGCACAACTGCTTGATCAGCGCGTTTTCTTCATCGGTCAGGTCGATGGAACGCACCGGCTTGGCCTGGTTCAGCACCGCGATGCATTTTTCCAGCACGGCCACCAGGCGCTGCGCGTCCTTGTCGCCGGAACGGGCGGTCTTGGAATGGCGATGCAAGGCCTTTTCGGCCGTCTGCAAATCGGCCAGCGCCAGTTCGGTCTCGATGACCTCGATATCGGCGATGGGATCGACCTTGCCCGACACGTGCACCACGTTGGGATCTTCGAAGCAGCGCACCACATTGACGATGGCGTCGGTTTCGCGGATGTGCGACAGGAACTGGTTGCCCAGGCCCTCGCCCTGGCTGGCGCCGGCCACTAGGCCGGCGATGTCGACGAATTCTACCGTGGCCGGCAGGATGCGCTCGGGCACGACGATCTCGGCCAGCTGCTGCAGGCGCGGGTCGGGCACTTCCACCACGCCCACGTTGGGTTCGATGGTGCAGAAGGGGTAGTTTTCCGCCGCGATGCCCGCGCGGGTCAGGGCGTTGAAAAGCGTCGATTTGCCCACGTTGGGCAGGCCGACGATGCCGCATTGCAGAGCCATGGAAATCCTTGATTGTCCGGCACGGCCGCGTCCGGCGCTGGCGCGCCGCGCATCCGGGCCGGGGGCCGGATCGCCTGTCGTGTGCCTGTTTTAGTCGAAAATAACGGGAATTGTAGCGGGAATCGCCGGACGCCGACGCCGCGCGGCGGCAACCCGAACCCTAGTGTCGTGTCCCGCAAGTCCGTCGTCATGATGAAATCGATGGATTCGTGCGCGGGGCAAGGCGCAAACCGCAGGGATAGCCCAAGCTATCACGAGGATTTGCAACGCCGCCCGGGGCGC
>Ga0182737_1000560_pt1 | contig 50540 bp, 38 predicted proteins | sample eDN5th30CBELigOP_FD_128878 | JGI IMG/M metagenome (GOLD analysis project Ga0182737, IMG submission 128878) | Enriched Organic Plus compost microbial communities from Emeryville, California, USA - eDNA 5th pass 30_C BE-Lig OP (version 2) (version 2) ...
AGGACATTGGCGAGGGCGACGTCCGCGTTGACGTCTGCGGCCTGCGGTTCGGTGTCCGGAATGCGATTGGGCATATGGTAGCGCGCCTGGTCCCTTGCGTGAAAAACGGTGTCTGAAAACTTTCTCCACCATAGCCGTTACGTCATCCAGGTTCAACGGAGCGGCAGGGGCTTTCCGCAGTCTCAGGGCGCGCCACTTTCGCCAGCAGGCGGCTGCCCGGCGCTGGCGCGCAGGGCCGTGGACGACAATGGCGAGCGGGGGCCGTGCAACAGCACCCAGGCCGGCGTTGGCGCGGTGGCCAGCCGCCTGGCCGCGACCTCCGGCAGGCGGGCCGCGGCGAATGTGCGGGCGGCGACGGAGGCGGTGGCGGCCAGGGTTTGGCCCGGCCGGTCGATCACAGCCACAGGGATGCGGCGCATGATGTCGCGCCAGTGATGCCAGCGGTGCAGCGTCGCCATGCTGTCGCCGCCCATGATCCAGACGAAATGCACGCCAGGAAAGCGCCGTTGCAGCCAGACGATCGTATCGTGGCTGAATCTGGCGCCGATATCCTGCTCGAAACCGGTGACATGGTGGCGGGCGCGACCGGCGACCGCGCGGACCTGGGCGATGCGCGCGGCGATGGGCGGCAGGCCGTTAACGTTCTTGAGCGGGTTGCCCGGCGTCACCAGCCACCAGATCCGGTCAAGCCCCAGCCGTTTCATCGCCTGATCGGCGACGAGGCGATGGGCGGCGTGCGGCGGATTGAACGAACCGCCATAGAGGCCGATGCGCGCGCCGGGGGCGAGCGGCGGCAGACGCCAGCGGGCGATCATGCGGCGCGCGCCCGAACAAAATCGCGGGCGCCTGTGTTACATTTGAAAGGAGGTAGCCGACGCAAGGAGGTTGTCATGTTCATCCACGTCACAGATCCGGTCGACAATACCCGCATTTTGCTGAACGCGTCATGTGTGCTGATGGTGCGCGGCACGGTTCATGGCGGATCGGCCATCTACCTGTCCACAAGCGCTGCGCACCACCCGGACGTGTTGCTGGCCCGGGAGACGCCGGAAGAGATGCAGGCGTTGCTGACCGGCGATGCGCCGGCGCGGACAATGGCGGAGACGCCGGTGGAAACGGCGCGCCCGGCGCATTAGGCGCCTCGCGGAGCGCACGTCGACCGGCGCGCAAAACGGCGCGCGCCGGCGGACATCTCAAGTCCCGCCGCATCAGAACGACCCTGCCTGGAGCGCCCAGGCGAGGAGGGCGCGCCTGCGTGGAGTGGTCGCGAGCCTGGCGGCGGGAACCTGGCGACAACTCAGGGGCGGGTCTGGCCGGCGCCGCGCACCTTGTACTTGAACGAGGTGAGCTGTTCCGCCCCCACCGGCCCGCGCGCGTGCATGCGCCCGGTGGCGATGCCGATTTCGCCGCCGAAACCGAACTCGCCGCCATCGGCGAACTGGGTCGAGGCGTTGTGCAGCACGATGGCCGAATCAACCTCATTGAGAAAGCGCTCGGCCTTGCCGACGTTCTCCGTGATGATGCAGTCGGTGTGCTGGGAGCTCCAGGCGTTGATGTGCGCCAGGGCTCCGTCGAGGCCATCAACCAGACGCGCGGAGATGATCGCCTCCAGGTATTCGGCGCTCCAGTCCGCGTCCGACACATCGGTGACCCGCGCGTCGACGGCGCGGATGTCGGCGTCGCCGCGCACCTCGCAGCCGGCGTCGAGTAGCATGGAGATCAGGGGGGCGAGCAGCCGGCCGGCGCCGGCGCGGTCGATGAGCAGCGTCTCGGCGGCGCCGCAGATGCTGGTGCGGCGCATCTTGGAGTTCAGGACCACGGCGCGGGCCGTTTCCAGGTCGGCTTCGGCGTCGACATAGACATGCACCAGCCCTTCCAGATGGGCGAACACCGGCACCCGGGCTTCGTTCTGCACCCGCTCCACCAGGCTTTTGCCGCCGCGCGGCACGATCACGTCGACAGCGCCATTCAGGCCGCGCAGCATCTCGCCAACGGCGGCGCGGTCGCGGGTGGGCACCAGCTGCACGGCGTCGGCGGGGACGCCGGCGGCCGCCAGCCCCTCCGACATGGCGCGGGCGATGGCGCTGGCCGAACGGAAGCTGTCCGAACCGGAGCGCAGGATGACCGCGTTGCCCGCCTTCAGGCTCAGCGCCGCCGCATCGGCGGTGACGTTGGGACGGCTTTCGAAAATGATGCCGATGACGCCGAGCGGCGTCGACACGCGCTGGATGATCAGGCCATTGGGCCGCTCAAAGGTGGCCAGCACCTTGCCAACCGGATCGGGCAGGGCGGCGATGGCGGCGACGCCGTCGGCGATGGCGTCGATGCGCGCTCCGTCCAGCGCCAGCCGGTCGATATAGGCCTCGGTCTGGCCATTGGCGCGCGCCTCGGCGATGTCGTCCGCGTTGGCGGCGAGAATGTCGGGGCTGGCGCGGCGAATGGCGTCCGCGGCGGCGGCCAGCGCCGCCGTGCGGGTTTCAGCGCTGGCCAGGGCCAGTTCACGGCGGGCGACGACGGCGCGCCGCCCCATGTCCGCCATCAACGCAGCCACGTCCACGTCGGACGCTGAAGCCGCAACCTCAGTCGCAACTGGCGTCGCCGGACCGCGAACAGAGCTGGCTGCGCTGGCGGTGTGGGCGAGATGGGCTGCGGTGCTCATGGATGCGCCTTTGCGTGTTGCTCAACAAACGTGCCTGCGCCGGACAGGCCGGCGTGATTGATTACGGTTATCATTATTGGCTGGCCGGTCAGCCAATACAAGGGGCGACCTGATGGAGCAGGGGGCCGGCCGCGCCGGCGGGCCCCGCTCCAGCGCCGCTACCGCCTCCGGTTGCGTCGTCTCGGTTCGCCCGTTTCAGTTCGCTTCGTCCCTGGCGGCGGCGGTCAGCACCAGCACGTCGCGGTGGATCATCTCGGCGCGGCCGGAATAGCCGACGATGGCGGCGATGTCGCCGCTGCCATGCCCGGCGATGGCGCGGGCGTCGTCCGCGTCAAAATTGATGAGGCCGCGCGCGACCACGGCGCCGGCCGGGTTTTTCACCAGCACCGGATCGCCGCGAAGGAAGTCGCCGTCCACGGCGGTGACGCCGGCGGGCAGCAGGCTCTTGCCCCGGCGCAGCGCCGCCACGGCGCCCTCGTCGATGGTGACCGCGCCGCTGGTTTCCAGCAGGCCGCTGATCCATTTCTTGCGGGCCCGCGCCGGGGTGGAGCGCGACAGGAACCAGGTGGCCGGTCCGCCTTCGGCGATGCGGCGCAGCGGATGCTCCACCAGGCCGGAGGCGATGATCATGTGGGCGCCGCCGTGGGTGGCGATCTTGCCAGCTTCGATCTTGGTGCGCATGCCGCCGCGCGAGAACTGGGAGGCGGCGCCGCCGGCCATGGCCTCGATCTCCGCGGTGATGCGCGGCACCACCGGAATGTGTTTCGCGGAAGGATCGGAGCCGGGCGGGGCGGTATAGAGCCCGTCAATGTCAGAGAGCAGCACCAGCAGGTCGGCGTCGGCCATGGTGGCGACGCGGGCCGCCAGCCGGTCGTTGTCGCCATAGCGGATTTCGCTGGTGGCCACGGTGTCGTTCTCGTTGATGACGGGAATCGCCCGCCACTCCAGCAATTTGCCGACTGTGGCGCGGGCGTTGAGGTAACGGCGGCGCTCCTCGGTGTCCCACAGGGTCACCAGCACCTGACCGGCGGTGAGACCGCGCGCGCCCAGCGCTTCGGACCAGGTGCGGGCGAGGGCGATCTGGCCGACGGAGGCGGCGGCCTGGCTTTCCTCCAGCCGCAGCGGGCCGAGCGGCAGCTTCAGCACGGCGCGCCCCAGCGAAATCGAACCGGACGACACCACCAGCACGTCCTTGCCGGCCCGGTGCAGGGCGGCGAGGTCATCGGCCAGGGCCGACAGCCATTGCTGGCGCACGCCGCCGCGCTCGCGATCGACCAGAAGGGATGAGCCGACCTTCACGACAATGCGACGGAAGCGGTCCAGGGCGGGAATCTCGGTCATGGCTGTCAGTCGCCGTTATGCGCCGTTAAAATGCCTTCGCGAAAAAGCGGCTGCTGCCTTTCCTGAAGGAAATATGTCGAAACCAGAAGGAAGGTCCGCACGCGCGCCCCGGATATGACGGAGCCAGAGCAAACCCTGGCGGTGGGCGGGATCCGCGCCGCGCCTGCTCTATACAGCAGGAACCCGCCGATCCGGAACGGGACTGACGCCGCGACCGGCAAAAACTTTCAGACAGGCGCCGGGCGCCCCTGGGCCAGGACGCGCGCGAGAAAACGCGCGCCAGAAACCGCGCAAGGAGATGCGCCAGAAGTTGTGCGGGGGGCAATGGCCGGGCACCCGCTGCCGCGCCGGCCGGAAACCAGGTCGGGGTTTTGCGACCTTGGGTCGCGCCGCGCCGGGGCCGGATGGCCCGCCGCGGAGGCAGATCGCGCCGGCATGCAGCAAGTAAGCACTTGCGCCAGGGCGACGAAGGAGGCAGGAACAGGTTTCCTGTAATGGCTCCAGCCCTGGGCCCTGCAGGGTGCAGTTTCGGCGGGAGAGGTTCATGTCCAGCAGCATCCGTCAGCCATCCGACATGCTTGTCACGGTGTTCGGCGGCTCCGGCTTCGTTGGCCGTCACGTGGTGCGCGCGCTGGCGCGGCGGGGGTATCGCATTCGCGTCGCCGTGCGGCGGCCCGATCTGGCGTTCCATCTGCAACCGCTCGGCAATGTGGGACAGATCCACGCCGTTCAGGCCAATCTGCGCAACCGGCCATCGGTGGTTCGCGCCATCGCCGGCGCCGACATCGTCGTCAACCTCGTCGGCATCATGCACCAGGGCGGCCGCCAGCGCTTCGACGCGGTGCACGGCTTTGGGGCCCGCGCCGTGGCGGAGGCCGCCAGCGCGGCTGGCGTCGAGCGCCTTGTCCACATGTCCGCCCTCGGCGTCAGCGCTGATTCGGGCTCGGCCTATGCCCGCTCCAAGGCAAACGCTGAAGCCGCGGTGCGCGACGCCTTCCCTGGCGCCGTCATCCTGCGGCCGTCGGTGATGTTCGGGCCGGAGGACCAGTTCTTCAACCGCTTCGCCCAGCTGGCCACCTTCATGCCGGTGCTGCCGCTGGTCGGCGCTGAAACCCGCATGCAGCCGGTGTTCGTCGGCGACGTGGCCGCCGCCGTGGTGAAAGCGATCGAGGGCGCGGCGACGCCAGGCGCGACCTATGAACTGGGCGGGCCGGAAACGCTGACGGTGCGCGAGGCGGTGAAGTTCACCCTCGACGCCATCAGGCGGCGCCGTCCTGTCGTTGGCCTGCCGTTTTCGCTGGCGCGCCTGCAGGCGCTGGTTCTGGAAATCGCCCACACCCTGTCGCTGGGGCTGCTGCCGGACAGCCTGCGGCTGACCCGCGACCAGGTGGAGCTGCTGCGCCATGACAATGTGGTGTCCGACGCTGCGATCGCGGAACGGCGCACCCTGGCGGATCTGGGCGTCGCCGCCAGCGGCTTTGACGCCATTGTTCCAACCTATCTCTGGCGCTTCCGCCAGAAGGGCCAGTTCGAGCCGCCGCCGCAGGTTGGCTCCGGCGCGCATGGGGCCGAGGTCTGAGCCCGCGTCCCACGTGATGACCAAACAGAAAAGCCGCCCCGGATGGGCGGCTTTTTTGCTGGGCGCGACGGCTGTTGAGGCTGGCTCTTCTGGCCAGACGCGGCGTGGATCCTGAGCTTTGCGGTGAATGGCCGGCGGGCGGGGTCAGGCGCGTCGCTGGCGTGGCATCAGCTCCATCAGCACCTGCGGCGCTTTCTTGCCGGCGGCCCCGGCGATGGTTTCCAGGTTCTGCTCCACGCTCTCCACCCGGTAACCGCGCTCGCGCAAGGTAGCCAGCAACTGGTCGGGTGAGGTTTTCAGCAGCGGCGCCAGATCGGCCAGGCGCGCTTCCGTCATCAGCGGCAGGGCGCGGAAGGCCGGGTTGCCGGCCCGGCCCGGGCTGTTGAGGCCGGAGATGGCGAAGGGGATCGCGACCGCCAGCGACAGGACGAGCGGCAGGATCAGGGTCTTGCGCCGGGCGTAATTCACCAGCGGGCGCCAGTTGCGGACCATGTGCAGGATGAACGGGGCCAGCAGCAGCATGCTCAGCCATTCGTGCATGGCGTGGAAGGTGCGTGGCGTCCAGCGGAAGAACAGCGCCACGCCGGAAATGGCCGATACGAGAAACAGACCGGTGGTCAGCGGCGTGGCGTAACGGGAGAGAAACCGGTTGTAGAGGCTGTTGGCGGCAGTGGACATCGTGGTTCCGGTGGCGTGCGGGGTGGGAACAGCGGGCAGGAAAGCCATCGCCGGCAGAGGGACAGCCTCTGGCGGCCTCTATCGCATTTCATGGGCCGCCGATACCGGGGCGCGCCGAAAAAATGCGCCGGAACATAAAGTTAGAGTTATTCTGAAAAACGGGGCCGACGCGGGCGGCAGGGCGTGCGGGCGTCGCCGTCGCCATCCGCTGTCGCTCCAGGCCTGGTTCGCGCGCGGGGGGCGCCGCCGCCTACAGGGTCGCCGTTCCCTGTGGCGCCGCCAGTTCCGCGCGCTGCACGCTCTTGTGCACGTGCACCATCAGCGCGATGCCAAACAGCGGGGTCAACAGGTTCAGGACCGGCACGGCCACCACCAGCGCCGCCACCAGGCCGGCGCCGAACACGGTGGCGCGGTTGCGCAGGCGCATGGCTTCCGCTTCGGCCATCGGGCGGAAACGCGCCGCCGCCATCTCGAAATACTCCCGCCCCAGCAGATAGCCGTTGGCAATAAAAAACGCCGCCATGTTAACGCCCGGGATAAAGAACAGCAGCAGCGCGAACAGGTTGATCACCAGCGACAGGCCGGCGAAGCGCAAGCCATAGAGGAGCGACAGGCCAACGGACAGCGGCTTGCCGGGCGGGTCTTCCGGGTAATCGGTTTTCTCCACCAGCTCGGCGGCGTCATCGAGATAATAGCCGGAGACCAGCGCCGAGACCGGCGGGATCAGGAAGGCCAGCCCCACCATCAATCCCGCGCCCGCCACGAAGAACGCCAGCGTGTCGAGAACCGGCCACGAGGCGCTCAGCGTATGCGAGGCGAGGTAATGGTTCAGCAGGCGGGTGAGGCCAAACCACACGAGTCCGAGAATCAGCACGGTGAGGCCAATGGAGCGCAGCAACATGCGCCGGAATGGCGGCGACATGATTTGCCGCAACGCCTGAATCGCGGCGTTGATAATCTGCACGGGGCCGGTATGTCGCAGGCTGCTGATCAAGGAGGTTGCTCTCGTTACGCGTATCTGGATGGCTACGCCATACAAGGGTACCGGGCAGGCGTAACCGCCTGTTTAACCGGCGTGGCCATGCGCCAGCAAACCGGCGCGCTCCATGGCCATCCACAACCGCGCGGGCCCAGCGCGTCCCGGCGCGGTTGCGCACGGTTTTCACGCCGCAATGCGGGCTGGGCGCGGCGTGGATATGGCGGCGCGAAGGCGTCAGTTCCAGACCCGGCGCGGATTCCGCGAGCCGGGCGCCCTCAGGCCAGCAGGCCGGCGCTGGCGCCGTCGGCGGTTTCCGGCGCGGCCTCCGGCGGCAGGTCGGTGCTCCAGACCAGCTGCTTGTAGTCAAAGCCGGTTTCGATGGTCGGTTTGACGATGGCGAAATAGGGCGAGATGTCGAAATCCCGCGGCGCATACAGGCTGTGATGGCGGATGTGCAGGATTTCCGCGCGGGTGAAGCGCGTCATGTTCCGGCGCGCGGCGACCTCAAGGCGCGGCAGCACGGGATAGCGCACCAGCTCGAACGCCTGGGCGATCAACGTGGAGCAAATGGCGCGGGTTGGCTCGCCGGAGCCGAGGGCGATCATGCGCCGCCGGAACCGCGATGGCGCCGGCAGGGGCAACAGGTAGCGGCCGAGATCAATGACGTTGCGCAGGTCATAGGCCTGGCCGATGCGGGATCTGGCGTAGGCGACCACGGCGTCGCGGTCGTCCGGCGTCAGCGCCACCGGGCGGCAGATGCGGACGCTGGCGGCGGCGTATTTCGACAGGGGCGCGGTGGTGACGCCGTGCTGCACGTCCGCTTCCACCAGCACGTGGGGATCGTGATCCGCGTGCGGCTGGCCCTCGCCATGGCTGGCCTGCAACGGCGGAACCGGCCCGACATACAGCGCGGCGTGGGACCAGCTCGACTGGGTGAGATATTTGATGATCGAGGCGATGCGCGTCGCCCCCTCGACCAGCAACACGTCGCCTGGTTGCAGGGCGCGGGCAAGGGCGTCCGGGTCCGGCGGGGCCGAAGGCCGGTAGCCGGGAAGCTCCTGCATGAGAAAGGCGGCGATCTTCCGCCCGAGCCAGGTGAGCGCGCTGTCCATGTCGTTTTGCCGAAGCCGGTCCTGTCAGCAGCCGGCCCTGTCAGCCTGGCGGCCGTGGCCAGTCTCCGGCGCCTGTCCGGGAAGCCGGCGGATGGCGATCTGGCGAGAGGCTTCGCCAGAACGCCAGAGGTCATGGTTGCCCGCGGCGATTGCGCGCCAGCCCGCTCTGCCGGGGCCGGCGGGGCGCGGGCGCCGGGAGCGTCAAAAGCCCCCCGGGATCCCCCTGTCCCCTATGCCAGGGACCTTTACAGCATGCTCGGCAGGATGCGATCCGGCGGCCTGTGCCCGTCCATGAAGGTCTGGATGTTCAGGATCACCTTCTCGCCCATGTCGTGACGGCTCTCGATGGTGGCGGAGCCCAGATGCGGCAGCAGCACTACCTTGTTGGCGCGCGCCAGCTTCAGCAACCGCGGATTGACCGCCGGGGCGTGCTCGAACACGTCAAGGCCGGCGCCGGACAGCTCGTTGGCCTCCAGCATCCGCGCCATGGCGGTTTCGTCGATGATCTCGCCGCGCGCCGTGTTGACGATGATCGCCGAGGGCTTGAGCAGCTTGAGGCGCCGGGCCGACAGCAGGTGATAGGTGGCGGGCGTGTGCGGGCAGTTGACCGAGATGATGTCCATGCGGGCCAGCATCTGGTCGAGGGATTCCCAATACGTCGCCTCCAGCGCCTGCTCGGTGGCGGCGGGGACGCGGCGGCGGTTGTGATAATGGATCGACAGGCCGAAGGCGCGGGCGCGGCGGGCCAGGGCCTGGCCGATGCGGCCCATGCCCACGATGCCGAGGCGCTTGCCGGTGATGCGCCGCCCCAGCATCCAGGTGGGCGACCAGCCGGTCCATTCGTCGTCCGGCACCACCCGCGCGCCTTCGGCGATGCGGCGGGCCACGGAGAGAATCAGCGCCATGGTCATGTCGGCGGTGTCTTCCGTCAGGACGCCCGGGGTATTGGTGACGGTGACGCCGCGGGCCAGCGCCTGCTGCACGTCGATGTGGTCGACGCCGGCGCCGAAGTTGGCGATGAGCCGCAATTGCGGGCCGGCCTGGGCGAGCACGGCGGAATCGATCATGTCGGTGATGGTGGGAACGAGCACGTCGGCCGTCTTCACCGCCTCGATCAGATCGGCCTGACGCATGGGCGCGTCGTCATGGTTCAGCCGTACGTCGAACAGTTCCGCCATGCGGGTTTCGACCATGTCGGGCAGACGGCGGGTGACGACGACGAGTGGCTTCTTTTTTGTCATGACGCGTCCCAGGCAGGTGCTTTTCACGCAGCGTTAAGCAGGCTCGGGCGACACAGGGAGAGATCTGCGTCTCGGGACTCTGTAGCAGACAAGACCAGAAACACAACGCATCCAATCGTCGGACGGCCATGCGCCGGTCAGGGTGGGAAGCGCTGGCGCCGGCGTCGGGCCGGCGCGCGGGATGGGAGATGGGGTATGGTTGGGGTTGGCTGGGTCAGGATGAGGCGGGCGGCGATGGGGCCGGTCGCGGGCGTTCTGGCGCTGTGCGCGGCGTCCTTCGCTCCGGCGGGCGCCGCTGATGGGCCGAAGGGATCGGTCACCGGGTTGCCGCTGCCGCGTTACGTCAGCCTGAAGTCCGATCGCGTCAACCTGCGCCAGGGGCCCAACAAGGACCACGCCACCACCTGGGTGTACCACCGCGTCGGACTGCCAGTGGAAATCACCGCCGAGTTCGAAACCTGGCGGCGCGTGCGCGATTCGGAGGGCGTGGAAGGCTGGGTGCTGCATTCGCTGTTGTCGGGCAAGCGCACGGCGCTGGCGGCGCCATGGGAAAAGGCGTTCGTGCCGATGTATCGCGAGGCGTCGGAAACAGCGCCCCTGGCGGCGAAGCTGGAGCCGAACGTCATCGTCCAGGTCAGGAAGTGCGACAAAACGTGGTGCCGCGTGGAGGTAGCGCGGCGCGAGGGGTTCGTGCGGCAGGACAAGCTGTGGGGCGTCTACCCGGGCGAGGTGGTCGACTGACATTCGCCGGCTTCAGGGCTGGCCGCGAAAGCGCCGGCTCGCGCAGATTGTTCCATGCAGCCGCGCGCAGTCAAAAAAAGACCGCCAGAAAAGGCGGTCTTTTTGTATCCAGGGTATGGAGATGCGCGGGGCGGGGCCTGACGGCCAGGCCACGACGGAAAGGGCGCTCAGGAAGCCCGCTTGGGCCGCAGGCGCACCACCACGTCGACGCGGGCGATTTCCATGCCTTCCGGCGCTTCCGGCAAATTGGAAATGTTGATTGACGAGCCGGGGATGTCCAGCAGCCGCTCTTCGCCCTCGACGAAGAAATGGTGGTGGTCGCCGACATTGGTGTCGAAATAGGTGCGCGAGCCATCGACGGCCACTTCACGCAACAGGCCCACTTCGGTGAACTGGTGCAGCGTATTGTAGACGGTGGCCAGGGAAACCGGAACACGGGCCTTGCTGGCTTCCTCATACAGCATTTCAGCCGTCACGTGACGGTCGCCCCTGGCGAACAGCAGCCAACCCAGCGAAACACGCTGGCGGGTGGGCCGCAGGCCGGCGCGGCGCAATTCCGCGCGCAGGGCATGGACCGGGCAGCCCTTCAGGCCGTCCGTCTCGCCAGCAACAGTATCCACGCCGCGCAGGGCGTCGCCGTCAGTCATCAAAGCCATATCCCGTAATTTGCATGATTATCATAGGCAACGCGCGCCATGGCTGCAACCCGTGCGCTCTTTCAATGGCTTGCCTGCGACCACAAGGCAACCTTCCGGCCGTCGCCAGTCCCCGCTGCGCCGCCCCTTGCGCGGGCAGCGCCCGTCGACGTCGACAATGCGCCACGCTGGCAACGTCCGGCTTTCGGCCAGGGCGGCAATCATGTTACAAGCGCCCGTGAAGACAGGCGACGGCCCAACGTCCGGCTCCGGTCCTTCTCTTGCGCATTCGCCGCGCACCCACGATGTGATCCTATCCAGGATCCACCCGCGATTTGTCAGGACGATGACCGACACTGCTCACAGCGCCACGCGTCAATCCAGCTTCACCTATGAAGAACTCCTCGCCTGCGGGCGCGGCGAACTGTTCGGGCCGGGCAACGCCCAGTTGCCCCTGCCGCCCATGCTGATGGTGCATCGCATCACCGACATCTCGGAAACGGGGGGCGACTTCGACAAGGGCTATGTCCGGGCTGAATATGACGTCAGCCCTGACGACTGGTATTTCCCCTGTCACTTCCAGGGCAATCCGATCATGCCCGGCTGCCTCGGCCTCGACGGCATGTGGCAGATCACCGGTTTCTTCCTCGGCTGGCTCGGCGAGCCGGGCCGGGGCATGGCGCTCTCCACGGGCGAGGTGAAATTCAAGGGCATGGTGCGGCCGGGCGTGAAGTTGCTCGAATACGGCATCGACTTCAAACGCGTCATGCGCGGCCGGCTGGTGCTCGGCACGGCGGACGGCTGGCTGAAGGCGGATGGCGAGAAAATCTACGAGGCGAAGGACCTGCGCGTCGGGCTCTCCACCGCCTGACCAGACAGCGGGCCGCGCCGTGAGGGACCGGGACGCGGCGGCATGGCGCGGGCATGGTCCGGCGTCCCTTTTGCGGATCGGGCGTCGTGGGCCATTGCGTCCTTCCCGGAAAAACACGATATGCTCCCGATAACGCCAGGCGTGGGTTCGCGCCGGCGACGGAATGAAGTCAGGCGCGCGTTCGCGCGTTCGCAAAATGATGCAGATCTGTGGGGAGCCGCGGCCTGAGGGCTACGGCGCCGCGCCGGTCCGGAGAAAGGAACAGCGGCTGATGAGGCGCGTCGTCGTTACCGGGATGGGCATTGTCTCATCCATTGGCAACAATATCGCGGAGGTGACGGAGTCGCTCCGGGAGGCCCGCTCCGGCATTTCGTTCGCCGAAGAATACGCCAAACTCGGCTTCCGCAGCCAGGTTTACGGCAAGCCGACGCTTGCCCCGGAAACGGTGGTCGACCGCCGCGCCATGCGCTTCCTCGGCGAAGGCGCCGCCTGGAACCATGTGGCCATGGAGCAGGCGATCGCCGACGCGGGCCTGGAGCCGGGCGACATCTCCAACGAGCGCACCGGCATCATCATGGGGTCCGGCGGACCATCCGCCCGCACCATCGTCGAATCAGCCGACATCACCCGCAGCAAGGGGCCCAAGCGCGTCGGTCCGTTCGCCGTGCCGAAGGCCATGTCGTCAACCGCGTCGGCCACCCTGGCCACGTGGTTCAAGATTCGCGGCGTGAACTATTCGATTTCCTCGGCCTGCGCCACGTCGGTGCACTGCGCCGGCGCCGCCTACGAGCAGATCGCCTGGGGCAAGCAGGACGTCGTTTTCGCCGGCGGTTGCGAGGAGCTGGACTGGAGCCTGTCGGTGCTGTTCGACGCCATGGGCGCCATGTCGAGCAAGTACAACGACCGTCCTTCCACCGCCTCGCGCGCCTATGACAAAAACCGCGACGGTTTCGTCATCGCTGGCGGCGCTGGCGTTCTGGTGCTCGAAGAGCTCGAGCACGCGAAGGCGCGCGGCGCCAAAATTTATGGCGAGGTCATCGGCTACGGCGCCACGTCGGATGGTTACGACATGGTCGCGCCCTCGGGCGAGGGCGCCGTGCGTTGCATGCGCCAGGCGCTGGCGACGGTGAAGCAGCCGATCTCCTACATCAACCCGCACGCCACTTCGACGCCTGTGGGCGACGACAAGGAAATCGAGGCGCTTCGCGAGGTTTTCGGCTCCGGCGACAAATGCCCGCCGATCTCGGCGACCAAATCGCTGACCGGTCACTCCCTCGGCGCCACCGGCGTGCAGGAGACGATCTATTCACTGTTGATGATGCAGAACAATTTCATCTGCGAAAGCGCCCACATCGAAGAGCTTGACCCGGCGTTCGCCGACATGCCGATCGTGCGCAAGCGCATCGACAACGCGCAGCTGGAAACGGTTTTGACCAATTCGTTCGGCTTCGGCGGCACCAACGCGACGCTGGTGCTGAAGCACATCGATTCCTGATCCGCAGGGGCGGCGCGGTTGCCCGCGCCGGGGCGTTCCGTTCACGCGAACTGGCGGAATCGCTTGTCCAGGCTGGTTTGATGCATGTCCAGCCTGAACGGCGACCTTCGCCTTCGCGCCGGAAATGCCCGGCGCGCGCGCCATATGGATTTGAAACTGGCGCGGCCTCCGCAGTTCAGGCAGCTTCCTGACCGGACCCGTTGCAAACTGGCGCGTCGCCGGCGGCGGCCGCATGGAGAGGACCACACATGGCGTTGATGGCGGGCAAGCGCGGCCTCATCATGGGCGTTGCCAACAACCATTCGATCGCCTGGGGCATCGCCCAGGCCCTGGCCGCCGAAGGGGCCGAACTGGCCTTCACCTATCAGGGCGATTCCCTGCGCAAACGGGTCGCCCCGCTGGTGGCGTCCCTCGGCGCGGACGTGCTGCTGCCCTGCGACGTCGAGGACATCGACAGCGTTGACGCCGTGTTCGCCGCCCTGCGGGAAAAGTGGGGCAAGATCGATTTTCTCGTCCACGCCATCGCCTTCTCCGACAAGAACGAACTGAAGGGTCGCTACGCCGACACCACCCGCGCCAATTTCTCGCGCACCATGGTGATCTCCTGCTTCTCGTTCACCGAAATCGCCAAACGGGCGGCGGCGATGATGCCGGACGGCGGCGCCATGCTGACCCTGAGCTTCATGGCCGACCGGGTGATGCCAAACTATAACGTCATGGGCGTGGCCAAGGCGGCGCTTGAGCAGAGCGTGCGTTACCTCGCCGCTGACTTCGGGCCGGATGCGGTGCGCGTCAACGCCATTTCCGCCGGGCCGGTGCGCACCCTGGCTGGCGCCGGCGTCAACGACGCCCGGCTGATGTTCAACTATCAGAAGGCGCATGCGCCGCTGCGGCGCTCGGTTTCGATCGAGGAGATCGGCAAGTCGGCGCTGTACCTGCTGTCGGACTGGTCGTCGGGCGTGACCGGCGAGATCCATTATGTGGACAGTGGCTACAATATCATCGCCATGCCGCGCACCTCCGAGCTGAAGGCGCAGGAAGACGCGCAGGCAAAGGCGGAAGAGGCCTGAAGGGCGGGAAACCGGAAGGTATACGACGTCTCTGGCGGCGTTGGTTGCGCGTCCGTAAATGATCGGGCGTGCGGCAGATTTAGGCGCCCGCAAGCGGGGGCGGATAACGGAAACGCGGCCCTTTGGGGCCGCTTTTTTGTTGCCGTTACTGGTTTTTCCGGTCGTGACGTCTGGCCGGGCGGGGGAGCGTCAGGTGTGTCCTTGCGCACACAGCACAAAAAATGGCAGCGTTGCTGCCATGAATTTTGTTGCGTCACTTTGCGACGCGCCCTATCAGTAGACCTGCAGCATCTGCTGCATGCCCTCCGTGGGCGTTTCCTCCCTAGACTTCAAGGGCAGCGCTTCATGCGCGGCCCTTTTTTCTTTTCGGGGGTGAGACTATCCAGGCTGGTATCATTTGCAACGAAATTTTTTACAAAAAATGCCGGATAGTGAGATTTTCGTGAGCCTCAGGGGGCCGGAAACCGCTGCTGCTGGAGGCCGCGCAGGCGACGCGCGCCCGGCGTCCCGGCCGTATATCTCGTCAAGTATCTGTTATCACATTTGTTCCAGGCGTCATCTGTCATGATGCTGTCATGATCGTTTCAGGCAGCCCTGGCGCGACATGCGACATTTTGCACCAGGCATGAAGGTTGCGCGCGGCTTTCCCGCCCCCCATTGCACCTGAGCCATGTGGAAACTTGACGTCTGGCGGCGGGAATTGTTCTTCAGGCCTGCCTGTCCATCACGCCTCAGGGGAGCTCCCATGACGTTTCTGGTGAAAATCTGCGGCCTGCGCGACGTGGCGACGCTGGACGCCGCCCTGGCGGCTGGGGCGGGCATGGTGGGTTTCGTGCACTTCGCCCGCAGTCCACGGCATCTGGAGCTTTCGGACGCGGCCCGGCTGGTCGCCAGGGCGCGGGCCCACGGCCAGGCGCAGAGCGTGGTGCTGGCTGTCGATCCGGATGACGCCACGGTGGCGCGCATCGTGGAAGAGGTGAAGCCGGACTGGCTGCAACTGCACGGCGCCGAGACGCCAGAGCGGGTGGCGGCGATCCAGGCTGCCCACGACGTCGGCCTCATCAAGGCGATTGGCGTTTCCGGCCCGGGGGACGTGACGCGGGCCCTGAGCTACGACGCCGCCGATCTGCTGCTGCTCGACGCCCGGCCGCCACGCGACGCCACCCGCCCTGGCGGCAATGGCGTTGCCTTCGACTGGGCGCTGGCGGGCGATGGGCGGCTGCCGCCATTCCTGCTGTCGGGCGGTCTGCATCCAGATAATGTGGCCGACGCCATCGCCAGCCTTGCCGGGCAGGCGTCGCTGGCTGGCGTTGACGTCTCGTCGGGAGTAGAGAATGCGCCAGGCGTCAAGGATACGGCGCTGGTCGGCGCGTTCATTCGCGCGGCAGTCGGCGCGGCTTGCCAGCGCCCGAGCATGAAGGAACCGGTTGCGTGAGCGCTTCTTCCCACTCCGCTTCGCCGCAGGCGGGGCAACGGCCCAATTCCTATCGCAGCGGCCCTGACGCGCGCGGCCGCTTTGGCCTTTATGGCGGCCAGTTCGTCGCCGAGACGCTGATGCCGCTGGTCCACGAACTGGAAACGGCGTGGGCGGACGCCAAGGCTGATCCGGAATTTCACGCGGAGTTGCAGCGGCACCTGGCGACCTATGTGGGCCGCCCGAGCCCGCTCTATTACGCCGAGCGCCTGACGGAGCACCTGCGCGGGGAAGCCCGGAAGGCCGGCGGCGATGGCGGCGCCAAAATCTACCTGAAGCGCGAAGAGCTGAATCACACCGGTTCGCACAAGGTGAACAACGTGCTGGGCCAGATCCTGCTGGCCCGCCGCATGGGCAAGCAGCGCATCATCGCCGAAACCGGCGCCGGCCAGCATGGCGTGGCCACCGCCACCCTGTGCGCCCGGTTCGGCCTCGAATGCATCGTGTACATGGGCGCGGTGGACGTGGAGCGGCAGATGCCGAACGTCTTCCGCATGCGCATGCTGGGCGCCACGGTGGTTCCGGTGGAATCCGGCTCGCGCACGCTCAAGGACGCCATGAATGAGGCGATGCGCGACTGGGTCACCAATGTCGACAGCACCTTCTACTGCATTGGCACGGTGGCGGGCATGCACCCCTATCCGGCCATGGTGCGTGATTTCCAGTCGATCATCGGCAATGAAACCCGCGAGCAGATGCTGGCGGCGGAAGGGCGGCTGCCCGACAGCCTGGTCGCCTGCATCGGCGGCGGCTCCAACGCCATGGGCCTGTTCCATCCGTTCCTCGACGATCCCGAGGTCACCATCTATGGCGTCGAAGCGGCGGGCCATGGTATTTCGTCCGGCCAGCACGCGGCGTCGATCGCCGGCGGCCGCCCGGGCGTGCTGCACGGCAATCGCACCTATCTGCTGATGGACGCTGACGGCCAGATCACCGAGGCCCACTCCATCTCGGCCGGGCTTGACTATCCAGGCATCGGCCCGGAACACGCCTGGCTGCATGACATGGGCCGGGTGAACTACCTCAGCGCCACCGACGATGAGGCGCTGGCGGCGTTCCAGTTGCTGACCCGGCTGGAAGGCATCATTCCGGCGCTGGAGCCGGCGCACGCCCTTGCCCGCGTCATCGAGCTGGCGCCGCAGAAGCCGCAGGATCACCTCATGGTCGTCAGCCTTTCCGGGCGCGGCGACAAGGACGTGCCCCAGGTGGCCGACATACTTGGTCCAAATCTGGACGGTAACAGGGGTGGAGCACAGGCATGAGCGCGGTGGAAGCAAAAACGGCGGCCGCGGCGCAACCGGCGTCTGGCGTCGCAACGGGCGTGACGCGCATCGACGCGCGGTTCGCCGCCTGCAAGGCGGAAGGCCGCGCGGCCCTGGTAACCTTCCTGACGGCGGGCGATCCGGATTTCGAAACCTCGCTGGGGATCATTGCGGCCCTGCCGGCGGCGGGCGCCGACGTGATCGAGATCGGCATGCCGTTCACCGATCCCATGGCGGACGGCCCGTCGATCCAGGCCGCCGGCCTGCGCGCCCTCCACGCGGGGCAGACGCAGGTCCGCACACTGGAGCTGGTGCGCCGCTTTCGCGAGCGCGACCAGGCCACCCCGATCATCCTGATGGGCTACTACAATCCCATCTACGTCTATGGGGTGGAGCGTTTTCTCGCTGACGCCAAAGCGGCGGGGGTGGATGGGCTGATCGTGGTCGATCTGCCGCCGGAGGAGGACGACGAGTTGTGCCTGCCGGCGCTGCAGGCCGGGCTCGCCTTCATTCGCCTGGCGACGCCGACGACGGACGACGCGCGCCTGCCCGTGGTTCTCGCCAATACGGCGGGCTTTGTGTACTACGTGTCGATCACCGGCATCACCGGTTCCGCGACGCCGGATTTCGGCCAGGTTGGCGCGGCCATCGCCCGCATCAAGCGGCACACCAGCCTGCCCGTGGTGGTGGGCTTCGGCGTCAAGAACGCCGGGCACGCGGCGGCCGTGGCGGCCACGGGCGCTGACGGCGTGGTGGTGGGCTCGGCGCTGGTCGACCGCATCCGCGACACGCTGGATGGCGCGGGCAAGGCAACGGCCGCCACCCACGACGCGGTGGTTTCGCTGGCGGGCGAACTGGCCCGGGGCGTGCGCGCCGGGCGTGCATAAGGGCGCGCCACGGCGGATGAATGGCGGCCGCCGCCGGGCGGCCGCCTTGAAATTGCGCGATTGCACCCTTTATTGAGGTGCGCTCATCCAGAGCAGAAGCCGGACTGAACCGGGGATGGCTCTGGTTTGTTGATATGACGGGTGTTCCTGATGCGAAGCGGTCTTCGCTTCGGGGAAACCGCCCGGGAGCATGGTCCAGGTCCGCCGCCCACGGCGGCTCTGGCATCCGGCGCCTCCGGCCAGGGTTTTTTCCGGTGATGCACGGCTCACGGAAACGGCCCTGTCTCTTCGATTTGACGCATTTCCTCCCCGGAAAGTGGCTTCCATTTTCCCGGGAATGCTCCAGCCGGCGGGCGCGACGCAGAAGGTCAAGGGTTCATGAACTGGATTTCCGACGTCGTCCGGCCGAAGATCAAGACGCTGTTCAAGCGGGAAGTGCCCGAGAACCTCTGGATCAAGTGCCCCGATACCGGGCAGATGGTGTTCCACAAGGAAGTGGAAGCCAACCAGTTCGTCATTCCTGGCTCGGACTTCCATCTGCGCATGTCGGCGACGGCGCGGCTGAAGGCGATGTTCGACCAGGAGACGTGGGAGGAAATCACCTTCCCGGAGGTCCCGCTTGATCCGCTGAAATTCCGCGACGAGAAGAAGTACGTCGATCGCCTGCGCGACGCCAAGGCCAAGACCGGCGCCGTGGACGCGGTGCGGGTTGGCGCCGGCGCGGTGGAAGGCGCCCAGATGGTCGTCGCGGTGCAGGACTTCGACTTCATGGGCGGCTCGCTCGGCATGGCCGCCGGCGAAGCGGTGATCGCGGCGCTTGAAACCGCCGTCGCCCGCCACACGCCTTGCGTGCTGTTCGCCGCCTCGGGCGGGGCCCGCATGCAGGAGGGCATGTTCTCGCTGATGCAGATGCCGCGCACCACCGTGGCGGTGCGCCACATGCGCGAGGCGGGTCTGCCCTATATCGTGGTGCTGACCAACCCGACCACCGGCGGCGTCACCGCCTCTTACGCCATGCTGGGCGACGTTCACATCGCCGAGCCGGGGGCGCTCATCGGCTTCGCCGGGCCGCGCGTCATCGAGCAGACCATCCGCGAGAAGCTGCCGCCGGGGTTCCAGCGCGCCGAATATCTCAAGGACCACGGCATGGTGGACATGGTCGTGCACCGTCACGAGCTGAAGGCCACCATCGCCCGCCTGTGCCGCCTGCTGATGAAGCAGCCGGCGCGTGACGACGGCGACGCCATCGCCCGCGCCGACGCGCCGGCCGAAGCCGTCGCCGGCTGATCCGCGCAGGGCGGCCGGGCTTTTGCCCGGTGACCACCGGTTGAGGTTGGCCCGGGGGGGCGGCGCTGCGCCCGCGCCATGTCTTTCCTGACGTAACGGGGCGACCGCTTGCCGGATACGCCCTCGATGCAACTCCCTGGTAAAGCGGCGTCGCCTTTGCCGGAACTGCTTTGGGTGGACGTCGCACATGAGCCAGGGTCAGATGGGCGGCGACACTTCCGACGTCCTGATCGCGCGATTTCTCGGCCTGCACCCGAAGGCCATCGACCTGTCGCTGGACCGGATCCGCCATCTGCTGACCGCGCTCGGCTCGCCGGAAAAGCGCCTGCCGCCAGTGATTCATGTGGCCGGCACCAACGGCAAGGGTTCCGCCATCGCCTTCATGCGGGCGATCCTCGAAGCGGCGGGCCTCGCTGTTCACGTTTACACCTCGCCGCATCTGGTGCGCTTTCATGAGCGTATCCGCCTCGGCCGGCGCGACGGCCCCGGCGTCTTCGTCGATGAGGACGTGCTGGTGGAGGCGCTGCGGACCTGCGAACAGGTCAACGCCGGCCAGCCGATCACCGTATTCGAGATCACCACCGCCGCGGCGCTGAAGCTGTTCAGCGAGCATCCCGCTGACGTGCTGCTGCTGGAGGTCGGGCTCGGCGGTCGCTACGACGCCACCAATGTCATTGACGCGCCGGTGGCGGCGATCGTCACGCCGGTGTCGCAGGATCACGCGGAGTTCCTGGGCACGGATGTGCTGGCCATCGCCCGCGAGAAGGCCGGCGTGTTCAAGGCTGATTGCCCGGCGGTCATCGCCGCCCAGCCACGCGACGTCAGCCGTGAACTGGAGGAGGCGGCGCTGCGCGTCGGCGCGATCCCGTTCGTTGGCGGCCAGGATTTTCAGGCGCGCGAGGAAAACGGCCGGCTGATCTACGAGGACATCAACGGTCTGCTCGATCTGCCGTTGCCGCGCCTCGGCGGTCGCCACCAGCACGTTAACGCTGGCGCGGCCATCGCCGCGCTCCGCGCCGCCGGCATGAGCAATTTGTCGGACACCGCCATCGAGCGCGGTTTGCTCGGAGCCGAATGGCCGGCGCGCATGCAGCGGCTGCGGGAGGGGCGGCTGTTGTCGCTGGCCCCGGCTGGGGCTGAAATCTGGCTCGACGGCGGCCACAATCCCGAAGGTGGCCGCGCCATTGCCGCTGCTCTGGCCGACCTGGAGGAGCGCAGCCCGGCGCCGCTGGTGATGATCGTTGGCATGCTGGGCGCCAAGGACAGCGAAGGTTTCCTGGCGCCCTTCGCCGGGCTGGCCCATGATGTCATCGCCGTGCCGATCCCCGGCCAGATGGCGGCGCGTCCCGCCGCCGAAGTGGCGCAAATCGCGCTGGCGGCGGGCATGCGGGCTGAAACGGCGACCAGCGTCGAAACGGCGCTGATCGCCACCAGCCGCCGCGTCTGGGCCCGCCCGCCGCGCATCCTGATCGCCGGGTCGCTGTATCTGGCTGGCGAGGTGCTGGCGGCCAACGGCACGCCGCCGGTCTGAGGCGGAGCCCGCCGGGCCGCCGGGGACAGTCAAAGCCGGCTGCCGGCCAGGGCTTGTCCATTGCGGCTTGTTCGTCGGGGGCCTGTCCGCCGTTCCGGCCGAACACCGCGCCCGTTGGCGACCGTTCCCCGAAAATAGTCAGTGTCGTTACGGCCGGCCTGGTCCGGCGTGCGCGAAAACGCCGCCGCCAGGGCAGCGCCGGCCGCCAGACAAACATGCCCGCGACAGGCGCGGGCATGGGGGCTGGGGCAGTTGTTGCGCCCGCCGGCGAAGCCGAAGCCCGCCTGGCTGGCTGGCCATGAGGCGGGGATCAGGCGACCGAGGTCTGGATCCAGCGCGACAGGTCGCCCTTGGGCGCGGCGCCGACCTTTTGCGACGCCAGCTTGCCGTCCTTGAACACCATCAGCGTCGGGATCGAGCGGATGCCAAGCTGGGCGGCGACGGCGGGGTTCTCGTCGATATTCAGCTTGACGATGCGGACCTTGTCGCCGAGCTCGCCGGAGATTTCCTCGAGCGCCGGGCCGATCATGCGGCAGGGACCGCACCATTCCGCCCAGAAATCGACGACAACCGGAACGCTGGACTTGAGAACGTCGGCCTCGAAGGTCGCGTCAGTGACTTTTGCGGTCGCCATGTCATGCCTTTCCGCGAGCGGGCTCGCGACTCGTGCTGTCTGTCTGCTGGAAGCTAGGTAGCCCCCGGGAGAGGGTCAAGGTCAGCGGCCGCGCAAATCCGACATGTCCGCACGTCATGCGGCGCCCCGCCAGCCGCCAGAAGCTTCAGAGACGGGCGAGCGCCGCGCGGCAGGCGGCCTCCTCCAGCTCCAGAATGCGCGGGCCGTCCGCATAGACCAGCAGGGGCCGCACGGCGCGATCGGGCCAGGCCTGGCGCAGCAGGGCGGCGTAAAGCGCCAGCTGCGTCACATAGGCCTGGGGCGGCGGGGCGTCGCTGGCAAGTCCGGCCAGTTTGAAATCAGCCAGCCACACGGTGTCGGCGGTCACGGCCAGCCGGTCGATCTGACCGGAAACTGGCATGGGGCCGCGCCCGGGCAGGTTGACGTTACCGGCGATGGGCGCCTCGGCGATGGCGTGGGCGCCGAACAATGGCGCCAGCTGCGGCGCGGCGACGAGGCCGAGGGCGCTGTCGACGATCCATGCCTGGCGCTCCGGCTGCAGAAACGCCGGATCGCCCGGGGCGAGGGTGGCCGTGCGGCGCGCCACATAGCGCCGGGCGAGCGCGGCCCGGTCGACGGCAGGGGCGGCGGGCAGGTGTTCCAGCAGCGTGTGCAACAGCGCGCCGGCAAAGCGCGCCGCCTCCCGCGCCGCAACGGTTTCGCTGGTCTGGCGCGGGCCGGCGCCAGCCGGTTGCAGGGGCGCCGCGCGCGAGGGGCTGATGGGCGCAGGCGGCGCCTCCTCGCGGGCGGCGGGGGTGAACAGCCAGTCCGGCGCTGGCGCCAGCTGGCGCGCCGCCGGCGCTTCCCCGGGCGTGACCACGGCGCGGCCGCTGGCCAGCACGCGGGTGACGGCGCCGCTGGCCGGATCGGCGATGCTCTGCACCATGTCGGCCGTGGCGAACGCCGCATCGACCATGCCGTACCAGCTTTCCGGCGGCAGGTTCTTCTGGTTGCGGGCGAAATAGGGGGCGACGATCAGCCGTCGTCTCGCCCGGGTCAGCGCCACATACAGCAGGCGGTTGTGCTCCTCGCGCTCGCGCGCGGCTTCCGCTCCGGCGGCTTCGCGCAGGGCGGCGGGGCGGGCGGCGGCGGCTGGCAGCCACACCGGCAGCGGCGTGAAGCGGCCGTTGATGCGCACCTCCAGCGGCAATACGGCGGGCGCGCGCGCGTTGAAGCGGCAGGCGTCGGCCAGCACCACCACGTCCGCTTCCAGCCCCTTGGCGCCGTGTACGGTCATGACGCGGATTTCGCCGCGCGATTCGTCCATGTCGCGCTTCACGTCGTGGGCGGCGTCGCCGAAGCGGGCGATGAAGCCGGCGAGCGAGGGCGTCGCCTGGCGCTCGTGCCCCAGCGCCAGAGCAAGAAACTCATCGATGGCGTCGCCGGCCTCGGCGCCCAGCCGGGCGACCAGCGCCGTGCGGCCGCCCATGGGGCCAAGCAGGGTGGCGTAAAAGCCGAAGGCGCCGCGTTCGCCGGCCAGGGTCTGCAGGGCGCGCAGCAGCTCCAGCCCACGCCGGGCGGCGTCATTGCTCCCGGCGTTTTCAGCCAGCGCCGCGTGCAGGGAGAGCGGGCCGCGCCGGGCGGCGATGGCCATCAGGTCGTCGTCGTCGAGGCCGGCGAGCGGGGTTTTCAGGAAGGCGGCGAGGGTCAGGTCGTCCTCGGGCAGCAGCGCGGCGCGCCCGGCCGCCAGCAGGTCGAGCACGGCGATGTGGTCGCCCAGGGTCAGGCGGTCGGCGCCGGCGACCTTCAGGCCCGCCGCTTTCAGGGCGCTGATGATGGCGTCGAACAGGGCGCCGCGCTTGCGCACCAGCACCAGGGCCTCGCCGGGGGGCGTGCGCTGGCCGGTCTCGTCGCCCTCGCGGGTCAACCTGGCGATCTCGGCGGCGATGCGGCCGGCGAGGGCGACGACGGGGGAGGTGGGATCGGGCGCGTCCACCGGCGCGTCCCAGGCCTCCGGCTCCGCGTCCTCGTCGGCGACGACGGGCTCCCAGATCTCCACCCGGCCGTGCTGGCCGATGCGGCTGGTCTCATGCACCGTGCCGGGGCGGGCGCCGTCGCCCTCGTCAAAGGCGAGGCCGGCGAAGTGTTCGGCTACGCCGAACACCAGGTCGACGGCGGCGAGAACGGCCGGCGCCGAGCGGAACGAGACGTTGAGCGGCACGCTCTCGAAGCGGGCGCCGACATCGGCCAGCGCCTTGCGGTAGTGGCGCTCGCTCTCGGCGAAGGCGCGGGGCTCGGCGCCCTGGAAGCCGTAGATTGACTGCTTGGGGTCGCCGACGGCGAAGACGGTGCGGCGCAGCCGGCCAGCCGCGTCCACGGCCTCGCCGGCGCTGAATTCGCCGGTGAGGGCGCGCAGGATGTCCCATTGCGCCGGGTTGGTGTCCTGCGCCTCATCGACCAGCACGTGGTCAATGCCGGCGTCGAGCTTGTGCAGGATCCAGCTCGCCGCGTCGGAGCGCAGCAGCAGCGTGCGGGTCTTGCCGATCAGATCGTCGAAATCGAGGGCGCCGCGCCCGTGCTTGATGGCCTCGACGCGCGCGGCGATGGCTTCGGCAAGGGTCAGCAGGGCGTCGGTGCGTTGCAGGACCCGCGCGGCCCTGCGCCGGTCCTCCAGCTCCGCCAGCCGGTCGCGCTCGGCGCGCAGGGCTTCGGCGACGGCGGGATCAACGCTTTTGGTCGGAAAGCCCTTGTCGGCGCGCGGCTCGCCGTCCGATTTGAAGAACACGTCGAGGTAGAGGCCGAGGCGCTCGGCTTCGTCGCCGGAAGCCGAAGCGGCGCGCAGCGTATCGGCCAGCTTCTGGTCGTTCTTCGAGCCAGCCGACAGGGCCGTGACCAGGTCAGGCCATTCGTCGGGGGCGTACCCATCGTGGAGCATGGCGTGCTCGACCGCGGCCAGGGTTTCGCCCGGGCGCAGGCCCAGGGTCGCCGCCAGCGCCGCCATGGCGTCAGCGTGGTTGATCGCCTCCTCACGCAGCTGGCGGGCCTGGCGAATGGCGGCGCGCAGGGCGGCGTCGAAGGCGTCGCCAGCGGCGGCGAGGCTGACGATGGTCAGCGCATTGCCGAGCCTTGCGTCTTCACCACGCGCCGCCAGGGTGAGCACGGCGCGGCGCGCCTGGGTGAAGATTTCCTCGCTGGCCGCCTCGTCCAGCACCTCGAACCGGGCTGGCACATTGGCCTCGAACGGGGCCAGATGCAGCACGCGCTCGCAGAAGGCGTGAATGGTCTCGATCTTCAGCCCGCCGGGGGTTTCGACGGCGCGGGCGAACAGGCGGCGGGCGGCGTCGAGCCGCGCCCGGGCCGGGCGGCGGCCTTCCAGCCCTGTCAGTTCAGCGGCCAGCGCGGCGTCGTCCAGCCCGACCCAGCCGGCGAGGCGATCGAACACTTTCACCGCCATGTGGGCCGCCGCCGCCTTGGTGTAGGTGAGGCAGAGAATGCGGCCGGGCGCGGCGCCTTCCAGCAGCAGCCGCAGCACCCGGTCGACCAGCACCTTGGTCTTGCCGGAGCCGGCGTTGGCCGACACGAAGGCCGAAATAAACGGATCGGCGGCGAGACGCTGGGCTTCCGTGGCGCGGCTGACCGGATCGGGGGTGACGCCGGTGGGGGAGAGGTCGCTCATTCCGCATCCTCTCCGCCGGCCCGGGCCCATTCGCGCACGCGGGCCAAATGGTCGTAATCGTTGTAACGCCTGGCGTATTTGGCGTAAGGCCGGGCCGGCCAGGGGGCGCCGCCGGCGCGATAGCGGCTGATCAGCTTCACGAAACCCTCCGCGTGGGCGCGGATGATGTCGTCAACGCTGCGGGTTTCATCCTTGCCTGGTTTCACCGGCTTTTCCGTCACGGGCGGCTCGCCGCCGCTCATCTGCACATAGGTCAGATTGACCGGCCAGGCTCCGGCGGGCGCTTCCGGGAAAGCCCCCTGGCGCAGCATGTGCGCCTCCAGGGTGAGCTGCGGCGCGAAGCCGGCGAACACTTCCCTGGCGGTGGGCGCCTGCCCGGTCTTGAAGTCGACGATGGTCATGACGCCGTCACGGCCGATCTCGATGCGGTCGGCGCGGCCGCGCAGGGTGAAGCTGTCGCCGTTGCCGAGCGGGATGTCCAGCCGGCCGCTCACCTCGGCCAGCACGCGGTCCAGGCCCGGGCGGCGCTGGCGCTCCCAGCGCACATGGCCCTGGGCGATGCGGGTGAAGCGCGGCCACCATTGCGCCCGCACGTCAGGATAGGCTTCCAGATCGCGAAACGCCTCCTCGCCCAGAGCCATCAGTTCGGCCAGGGGATCCGCCGGCAGCTGCGTCGGCCAGGCCTCGGCGAATTTGCCGACCGCCTCGTGGATGATCGAACCGCGATCGGAGGCGCCAGGCGGCGTCGCCAGTTCGTCGAGCGGATCGAGGCCAAGCACGTGGCGGGCGTAGATGGCGTAAGGATCGCGCACCAGGGTTTCCACCTCGGTGACCGACAGCGAGCGGGGAACCAGCTCCACCGGCGGAACCGGGGCCGGGCGGCGCAGCGGCGCGACGCGCGGCGGCGCCTCAAGGCGGGCGACCAGGTCAAGAAAGCGCTGGCCGCGCGCCAAAGCTTCCGTCCATGCGTTGCTGGTTCCGGCGTCGTTATCCGCTGGCGCGCCGGGCGTGGTGGTCAACGCCCGGATGCGCTGCAAAAAGCGCGAGGGCACCGTGGGGGCGCCGCCGCGCTTGGTGGCGCGGGTGATGACCACGTCGCGGGTTCCCATGGCCGAAACGAAATCGTGGGCGGTCTGGCCAATGCGCCGCTCCGGCGGCTGCATGCCCAGCGCCGTCGCCATGGGCCGGTTGAGAAACGCGTCGGTGCGCGCCGCCGGCGGCCACACGGCTTCATCCAGGCCGCCCAGCACCACCCGGTCAGACTCGATCAGGCGGGCTTCCAGCAGGCCGAAGATGCGCACGCGGCGGTGGGCGCCGCGACCACGGCCATCGCCCTCGCTCCGCACCATGCGGCCATTGGCGAGGCCGGCGAATAGCGCCGGGTAGTCCTCCAGCCGTCCCGGCAGTTCGCAACCCTGCGCCAGCGCCACGTCGTCGAACAGTTGCAGCAGCGCGGCGCCATCGGCGCTTTCCTGAAGGGCCGCCGGGATGGCGGCCGCGCCAGCTTGCGGCTCCCCGGTCTCCCGTTCGTCAGGTTCCCGTGCGCCAGGTTGCCTTGCGCCAGGTTCCCGTGCGTCGGTTTGCTTCACGTCGGTTGGCTCTGCGCCGGTTTTCTGCCCATTGGCCTCCTGCGCCGCGAGACGCAGCAACGTTTCCCGGTGGGCGCGCAGCATGGCGACGAGATCGCCGCTGGCCGCCGCCTCCCGAAGCGGGGCCAGGGCGTGCGCCAGCCGGTCGATGGCCAGGGCGATGCGGGCCCAGTCCCTGTCGCGCAGGCGTTTCAGCGGGCGCGCGGCGAACGGGCCGCCGGCTTCCTGGCGGCGCGCATCAAGAATGGCGCGCAGGCCGGGCAGGCCGGCTGGCGGCTCGGGACCACGCAGCAGGCCGATTTCCAGGGCGGCGGCGACGCGGCGGGCCACCGCGCGCGGCCAGCCAAGGGTGACGAGCGGATGGGCCAGCAGGGCGACCAGCTGGCGCGGGGCGCAATTGCTGGCGGCGGCTTCCGCCGCGAGGCGGGCGAAGCGTCCGGCGCCGGTGCGCGCCAGCGGGCTGCCGGCGGAGTCGTCGGCCTCGACGCCCCAGCGCTTCAGATCGGCGCAGACGCGCTCGGCCAGGTCGCGATCCGGGGTCACCAGCGCCACCGTCGCCTCAGGCTGCTCCAGCATCTCGCGAATGGCGATGGCGGCGGCCAGCGCCTCCTCGCGTTCGTCGGCGGCTTCTACCAGCGCCACGCCGTCGAGCGCCGCCGCGACGCTCGCCGCATCCGGGCGGCGCCCCGGCTCCGCCCACAGTTCGGTGGTGCTGGCCGGCCGCAGCGCCTCGCTGAGCAGGCGGCGCCGCGCCACGGCCCCTGGCGGCGGCGCGCCCAGGGTTGTCACCTCATGGCGGCTGACGCCGATCACCTTCAGCAGCCGCGCCATCATCGCCTGGGGATGGCTGAAGGCGGTTTCATCGCCGCGTCCGTCGCTGTTTCCGCCAGGCGGGCCATCACCGGCGACCAGGGCGAAGCTGGCGTCGTCGAGATCCAGATCGAGCCCCGGCAGCACCGCGACGCCGCGCGGCAGGCGGCTGATGGCGGCGATCAGGCGGGCGGTGGCGGGGGCCGAGCCGGTGGAGCCGGCGACGATCATCGGCCCCTGGGGCGGCTGGCGGATCAGCCGGTCGGCCTCCGCCAGCAGCATGGCGTGGCGACGCAGGGTCGGATCGCTGGCGCCGCGTTCGGTCAGGATCGCCGGCCAGGCGTCGCGCACAATGCGCAGGAACTCCAGGGTGATGCCGAACCAGGCGCTGTGGCGGGCCGCGACCACGGCGGCGAGGGCGTCCCAGTCCACCCCCTGGGTGGTCAGCTGGTCCATCAGCTTTTCCAGATCACCGGCCAGCGCCAGCGCGTCGGCCGGCGAAGCGGGCGCCAGCAGCGGTTCGTTTTCCGGGAGACGCAGCAGGGCGCGGTCCACCTGGCGGGCCCAGCCGAGCACCAGGCGGGTGAGAATCAGCCGGCGCTCGATGGCCGGGATCGGCGGGGCCAGCGCCCCGTCTGAAACCGCTGTTGCGAAGCCGGTCGCATTTTCCACGCCGGGGCGATCGGCGTCGTCGGGCTCGCTGGCGAGATCGAAATCGTCATCCACGTCGCCCAGCGGCGTGATGCGCGGCAGCAGCAGCGCGCCAAGGCCGGAGCGGCGCAGCAGAATGTCCTGCAGGGCGCGGGCGGCGCGGCGGGTTGGCAGGAAGATAGTCGCGGTGGCGAGGCCGAGCGGTTCGGCGCGGGGCCTGAAGCCGGGGATCAGCGTCCCGTCCAGCAGGCTGTCGGCCAGCGTGCTCAAAAATGGCGCGCCAGGCGCAATGCTGCAAACGCGCGGCTGCGCGACCCGGGTGAACAGATCGCCAGGGGCGGCTTTTTGCACGGTGCTCTCCGTATCAGACCAGCGCCCACTCAGCCTGACTCCCCGGGGCCGGGTCAAGCCCTGTCCGCTACCGGTGGCTGCGGGCGATGACCTCTTCGGCTTCCCGCAGGCCCTCCGGGGTGCCCACGTGCAACCAGTGGCCATCGAGGCGCAGGCCATACAGCCGGTCCCGGGCGAGCGCCATGTCGAATTGCCGGTTCAGGGAAAAGGCGCCGTCGGGCGCGTCCGCGAACAACTCCGGCTTGAAAATGGCGACGCCGGCATAGACGAATGGCGTCACCTCACGCTCCCGGCGCCGGCGTAGCCGTCCCGTGGCGTCCATGGCGAAATCGCCCTGGCCCTCATAGCCGGTGCTGGAGGCCGAGGCGGCGAGCAGCAGCAGGACGTCCATGCGCCGTGGGTCCCAGAATTCCGTCAGGCGGCGGATATTGGAAACCGGTCCCTCGATCCACATGCTGTCGGAATTGCCGAGCAGGAACGGGGCGTCGCCGAGCAACGGCAGGGCTTTCACCACGCCGCCGCCGGTTTCCAGCAGCTTGCCGCGCTCATCCGAGATGGCGATGCGCGGACCGCCCTTGCGGCGGGCCAGATGGGTTTCGATCAGGTCCGCCAGGTAATGCACGTTGACCACCGCGTCGGTGACGCCGGCGTCGGCAAGGCGATCGAGCAGACGGTCGATCATGGCCGCGCCGCCAACGCTGACCAGCGGCTTGGGCGTGGTGGTGGTGATCGGCCGCATGCGCTTGCCAAGCCCGGCGGCCAGCACCATCGCGTGGGTGATCCGCGCCGTTGGCGTTGGGGCGGTCGCGCCAGGTCCAGCGGTCAGATGGGGGGTGGAGGATGGCGCTTCGGTCATGTCGGGGTCTGTCTTGTATGCGCGACGGCGTTGCGGCGGGCCTGGCGCAAGCTTCGCAAACGGGTCTGCCGTTTTCAAACGCGCTGGCCGGCTCCGTGGTCCGGTTTTCTGGAGTGGGGCATCCTGCCTGTCAGGAAGATGCGTCAGTTTGGTGAAGGCGCGATCTCCGTGCGACGTTGGCGCGACCTGATGTCCGGCCGCGCGACCGCGCATTCCGGGACGGGCGGAAAGCCATCAATGGCTGGCAGGGGGACTAATCCCCCTCGACCACGTGGATCAGATAGGTTTCGTACCATTTCTTCACCGGCGCCAGCGCCGGATGCGCCAGATTGCGCAGCAGATAGCGCTTGATGCGTGGCAGGTGCGCCAGATACTGCGGCTTGCCGTCGCGCCGGTCCAGGCGCATGAAGATGCCCAGCAGCTTGGTGGCGCGCTGGGCGCCCAGCACGGCGTAAGCGGCGGCGAAGTCCGCCATGTCGAAGTCGGCGTCACTGGCGCGGGCGCTGGCGTAGGCGCGCAGCAATTGCAGCTCCAGCGCCGGCGGCACGGTGACCCGCGCGTCCTGCAACAGCGACATCACGTCATAGGCCGGGTGGCCGAGCACCGCGTCCTGGAAGTCGATGACGCCGATGCGTTGCAGGCCCTGGCGCTCCGGCAGCCACAGCAGGTTGGGCGAATGGTAGTCGCGCAAGGTCCAGGTCTGCGGGCCGGCGATCACCGGGCGCAGCACGTCGACCCAGGCGCCGGTGAACTGCGAGCGGGCCAGCGCCGGCAGGGTCCGCACCGTCGCCGGCACATACCAGTCGAGCAGCAGGTCGACCTCGATCTGCAGCGCTTCCATGTCATAGGGCGGAATCACGTGATCGACGCCGTCGCTCACCGGCAGGGTGTGCGGCAGCTGCACGGCGTGCATGCGGGCGAGCAGGCGCACCGCCTCCTCATAGCGCGAGGGAACCGGGCCGTTTTCATTGACCACGCCCTGGGCGCCAAGATCCTCCACCAGCAGCACGCCGGCGTCGAGGTCACGCCCGAGGATGGCCGGGGCGCTGATCGACAGGGAGCGCAGGCCGTTGGCGATGGCGACGAAGGCGTGCACCGACTCGGCCAGATGGGCGATGGCGCTGTAAGGCTTGCCGCGGCGGATCGGCGGGCCGTCCGGCTGGCGCGGCGACACCATCAGCACGGCGGTCTGCCCGTTGGGACGGATCAGGCGTTCGTAGGAGCGGCTGGAGGCGTCGCCCTGCAGGAAGGTGCGGCGCGCCTTGTCCCAGCCGGCCTTCTGGAACACGGTGCGGATGGCCCGGGTCATGGCGAGACGGGCGGCCCACTTGCCATGGCCGGTGAGCACGGCGACGCGGCTACCCTCGGCGCCAGCCGGGTCCATCTGCAACAGCACGTCCAGCCGGTCGGGCGACAGCATCTCGCCCGCGCGGTCGGGCCACTCGACCAGGGTCAGGGCGTGGCGGGTGATTTCCTCCCAGCCCAGCTCGATCAGGTCATCGGCGCCGGAGAGGCGGTACAGGTCGGCGTGGGCCACCTCGCCGAATGGCGTCTCATATTCCTGGATCAGGGTGAAGGTGGGGCTGGGCGCCTCCAGCTCCGGGTCGTTGGCGAGAATGCGCAGCAGGGCGCGCGCCAGGGTGGATTTGCCGGCGCCCAGATCGCCGGACAGGGTGATCATGTCGCCCGGCTTCAGGGTTTCGGACAGGATCAGCGCCAGATGCCGGGTCGCCGCCTCGTCGGGCAGGTCCACCGTCCAGGTGATGACGTAGGGTCCCTGGGCGCCATGGCGCCCCGCGTCTGCGGCGTGGGCGCGCCGGTTGGCGCGCGCGCCGGGCCGGGCGGAATGGATCACCGTCTGCAAGGGCGTTGTGGGGGCCGTGGTCACGGGCAGATCCCGGGTGACGGCGGCGTCCGGGGACGCATGGGTTGGCGCGGAGGTCAGCGACACGGTCAATCCGGTTTCCTGAGAGGCTGGCGGCTGGCCCCGTCCCTGTGCCGGGGCGCCGCAGCCTGTCACATGTCAGTCAGTCTGTCCTGGACAGGATAGCGCCGCGAAGGTTTCCAGTTCCTTCCCGACGGTGAACGCCCACCCGGCCGGCGCGCCGGACGATGGCGGACAGGACTGGCAGGCGCGGCGACGGTTTGTCATGTCTTATCAATCGGGTGACAGCTTCGCCAGTGTTTCGCCCGTCGCAGGGGCGGGGGCTGGCGGCGCATCGCCAGCCGGCGCCGGCGCGGAAGGGCGTGCGGCGAGCGGCGTTTCCAGCGCCGGCCGCGCGCCCGCGGGGGCCTGGTTCGCTGGCCCCTGGCTTGCGGGTCCCTGGTTTGTGGCCCCCTGGCATTCTGGCGCGCGGGCGGGGAAGAAGCAGCTCACCTGGGTGCCGACGCCTGGCCTGGAGCTGATCTCCACGCGGCCGCCATGCAGCTCAACAAAGGCGCGCACCATGGAGAGGCCGAGGCCGACGCCGCGCCGGCGGGCGTCCGGGGCGTGACTTTCAAAGCGCTCGAACACCTTGTCGAGGACTTCCGCCGGGATGCCATGGCCTTCATCCATGACGTCAAAGCGGATGTCATCGCCGTCCTCGCGCACCTTCAGCCAGATATTGCGATTGCGGTCCGAGAAGCTGATGGCGTTGGAGAGCAGGTTGAACAGCACCTGGCGCAGGCGTTTGCCATCGGCGACGAAGCCGGGCGTCGCCGCCGGCGCCTCGACGTGCAGGGTGATGGCCGCTTCCGCGAGCCGGTCCTCGACGCCGCGCGTGGCTGCGGCGATGGTGGCGCGCACGTCAACCGGCTCGCGCGTCAGCTCCAGCTCGCCGTTGTCGATGGTGGCGAGATCGAGAATGTCGTCGATGATGGCGTTGAGCGCCGTGGATGAGCGCAGGATGTGGTCGGCGTACTCGCGCTGGCGGTCATTGAGCGGGCCGATCATGCCGTTGCCCAGCATCTCGACGAAGCCGATGATGTTGGTCAGCGGCGAGCGCAACTCGTAGGAGACATGGTGCACGAAATCGTCGCGTAGCTGGGAGGCTTTCAGCAGCGCCTCATTGCGCTCGGTCAGGGCGCGCTCCATGCGCACCGAATCGCTGACGTTGGTGAAGGTGATCAGGGTGGAGCCGTCCGGCAGGGGGGCGATGCGGCAGTCGACCACCAGCACGCTGTCGGCGTCGGCGCGCCCCTCCATGCGGCAGGTTCCGCCGGTGCGGTCCTCCAGGCCGACGACAGCGTCGCGCAGCATCATCCAGCTGGCGTCGTCGCCGGCGGTCTTGCGGGCGCGCGAGACGACCTCGTCGATGTGGGGCTCGGAGGAGACGACCTCCTGCGGGATGCGCCACAGGGACGCGAAGGCCGGGTTGGACAGGCGCAGGCGCCCGTCCGGGCCGAACACCGCCACGCCCTCGCGCAGGGTGTCGAGGGTTTCCCCCTGCACGCCGAGCAGGCCGTTGTAACGGGATTCGAGCTGGAAGCGCTCGCTGACGTCGTCATAAAGATAGGTGACGCCGCCCTGGGGGTTGGGGTTGATCACCACGCGGATGGTGCGGCCGTCCGGCAGATGCCACCAGTGCTCGTGGGACTCCACCGCGGTGTAGCTGGCGAGAATCCTCGCTTTCCACTCGCGGAAATCCGCTTCTTCCGGCAGACGCCGCCAGACGCGCAGCCGTTCGAGGATGTCGCCGTCGCTGGGGCCGCTTTCCAGCCAGTCCTGGTCGAGGGTCCACAGCAGGCGGTAGGCGGCGTTGTGGAAGATCAGTTTGCGGCTGGCGTCGAAGATCGCCACGCCGGTCGGCAGCTGGTCGAGGGTGCGGGCGTGCGCCTCGGTCTGGCGGGCGAAGTCATCGCGCAGGCGCGCCAGTTCGGAGACATCGGTGGCGATGCCGGCGCTGCCGGAGACGCCTGGCGTTTCGACGATCTCCATGATCCGCCGGTCGCCGGCGATGACGGCGGGAATCCGGGCCTGCCACGGCGCGCCCTGGGCGCGCTGGCGGCGCGCTTCGGCGCGGGAGGTCTGGTCGAGCAGTTCGAGCGCGTCGCGGGTCACCGCCGCCACGTCGGTCGCCTCCACCGCGCGCACATAGGCGGCGTTCGCCCAGACCAGACGCTCGTCCCGGTCGCGCACCCACACCGGCTGGGGAATTTCATCGAGCATGTCGCGCACGGCGCCAAGTTCGCTTTCGGTGGCGGCGAGCTGGTCCTCCAGCCTGGCGCGGGCGTCGCGCTCGCCGGTAATCTCGCGCAGCCTGAGCGACGGCGCGCCGGCGACGATGCGGCCTTCAGCCGAAATGAAGCGCTCGCCGGCGCGCAGGGTCAATGACAGCGGCGCGCCAGTGTCCCGCAGCCGCGCCAGCGCCTGATCCATGGCCTGGGCGTCGGCGGGGCCAAGCCATGAGCCGAACGCGAGGATCCGCCCCGGCGGCGTATTGAGGGCGGTGAACTGCCCGTCGCTCTCGACCATCGGTTCGCCGTCAGGCGTCGGCCATGACACCAGCGCCTGGGGTTCGCTGGCCATGAAGACATCCGCCTGGGCGTTGGCGAGGCGGGCGTGGCGCAACGCGTGCTCCATGGCCCGCATGCGCTCGCGCCAGCGATTGCGCATGGCGCGGTGGAACCAGGCGGTAATGGCGAGGCACAGGGCAAGACCGGCGACCAGCACCACCAGCGCCAGCCGCACGGGATCGGCCAGGGGCGTCATGGCGGGCTCCGCCGCCAGGGCCGGCGCAGCGAAGGGCAGCGCGGTCAGGGGCGTCAGGATCATGGCGCGGGGTCCGCGGCGGCGCTGACGTCGGGCATGGCGCTGGCCGGTCATTGCCGTGCGTCTCCTGAAACATGTGCGGGCGGCCTCCAGCATGCTGGCGCGCCGGCGGGGCCGAATCAGTCGCGAGGTCGCGCCCGGATGGAGCAGATACTGCTTCGCGGCGGGCATGCGCATCACAACAAAGAGATAGCTCATAAATCCGGCCGCGTCCGGCCGGTTGCCGCCGCAAATGTAGCGGCGACGGCGTCTGGAACGAAGCCTGTCATAACGACGCCGGCGTTCACCAGGCAAGGCGCCAGCAAAAACGCCGGCGGGAGCTTCCCGCCGGCGTCGCGCATGGCCGGGGCCGCCTGGGGGGCGGCGGGGCCTCAGTAGCGGTAGTGATCGGCCTTGTAGGGGCCTTCCGTCGTCACGCCAATGTACGACGCCTGTTCAGGGGTGAGCTGGGTGAGCTTCACGCCGATCTTGGCGAGGTGCAGGCGGGCGACCTTCTCGTCGAGGCGCTTCGGCAGCGTGTAGACCTTGCGGTCGTAATGGCCGACGCGGGTGTACAGTTCGATCTGCGCCAGGGTCTGGTTGGTGAACGACGCCGACATCACGAACGAGGGGTGGCCGGTGGCGTTGCCGAGGTTCACCAGGCGGCCTTCCGACAGCAGGATGATGCGCTTGCCGTCGGCGAACTCAACCTCGTCGACCTGCGGCTTGATGTTGTGCCACTTGAAGTTCTTCAGGCCGGCGACCTGGATTTCGTTGTCGAAGTGGCCGATGTTGCAGACGATCGCCCGGTCCTTCATGCGGCGCATGTGGTCGACGGTGATGATGTCCTTGTTGCCGGTGGCGGTGACATAGATGTCGGCGCGCGGCAGGGCGTCCTCGATGGTGGCGACCTCATAGCCTTCCATCGCCGCCTGCAGGGCGCAGATCGGATCGACTTCCGAGACGATGACGCGGGCGCCGGCCTGGCGCAGCGAGGCGGCCGAGCCCTTGCCCACGTCGCCGAAGCCGGCGACGAACGCCACCTTGCCCGACATCATCACGTCGGTGCCGCGACGGATGCCGTCGACCAGCGATTCGCGGCAGCCATAGAGATTGTCGAACTTCGACTTGGTGACGCTGTCGTTGACGTTGATGGCCGGGAACAGCAGCTTGCCGTCGCGCTCCATCTGGTAGAGGCGGTGCACGCCGGTGGTGGTCTCCTCGGAGACGCCCTTGATGGCCTTCGCCACCTCGCCGAACCAGCCCTTCGGCTTCTCGGCCAGGGTCTTCTTGATAAGGGCGAAGAGGATTTCCTCTTCTTCCGAACCGGCCTGGTCGAGGAAGGCGACGTCGCCGCCCTCGGCGCGCACGCCAAGGTGGATGAACAGGGTGGCGTCGCCGCCGTCGTCGAGGATCATGTTCGGCACGCCGCCGTCATGCCACTCGAACAGCTTGCGGGTGTAATCCCAGTAATCGGTCAGCGACTCGCCCTTGATGGCGAACACCGGCGTGCCGGCGGCGGCGATGGCGGCGGCGGCGTGGTCCTGGGTGGAATAGATGTTGCACGACACCCAGCGCACGTCGGCCCCGAGCGCCTTCAGCGTCTCGATCAGCACGGCGGTCTGGATGGTCATGTGCAGCGAGCCGGCGATGCGCGCGCCCTTCAGCGGCTGCGACGGGCCGTATTCCTCGCGGGTGGCCATCAGGCCCGGCATCTCGCTTTCGGCGATGGCGATTTCCTTGCGGCCCCAGTCGGCCAGCGCGATGTCCTTGACGATGTAGTCGTGGGTGGTCTGCGACATGTGGGGTTCCCGGAATCTTCTGGTGGGGCTGGAGCGGGCGCGGCGGCGCCCATGACCGGCGCTTCCTTTAACACCCCGGGCGGCGATCCGCAATCAACACATAAAGAATTCTTTATATGACGTCGCCGCCGCTCGCTGGCGCCCGCGGACGGAATAACCGCCAAGCATTTGTGGAGGCTGACGCGGCGGCGCAATGGCGCCAGAGTGCGTGCAAGCCGCCGGAAGGAATCCGCGGCAGTGGAACAGGGAGATGTCGCCAGTGAGCAAGGTTGAGCTTGAACTCGTCACCGATGGGCTGGAGTTTCCGGAGGGGCCGGTCGCCATGGCCGACGGGTCGGTCATTCTGGTGGAAATCCGCCGCAAAACGCTCACCCGCGTGACGCCGGACGGCAAGGCCACAGTGATCGCCGAACTCGGCGGCGGCCCCAACGGCGCGGCGATCGGGCCGGACGGCGCCGTCTACGTCACCAACAATGGCGGCTTCAACTGGGTGCAGCGTCCGGACGGCACGCTGGCCCCGCACACCCAGCCCGACGACTACGCGGGCGGCTCGATCCAGCGCGTCGATCTGGCGACGGGCAAGTTCACCACCCTGTACACGGAAGGCGGCGGCCGCAAATTGCGCGGGCCGAACGATCTGGTGTTCGACCGGGAGGGCGGCTTCTGGTTCACCGATCTTGGCAAGCATGACGATGAGCGCATGGACCTCGGCCACCTGTACTACGCCAAAGCGGACGGTTCGCAGATCATCAAGGCGCGCAGCGGCCTGCTGACGCCCAACGGCGTTGGCCTGTCGCCGGACGGCAAGACGGTGCATGTGGCCGAAACCCGCACCTCGCGCGTCTGGAGCTTCGCCATCACCGGCCCCGGCCAGGTGGCGACCTCGACCGACCGTTACGCCCAGCACGGGGTGATGGGACCGCTGCCCGGCTACCAGCTGCTCGACAGTCTCGCCGTGGAGGCAGACGGCCGCGTCTGCGTGGCGACCATCGCCAATGGCGGCGTCACCGTTTTCAATCCGGCCGATGGCTCCCATGACCACATCGCCGTGCCGGACGTGCTGACCACCAATATCTGCTTCGGCGGCGCCGACATGCGCGACGCCTGGATCACCGCCTCGTCCACCGGCAAGCTCTACAAATGCCGCTGGCCGCGTCCGGGCCTGAAACTGAACTACAACGCCTGATCGCGGACAGGTTGCTACGGCGCTCCGCCAGAGCAGGCGAGGGCGAAAATCTGGTTGCGCCGGGTTTTCGCCCCATGGCCTGACGCCCTGGCGCCGGGGCCGGGGCCGGGCCGGCGTTCAGGTCAGGGCGCTGCGGTAAAACCTGGCGAAGGCCTGGCCAATCCGCTCATTGTCCAGCGCGCCGTCGAGGCTGGCGCTGGCCGCCGCCGCGACGTCGGCAGGCGGGCCGCCAGCGCGGGCGTTATCCAGCATCGTCGTGACTGTCTGCGGGCGGAATTCCGGGTGAAACTGCACCGACATGGCGGGAAAATCGTAGAGCAGGCCACCGTGCGGCGAACGCTCCGAGGCAACGATCACCTCCGCATCCACGGGAAGCCTGGTGACCTGGTCCTGGTGAAAGGACAGGGCGGACACGGTTTCCGCGCCGCCGAACAGGTCACGCGCCGCAGCTGCGATCCGGTGCTGCTGGCGGCCGAGGTTCCAGCCGCCCCGGGCTTTCTCGACCATCCCGCCGTGGGCCGCCGCAATGATCTGGTGGCCGAAGCAGACGCCTCCGAGCGGAACGCCGGTTTGGGCCGCCGTCCGCACAAAATCCTTCAGCGGCTGCATCCACGGCAGATCGTCATAAACCCCGGCGCGGGAGCCGGTGAGCATATAGGCGTCGTATTCCCCTGGCTCTGGCAGAGGTTCTCCGGCGGGGACCAGGGTGGAGCTGAACACCGCCTCCGGTAGCGCTGGCCCCAGCCAGTCAATGAACAGGTCGCGGAAGCGCGCGCCGCGCGCCGCCATCTGTGGCCCCAGATCGTCCAGTTCAAGAATATGAAGACGCACGCCGGTTGCTTCCTTGCAGACAATAAGCGGGCAAGTTGCGCCCGGCCTGGTCTGAGTTCAACCGCTTGCGGCGGCGCTGGCGCCCAAAGGGCGGGCGGACGGTCCCGTTCTGGCGTGAAAACGGGCAATAGAGTGTCCTGAAACGCACCAGGAACACGGGCAAAGAAAAAAGCCGGCGGTTTCCCGCCGGCCTCCGTTTCTGCACATGCAGGGCTGATCAGCGTGGAGCCATGCGGATGGCGCCGTCGAGACGGACGTCTTCGCCGTTGAAGTAGCCATTGGTGATCATGGTCAGCGCCAGCTGCGCGTACTCTTCCGGCATGCCGAGACGCTTCGGGAACGGCACCGAAGCCGACAGGGCGGCCTTGACGTTCTCCGGGGCGCCCTGCAGCAGCGGGGTGTTGAAGATGCCCGGCAGGATGGTGTTGACGCGGATGCCTTCGCTCATCAGGTCGCGGGCGATCGGCAGGGTCATGCCGACGACGCCGGCCTTCGAGGCGGAGTAGGCGACCTGGCCCATCTGGCCGTCCTCAGCCGCCACCGAGGCGGTGTTGACGATGGCGCCGCGCTCGCCGTGCTCCAGCGGGTCGAGCGACAGCATGCCCTTCGCCGACTTGGCGATGCAGCGGAAGGTGCCGACCAGATTGATCTGGATGATGCGGTTGAAGGCATCGAGCGGGAAGTGGGTGGCTTCGCCGGTCTTCTTGTCGCGGCCGGCGGTCTTGATGGCGTTGCCGGTGCCGGCGCAGTTCACCAGGATGCGCTCCTGGCCAATGGCGGCGCGGGCCTTGGCGAAACCGGCGTCGACCAGCTCTTCATTGGTGACGTCGACCTTGCAGAAGACGCCGCCGAGTTCCCTGGCGATGGCCTCGCCCTTCTCTTCGTTGAAGTCGAAGATGGCGACCTTGACGCCCTGGGCGGCGAGCGCGCGGGCGGTTGCGGCGCCGAGACCGGAAGCGCCGCCGGTGACGACTGCGGAGACGGATGAATCGAGCTTCAAGGCATATACCTCCCAAACCGTGGCGCAGCGCATGGCTGGCGACCACAAGAGAAACCTGGCGGAGCAGGCCGGGGCCCGATCTCCTGCGTCAGACGCCCTGGCATGAGCCCGGCAGCGCCATGACCACGCCATGGACCAGGGGCCACGAGACATGGAACGGGCGTTCCGAATTCAATCGGGACGGCTCCCGCTCTAATGCCCTCCGCATGTGTTGGTCAAGCGTTTGACAGGTAGAATTGCTGGCGGCCCGTTCGCCAGCGCCGGGGAACGGCCGTTCCGGGCGGCGAACGCCAGATCCGCCACGGATGCGACATGTTGCCCGGCTCCTGCCGGCGGCGTGGACGCGGCGGCTTTCGCTCGCGGATCATGGTTGTGATCCATCGCGCGGACGCGTCATGTTACCGTGGCTCCACCAGAAAAATCCGGGAGGGCCAGATATGCCGCGCATGATTTTTATCAACCTGCCAGTGCGGGATTTGCCAGCGGCCACCGCCTTCTACAAGGCGGTTGGCGCGGAGCAGAACATGCAGTTCAGCGATGAAACCGCATCCTGCATGGTGCTGTCCGACACGATTTTCATCATGCTGCTCACGCACGCGAAATTCCACGATTTCGCCCCGCGTCCCATCGCCGACGCGAGCCAGCATACCGCCATGCTGATCGCCCTGTCGGCGGATAGCCGCGACGAGGTTGACGGCCTGGTGCGCAAGGCTGGCGCCGCCGGCGGAACAGCGGACGCCATGCCGCCGCAGGACCATGGCTTCATGTACCAGCGCACCTTCGCCGATCCCGATGGCCATGTCTGGGAAATCGTCTGGATGGACCCGGCCGCCCTGCAGCAGGAACCGGCGGCATAGGGGCTCGCCAGCGGCTGCGGAACAGGATGCGCGCAAATTTTTTATCAGGCTCTATTTGCGCGTCGATAGTTCAATAATGATATTCTTTATTTGTTCTTGAACGGACCTGCATTCGCTGCCAGTATCTCTCCGTTTGACAGGGGCCGCTTCTGGCGGCGGGGGCGGGACGGATGGCGACGCATGTTTCAACGGTGGCCTTCGCCGGCATCGAGGCGCGGCCCGTTGACGTTCAGGTGCAGATTTCCAGCGGCGCCGTCGCGTTCGCCATCGTCGGGCTGGTCGACAAGGCGGTGGCCGAATCGCGCGAGCGGGTGCGGGCCGCCCTGTTGGCGGCGGGGCTGGCGCTGCCGGCCAAACGCATTACCGTCAATCTGGCGCCAGCCGATTTGCCGAAGGAAGGCTCGCACTACGATCTGCCCATCGCCCTGGCGGTGATGGCGGCGATCGGGGCGCTGCCCTCCGATGCTCTCGACGGCTTCACGGTGCTGGGCGAACTGTCGCTCGACGGGTCGATCCGCCGGGTCGCCGGGGTGCTGCCGGCGGCGATGGCGGCGGTGGCCCAGAGGCATGGATTGATCTGCCCGGCGGCCTGCGGCGCCGAGGCGGCGTGGGCCGGTGAGGACCTGGAGATTCTGGCGCCGGAGTCCTTGCTGCGCATTGTCAGCCATTTTCAGGGAACCCAGGTGCTGTCGCGCCCCGCCGCCGCCATGCGACAGGATGAGGCGGCGCTGCCCGATCTGGCCGACGTGCGCGGCCAGGAGCTGGGCCGGCGGGCGCTGGAGGTGGCGGCCTCGGGGGGGCACAACCTGTTGATGAGCGGCCCGCCGGGGGCTGGAAAATCGATGCTGGCGCAGCGTTTGCCGTCGATCCTGCCGCCGCTGTCGCCGCGCGAACTGCTCGACATCTCCATGGTGCATTCGGTGGCCGGCCTGCTGGAAAACGGGGCGCTGACCGACCGGCGGCCGTTCCGCGCGCCGCATCATTCTGCGTCGATGGCGGCGCTGGTGGGCGGCGGCGTCAACGCCCGCCCTGGCGAAATTTCGCTGGCGCACCATGGCGTATTGTTTCTGGACGAGCTGCCCGAGTTCAGCCCCCAGGCGCTGGACAGCCTGCGCCAGCCGCTGGAGAGCGGCGAGGTCATGGTGGCGCGGGCCAATCACCGGGTGACGTACCCCGCCCGGTTCCAGCTGGTGGCGGCGATGAACCCGTGCCGGTGCGGGCGCGGAACCGAGCCCGGCTACGCCTGCCGGCGCGGCCCGAACGAGCGCTGCATGGCGCAGTATCAGGCCCGCCTGTCCGGGCCGCTGCTCGACCGCATCGATCTGGTGATCGAAACCCCGGCGGTGAGCGCTACCGATCTGATGACGGCGCTGGAGCACGCACAGCCGGGCGAGACCTCCGCCGGGGCGCGCAAACGGGTGCTGGCGGCGCGCGCCGTGCAGCGCCGGCGGTTCGCGGCCCATGGCGCGCCAGACATGCTGAACGCCACCTGTCCGGCGGCGTTGCTGCCGGACATCGCCGCGCCCGACGCCGACGGCGCGCGCCTGTTACGGGCGGCGGCCGAGAACATGCGCCTCTCGGCCCGGGCGTGGCATCGGGTGTTGCGGGTGGCGCGCACGCTGGCGGATATCGCCGGCGAGCGTCAGGTGGGCCGCGCCCAGATCGCGGAGGCGCTGGGCTATCGCATGCCTGTCGACAAGGTTTCGCGGGCGGCGTGAGGCGGCAGCTCCTGGTCCCCCGGCCGCTCTGGCGGACGGGCTCTGGCGCGCGCCGGAATGCTGTCGCTGGAGCAATGCGCGGCGGGATCGGGCCTGTCAGGTCGCGAGGATGGTTCCGTGGCGCAAACGTCAGTTGACAGACGCCGCGCCGCTCCGCACGTTCGCGAAAAGCAATTTGGGGGCGGAAATGGTCAGATCATCCGTGTTTCTGGCGGGCGTCATGGGCCTGCTGGCGATGGGCGCCGGTCCAGGGAGCGCGGCGGCTGGCGACACAGGTCCGGCCAAGGCGCCGCCGACCACCAATCCGGCCGACCTGAAAGAACTGCGACCCGGCATTTTGCCGGGCTATCTGCCGCGTGAGCAGGCGATCGACAGCCTTGCGTTGCTCGGGCCGCCGCCGGAGGCGGGATCGGCGCAGCAGGCGCGGGACGAGGCGGCGCGGATCGCGGCGCTGAAGCAGCGCGACACGCCGCGCGGCAAGGTGGCGGCGCGCGACGCCGTTTACAGTTTCCCCCGCGCCGTCGACGCCTTCTCCTGCACCATGGGCGTTGCGATCAGCGAGACAACCACGCCGCATCTCAACATGCTGCTGTGGCGCACGCTCACCGATGCGGGCCTCGCCACCTACAAGGCCAAGAACAGCTACAATCGCCTGCGCCCCTATGTGGCCGCCAATGACAACGGCACCTGCTTCGCCGCGCATGAGGAGCGTTTGCGCAAGGACGGGTCATACCCCTCCGGCCACGCCGCCTTCGGCTGGGCCTGGGCGCTGATCCTCACCGAGGCGTTGCCAGCGGAGGCCAACGCTATCATCCAGCGCGGTTATGATTTCGGCCAGAGCCGGGTGATTTGCGGCTACCACTGGCAGAGCGACGTCAACGCCGGCCGGCTGGTGGGCGCGGCGGTGGTGGCGCAACTGCACGCCAACCCGGATTTCATGGCGCAACTGGCCGAAGCCAAAAAGGAAATCGCGGCGGCCCGGGCTTCCGGCGCGGCGAAGCCGGACTGCGCGCTCGACCATGCCGCAGCGACCGCGGCCACCGCCGTGGCGGGACGGTGAGAGACGCGTTTCATCTCCTTTCCATTCGCCACGGCGCGCGCCGGATGTGAGCGCCGCGCCGTGGCAGAGCTATCCACCCTGTTGAAATCACGCATATCCCTGGCGCAAGGCGGCGTTCATCTTGCGGGAAGCGTTCTGGCGGAGAACATCATGAAACTGGATAAACGTCGCGCGGTTGGGGCGGCTCGCATGGCGGGGGCGCTGGCAATTGCCGGGCCGGCCCTGCTGCTGGGCGCCTGCCAGACCCGGGCGCCGGAAACCCGGGCCCAGCAACTGGCGCGCATTTGCGCTGATCCGTCCAGCCTGCGCCCGGACAGCTTCTATTTTGGCGAATGCGTCGCCTATAAAAATCCCACCGCCGACCAGCGCCGGAAAATTTATATGAACACCGCGCCGGAAAGCTGAGCGACGCGCGCCGGGCCGCCTGGCGTGGCCCATGCGTTCGCCGCGCCAGCGCGTTTTGTGCAGGCGTTTTTGCGCAAATGTTTCGTGACCACCGGGACGGGCGCGCGGCGCCATCCCACGTCCGCCGCACTTCCCCGAACTGCGATTGCATTCTACAACGCCGTGAAAACCGGCAGTGAACGGGCGGCTGGCCCGTTCCCAGGAGGAAACAGGCGTGATTGAAGCAGTTATCTGGGATTTTGGCGGCGTTATCTCGTCCAGCCCGTTCGAGGCGTTCAACCGTTATGAGGCGGAGCGGGGTCTGCCGAAGGACTTCCTGCGCAGCGTCAACGCCGCCAACCATCTCGACAATGCGTGGGCGAAGGTCGAGCGGAACGAGATCGACAACGATACGTTCGACCGGCTGTTTGCCGAGGAGAGCAGGGCGCTCGGTCATGAGGTGCCTGGCCGCGACATGTTCGAGTTGCTTGGCGGCGATATCCGCCCGGAGATGGTCGAGGCGCTGCGCCGCATTGCGGCGCGCATGAAGACCGGCTGCATCACCAACAATCTGGTGGTCAGCGCCACCGACAACCCCAAATCCGTCTACAAGGCCGATGTCATGGCGCTGTTCCATGAAGTCATCGAGAGCGCGAAGCTTGGCATGCGCAAGCCCGATCCGCGCATCTACACCATGATGACCGACAAGCTCGGCGTTGATCCGGCCCGCTGCGTCTATCTCGATGACCTTGGCGTCAATCTGAAGCCGGCCCGCGAACTGGGCATGACCACCATCAAGGTGATCGACCCGGCGGTGGCGCTGGCCGAGCTGGAGCGCGCGGTGGGTTTCCCGCTGGGTTAACCCGTTTCATCCCCCGACCGGAGCGCGACATGTCAGTTTACCAGGCTCTCACCGACGGATTGCGCCATGGCGGTCCGGTGTTCTCGGCATGGATCGGCATGGGCGAGCCGCAGATCGCGGCGACCCTGGCGCGCTCCAGCTTCGACGCCGTGACCTTTGACATGCAGCACGGCGCCATCGACTTCGCCGCCGTGGTGCGGGCGGCGCCGCTGGTGCTGGCCGCAGGCAAACCGGCCGTGGCGCGCATTCCGGTCGGCGAATTCGCCACGGCGTCGCGGCTGCTCGACGCTGGCCTGTCCGCCATCATCGCGCCGATGATCAACAGCGTCGCCGACGCGCGGGCGCTGGCGTCGTTTTGCAAGTTTCCGCCGGTTGGCGGGCGGAGCTGGGGGCCGGGCGAATCGCGTTTCTTCAGCGGTCTCGACAACGCCGGCTACCTGGCCCGGGCCAACAGCCTGTTGCCGGTGTTCGCCATGGTGGAGACGCGAGAGGCGCTGGCGGCGCTCGACGACATCCTGGCGGTTGACGGCATCGACGGCGTGTTCGTCGGGCCGGCGGATCTGTCGATCGCCCTTTCGGGCGGCGCGCTGATGGATCCGCAATCGGCAGAGGTGGAACAGGCGCTGGCGCATGTGGTCGCCCGCTGCCGGGCGGCGGGCAAGACGCCCTGCGTCTATGCGGTGACGCCGGAGCGGGCCCGCGCCCTGGCGCAGGTGGGTTTTGCCTTTGTTGCTGTCTCCGGCGACGGGGCGCTGCTGCGCGCCGCCGCCGACAGCGCCGTGAAAACGGCGCGCGGCCGGTAACGGCCCGGACTTGTATGGCCTGTCGGCGGCTCACACAGCCTGCCGGCGACTTTTATACAGCCTGCCGGCGGCCTTTATACAGCTTGCCGGCGGCTTGGCGGCCGCTCTGGCAGGCCGAAAGCCCGGGCCAGGAAACGGCCGGCGGAAATGACGCCGCGCGCCCCAGGGGCATGGCCGACGCCTTTCAGCACCTGCCCCTGATGCGGCACGCCGGCGGCTGTCAGCACGCGGGCGGTCAGCTCCAGCGCCTCGGGCGGAATCACGGTGTCATCGGCGCCGTGCACCAGCAGCACTGGCGGGCGGCTGGCGATGTCCCTGGGCAGCCCCCCGGCCTCCGGCTGGTCGGCGTCCACCAGAATGCCGGAAAAGCTGACGATGGCGGCGATGGGCCGGGAGCGGCGCAGACCGACGGCCAGCGCCATCAGCGCCCCCTGGCTGAACCCGACCAGGGCGATGTCGCTGTCGCGCAACTGGTGACGGTCGCGTTCCTGGTTCAGCCAGGCGTCCAGCGCCGGCGCGGCGGCGGCGACGCCCGCGCGCCGGACTGCGGGCTCAAACGAGGGCAGGGGGAACCATTGCCGCGACCCATCGGCGTCCGGGCATGGCTGGGGGCCATTGGGGGCGACAAAGGCGGTGTCAGGCAGCAGGCGGCGCCAGTCCTGGGCCAGGCGGAACAACTGGCTGGCGTCAGACGCGACCCCGTGCAGCAGAACCACCAGACGGCGCACCGGGTTGCCCTCGGGCATCAGGCGGGGGCAGTTCGCCGAAACGTCATCAAACCGTGTAGCCATGAACCATCTCCCCTGTTGGCGCAGGCGCGCCAGTTGCGCGCCCCGCGGGTTAGGCCCGATTCACAAGGCAAAAATGGCGCCGCGTCACGGCGCCTCCATGACGTCTCTGGCTGGCCGCCGCGCCCATTCCCCGCAAGCGCGCCGTTCGTTGCCGCAGCACGAGGCGCAAACAGGCCGCGCGCCGCCGCCTGGGTCAGGGGCTGAGATTGGCCCGCAGGCGCGCGTGCGGTAGCGGGGCGCGGCAAGATGCAGCAGGGTGGGGCCGCAGGCAAAACGCTGGCGATTCCGGCGTGCAGGGCCAGGTCTGTTCAGGCTGGAGCAAAGTTTTGCCCGCCTTGTGCGAGGGCCTCTGTGGGGCTCAGGGCGTAGCTCACCCGCGTGCGGCGCGTCAGAGCCGCTTCGCCAGAAATTGTTGCAGCCGGCGGGAGCCGCCTGCATCGAGGCCGGCGAGCAGGCGTCGCCAGCGCGCCGTCAGCTCCGGGTGGCGCCGGACGAGGATCTCCAGGGCGCCGAGCGCCGCCAGCCGGTCGGCGGGCCGGCCGCCATCCTGACCGGCGGCGACGCGCGACAGGGCCGCGAACAGCCGGCTGGCGCTCGCCGCGTCGCTGGCCAGCCGCGCCGCCGCCGGCATCAGCGCCCGGCGCAGGGCCGGCTCCGGCTCGGCGGCGATCCGCCCGGCCAGCGCGCCGGCATGGCGGCTGTCAAAGGCGCCGCTGAGCTGGCCGCCGAGGGTTGCCGCTGCGGCGCGCCGCATGTCCACGTCGCTGGCGTGCAGGGCTTCAAGGATATCCGCCCACCCGGGCATGTCCGGCGGCGATGCGCTGTCGTCTGGCTGAAGCAGGGCCACCAGAGCCTCGCGCCGTCCGGGTCGCCAGGCCCGGCCAGGGCTGGGGCGGCCGGTGTCCGCCAGTTCAGCCGGCGCGCTGATGACACCCTCGCGTCCGCGCGTAACGGCGTAGAACGCCCACAGCATCAACGCCGCAACCCCGCGATACGGACTCCAGCGCCGGGCCAGCGTCGCCATCAGCGCCTCATCGGGGCGGGCGTCCAGATGCAGGGCGAGGCGGGCCGCTTCCTGAAGGGCCAGATCGCCGGCAGGAAACACATCCGGATGGCCGAGGCAGAACAGCAGATAGATATCGGCGGTCCACGGGCCGATGCCCTTCACATCGACCAGCGCGGCGTGCGCCGCCTCGCCGCTCATCCCGGCGAGCGCCTCGAAGTCGAGCCGGCCGCTGGCGGCGGCTTCTGCGACGGAAATCGTGGCCCTGATCTTGGGCTGCGACAGGCCGGCGGTGATGAGGGTTTCCACCGGAGTCGCCAGCAGGTTCTCCGGCGAGAAGGGCGCAACGGCCGCCCGCAGCCTGGCGGTGATGGCGGCGGCGCTGGCAACGGAAAGTTGCTGCGCCATGATGATGGCGATGAGGCCGCCGAAGCCGCCATCGCGCTTGCGCAGGGGCGGAGTGACGCCGGCCGCGTGCATGTCGGCCATCACCGGATCCAGCGCCAGCAGGCCCCGCAGATTGGCCTGAAGGGCAGCTTCGGAATCAATCAGCATGCGCCGTCCTGGATGTTTTGCCCCGGATTTCGTGGCTCCCCGTCAGGCTGGACCATCGCGCGGGCGTTTTCAAGCGAAGGAGCCGTGAAGCGGGGCTGCCCGGAGCAGACCCCGCGCGCCAGAATGGCCGGTCCGGCGTTGAAGCCACCGCGCCCGTGGGAGGGGCGCCGGTTGGCGTTTGCGCGAGGCTCTCTTACATCTGCCCGCGATCAGGGAAAATGCCTGCCAATATCTACTGGCAGGCCCGCTGGACCAGGCGGGGCCGGGCCATGCGCGGGTTTCTCTGGCGGCGCGCGACAACCATGATATTGCCCCTGGGCAGGGCGGCCGATGCGGCGGCGTTCAGGCGATCTGGCGTAAAACGGGGACCGGTTGGGGATGGAAGACAGGGAGACGCCAATGCCCGGGGGCGCAGGCCCGGTGCTGCGCTTCGCGCCCAGCCCCAACGGTTTTCTGCATCTGGGACACGCCTATTCGGCGTTACTCAATGAGCGGCTGGCGCGCCGGCTGGATGGCGCCCTGCTGCTGCGCATCGAGGATATCGACGTCACCCGTTGCAGGCCGGAATTCGAAACGGCCATGCTGGAGGACCTGCACTGGCTCGGCGTGCGCTTCGACGGCGCTCCCCTGCGCCAGAGCGAACGTTTTGGCATTTATGGCGCATACATCGGCCGACTGACGGACGCCGGTCTGACCTATCGCTGCTTCTGCTCCCGCTCCGACATCGCCGCAGCCGCGAAAGCCACGGGGGAGACGCGGCGCGATCCGGATGGCGCGCTCCTGTATCCCGGAACCTGCCGTTGCCGGACCGATGCGCGTGACCCGGCTGGCCGGCCGTTCGCCCTGCGGCTCGACATGGCCAAAGCGGCGCGGCAGGCTGCGGCCCTCACCGGCGGCGCGCCGCTGACCATGCGGGTGCTGGACGCCGCGCCAGGCGAGGAAACAGCCGCCGTCGATCCGCTGGCCTGGGGCGACGTCGTCGTCGCCCGCAAGGAAACGCCGACCAGCTATCATGTCTCCGTCACCGTGGACGACGCCCTGCAGGGCGTCACCCATGTGGCGCGCGGCCGTGATCTGGAGGCGGCGACAGCCATCCACCGCCTGCTGCAAACCCTGTGGGGATTTCCGGCGCCGGCCTACCTGCATCACGATCTTATCCGCGATGCGTCCGGAGAAAAGCTGGCGAAGAGCCTGGGCTCGACGCCCCTGCGGCAGTTGCGGGCGGAAGGCGTGACGTCACAGGCCCTGCGCGCCGCGCTCGGCTTTTGAGCGCCTGTGAGGGAAACGCGGGCAGGCCACGCTGGCGATCTTTTCCATGCGCGCGCCGCCGGCAAGGTCCACCAACCGGGGACGCCGGCGAAGATGCGCTCGTGATCAAACGCGGCTTTTGGCGAAAGGCGCCGCTGGCTAAAAGCGCTGCTGGCGAAAGGCGGTCGGGCAGGGGTAAAGCCCACCGGACGCCAGCCGCCAAGGCCCATCGCCTCAGGGTTGCTGGGGTTGTGACGTGGGGGCGGCGGTGGCGACGCGCGGTCCGTCGGCCTTCTCCATCAACTCGTCGGTCTGCTGGCGCCTGCGCCGGAATTCTGCCAGGGCCGCGCCGTCAAGTTCGCCGCCGCGCGGCACCTTGATGCGCATCGGATTGACGAAGCGGCCGTTGATCAGCACCTCGTAGTGCAGATGCGGGCCCGTCGACAGGCCAGAGCTTCCCAGATAGCCGATGACCTGGCCCTGGCGCACCCGCACGCCAGGTTTGATGCCCTTGGCGAAGGCTGACTGGTGCGAATAGGTCGTTACGTAGCCATTGGTGTGCTGGATTTCCGTGTGACGGCCGTAGCCGGAGTGCCAGCCTGCCTGGGCGACCAGGCCATCGCCCGCCGCGAGAATGGGCGTGCCCACCTTGTTGGCCCAGTCGACGCCGGTGTGCATCTTCGAATAGCCGAGGATCGGGTGGTGCCGCATGCCGAAGCCAGAGCGCAGGATGCCTTCCGAAATCGGCTTGCGCAGCAGAAACTTCTTGAGGGATTTGCCGTCGCGGTCGAAGTATTCCACCGTCCCGTCCGGCCCCTGGTACCGGTAAACGCTGCGGGTTTCGCCATTGACCGTGAGGGAGGCGAACAGCATCTCCGGCGCGCTGCCATCTTCGTCCTCGGCGAAGAACACCTCAAGCCGGTCGCCCGGCGAGATATGGCGCTCCAGATCGAAGTCATAGGCGAAGATCCGGATGAGATCGGCGACCATTTCCTTGGTCAGGCCGTTCTTCAGACCGGTTTCGTAGAGGCTGGCGTACAGGCGCGGCGCGCCGCTATCGCTGTTGTCGTCGTCGTCCTCATCCGGCTGGGAGGCGCGCGCACCCGAGGTTTCATTTTCAGGTTCGATGGCGACAAACACGCCCCGGTCGTCCAGCGCGGCGATGGCCTCCACCTTGTTGGCGCCGATCACCATTACCCGCACGATCTGGCGACGGGTCGAGGTGTGCCCGGCCGTAACCGGGGCCGGCGCCACCAGAATCCGCAAGCGGTTGCCTTCGCCAATGGCGCCAATGCGCATCTTCGCCGCGATCGCCCGCAGGATGGCGCGGATCTGTTCGTCATCCGCCCCCTTGGCCCGTAACGCCGTTTCCAGCGTTTCGTCCTTCTTCAGCGTCACCAGCTCTTCGTCCGCCGCCTGGGCGGCGTCCGGCGTCGCCTTGGGCAGCACGGTCAGGTTTTCGGGAACGACGTGCACTTCGATGCGCGAGAACGGCGCGTCAGAAGGCTGGCCGAAAGCCCCCCCCTCGCCGCCAGCGTCGCCGCCGCTGTCAAACTGCCGCAGGCTGCGCGACAGCAGCAACTGGGGCGGCAACGGCAGGCTCGGGGCGTTTACGGCGGGCTGCTTCGCCGCCATTGTGCGCAGCTGCCGGACCTGGGCGGCCGCCTCGGCCTCCGAAAGACCAGAAGACGCAAAGGTTTCAGAACCGGTCAGACTGGTTTTGACGAGGGACACCTCGGCGTCAGAGACGTCTGGCTCCGGCTGCGCCTCCCGCTCCGGCTCGGCGCTGTTGTCGGTGAACATCTGCAGCGGATTGAACTGCGGAATATCGGTGGCGTACTGGCCCGTCGACATGGCCAGCGGACTGGCGACGCGAACGAAATTCCGCACCTTGATGACTTCCATCTGCCCGACCCGCAGGGTCATGGGAGATTTGAAGTTCTGCCGGGCGCCGGGAGTGATCTCAAAGCGGACCAGCCGGTCGGCCCGCCGGGTCGATACGACCGGCGGCTCGCCCGGCGTTCCGCTGGCGCGATAGCTGGCGTTGACCATTTCGGGCGTGCGCAGGACGGAGGCGTCGCTTTCCAGCGAGACATAAATGGCCGAGCCGATCAGGGCGATGCCGCTGACCCCGGTCAGAACCGCGCCGGAGAACCAGCGTGGGCTGACGGCGCGCCGGTCGACGCGCGGCGCGGAGATGCCGCCGGGATTGAGCGGCGGCTCATTGCCAATGTCAGGCGCCATGTGCAGGCGCTCCGCCTGCCGGCGCTGCGGCGCGTCCATTGCTGCGTTGTCGGACCTGTCGCGCACCATGCCTGTG
>Ga0182737_1000561_pt1 | contig 50433 bp, 49 predicted proteins | sample eDN5th30CBELigOP_FD_128878 | JGI IMG/M metagenome (GOLD analysis project Ga0182737, IMG submission 128878) | Enriched Organic Plus compost microbial communities from Emeryville, California, USA - eDNA 5th pass 30_C BE-Lig OP (version 2) (version 2) ...
GCCCGGAGGTCCATCGGCCGCCCGCTGCGCGCCTGGTCTCGTAGCGAGATCGTCCGCAACCTGATCGGCGCTCTCGCCGAGGAGGGCCGAAAGATCCTCGCCGAGGGCCATGCTGTCTCAGCGTCGGATATCGATGTCGTCTATCTCAATGGCTATGGCTTCCCGCGCTATCGTGGCGGCCCCATCTTCGCCACCGAACACAGCCTTGCCGGCTGACCCGGGCCGGACGGCGCCTAATAAGCGCCGCCTGCCCTCGTGATCGGCGGCGTTTCGATCGGGTCCGCGGCGATTGACACGTGGACAACACGCTCTGGCTTTACGGCTCATTCCTGAGTGGGAATCGACAAAATGCGCGCGTATCACTACCCTTTGACCTAAGAGGCTTTGTCTGGATGGGGGCGCGAGATGGCCGATAACACGGACGGTATCAAGCAATATGAAGGGCCGGCAGGCGGCTGGGGTGCACTGAAAGCCGTGGCCGATGCCGTTCGCGAGCAGATGGGTGCCAACACCAACACCCGCGCCCTCATGGCCACCAATCAGCCGGAAGGTTTCGACTGCCCCGGCTGCGCTTGGCCGGACCCGCAGCACAAGTCGTCCTTTGATTTCTGCGAAAACGGCGCCAAAGCCGTTACCTGGGAGGCGACGCCCAAGCGCGCCACGCCTGAATTCTTCGCCCAGCACACGGTCTCCGAACTGTGGACCTGGAGCGACCATGACCTCGAGAACCAGGGCCGCCTGACCCATCCGCTGCGCTATGACGCCTCCACCGACCGTTTCGTGCCCGTCAGCTGGGAAGAGGCATTCGACCGCGCCGGCGAAGCTCTGCGCAACCTGACCGATCCCAATCAGGCCGAATTCTATACCTCCGGCCGCGCCTCCAACGAGGCTTCATTCCTTTTCCAGCTGTTTGGCCGCGAGTTCGGCACCAATAATTTCCCCGACTGTTCGAACATGTGCCACGAGGCCACCAGCGTCGGCCTTCCCCGCGCCATCGGCATCGGCAAGGGCACGGTGACCCTCGATGACTTCACCCGCGCCGACGCCGTGTTCTGCATCGGGCACAATCCGGGCACGAACCATCCCCGCATGCTGGCCACCCTGCGCGCCGTTGCCCTGCGCGGCAAGCCGATCGTGGTCATTAACCCCATGCGAGAGCGCGGTCTCGAGCGTTTCCAGAACCCGCAATCGCCCGTCGAGATGCTAAGCGATACCGCAACGCCGCTCGCCTCCGCCTATCACCAGGTGCGTGTCGGCGGCGACGTCGCTGCCATTAAGGGCGTAATGAAGGCCCTGTTCGAGGCCGATCAGGCCTCCCTGGATGCCGGCGGCAAGGGCCTGCTCGACCGTGATTTCATCGCCGAGCACACCTCTGGCTTCGAGGCACTCAAGGCCGATATCCTCGCCGGCGACTGGGATCGCATCGTGAAGCGCTCGGGCCTTACCCGCGAGGCCATCGAGAGCATCGCCCGGACCTACTGGACGGCCGAAAACGTCATCATCTGCTACGGCATGGGTATCACCCAGCACCGTCATGGCACGGAAGCCATCCAGCAGCTCACCAACCTGCTGCTCCTGCGCGGCAACATGGGCAAGCCCGGCGCGGGCATCTGCCCACTGCGCGGCCATTCCAATGTGCAGGGCAATCGCACCGTCGGCATCACCGAAATCCCGTCGGAACAGTTTCTTGAGCGCCTTGACCGCGCCTTCGGCATCAAGAGCCCGCGCCAGCATGGCCACAACGCGGTCCGCGCCGTTCAGGCCATGGTCAACGGCACGGCAAAGGCCTTCATCGGCCTCGGCGGCAACCTCGCCGTCGCCATGAGCGACCCGCAGGCGAGCTTCCCGGCTTTCCGCAAGCTCGATCTCAGCGTGCAGATTTGCACCAAGCTGAACCGGACCTGCCTGCTCACCGCCAGGGAGAGCCTCATCCTCCCTTGCCTCGGGCGCACCGAGCGCGATGTCCAGGCGGAAGGCATCCAGTTCATCACCGTCGAGGACTCGATGTCGATGGTCCATGCCTCGACCGGACGCCTCAATCCGGCAAGCGACCTGCTCAAGTCGGAACCGGCAATCATTGCCGGACTTGCCAAGGCCACCCTTCCGGATACCAAGGTCGACTGGGACTCGCTGATCGCCAATTACGACCGCATCCGTGACAAGATCGAGGAGGTCTTCCCCGACTTCTTCGAGTTTAACACCCGCGTGCGCGAGCCTGGCGGCTTCCGTCTCCGTGTCGGTGCGAGCACCCGCGAATGGGGTACGCCCGACGGCAAGGCCCATTTCCTCGTCATGAACACCATGGACGAGGACGATGGCCGCGATGACACGCCGCTGACCCTGATGACGGTGCGCAGTCACGATCAGTACAACACCACGATCTATGGCTTCAACGATCGTTATCGGGGCATTTCCGGCCGCCGCGACGTGCTCTTCGCCAATGAGGAAGACATGCGTGAGCTCGGCTTCAAGCAGGGCGACGTGGTGGATGTGGTGGCCGGCGACCGGGTTCTGCCACGCCTCACCCTGGTGGCCCACGCCATCTCCCGCGGCTCGCTCGCGGCCTATTATCCGGAAGCGAACTGTCTCGTCGCCCTGGATGACGTCGACAAGGAAAGCTACATCCCCGCCTACAAGTCGATCCCCGTGAAGCTGCGGCCGGCCGCCGCCGTGAACTGAGGCAGCGCCCGCACCGGCCGCGGCCCCTCCGCTCCGCGCGCCCTACATATCTGCCCTCGACCGGACGCCGGCCCCCGCGGCCGGCTTCTTCAATGGCGCGACTGCCGGCCCGGCCGTCCATCGCCGCACTGCCGACAGAGACCTGCTCGCAGAATTGGCCTGGTGTCGTGCCCGTTTTCCGCCCGGCAAACCGCCTGGAACAAACTCCTGCATACCTTTGCTTGCACGCCTGATTTTGGTTGATCCGGCCCGACCGCCAGTCAATCCTGTCTGCCGGGAAGAAACGCAACAAGAAAACCGCGCACGGCTTTCCCCGATCTTCATCGGGAACGGGCCTGGGTCGTGCCGCGGTCCGGGAGCAAAGGGAGTGCAATGGGTCCTCTTGCCGGCATCAAAGTCATCGACCTGACCTCGGTCCTCATGGGCCCCTATGCCACCCAGTATCTGGGTGACTATGGCGCCGATGTCATCAAGGTGGAGTCACCGGACGGCGACCTCGTCAGAAGGATCGGACCGGCCCGTTCCCCGGACATGGGCCCGTTCTTCCTCAATACCAACCGCTCCAAGCGTTCGATCGTGATCGACCTCAAGACGTCGGAGGGCCGCGACCTTGTCCTCGACATGTGCCGCACCGCCGATGTCATGGTCTACAACATCCGGCCGGCGGCCATGGAGCGGCTCGGCCTGTCCTATGAGGCTGTGTCGGCAGTCAACCCGAAGATCGTCTATGCCGGCCTGTATGGCTATGGCCAGGACGGTCGCTATGCCCGTCGTCCTGCCTATGACGACTTGATCCAGGGCGGCGCCACCATCCCTCACCTGTTCGAGCGCTCGGGCGACGAACCGCGCTACGTTCCTGCCGCGATTGCCGACCGTATCGTGGGCCTCACCGCCCTCGGCGGCATCCTCGCCGCCCTGGTCGAGCGCGAGCGCACCGGCCGCGGCCAGCGGGTAGACGTGCCCATGTTCGAAACCATGGTGAGCTTCATCATGAGTGACCATCTGGGCGGCCTCACCTTCGAGCCGCCGCTCGACAATGGCGGCTATGGCCGACACCTCGCCCGCGACCGTCGCCCCTTCCGCACTGCCGACGGCTATGTCTGCGTGCTCATCTATACCGACGACCACTGGAACCGCTTTCTCGAGGCCATCGGCCAGCCGGATCTCGCCAGGCAGGATCCGCGCTTTGCCAATTTCGCCTCGCGCATGAAGCACATCGAGTATGTCTATTCCTGGCAGACCGAGCTGTTCAGGACGAAGACCTCAGCCGAGTGGATCGAGCTGCTTGATCGCCTCGATATACCCGTCATGGTGATGCACACATTCGAGTCCGTCCTTGCGGATCCGCATCTCGAGGAAGTCGGCTTCTTCCGCCATGTCGAGCATCCGAGCGAAGGCCCGACCATCAACATGCGCAATCCTGTGCGCCTATCCGGCAAGCCTCTCGAAACGGAACGCCTCGCCCCGCGCCTTGGCGAGCACACTGTCGAAGTGTTGCGGGAACATGGCGTCGATCCTGCCCGTATCGAGGCACTGATCGAGCGCGGCGTCGTCAGAGCGGCCGCGACGAAGGAACCTGTCGGCGAGGACCGCTGAGCCATGGATTTCGCCCTTCCTCCCGAACAGCTTGCCATCCGCGAGGCGATCGAGCGCATCTGCGCCCGCTTCGATGACGCCTACTGGCTCGAGCGCGACCGCACCGGCGGTTTCCCGCACGACTTCTACGACGCGCTGGCCCGCGAGGGCTGGCTTGGCATCTGCACCGCCGAAGCCCAGGGGGGTGCCGGCCTAGGCATTACCGAAGCCGCCATCATGATGCGCACCATTGCCGAATCCGGCGCCGGAATGTCCGGCGCATCCTCGGTGCACATCAATATCTTCGGCCTGAAGCCGGTCGATGTCTATGGCACCGAGGATCAGAAGAACCGCATGATCCGCCCCATGGCCGAAGGGCGCGAAAAGGCATGCTTCGCCGTCACCGAACCCAATACCGGCCTCAACACCACACAGCTCAAGCTCAGGGCCGAGAAGCGCGGCGGCTTCTATCACGTGTCAGGCCAGAAGGTCTGGATCTCGACCGCCCAGGTGGCCGATCGCATCCTGCTGCTTGCCCGCACCACACCGCTCGAGGAAGTGAAGAAGCCGACACACGGCCTGAGCCTCTTCTACACCCGGTTCGACCGCGAGCGCATCCGCGTCCGCGAGATCGACAAGATGGGTCGCAAATGCGTTGACTCCAACGAGCTCTTCTTCGACGACTTCCTGATCCCCGAGGAGGATCTGATCGGCGAGGAAGGCCGCGGCTTCGAATACATCCTGCAGGGCATGAATCCGGAGCGCATCCTGATTGCCGCAGAAGCCGTAGGTCTCGGCATGGCCGCCCTGCGCAAGGCCACCGGCTATGCCCGCGAGCGCATCGTCTTCAACCGTCCCATCGGCCAGAACCAGGGCATCCAGCACCCGCTGGCGAAATGCTGGTGCAATCTCGAAGCCGCCTGGCTGATGGTGATGAATGCCGCCTGGCTCTATGACACCGGCCAGCCCTGCGGCGCGGCCGCCAATGGCGCGAAATATCTGGCCGGCGAGGCGGGTTTCGATGCCTGCCAGCAGGCGGTCATGACCCATGGCGGTTTCGGCTATGCCCGGGAATATCACGTGGAGCGTTACCTGCGCGAGATCATGATCCCCCGCATCGCCCCGGTAAGCCCGCAGCTGGCGCTGAGCTTCATCGCCGAGCGGGTGCTCAACCTGCCCAAGTCATACTGATGAGATGATGGCCATTCCAGCGAGCCGGCTCGACCTCCGGCCCTACATCCGCGAGCATGACCGCATCCTGCTCGGTCAGGGTACGGCCGAGCCGCGCACCCTGACCCAAGTCCTGATGGCGCAGGCAGGTGACCTTCCGGCCTGCCGCGTCTTTCTCGGGCCAACCTATTCGGAAACCTTCTCGCCCGATGCGCCCGAGCATCTGACCTTCGAGAGCTATGGCGCTATCGGCAAGGCCGCTCGGCTTGCCCGCGCCGGACGGCTGGAGATCTACCCGACCCATTTCTCTGCCTTGGCCGAAGCCATTGCCAGCCGGCGCCTGCCCGTAGACGGCGTGATGCTCCCCTTGCGTCCATCGCCCGATGGTCGCGGCTACAATCTGGGAATAGGACGCGACATCGCTCTCATGGCCGCGCGCCAGGCCCGCTATGTGCTAGCCGAGATCAGCCCCTGGCTGCCCCTCTGCCACGGCGGCGAGATTGACGACGATCTGCCCTTGGCTGCTCTGGTGGAAGCGGAATATCCGCCCATCGAGCTGCCTCAGCAGGTTCCGGATGAAACAGAACAGGCCGTCGCCCGCAACGTCGCCGCCATCATCCCCGATGGCGCGGTCCTGCAGATCGGCGTCGGCGCCCTGCCCGCCGCAGTCCTCTCTGCCCTGAAGCACCACCGCGATCTCGGCTTCCATTCCGGCGCCGCCATCGATGGTCTGGTCGATCTTGCCGAATCCGGCGCCCTCACCAACCGGCGCAAGGAGCGCGACACCGGCATCTCGGTCGCCGGTCTCCTGCTGGGCAGTCGCCGCCTCTATGATTATGCCGATCGCAATCCGGCGATCCGCCTCGCCGGACCGGAAGTCACCCACGCCGCGCAGTACATTGCCGGCCTGTCCCGGTTCCACGCCATCAATTCCGCCCTCGCCGTGGATCTGACTGGCCAGGTCGCCGCCGAGGAAGTGGATGGCCGCTATGTCGGCGCCGTCGGCGGTCAGGGCGACTTTACCCGCGCTGCCGCCCTGTCCCCCGGCGGCCGTTCGATCATCGCCCTGCCCTCGACCACTCGGTCGGGCGAGAGCCGCATCGTGCCCCGGGCGTCGGTCATTACCACCGCACGGTCAGACGTCGACACCGTCGTCACCGAACATGGCGTGGCGGAACTGCGCTATTGCAGCCTGAATGAGCGGGTACGGCGGATGATCGCCATTGCCGCGCCGGAATGGCGCGAACCTTTGGCCCGAGCCTGGCGCGACGGCAAATCGGTGATCGAGGACTAGGCGGCTGGCCGCGCCGCGTCACACCGCATGACGCCGCTTGAACGCGCAAGGCGAGCGGCCAGCCTACCCCTCACCGCCCGCCAAAATTCGGCTTGCGCTTCTCGAGAAAGGCCGAGACTGCCTCGGCGTGATCCGGCGCCTGGAAGGTATGCCACTCGTAGGCGAGCGACGTATCCATGATGCTGTGCGCCAGCTGCTTCAGCCCGATATTGACCGACACCTTTGTCCAGCGGATCGCATCTCGCGCGCCCTCCACCAGCTCCTGCGCGAAGCCGTAGACCGCCTCGTCCAGCTTGTCGGGCGCCACCGCATGGTTGATGAGCCCCATGCGTTCGGCCTCGGCAGCGCTCATCGCCTTGCCTGTCATGAGATATTCCTTGGCGCGCGCATAGCCTATGAGCTGCGGCCAGATCACCGCGCCGCCATCGCCCGCTACCACGCCGGCCTTCACATGGGGATCCGCGATCGTCGCATCGGTGCTCATGAAGATGATGTCGCAGAACAGCGCGAGCGTCGCCCCCAGCCCATGGGCATGTCCGTTCACCCGCGCGATCAGCGGCTTTTCCATGTCCAGCATCGAGAAGATGATCTGCTTGGCATGCACCCGGTCGAGCTTCATCGTGCCCGTCTCGACGCATTCCTTCATCTCGCGCAGGTCGCCGCCTCCCGAGAAGGCGCGGCCCGCTCCGGTAAGCACCACCACATCGGAGTCCGGATCGGCCTCTGCCAGCCGGAAGACCTCGGCAAGCTCCTCATGCAGCGCCCCATTCACGGCGTTGACCGGCGGATGATCTAGCGTCAGCACCAGAACGCGTCCGCGATGCTCCGACCGGATGAGCTTTAGACTGCCGAGATCCTTCATCTGTTCCTCCCTGGGCGATTATTTGTCGCCGCATGGTAACGGACAGAAATTGCAACGCAATCAGCAACCGGCACTGTTCCCCACCCGATGCCGGGAACATCGCGCCTCCGCCTTTTCTGCGGTTACCGATCGATCCTGCAGCGCTCGATGGCCTCAGGGTCAGGGTCGAAGCCAAGCCCCGGCCTGTCGCTCACGTGGAACAGGCCGCTGCTGTCCGGGAACCCTCCGGCCCCGTATAGAGTATCGCCGAGCTGGACGCCGAAGCATTCAATCCGGTCGATCAGCGGCGTATGCGCCGCAATATGCAGCGTGGCCAGCAGGCCGGGCCCGAAATAGGGGGAATGCGGTGCGATCCTGAGGCTGCACATTTCCGCCGAGCGCACCACCTTCATCATCTCGGTGATGCCGCCCACTTTGGTGACGCTGGGCTGCAGGAAATCGATCACCTGGCTCTGCGCATAGGGCTCGAAGGCCCAGGCATTGGGAATGTTCTCTCCCGCCGCCAGCGGAATGTCGAATCTCTCGCGCAGCCGCGCCATGGCGGAGAGATCCTCCGGCGGCCAGGTCGGCTCCTCCAGCCAGAACAGGTCGAGATCGATCAGCTTCCGGCAGATCTCCTCGGCCTCAGACAGCGACCAGGCGCAATTGACATCCACCATCAGCGGAATGTCCGGCCCCAGCGCCTCCCGCGCCGCCGAGATTGCCGGTACTGTCTTTTCGTGCAGCTTCACCGCCCGGAAGCCACGCTCCATCGCCTTCTCGCAGGCCTTGGCGACGATGGCCGGCTCATTGAGCTTCAGCAGGCTGGTGTAAGCCTCGATCGAGCGCCGTCGCATGCCGCCGAGCAGCTGCGCCACCGGCATGCCGGCGCGCTTGCCCGCCAGATCCCATAGCGCGATGTCGAGCCCAGCCAGGGCGAACTGTGTTGGCCCACCGCGCCCGAAAATGTGCAGCGTCTTCTGTAGATGTTCCATGGTGCCGGCGATGTCGGTGGCATCGCACTGCATGGCCAGCGGCTTGACCTGGTTGAGCAGGATCTCCCGCGTCGCCGGAATGACCGTATATCCGAAGGCCTCGCCCCAGCCGACGAGCCCGTCCTCCGTCTCGACCCGCACCAGCAGATAGGGAAGATTGGGCCAGTCCGCGCCCCCGAAACCCGTCAGCGGCCCGTCATGGGTATAGGGCAGCGCCACGGTAATGCAGTCGAACTTGGTGATGCGCATGCGTTCCGCCTCTGTACTCAATGGGTCTCGTGGGTGCCGACCAGGATGCGCTGGATCGTATTGCCCTGTTGCAGCTCGTCGGGCGAACCGCTGGCCGCAACCTTGCCGTTTGCTAGCAGCACCACGTGATTGGCATGGCGCAGCGCCTTCTCGACCAGCTGCTCGACCAGCAGGATTGCCACGCCCGACCGGGCCAGATCGGCCGCAATCTGCAGGATGCGGTCGATGACCACCGGAGCAAGCCCGCCCGACGGCTCATCCAGGATGAGCAGCTTCGGGTCGCCCATCATCCCCTGCGCTACCGCCAGGATCTGCTGCTGGCCGCCGCTCAGCCGCGAGGCGAGCTGATCCTTCTTTTCCGCGATTTCCGGGAAAATCGAGTAGATCCGGTCGAGATTGGTCCGATCGCCGTGGCTGTGCTTGGCATAGGTGCCGATCAGCAGATTGTCCTCGACCGTGAGTGTCGTGAACACCCGGTGCCCTTCGAGTACGTTGACGATACCCTCGGTCACGATTGTCCGCGGATCGGCATTGGAAATGTCCTTGCCGCCGAAGGTCACCCGGCCGCCCTTTTTCGGAATGAGGCCGCATATCGCGTGCAGCGACGTGCTCTTGCCCGCGCCGTTGCGCCCGAGCATGACCACGAACTCGCCCGCCCGCACATCGAAGCTGACGCCATGTACGACTTCCGCCTTGCCATAGGCGACATGCAGGTCGCGGACATCCAGCAGGACGGGAGTATCGGGACGAGCCTTGCCTTGCGTCGCACTCATCTCAGGCTCCGAGATACACGTTGATGACTTCCTGGTCGGTCTCGACCGTATGCGGATCGCCATGTTTCAGCAGCCGCCCGAGATGCAACACGGTGACCCGGTCGGAAATGCGGAACACGAAATCGGTGTGATGCTCGACGATCAGCACGCCGATGCCCGCATCCTTGAGCGTCAGCACGATCCGCTCGAGGCTGTCGATCTCGTGATCCGTGAGGCCGCCCGCCGGCTCGTCCAGCAGCACGAAACGTGGCCGCAGGGCCAGCGCGCGCGCCACCTCCAGGAACCGCTGCTCACCATGTTCCAGCAGATTGGCCCGCCGGTCGACAGCATAGCCAAGGCCCACGCCATGTAGGAGCTCCCGCGCATAGTCCCGGCTTCGAGCCTCGTCCTTCCGGTTCCGCGGCAGCGCGAAAGCCGTCTCGAGGAAGCTCGCCTCATGGTCCGTCCATGCGCCCAGCATGGCATTCTCGAGTACGGTCAGATCCTGCAAGAGCCGCGGCTTCTGGAAGGTGCGGGCGATGCCGAGCCTGGCTCGGGTCTGGATGTCCTGCCCGGTAAGATCCTCGTCCCCAAGCAGGATGCGGCCGTCATCCACCCGGTAATAGCCGCAGATCATGTTGAGCAGCGTGGTCTTCCCGCTGCCGTTGGGGCCTATGAGCCCATGGATCTCCCCTGGCCGGACCTCGATGCTCACGTCGCTCAGCGCCTTCAGGCCGCCGAAGCTCTTGCTGACGCCCTTTGCCTGCAGCGTCTTCATTTCATCCCTCCCTGACGCAGCGCCGCCGCCAGCCGCTCGAGATCAGGCACGATGCCCGAGCTTCGCCGCTCGATGGGGTTGAAACGGTCCCGCAGGATGTGGATCAGGTTGCCGATGCCTTCCGGCAGCAGCAGCACCACGATCAGTAGCAGCACGCCGTAGAAGAAGGTGCCCAGCTTGGCCAGCGGCGCCACGATTTCTGGCAGCGCCGCCAGCACGATCACGCCGATGAACGGCCCGAGAATGCTGCCCCGTCCGCCGACCACGATACAGACGAAGAAGAACATGCTCAGCTCGAAGACGAAGGTCTCCGGCGTGATGTAGGACTGATAGCTGGCAAACAGCGCCCCGGCGAGGCCGGCCAGCACGCCGCTGAAGGTGAAGACATAGAGCTTGATCTTGTAGATCGGCACGCCTACCGCCGCCGCGGCCACCTCGCTGTCGCGCACCGAGATCATCGCGCGGCCCCAGGCATGGCGGCCGAGATTCCACACCAGCCAGCTGACGATGGCGGCAATGCCAACGACCAGCCAGTAGAAGCCCCACGGAGAAGCGAACTCACCGGGATAGAACGGCACCATGAGGCCGACGCCGCCGCCCGTGAGCCATTCCCAGGCTACCGACAGCTCCGCCACGATCATGCCGAAGGCGAGCGTCGTCATGGCGAAATAGAAGCCCGGCAGCCGCAGCGACGGCAGGCCGAGAGCAAGGCCGCACAGCCCCCCGAGCAGCGCGGAGGCTGCCGTGGCAACCCACGGATCGACGCCCGCCTTGCCGGCGAGAATGGCGAAGCAGTAGGCGCCCAGCGCGAGCAGGCCCACATGCCCGATGGAGATCTGTCCGCAATAACCGATCACCAGGTTCAGGCCGGCCACCAGGATCCAGTAGATCCCGATCAGCGTGGCGATGCGGATGTAATAGATATTGTCAGTGACGAATGGCAGCGCCGCAGCAACGACGAGAAAGGCCAGTGCGCCAATGAATTTCCGGACATTGGGGCTCATACGTGGCGCACCCTCTTGGAACCGAAGAGGCCTTCCGGCCTCACGATGAGAATGATGATGAGCACGCCGATGGCGATGGTGTTCTGGTATTCGCCGCCGAACCAGTAGCTGACCAGGGAGCTGAGCACCCCGAGCAGCAGGCCGCCGACCACCGCGCCCAGATTGCTGCCGAGCCCTCCGACGGCGATGGCGATGAAGCCCATCAGCGTGAGCACGTGGCCGAGCGCGAAATAGGCGAAGGTGAGCTGCCCCGCCGCAAAGCCGGCGAGCGCGCCGATGAGGCCGGCGATCATGTAGGAGGCCGCGCGGATGCGGTTGGTGGGCACGCCCCGTGCCCGCGCCGCGAATGCATCTTCCGAGACGGCAATGAAAACCTTGCCATACATGGTGAGGCGATAGAACAGCTCGAGACCGATGGCGATCACGATGAGTGCGACGACCGGAAGCCAGTATTTCTGGTCAGCCATGCCAGCGCCGAATTCCTGCGGGATGACCCGCGGAAAGGGGCGCGGCTCCGTACCCCACCACAGCGCCACCGACTGCTGGATCATGGTGGCCAGCGCCAGGGTGCTGAGCAGCCACAGATGCTCGTCCGACCGGTTGATGATCCGGCGCACCGTGATCAGTTCCATGAGATAGCCGGCAATGACGCCGACCATCAGCGCGCCCACGAAACCCACAATGATCGGCAGGCCCAGGGTCTGGATGAAATAGGCGCCGAACACGCCGCCCAGCATGCAGAGATGGCCGGTCGCCACGCTCAGCACCTTGGAGGTGGAATACATGACATTGAAGGCAAGTGCCGTCGAAGCATAGAGCGCGCCGATGGCTAGTCCCGTTACCAGTACCGATAGGAGCATCTTGCGTCTCGAGGGTCAGGGAAAATGGGACGGGCCAGCGCCCGGGCGCAATTGTCCCGACGCTGGCCTGCGCCCGGCATGGCCTTATTGGTGCGGGGCCTTCTTGAAGCCGCCGTCCGTGAAGGTGTTGGCCAGGTTGATGACGATGTCCTCATCCGGGAAGCCGTTGCGGTCATCCGGCCCCCAGCTGTAGGTCGTATAGACCAGCTCGAGCCCCTGGGTTTCCTCGAGCGCCTTCTGCACGGCAGCGGGATCGGTGCTGCCCGCCTTCTTGATCGCGTGCTCGAGGATCTTCACTGCGTCATAGCCCAGCGCGATCCACCAGAAGGTGAAGTCGATCTTGCCGCCAAGCTTCGGCTTGACCGCATCCATCAGTTGCTGGGTGCGCTCCGGGAACTTGCCGTTCTCGTCGATGGTCATGCTCGCATAACCCGACGCATAGGTATTGTCCCAGTATTCCGGCTTGTTGAGCAGGTCGCGGATCGGCGTGCCCATGAGCGCGGGATGGCCCACCACCGGCACGTCCCAGCCCATTTCGCCCCGCGTGTTCAGGATGCGCCCGAGCAGGCCGGTGGCAGCCGACCAGGTCATGATCACCTCGGCGCCCGCAGCCTTTGCCTTGCCGATCTCGTCGGTGAGATCCGCCTTGTTGGCGTCGATCAGCACCGAATAGACCGGAGTCACGCCGCGCTCCTTCAGCATGGCCTCGGCCTGCTTCACGGTCGCTGTGCCGTAGCCGGTGGTGTCGCCGATGATCGCGATCTTGTTGAGCTTCAGCTTGTCGAGCACATAGTCGTTCGCGCCTTTCACCCACTGGCTGTTGGTGGCGATGGCGCGGAAGGCCCGTGGATACAGCTTCGGATTGGTCAGTTCGTCCACCGTGCCGATGACGATCTGCGGAATGCCGGCGCGCGCCAGGATCGGGGTGGCAGCAAGCGACTCGCCGGAGTTCACCGGGCCGATCACGAAATCGACTTTCTCGTTGAAGGCCAGCTGCTGGGCGAAATTCACCGCCTTGGTCGGATCGCCCATCGTATCGCGCGTGACCAGCTCGAGCTTGCGCCCGTCAATTCCCCCCGCTGCATTGATCTCGTCCACGGCAAACTGCACGCCGATGTTCTCGGCGATGGCGGCGGATGACAGCGGTCCTGTCAGCGACGACAGCCAGCCAATGCGGATGGGCTTGGCGTCATCGGCCCATGCAGGCGCGATGAACGAGGCTCCCAGCATGAGCGACAGCCCTAGAACGCTTCTTCTCGCAAGCTTAGCCCTCATCAGATCCTCCCATGTGTTTTCCTGCGAGGATGGCAAAGGCCGCAAATCATTGCAATGTCTATTTTGTTGGCTGAAATTTATATTGACACCGCCTGACCCCCTACGGACTATTTTCCGGCCGCAGCGCGCGTCCAAACTGCGATGCAGCCAAGCGGAACATCGTCGCCGGAAAGAGCGAGTGTCAGGGAGAGATCATGCGCATCACTGAAATGGAAACGGCTCTCGTCGAACTCCCGCTCCAGGAGCCGTTGCGCACCGCTATTCACGAAATCAGGTCCGTATGTTGCTTCCTGCTGACGCTTCGTACCGACGAGGGGCTGGTCGGCGAGGGCTACGGCTTCTCCTTCCACATGGACCGCCTGCGCACCATCCGCGATTTCACCCTCACCCTGAGGCCGCTCGTCATCGGCCGCGACCCACACGATACCGAGCGTCTATGGACCGACCTGCTGCGCGGCCTGAACTTCTACGGTCAGGCCGGTGTCGCCGTGCTGGCCATCAATCCCATTGACCTTGCTTGCTGGGACATTGTCGGGAAGGCTGCCAATGCCCCTCTTTACCGCCTTTTCGGCGCCTGCCGCGACCGCGTGCCCGCCTATGCCAGCGGCGGCCTCTGGCTCTCGGCCGATCTCGACCAGCTCAGGCGCGAGGCAGAGGGCTTCCTCGCCCAGAACTTCAAGGCCATGAAGCTGCGCCTGGGTTCCAAGCGCTGGCAGGACGACATCGCCCGCGTCGAAGCGGTGCGTGATGTGATCGGCGCCGACATCGCGCTCATGGTCGATGCCAATCAGGGCCTCGAGCCGCCCCATGCCCTCAAGCTTGGCCGCGAGCTCGAGCGGTTCGATCTGGTCTGGTTCGAGGAGCCGCTGCCGACCTGGTGCGACGATGGCCACCGCGCGCTTGCAGCCGCCCTCGACGTACCCATTGCCAGCGGCGAAACGGAATACCTGGCCTCCGGCATCCGTCGCATGGCTGAACATGCCGGGATTGACATCTTCATGCCCGATCTCCAGCGCATGGGCGGCTATACTGAAATGCGCCGCGTGTGCCAGTACCTCGCCGTACGCAACCAGCCGGTGTCCCCGCACATCTTCTCGGAGCACAGCCTGCACATCTGCGCGTCGTCGCCCAACGCCACATGGCTCGAGCACATGCCCTGGTTTGCCGCTCTCTTCCGCGAGAAGATGACCATCGATCCCGACGGCATGATCGGCCTGCCGACCGGTCCGGGCATCGGCTTCACCTTCGACCACGACAAGCTCGAGAAATATCGGGTCGAGTGACCCGTCGCATCCACGCGCAACAACCGGGAGGATTCAATGCCCGTCATCCAGATAACGCTCGTCGCCGGGCGCAGCATGGAGCAGAAGAAGGAGCTCTACAGGGAAGTGACCGACGCCGTCCATCGCACCCTGGGTACCCCGCCGGAAGGCATCCGCATCATTCTCAATGAGGTGCCGCCTGCCCACTTCGCCGTGGCCGGCGAGCCGAAGACGGGACCGTCCGGTCATGCCTCTGGCTCCGGGTCCGGATCCGGCTGAGCGGCGGACCGCCGGCGGCATGGCCGATGCAAGATCTGAAAGCGCGCAGGCCAGATTGGCAGGCAAGGCGAACGTCCAGGCTTTGTCTCAGCGTCGTTGATTGCGCCTGCGATCGGCGGGCGCCAGCGCCGGAGGGAGCTGACTGTCTGGCATCAGCCTCGCGGTGATTGAGGGCTCACCCGCCCCGCCCGCAGAGAGCCCGCGCCACGAGTCCGCACGTCCGAGCGGGAAGGACTAGAGCACCGTATAGGCCACCGGCTTGGGAGTCCGGTCCTCGCCACATTGATCGGCGTCACATCCATCGGGCAAGCGGAAAAGATCACCACACAGTCAATCAGTGCCTCGAGCACCAGATGGTCACCCGGCTTGCTGAGCGGCGTTGCCAGCTTGACGGTGCGATTGTCTTCCACTGGAACATTCATCCAGAAATTCACCGGATTGGGCACGATGGTCGCGTCGAACCCGGCCTCGAACAGCGCCTCGGTGAAATTGTCCCGGCAGTTGCGATGCCCCGGCGGGCAGCCATAGTGCTGATACAGCCACTTGTCGCAGCAGGCGATCAGCATGTCGTGCCGCCCGGGCGAGGTATCTTCCACGAGCCGCAGCATCGGATTGCGCCGATTGCTGAAGAAACTGTCTCCGACCTCGGGATGGAGATGGCCGGTCATGCGCCGGGTCTGCTCCACGGACAGATATTCCGTCATGTCGCGCCGGTTGAGCGCCCAGGTATCCACCACCTGCGTCCCGTGAATGTTCACCAGCCGGATCTTCTGGCCGGCCCCCAGCTCGATGGCCTTGCCATGTCCGCCCTCGATGATGCCTGACGGCTCCGCTGCCATGTACTGCTACTCCCCTCCGATCACCTCGCCAGCCTCACGAATTGTTTTTGTCGCATCCGGCTGGCTCTGGCGGAAACTGTAGCAGCAGACCACATAAAGTCATCATTTCCGACCAGGATCTCCTGAGTTCAGACTGGATAAGGATCCGTGACATCATGATTTCCATACGATCCCTGATGATGAGCGCAGTTGTGCTGTCTGCCTTTGCCGGTACGGCCATGGCGGCCGATCGTGCCCCCACGCCGGAAGAGCAGACTAGGATCGAGGCCGCCCTCAAGTCTGCCGGCTACAGCTCGTGGAAGAAGATCGAGCTCGATGATGGGAAGTTCTGGGAGATTGACGACGCCGTGCATTCGGATGGCAAGACCTATGACCTTGAGCTCGATCCGTCGTCTCTCGCCGTAATCAAGAAGTCACTCGACTGACAAGCCGACCTCTGCCGGTAGACCGGGAGTGGCACACTGCGGTTGCCGCCTGAGTTAACGCCGGCAGCTGGATCAACGGTGTCCGATCGCCGTTAGGCCGACCGGGCGCCCCTCAGCCCGGCGTGCCCGGCTCACCCTTCGGTGCTCGGTTGCGCTGTCCTTGTCAATTGCCAGAATTGAGCCGCCGGGAAGCCAGTGCCACGCTTCGCTGCCGGAGCGCCGAGCCTGCTTGGCTGCATGGATCTCACAGCATGCCAGCCATCCCGTTCGGCCCTCAGGAGATCGGCCCGCGCTGCGTCTGCCAAACGAGGCGATAGGTTTCACCTGCCTCCCTGGCCATGGCAAGTCCGTGTTCCACAGGACTCGTCCCTCGCCAATGGTTTCCGGCAAGCCGGAACGGCATCACATGCCGCCCCGCGCCTGCCGTAAGCCGCTTCCGCTCCGTTCAGGGCGTGCTGCGGACCGGTTGCTTGGCTGTTTTCTTCCGTGACCGGCTCATCCAGACCGCGGCCTTGTCCGGAGAGCCTTTGGCCGTTTCTTCCTGTACGGATTGATGACTCGCGGGATGGGATTTGCTGTAGGCGATGCCCGCCTCGTCGAGCGCGCGCAGGAATGCTTCATAAGCGGACTTCACGGAAATGAACCCGTCCAGGGCGTCGCGGCACAGACGTACTGCCATGCGCGCCGCCTTGCCGTTCCTCACGGGCCAGGCTCCGGTCAGGCATTCCCAGGCGTCCCACGCATTGGTCACGGTCCGCTGCCCGGCCCAGCCGTGGCGTAGGATCAGCACATGCGGGAACGCCTTTTCGCTCAGAACATCCATCTGCATGTCTCCATCCAGGTTTATGTACAAGCGATAGGGAGGTGTATTCCCAACCCCACCCTGAAGTTGGTGAGGCTCGCCTGCCATTCAAGCCCACAGTGGACGCATCCGCCAGGCCCCCGCCTGCTCTCGCGCTCGCTCTCGGAATCGGAAACTTGCGGGGTCACTGGCTCAGGATAGGCTGGAACACGTTTACGATCTGTTAACGCTAATGCTGGAGGAAATTTTCATTGTTTTTCAGAAAATTAGCCTTGAACGCCCGGGCCGGGTCACTATCTCCAGCATAGCCTGTGTGCACAGGCTCCACCCATCTTGATTGCCTCTGCAGACAGAGGGGAAGGAGGTCGCATGCCTGCAAGGTTCTGTCCGTCCTGTTCAGAGCCACGCCCCCTGGCGGCGGTGAGGTGCCCATGGTGCCTTCACGACTATGAGCAGCCCTATCAGCCCGGGCTCCCCTTCCTGGACCGCCATGCTGAACAACGCAGGGAAACGCCCGATCCGTCGAATTGACCGGTAAACAGACGGTATATGGGCGACGGCTGATGATCAGCCGTCGCTCCTGATAATGACGAAAGCGAATGCCGACATCGGATGATGTCTGGTTTGGAGGCGTCAGCCCCAGCCTGGGCTATTGGCCTGCTGGGACTGTGGGGAACTGTCGCCTGAACCCGCGACCCGCCCGGCGACCTTCGCGGCCTTGTCAGCTACATCATCCCAGGCCTCGCGCGCACCTTCGACGCTCAGGCCGTGATCTGCCGCATCCTCCTCGACTTCACGTGAAATCCGGCCAACTTCCCCGCTGACGGTGTCCATCACGTCCTTGAGTTTCGCGCGCGCCCTGGCACCGGCATCCCCGACCCACTCGCCTTCCATTCGGGTCGAGGCAAAGGTCGAGGCGATGCCCGCGCCGATGGCGAGGCCAATGCCGCCCAGCAGCAGCGGTTGCTCACGCAACAGCTCAGACAGCCGAGTCGTCGCTGCACCGATCTGGTCCACGCTACTCGCCGCAAATGCTTTAGCGGATTCCGTAGCACCGGCAACCTCGGCGCCGGCCGTTTCCGGCCAGCTGGCGCCATCGCTCTCCGCCCGAATCGCCCCATCCCCGCCGCCAGCAATCGTCGACGAGACAGCCTCCACGGCGCTGGTAACGCCCTCGCGAGCCGAGCGGACCGCGCTAGCGCCCATGTCTGCTATGACACCCCCTGCCTGGGATGCCGCAGCGCCCGTGGCTGTCACGGCGGAGGCGACGCCGCTGCCGGTTGCCCGCGCCATGCGCCGGACACCGCCCAGATTCCGGTTGCCGAAGAGCATCCACAGAGCGCCCGCCCCGATCAGGCCGGCCGCCAGCGGATTTTGCCGAATGGCATCATTGATCCGGTCGATCGCCGGACCGGTCCGATTAATCTGATCACTGAGTGTCATCCTGCGATCTCCCGGGCGGTAGCGATGTCTTGCCGGACTTCCGACAGTGTGGCTTTGGGCTTGAGATTGTCCGCCTTCAAATAGCTCATGCCGGCAATGGCCAGCACAAGCGCGATCACGGCGCCGCAGGCCGCGGCGGCGAGATGGGCTGCGATTGGCGACAGACCGAGGTCTGCAAACCACATCGCCAATACCATCAACAGCATGACGAGCACTGGAATAGCCAGGACCGCCGCGCCAGCCAGATAGATCGCTCCAAGCTTCGCCTGATTGATCTTGTCGGCCAGTTCGGCCTTCGCCAGCTCGACTTCATTCTCGACCAGATGGCCAAGCTGCTGCATGGCGTCGCCCAGCAACCGCGGCATGGCGCGGAAATCGTCAGAAAGTGCCATGACCATTCTCCCTGCCTGCAGAGCCATAGGATGACGGAGGACTGCTCTTCAGGAAGCGGACCGCTGCAAATCCGAGAAGCAAAGCCCCACCAAAGAACAGTGTGGGCTGCGTTTGCGCGAACTCGCGCATCCGGTTGACGGCTTCCCGCGCGTCACCGTCCCGCACCATGTCTGCCGCGCCGCGGATATGTTCCGATGCCTGCCGGATGAAATTTGCGGCTTGCGGAAGGTCATTGTCGAAGGCATCGGCTGCCTTGTCCGCCGCCTTGGCGATCGATGCGATATAGTCCGCGCCGGCCGACCGCTGGTCCCCGACCACACCGTCCACTTTCTCCATGGCGGCTTCGCCCAGTTCGCCAGCCGAGTCACGGATCTGCGCCGCATACTCCCTGGCGGTATCACTCACCTCGCCTGCCATCTCCGAGGCCTTGTCCTGGAGCGTCTGAACCGCGGAACCCGAATCGTTGCCGAAGGTGCCGTTAGCTGCCTGCATGTCGGTCATGAAAAATTCCTCCCGAAGGATGATGAGCCCTCGTGGGGCTCGGCCCGTCGGCCAGCGCCGTTTTCCCTGAACACGGAATCAATCCCGCGTTCTGCAACGTCGCGAACGGCCTCTGCTGTCTCATCGAGGCCATTGGCGAGATACTCCGCGTCGAGACCTTCCTCGGCGGCCGCTTCCTTCACGGTCGCGAACGCGTCGAGAGCCTTCTCGCCCAGTGCCTCAACGCCGGTATTCACGCCTTCGCGCGCCTTTGCGCGCAGTCGCGTTGCCGTTGATCCGAACAGCCGGTTCTCCGCCGAGGAGGCCGGGATTGATGCCGCGATCATGGCGCCTGCGATCAGCCCAAGGCCACCGAACAGGAGCGCATTGTCCGTCACGATCTGTTTCACGCGCCGTGTACTGACTTGCCCGGAAAACTGACTGGTCCGCTCCTCCACGCCACCCACCGCCGACTGGACCTGCTCCGCCATGCTGTCGGCCTTGTCGCGCAACGTGCCCGCAACGTCTTTCGCGGCGTCCCGGGCGTCATGGAGTGCCGCCACAGCAGTATCCTTGGTGGCTTCCACCGATGAAGCGATCGACTGCCCCGCCTCAGCCGCTTTGTGCTGCAGACGTTGGGCGGCATCGGCAACCGCTTCCCGGGCATCAGCCATTGTTTCGGCTGCGCGCTCGCGACCACTTTCTGCAAGTGTACTGAGCCTGTCCTGGGCATCCGCAGCGAGCGATTGACCGCGGCGACTTGTGAGAAAAAGGCCGGCGCCGATCAGCCACAGCGGCGTGGGCACGGCCTTGGCGAGGCGAAGGATAGGATAGGCTGCGGCGACGGCAACAGCAGCGGCCTGCAACGGATTTTCGCGCGCACGGCGCCTAAGCTCGTCGGTCAGGCTTTCGCGCTCCCGTCGGACGAAGGAGCTCACTTCTTCCTTGATGTAGCTGGGTGAAGTGATAGTCCTGATCTCGCCGGTCGCATCGGATACCCTGTCCTTCAGCTCACCAACAGTAGACGCCAGCATTTCACGGTTGCGGGCGGCCTCATCGCGCAGTTCGTCGATGGATTTTCCTGACGAAGAACTCATGGCATTTGCCTCGACTGGTTACAGCCAGACAACAGACGCCCTCTGGTTTCGTTCCAGATGTGTTCGGAACAATGAGCACCAGCCCGTCGTCGCTCATTCGTCTGCGGACCGCTGGCCGTCCGCGAATAGACTTCGGATTTGTCCGTGCGAGACTATTTCACGCCGGTTGCAGCTTGCGTTTGCGCCGATGGCCTCATCATCTCGGCCTGAGCCAGACGGGTGAGATAGGTCATCTCACTTGCAACGGAATCCACGATGGGCTGCAGCTCGGAGCCTAGCGCCGCACGATCTCGGCCAGGTATCGCACCGTCCCACTGCTCCGGATGCCTGATCAGCCCGGCCAGATGTTTCAGCACTGCCCGCTCGTCATCGCTCAGCGCCCCCTTGAGCACCGGAGCCCCTGCGGTGACCGCATCAACGAGCCGTTCAGCGGAAGCGATCATCGGAAACCATGCAGCCGCCTCATTGCTCGCCGGCGGCGGCTCGGCGAGGAACATCTGCACCTTTGTTCTCAGCGTCGAGAGTTCGCCATAGGCCTCCCTGCGCCTGGCGGAAACGCCCGCCAGCGTATCCCTGCCCTGCCCCAGGGCGAGCTCGCCCTCGACATAGCCGGCGATCGCCGCCAGCGCGCGCCTGAAATGGTCGGAGAACTCGTCACTATGCGTCCGAGGCCAGATGAGATAGCCGAAGATCAGAACAATGACTGCGCCTATCGCCGTGTCGATCGATCGCTGCATCGCATAGTCGACGTTGTGGTGCACTGGCACGATGACATCGACCAACAGCAGCACCATCGGCGTGAGCACGAGGCATTGCAGGACGTAAGAGCGGCGCATCGCCCAGGGTAGCGCGGAAGCAAGGAGCGCGATCGCCACGATCAGCCAGGGGCTCTTGGGCAGCAGCGTGAGGATAACGGCGCCAAGCGCGGCACCGGCCACCGTGCCGATACAGCGGAGGACGGCCCTTGCAAAGACCGAGCCCAGATCAGGCTTCATCACGAGGCTGATGGTGAGTGGTACCCAGAACCAGTGGTTCTCCGTGTTCACCCAGTGGGTGGCATAGGCAATCGCCATGCAGAGAGCGAGGGCTGCCGCCTGCTGCAGCCGACGGCCTCCCGGCGCGAGCTGATCGATCAGCTCGCGGATCGAGAGCTTGCGGCCCTTCTGCCCTGTCTCTCCGGATGCCACTGCTGACTTCGACCCTACCCCCTTGCCCGGCACCACGATACTCCCGGCAAAATCGCGCGAAAGAAAGGAGGCGCCACCATTCACCCTGTCAGCCTTGTCCCTCAGATCGGTAGCAAGGCGAAGCAGAGTCTCCCGGTCGCGAGCCGCCATGATCGCCACGAAGCCCGCATCAAGCCGCTCGAGCAGCGCGGCAAGCCGATCGAGATCAGTCGCCCGGCCCACGCTTTGCTTGCGGAGCTCAAGCGCTGCGGCAAACAGCGCTTTCGTTGCGTCGACCGCCGCGAGCCTCGCCCTGGCGACCTGGTCGCGCGCTTCGCTGTCGGAACCACCGAGATCTTCCGCCCTCGCAGCAGCAAGAGATGCAAGCGTGGACAGAGCATCGACGACCATCCTCCGAATGGGCCGATCACGGAAGATCAGCGCCTCGATCCCGAGCAGCCCCGCGAACAGCAGCGCACCCAGGAGATAGAGCAGGGCCGGCTCCCAGTAATTGGTGATCTGAGGAACGCCGATTGCGATCGAGGCGATCAGGAGTGCTTGCATGGTGCCGATCGAAAGCACGGCGCCATAGCCGCTGAGAATGCCCGCAATCAGCCCCATCGCCAGCACCACCCCGCCCCAGGGAAGCGCCAGAAGATATCCGGCGAAAAAACCGCTCGCACCGATCACGGACGAGATTGCTGTCTGTCGGTAGATCGTGACATAGGGGCCGCCCCGCTCGCCGGCGGTCGCCATCAGCGCACCCATGGCGACCCACATGAAGATCATCAGGTGGTCGGTCACGACTCCGATGCCGAAAGGAATCCCGAGGCTAAGGCCTGCGCGTATGGCCTGCCCCCATGGCCATGGCGCCGGCCTGATCCTGAGCATCGCCCGCAGCCATGTCCCGGGCAGCATCTGCCCGCTGGCGTCCGTCTTTCCTCGCACCGTCCGTGCCCCCGACATGAACGTCCGATCACGTCCGTGGCGCCGTGGCGCCGCGGCCCGGCGAGATTAGCACAGGTAATGCGGAGGTGACGCGCCTCTGCTCGCATTTTCCAACGGACCGTGCCACGCGCACATGCAGCACGGCCGGCCAACGCCGTCGCGGAACCAATGCCAGATCGCTGCACCACACGCTTCCGTAACCCTCGCGACGGCCGGGACACCGGATGTTGCAAGTCAATTCTTTGACGCCTTGAAGCATCGGCTCGTGGATCCGGCAAATGGAACGCATTCAGGGACCGGCGGTTGGACGCAATGCGGCGAGCGAGCGCGCTCGCGCCCTGAGGTTTCGCTCGCTTTGGAAGCTGACATGATCCGGACCTTCCTGCGTGACAACGGACTGACGATCGCTCTGTTGGCGATGTTTCTGTTTTCCCTGGGCGGAATGATCCTCTCCGGTCAGGCGGAATATAATGGGGAGCTGGCGTCCCATGGCAGACCACCCATCGGTCTTGCCGCCTACGCGACGAGCGGTCATTTCATCTCCTCCCTGTTCGAGAACTGGGAAAGCGAATTCCTGCAAATGGCTACCTACGTGGTGCTTACCGCCCTCTTGTTTCAGCGCGGTTCGGCGGAATCCCGCAACCCGGACGAGCCGTTTCGGCCTGATGACCGACTGCCCTGGGCAGGGCGGCATTCGGTACTCGCCTGGGTCTATGAGCACTCCCTCGGACTGGCCCTGGTGACGCTCTTTCTTGCCTCCTTCGTACTTCACGGCTTGGGCAGCCTGGAAGCGGCCAATCAGGAAGCCATGCTGAAGGGCACCGAGGTGAAGAGCATCGCCAACTACATCGTGGAGGCACGCTTCTGGTTCGAGTCCTTTCAGAACTGGCAATCGGAATTTCTGGCCACCGCCGTGCTCGTCGTGCTGTCCATCGTGCTGCGCCACCGGGGCTCACCGGAATCCAAGCCTGTCGCCGCCTCCAACGCGCAAACCGGCGCCTGATTGCCGTGGATGACAGGCTCTGCCTGCATTTTCACGACCAAACGAAATCCATCTGCCCTCGATGAAAACCAGCTTCCCGAGCCGATAACCGACCGGACCGTTCGTGAACCTCGGGACAGCAGCCGCTGTCAATGCCGCCAGCATCGGATCGACAAGCAGGCCTTGTTCGCTGCCATGCCCGCAATTCCGCCTGTTTACTACTGGGCCGCACCGATTCCGCCTTGGCCCGAACCAGCCTTGCAGCCATCGCCGTGGGCCCCTCGCCCATCGCTCCGTCCGCCGTCTGCTACCGCTCGGCGCAAGCCCGCAAATCCAGCTTGCCTGAAAGCCTCGCCCACGAGGCATTGTCACCGCCTGCCACTTGCAATAGGTAGGCACCACCGGGGCAAGCGGCGGCGGCATCATGGATCTCACCCTCTTCATCTTTCTGTGCGTCTATATCGCGCTCGGCGTGGGCCGCCTCCCCGGCTTCCTGGTCGATCGGACAGGAGCGGCGCTTGTCGGCGCTTTCGCCATGCTCGTCGCGGGGTCGGTCACCAGCCAGGAGGCCTGGGATTCGATCGACTACAGCGTCCTCGGCATGCTCTTCGGCCTCATGGTCGTCTCGGCCGCCTTCGTCGTTTCCGGCTTCTATGCCTGGATCGGCCAGCGCCTGGCCGCGCTGGATATCAGCCCTCCCGCCCTGCTCGCCGTGCTGATCGTGGCCGGTGGCGGGCTTTCTGCCCTCCTGACGAATGATGTGGTGGTCGTGGCCATGACGCCGCTTCTCGTCTCGGTCACCATCGCCCGCCGGCTCAACCCGGTCCCCTTCCTGCTGGCCTTCTGCTTTGCCGCCAATACTGGGTCGGTGGGGCTCGTCATGGGCAGCCCGCAGAACATCATCGTCGCCCAGATGCTCGACCTCACCTTCCTCGGCTATGTAAGGGTCACGGCGCTGCCGGCCCTCATTTCCCTGCCGGTTGTCTGGGGCGTCGTGGCCTGGCTCTATCGCGGCCGCTGGAAGCTCGCCCAGGTGCCTGCATCGCCCGGTGCATCGGCCACGGTGGAGCCTGTCACCCTCGATAGGCTTGAGACAATGAAGGGCGCGGTCATCCTCGCCGCCGTCATCGGCATCTTTGTCTTTACCAGCGCACCGCGCGAACTGGTCGCCCTTGGCGCCGCTGCCCTCCTGCTGGTGAGCCGTCGCGTGTCGTCGAAGGACATGCTCCGGCAGGTCGACGGCGATTTGCTCCTGCTGATCATGGGTCTGTTCGTCGTCAACGCCGCCCTGGCGAAGACCGGCATGCCCCAGACACTGCTGAACGAGGCCCGTGGCCTCGGCCTCGACCTGGACAATCCCCTCACCCTCTATTGGGTTGGGGGCATTCTGAGTGACCTTGTGAGCAACAACGCCGCCGTGATGCTCCTGACGCCCTATCTCGCCCACGGCGCCCACGCCGAAGCACTCGGAGCCGCTCTCGCGGTCGGCACCGGCTTCTCCAGCAACCTGATCATCTTTGGCAGCCTCGCCGGCATCATCGTTGTCGAGCAGGCAGCCCGCCACGGCATCACCATATCCTTCGGCGAATTCGCCCGCGCCGGCGTTCCGGTCACTCTGGCCTGCATGGTGCTGGGCGCGTGCTGGATCATCTTCCTCACCGGCCACCTCTAAGGCAGCCGCCAAACCCGGGTGAGAGTTGCGCCCTCTCTCGATGGGTGATCAGGCTGCCGATTCCCGCACCGGTCGGGCAGGTGCAGTCGTGAAGCTGCCGACATTGTCGGTGGGATAGATCGACCACTTGCGCGGCCGGAACACCACCTGGCTCGAATTCGCGGCCGGATGGCTGACCGGCACCTCGATCTCGACGTTCTCGTTGCAGCCCTTCACATCGAGCTCGATCCGCCGCGTGCCGGCCACCCGTCGGCTGGCCACTACCGTGCCGGAAATGCCCTCAGCCGGCGACGTGATGAGGTCCACGTCATGAGGCCGGAAGTAGAGCAGCGCCGAACCGTCGCGCCCGCTCAGGGTAAGCCCCGTGGGCTCGCCATTCAGCAGCACCTGGCCGCCGACAACCGTCACGGGCAGATGGCTCGACTCGCCTATGAAGCTGAAGACGAAAGGCGAATTGGGCGCGTCATAGACCTCATCGGCCGTCCCCACCTGCTCGATGCGCCCCTGGCTCATCACCACCACCCGGTCGGCGAGTTCCAGCGCCTCTTCCTGATCATGGGTCACGAAAACGGTGGTGTGCCCGGTCGCGTCATGGATCTCCCGCAGCCAGCGCCGCAATTCGCGCCGCACCAGCGCATCCAGCGCCCCGAAGGGCTCATCCAGCAGCAGCACCTTGGGCTCGATCGCCAATGCGCGCGCCAGCGCCACCCGCTGCCGCTGGCCTCCGGAAAGCTGGCTCGGATATCGGTTCTCAAGCCCCGAGAGCTGCACCAGGTCCAGGAGCTCGATCGCCCGCTTGCGGATTTCGGCCTTGGATGGTCGCGCGGAGCTCGGCCGCACCTTGAGGCCGAAGCCGATATTGTCCGCCACCGTCATGTGCCGGAACAGCGCGTAGTGCTGGAACACGAAGCCCACATTGCGCTCCTGCACCGTCTTCCGCGATGCATCCTCGTCGCCGAAGAAGATGCTGCCTCCGGTCGGGAAATCGAGCCCGGCGATCAGCCGCAGCAGCGTTGTCTTGCCGGAGCCGGACGGCCCGAGCAGCGCGATCAGTTCGCCGGACCGGATGTCCAGCGACACGTCATGGAGGGCCGGGAAGCGGTTGAACTCCTTGCGGACATTCTGGATGCGTACTTCCATCTTGGGGTCTCCTAATGCCCGATGACCGCTGCCGTGTCGCGGCCATAGACACGCTCCAGCAACGCCTTCAGCGCAAGTGTGACAAGCGCGAGCAGCGCGAGCAGGGAGGCCACCGCAAAGGCGGCGACGAAATTGTACTCGTTATAGAGGATTTCGACCTGGAGCGGCATGGTCACGGTTTCCCCCCGCAGGCGCCCGGACACCACAGACACGGCGCCGAACTCGCCCATCGCTCGGGCGTTGCACAGCAGCACGCCGTAGAGCAGGCCCCATTTGATATTCGGCAGGGTAACATGCAGGAAGGTCTGCCATCCCGAGGCACCGAGCGAAATCGCCGCTTCCTCGTCCCCTGTCCCCTGGTCCTCCATGAGCGGAATGAGTTCTCGCGCCACGAAGGGAAAGGTCACGAAGATCGTGGCCAGCACCACGCCCGGCACCGCAAACAGGATCTGAATCCCATGCCTGGCGAGCCATGGCCCCAGCAGGCTCTCGCTGCCGAACAGGAGGACATAGACCAGACCAGCGATGACCGGCGACACCGAGAACGGCAGATCGATCAGCGTGATGAGGAACGCCTTGCCCTTGAACTCATACTTGGCAATCGCCCAGGCAGCGCAGACACCGAAGACCAGGTTGAGCGGCACGGCAATCGACGCCACCAGCAGCGTCAGCTTGATGGCCTCGACCGCGTCCGGCTCGGTGATCGCCTCGTAAGCCACGTCCACCCCGCGCCTGAGCGCCTCGCTGAACACGGAGATCAGTGGCAGGAACAGGAACAGCCCGAGAAAGGCGACGGTGATCGCAATGAGGACCCATTTTGCCAGCGCGCTCTCGGTGGTCGGGTCGCGGAAGTCCGCCGCCCTTGCTCCCGACCTTCTGGCTGCCTCGCGTTCAGCCGCCATAGCCATATCTCCGTCGGCTCCACGCTTGCACAAGATTGATGGCGAGCAGAACGAAGAACGCCATCACCAGCATGATGGATCCGATCGCCGTGGCCGCCGGGTAATTGTATTCCTCGAGCCGCATGACGATCAGCAGCGGCGCGATCTCCGACACGAAGGGGATGTTGCCGGCGATGAAGATCACCGATCCATACTCGCCCACCGCCCGGCCGAAGGCGAGCGCGAAGCCCGTGAGGATGGCTGGGGCCAAACCGGGGAGAATCACCTGGAAGATGGTCTGCGCCCGGCTCGCCCCCAGCGTTGCCGCAGCCTCCTCAACCTCATGGCTGATCTCCTCGATCACCGGCTGCACCGTCCGCACCACAAACGGCAGGCCGATGAAGATCAGCGCCACGACGATGCCCAGCGGCGTATAGGCGATCTTTATTCCAAACGGCTGCAGCAGGCTGCCGATCATGCCATTGGGAGCATAGATCGCCGTGAGGGCAATGCCGGCAACGGCGGTCGGCAGGGCGAAGGGCAGGTCCACTGCCGCATCGATGATCCGCCGCCCCGGAAACCGATAGCGCACGAGCACCCAGGCGACGATCACCCCGAAGACGACATTGACGCAGGCAGCGATCAGCGAGGTGACGAAGCTCACCCGCAACGAGGCGATCACCCGTGGATCGGTGACGATCCGCCAGAATTCCGGCCACCCGAGCGATGCCGTATGCCAGCCGAGCGCCCCCAGCGGAATGAGGATGATGGCGCTCAGGTAGAAAATGGAGAAGCCGAAGGTCAGCCCGAAACCGGGAATGATGCTCGGCTGCTTCCACCGCGGCCTGGCGCCGGCGGACTCTGCCGCCGTGCTCATCGGTTAGTTCCTCGGGGCATAGATCTGGTCAAAGATGCCACCATCGCCGAAGAACTCGGGCTGGACCTTCCCCCATCCGCCATAATCATCGATCTTGATGAGCGTGACCTCCGGAAACCGCTTGAGAAGTTCCGGATCGGTCACTGTCTCGGGTTTCGACGGACGATAGAAGTTCTTGGCTGCAATCGTCTGCCCTTCCGGGCTGTAGAGGTAATTGAGATATTCGGTGGCCAGCTCTCGTGTGCCCTTCCGGTCAACGACCTCATCGACGATCGCCACCGGCGGCTCGGCAAGGATCGACACCGTCGGCACCACGATCTCGAAACTGTCCGGCCCGAGTTCCTCTATGGCAAGGAACGCCTCGTTTTCCCAGGCGAGCAGCACGTCGCCGATGCCGCGCTGCACGAAGGTCGTGGTCGAGCCACGGGCGCCGCTGTCGAGCACCGGCACATTCTTGAACAGACGGCTCAGGAAATCGCGCATCTTCTCCTGATCGCCATTGTACAGCTTGTCGGCATAGGCCCAGGCCGCCAACACGTTCCAGCGCGCGCCGCCCGAGGTCTTGGGATTGGGCGTGATGACCTGAACATCATCGCGGACCAGATCGTCCCAATCCTTGATGTTCTTGGGGTTTCCCTTGCGCACCAGGAAGACGATGGTCGAGGTATACGGTGCATTGTTGTTCGGGAAGGTGCCACGCCAGTCCTTGCGGATCTTGCCTGACTTCTCGACGATTGCGTTGATGTCAGCCTCTAGCGCCAGCGTCACCACGTCGGCATCCAGTCCGTCGATGACCGATCGAGCCTGCGCACCCGACCCACCATGGGTGGCGCGCAGCGTGGCGGACTTGCCCTGCGACTTCAGATGGGCGGCGAAGGCGGCATTGAATGCCCGATAGAGCTCCCGCGTGGGATCGTAGGAAACATTGACCAGCGTCTGCTGTGCGAAGGCTGGACCCACTCCGCTGATCTGGACAGTGGCCGCAAGCGTGATCCCGGCCAGCAGAGTTCTACGCGTAAGCGTCATCCCGACCTCCCTTTTTCTAGGCTAAGTCTATCGAGCTTGTCGTGATATAGGATCCCAGTTTTCGCCCGCTGGCAAGACGATTTGAATCTGGTGTTCGTTTAAACGACCAGTTCCTCGACCTTTGCTCGCACGTGATCAGCCAGGCAGTCCGCAAGGGTAGTATTGTCGAGAACCTCGCGCGTGGCATGGGTCACCCGCGCAAAGACGCGCCGGATTTCGCACGAGCTCTCGTCGGCGCAGTCCTCGCAGCGCCGATAGGCGATCCGGCTGAGACAGGGCAGTGGCGCAATCGGTCCATCGATGATCCGCAGCACTTCTCCGAAGGTTATCGCGTCGGGAGCCTTGAGCAGCATGTAGCCGCCCGCTTTTCCCCGTCTGCTCATAACGATGCCACGGTGCTTCAGTTCCAGCAGAATCTGCTCGAGGAACTTTTTCGGGATGCACTGCTGCTCCGCGATATCGGAAATCATCAGCGCCTGATCAGGCGATTCCGCTTTCGCAAGGGCGACGAGCGCGCGCAATGCGTACTTTGCCTTTTGGGAGATCATGTCTCGCGGTCGCTTGCGGCACCCAGCCATGCCGCCAATGACGGTTACTCGACCAGATTAGTCGACTTACATGAGGGAAGCAATGAGGGATCTGGGCCAACGGGCCTCGAAGCCGCCGGAAGCTGCGCATGCCGAGCGCCAGGCCCATCGACCTAGACATCCCGTCCGGCCATGACGAAAAAAGGGGAGAGAACGCTCGGCTGCGTTTCTCCCAGGCAGTGCCCCGCAGGAAGAAGGGCTGCATCTTTCTCCTGGGCGAGGTCACTGGTCTCGCCATCGTTCCGGTCATGGCCGACCATCAGGATGGCATAGCAGGCGGCCGCGGCGATGGCGGCAGATGCTCGACACCTGCCCTGTTTCCCGAGGCCTGCGTCCGGCCTCGCCTGGACCGGCGCCCCGGCATCCCGGAGCGCCCCATCCTGGTGCTTATTTCCGTCGGGCCTGGCCGCCGGCCGGTGCCTTGCCGGCATCGCCCGCACCATTGGCCTTTGCCGCCCGGGCTTCTTCCTGCGCCTCGAACAGAATGCCCCCCGCGGCGGCCACCAGCACCATGAAACCGGTGCCGAGGAACCAGGAAAGATACCAGGGGCCGTGCTCGCCCAGGATGATCGCCAGGACGATGGCGATCACCGCGACAATCATGGCGATGATGTATTGCAGCAGCATGGCTGTCTCCTCAGAGGGCGTGTTCCGAAGTCTCGACCGACTTCGGGTCTACCTTGCCGCGCATGATCCAGAAGGCCCAGCTCGTATACCACACGATCAGCGGCATGAAGATCAGGGTAAAGGCCAGCATCCACGTGAGCGTCAGCAGGCTCGAGCCGGAATTCCAGACGGTGAGGCTATGAGACGGATGGGTGCTCGACGGCATCAGGAACGGGAACATGGCGGCACCCACGGTGCACATCACGCCGATCCAGGCCAGTGCCCCGAGCCACCAGGCCACCACCGGCCGTCCCCCGCGCAGCAGCACGATGCCGAGCAGCAGGCTCGCATAGGTAAGGGCCGGGAAGATCCAGAGGATCGGATGCGCCCGGTAGTTGCCGAGCAGCGCGCCTTCCGCCAATTGGACGGTCTGGTGCAGCGGGGTCTGTGGAGCCGCCGGATCAGGCGACGACACCAGCTGATAGCCGTCCATCATCGACACCCAGATGCCACCAATCGTGAACAGGACCAGTGCCAGCAGTGCCGCGTAGACGGCGGCCGTCCGCGCCCTTCCGCCGACCGGCTCGGCCGCGCCCGCACTGAGCCGCGTGCCACCCATATAGATCGCCAGCGCCAGCGACGTCACACCGCAGAGTATGGCGAAGGGATTGAACAGCGCGATGAAGCTGCCCGTGTAGTACGAGGTCAGCCGCCAGTCGAAGTGAAACGGCACCCCCTGCAATACGTTGCCGACAGCCGCGCCGAAGACCACCATGGGCACGGCGCCGCTGATGAACAGTGTGGCATCCCAGGCATTGCGCCACTTCTCGCTGGGCATCTTGCTGCGATACTCGAAGCCCAGCGGGCGGACGATCATGCTCCACAGCAGCACGAGCATGACGATGTAGAAGCCTGAGAAGGCCGTGGCGTAGACCAACGGCCATGCCGCGAAGATCGCGCCGCCCCCGAGGATGAACCACACCTGGTTGCCATCCCAGTGCGGCGCGATGACATTGATCGCCACCCGGCGCTCGGCATCGGTACGCCCCACATAGCGCAGGATCGTGCCAACGCCCATGTCCATGCCGACCATCACGCCGATGCCGATCAGCAATACGCCCAGCAGCCCCCACCACAGGAGCTTCAGGACGACATAGGCCTCGAAACCGAAGATTTCCATGTCAGTATGCCACCGCTGGACGAGCTGCACCCTCGTGACCGGACTCGTCCGGCCCCTTGCGGATGAAATGCAGCATCAGGAAGAATTCGATGATCGCGAAGATCGTGTAGAGCAGGATGAACCCGGTCATCGAGAAGATCATGTAGCCCACGCTGTGGGTCGAGGCAGACAGCCAGGTCGGCAGCACCTCGTAGACCGTCCAGGGCTGACGTCCGATCTCGGCGACGAGCCAGCCGAATTCGCTCGCCAGGAACGGCACCACCGTCATCGCCACGGCGATCCGCAGGAACAGACGGGAATTCTGCACCCTGTTGGACAGGGTCATTAGCGTGCCCAGCACGAGATAGGCGAGCATCAGCAGGCCGAAGCCCACCATGGCGCGGAACGACCAGAAGACGATCCACACTTCCGGGATGGCATCATAAGCCGCCTTGTCGATATCGGCGTCGGTGACCTTCGTCAGGTCGCCGTCAGGCGCATAGCGCTGGACCAGGAACCCGTAACCGACATCCTTGCCCTTCTCCTTGAACGTCGCCATGGCGGCTTCGTCCTGCGGATTGGCGCTCAGGGCCTGCATGGCCTGAACCGCGGGAATGCCGTTCAGGATGCGCTCTCTTGCCTGCTCCTTCAGCTTCTGCACGCCGGGCAGCGTTCCCTCGATCGAGTGGGTCAGCAGCAGCGAGCCGACCACCGGGATCTCGATCGCGAACAGGTTCTTCTCCTCCTTCTGCGAGGGCCAGGCGACGACGTTGAAGGCCATCGGCCCTTCCTTGACTTCCCACAGGCCCTCCATTGCGGCGAGCTTGGTCGGCTGCACGTGGGCGCCCACATAGCCGAGAGCGTCGCCCAGGGTCAGCGTACCGGCCGAGGCCAGGGCGCCGAACACCACGGCAATGCGGAAAGACCGCAGCGCCATCGCCGTATGCCGGTTGCGCAGGAGGTAATAGGCGCTGACGCCGCACACGAAGATCGCACCGGTCACATAGCCGGCGAGCACGGTGTGGACGAACTTGGCCTGGGCGTCGGGGTTGAAGAACAGCGCGGCGAAGCTGTCCAGTTCCATGCGCATGGTGACCGGATTGAACTCGGCTCCCTGCGGATGCTGCATGAAGCTGTTCGCGACCAGGATCCACAGAGCCGACAGGTTCGAGCCGATGGCCACCAGATAGGTCACGATCAGGTGCTGAGCCTTCGACATCTTGTCCCAGCCGAAGATCATCAGGCCGATGAAGGTCGACTCGAGGAAGAACGCCATCAGGCCTTCAATGGCCAGCGGCGCCCCGAACGTGTCACCGACGAAGCTCGAGTAGAACGACCAGTTCGTGCCGAACTGAAACTCCATCGTCAGACCGGTGGCGACACCGAGGGCGAAATTGATCAGCAGCAGTTTGGACCAGAACTGCGCCATGTCGCGATAGATCTGCTTGCCCGTCGTTACATAGACGGTTTCGATCACCGCGATCAGGACGGTCAGGCCGAGCGTCAGCGGCACGAACAGGAAATGGTAAAGCGCGGTCGCTGCGAACTGCCAGCGTGACAGATCCACGACAAGATCGTCTACCATGGAAACTTCCCCTTCGGCCTTCCGTGAAACTCGCCTGTGTGCTTCGCATCTTGGGCGTGCATATGCACCTCCGCGCAGGCTTACATTGGTAAGAAGACCCTAACAGAAGTTACATTCCGGTCAATATCCAGCAACCCGTCCGCGGAACTACTATTCGCACAGACAACATTGATATATCTCAAATTTTCCAGGAAAAATTCCGGATCGATTTTTGGTCCGGCCAATAGTTTTATTTTAGCATCGGTTTCCGGCGACCGCCGGGGCTGCCCTCAGCGTATGCGGCTCCATTATCCCAATGTCTCCGGAAAAACGAATGAAGGGTTTACGCATTTGCTCTGGGATTATTCTAAAGTGTTCTGTCGACGGATCGCAGTGGGAAGCCCTTGCGCGCCGGATATACAAGGTCCATTCCATCTACTGCTTGTCTGCGCAGCCGACCGTGGCGCAGTGCCACACAGGCTGATAGGCTGCGCACAGATTGCTTCGCCTGGACGGACGGCCAGCCGGATAGTCACGACCGGGCAACGACGGGGACCTGATTGATGAAGTTTGCCGCTGCCTTTGCTCTCGCCACGCTTATGGCCCTTTCTCCGGCCCAGGCCGCACTGTCCGGCTATTATGACAGCGTCGAGCAGATCCACGCGATCCTCTCCAGCGGCGACCTGGCCGACGTCCTTCGTCAGGCGCCCATCACCTCCATCGAACGCTCCGACCGGACCGGCGACGGTCTCGTCCACTGGGAAGTCGAGTCGGAAGGCTGCACCGTGCCGGTGGCCCTCCGGCCGGTGCTGCCCCAGGGTGTGGGCAAGACCACGTATCAGGTCCAGTCTGTCGGCAAGTGCGAGTGACAGAGCCCCCCGTCACTGGGACGGGCGGGTGAGCACGAAAGTCATGGCACCGGCGATCACCGCCGCCACCACCAGTGCGGGCAACGGCTCCGGCCGCACAGTCAGAAGGAAGACGACGTAACCGCAGCTCGACCCTATGGTGGCGAAGGCCTTGGCCCCGCGGTTGATCACCCCGCGCTCGCGCCATTGCCGGATCGGCGGCCCAAAGGTTGGGTGGTTGAGCAGCCAGGCTTCAAATCGCGGCGACGATCGCGAGAAGCATGCCACCGCCACCAGCAGGAAGGGCGTCGTCGGCAGAACGGGCAGCAGCGCGCCCACGAGACCGATCGCCACGAAGATCAGGCCGAGGATGAAATAGACCTTGCGCATCTCCCCCCGCCTGCCGTGACCACGGCTGCCCGCCCTGCGGGCCGGCAGCCGTCAGCCGCTTCCGCTCAGGCAGCGTTTCCGCCCTGCTCCTGGATCGCCCTCCAGATGGCCTGCGGCGTCAGCGGCATTTCGATGGAACTCACGCCGACGGCGCCGAGTGCATCCAGCGCGGCATTGACGATCGCCGCCGGTAGACCCACCGAGCCCACTTCCGCGCAACCCTTTGCCTTCAGCGGATTGTGCTCGCAGGCCGTGGCATGGGTCAACACGGTAAAGCTCGGCAGATCGTCTGCCCGCGGCACCGCGTAGTCCTGCAGTGAGGCCGAGAGCATCTGGCCATTCTCGTCATAGGCCACGCATTCGCTCACGGCCTGTCCGTAGCCCTGCGCCAGACCGCCATGGATCTGCCCTTCCACGATCAGCGGATTGATGATGTGCCCCACATCGTCCACCGCCACGATCTGGACGATCTTCAGCACACCGGTTTCGGGGTCGATCTCCAGCTCGCACACATGTGCACCGCCCGGGAAGGTCCAGTTCTCCGGATCATAGAAGGCGGTCTCGTCGAGGCCCGGCTCGAGCCCCTCGGGATAGTCGCGCAGGTGATAGGCCGCAGCCGCCACTTCCTTGAACGTCACCTTGCGGTTGGACTCGCTCGGCCCCCGCAGCGAGAACACGCCTTCCTCGAAGTCCACGTCCTCCGCCGGCACGCCCAGCATGTGAGCCGCGATCACCCGCGCCTTGGAGATGACCTTGTCGGTTGCCCGAATGATCGCCGAGCCGCCGACCACCAGCGACCGGGACGCTGCCGTCCCGCGCCCGAAGGGCACCCGGTCGGTATCCCCCTGGACGACCCGCACCTGTTCAAAGGGCACGCCCAGGCGTTCGGCGACAATCTGGGCGAAGGCCGTCTCATGCCCCTGACCGTGATTGTGCACGCCGCTGAAGACCACCACCGAGCCGTTCGGATTGACCCGCACCTGCGCCGCCTCCGACCGGCCGCCCTTGGCGCCGAGCCTGCCGGCCAGCCACGAGGGCATGCCACCGGCGATCTCGACATAGGTGGAGATGCCGATGCCGCGCAGCATGCCGCGCGCCCTTGCCTCCTCCCGACGCGTCGCGAAACCGGCCCAGTCGCAGGCGTTCAGCGCCAGCTCGAGCGTCGCCTCATGGTCGCCCGAGTCATAGGTCAGGCCCACCGCCGTCTTGTACGGGAACTGATCCCTGCGGATGAAATTGCGCCGCCTCAGCTCGATGCGGTCGATGCCGAGCTCCTTTGCCGCCTGATCCACCAGCCGCTCGAGCACATAGGTCGCTTCCGGCCGCCCGGCCCCGCGATAGGCATCGACCCGGCAAGTATTGGTGAACACCAGATCCACCCCGCAATGGATCGCCGGCAGCTGATAGACGCCCGAGAGGAGCGGCGCATAGTAGTGACTGGGGATTGCCGTACCGCCTAGCGACAGATAGGCGCCGACATTGGCCAGCGTATGCACCTTGAGACCGAGGAACCGGCCGTCTTCCGCCAGTGCCAGCTCGGCCACCGTTCGGTGATCGCGACCATGCACGTCGGTGAGGAAGGCTTCTGACCGGTCGGACGTCCAGCGCACCGGCCGTCCCAGCGCCCGTGCCGCCCAGCACACCGCCACATCTTCCGGATAGATCGGGATCTTGCCGCCGAACGCGCCGCCCACATCCGGGGAAACCACCCGGATGTCGGTTTCGGCCATGCCCAGGATGAAGCTGAGGCCGACGCGGACCGTGTGCGGATTCTGGCTCGCCGTATAGAGCGTCAGCGTGCCGCTTCCCGCATGATACTCGGCGATGACCGCCCGGGGCTCCATCGGCACCGGCGCCAGCCGGTTGTTGGTCAGCTCGATGCGCGTGACGTGATGTGCGGCCGCGAACGCGGCCTCAGTCGCCGCTTCATCACCCAGCTGCCAGTCGCAGCAGAGGTTTCGCGCGACATTGTCCCATACGAGCGGCGCGTCTGCCTCGAGCGCGGCGGCGGTGTCGGTCACGGCATCCAGCGGCTCGTAATCCACGTCCACGAGCTCGGCCGCATCCTGTGCCGCGGCCGCTGTTTCAGCCACCACCATGACCACCGGCTCGCCCACATGGCGCACCTTGTCCCAGGCGAGCGCATAATGGGGTGGCTCAGCCATCGGCTTGCCGTCACGGCCGTGCAGCAGCCAGCCGCAGGCGAGTGTTCCGATGCCGGCATCCTTCATCTCGGCGCCGGTGATGACTGCCACCACGCCGGGAACCTCGCGCGCCGCCTCGACATCCACGCCATTGATCCGGGCATGACCATAGGGCGATCGTACAAACCGCGCGAACAGCGCCCGCGGCACCACGTGATCATCCACATAGCGCCCCGCGCCGGTAATGAACCGGAGGTCTTCCTTGCGACGGATCGGACGCCCCACCAGGGGCCCGGGCTCAGGCTGGTTGAAGTCGCTCACAATCTACTCCGGAGCAGCTATTGGGTTGTAAGTTCCTTGGCGATGGCCGCCATGGTGAAGGCCTCCATCGCATCGAGAAATTTGGCCGTGGTGGCGACCGCCCTCTCCTCGGAGCCAGCGGCTATGGCCTCCATGGCGTCCGCATGGGTCGAGGCGATGGTTGGATCGGTCGTCTCCTGGTGGGAGAAGAAGAACCTGCGGCTGTGGGCGTGGATCGGTGCAAGCGCCGCGCTCAGATAGACATTGTTCGCAGCCGCCAGCGACAGATCCTTGAACTTGAGGTCGATTTCCATCAGCCGCCGCTTGTCCCGCTTCTCGCCCGACTTTCGCATGCCCGCCGCCAGTTTCCGGAACTGCTGCCGCTGTTCCGGCGTCGCCCGTCGCGCTGCCCGGCTCGCCACCAGCAGTTCCAGTTCGCGCCGCACTTCCATCACCAGCAGCTGACTCCGCACATCCATCCGGGTAACGAACACGCCGGCCCTGGGGATGATCTCCACCAGGTTGTTTTCCCTGAGCTTCTGCAGCGCTTCCCGGATCGGCGTCCGCCCGATGCCCAGCTCCTGCGCCAGTGACTGCTCGGACAGCCTCGTATCCGGCCGCAGCCTGCCGAGAATGATCATCTCCTCGAGCCGGGCATAGGCTTCGGCGGCCAGCGTCAGCGGCCTGCCGTCCCTGGCCGCGGCCTGCGCCGTCCTGGCACGTGGCGTCGTCATCCCCATCCCCCGCGGGTCCTGATCTTGTGGATCCCGCCAGCAAACTAGCATGTCAATTTGACGCGCGCCACGTCGTCGTCAGTCTATGAGATCAAAAATCCGGAGCATCCTGCATTTTGTGTGGAGCATCTCCGGCATAATTGATATGTCAGCTCAGCAGGCACGCAGGCCCGGCCGGCCTCGCGCCTTGGCACCGGCCCCGGAGGGAGGGCTTTGGAGGGAGGCTCGCAGCATGAATGACACCAGCAGATATTTGAATGATGCCCTGTCGATCGCCGTCGAGAAGATGCGCAACGGCAGCATCAGCCGCAGGCAGCTTCTGCAGCTGACCGCGCTTTTCGGGGCATCTGCCATGGCAAGTGGAATTGCCCCCACGCGCGTCCGCGCCGAGGTCAAGGAACTGATCTTCGCCATGTGGGGTGGCGACGCCGAGCAGGCTTATCAGGAAGCCTGGGGCAAGCCCTTCACCGAAAAGACCGGGATCGAGGTCGTCATGGACGGTTCGGGCCCGACCGCAGGCCGCGTCCGCGCCATGGTCGAAGCCGGCAACGTCACCTGGGATATCGTTGACGGCGGCGTCGGCACCCAGGCCGCTCTCGGCGCCGCCAAGGCTGCCCAGGAGATCGACTATTCGATCGTCGACCCGAAGAAGACCCTGCCAGGCACCGACTACAAGTGGGGCGCCACGGTCTTCGTCTATGGCAACGTGCTGACCTATGACACCAAGGCCTTCGGCGGCGAGACTCCCAAGGACTGGGTCGATTTCTGGGATGTGAAGAAGTTCCCGGGCAAGCGCGTTCTCTACAAGTACATGGTCGGCACCCTCGAGGCTGCCCTCATGGCCGACGGTGTCCCGATGGACAAGCTCTACCCGCTCGACGTCGACCGCGCCATGAAGAAGCTCGAGGAGCTGAAGCCGCACGTCATCCTCTGGGATACTGGCGCCAGCAGCCAGCAGGTCTTCCGTGACGGCGAAGTCACCATGGGCCAGATCTGGCACACCCGCGCCAACCTCCTGAAGCAGGAGTCGAACGGCCGCTTCGACTTCACCTTCAACCAGGGCCTCCTGCAGCCGGGCGTCATGTCGGTTCCGGTGAACAACCCGGCCGGCACCAAGATCGCCATGGACTTCCTCGCCTCGATGCAGAACCCCGAGGCTCAGGTGAAGCTGCTCGAGCTGCTCGGCAACGGTCCCGCCAATCCGGAGGCCAATGGTCTTTATGGCCCCGAGCTGGCCGCCATCAACCCGGCCTCGCCCGAGAACGTGAAGCTGATGGTCCTGCAGAACGCTGACTGGTACGGCGAGTATCTCGTGCCGGTGACCAAGCAGTTCATGGACCTGATGGCGTCCTGATCACGATGACCCCTCGCCCACCCTACCCGGGGTGGGCGATTTTCCGTCCAGTACCCGAGGCTGCCGATGACGCCCGCTGATCTGATTATCCGCAACGCCAAGGTTGCGACCATGAACGACGCCCAGCCATTCGCCGCCGCCGTGGCGGTCACGGGCGGGCGAATTGCCGCTGTCGGATCCGAGGAAGACATCGCGGCCTGGCGCGGCCCCGGAACGGAGATTATCGATGCCGGCGGTCGCACAGTCCTGCCCGGCTTCATCGAAAGCCACTGCCACGCCGACATCTATGGCGCCCGCATCTACCGCTGGGCGGACTTCAGCTGGCCGAATGTGAAGTCCAAGGACGAGGTTCTGGCCCGCATCAACGAGGCCACGCAGAATCTTCCGGAAGGCGCCTGGTTCGTCGGCTTCCGCTATGATGATGTGAAGCTCGGCGGCTATCCGACCATCGACGAGCTGGATCGCGTCGGCAACGGCCACCCGATCTTCATCTACCGCACCGATCACCACAACGGCGTCGTCAACACCGCCGCCTTCGAGCGCGCCGGCCTTGCCGCCCTCACCCAGGATCCGCCCTTCGGCCGCATCGACCGCGACCCGGCGACCGGCCGGCCCACTGGCCTGCTGCGCGAGAACGCCGCCTATATCGTCGTTGACGAGCTGAGCAAGGACTACACGCCCGAGGACTTCAGCAAGGGCCTCCCTCAGGTCTTCGCCGAATTCCTGAGCTACGGCATCACGTCGTTCCACAACTCCCTAACCCATTCCAATGGCATCCGCGCCTATCAGGATCTCCGCGCCCGCGGCGAGCTGCCGATCCGCGTGGGCATCATGGCCAGCGGTAAGGAGAAGGGGTTGGTCGAGGCCCTGATCAAGGCCGGCATTCGCTCCGGTTTCGGTGACGAGTGGATCCGCATCCTGGGCGTCGAATGGTGCCCTGACTGCTCGACCTCTGGCCGCACCGCCGCCTATTACAAGCCCTATGTCGGCCCGAAGGTTCTCGGCGAGCCCGAGAACAACACCGGCATGCTGCTCTACGGCGATGACGAATTCCGCGATCTCGTCATGATGGCGACCGCTGCCGGCCTCACCGTCTTTGCCGACGGCGTGGGCGACCGCGGCACCGACTGGGTGCTGGACGCCTTCGAGGCTGCGCTCAAGGCCTACCCCAATTCCGACAGCCGGATGCGCGTCGAGCATACCTGCTGTGCGACGCCCGAAATCCGCGAGCGCATGAAGCGGCTGAACGTGATCCCGTCCTCCGCCGCCGGCTTCCTCTACGACCTGGGCGATGCCTATCTCAAGGTCCGGCCGGCCGACGAGATGAAGAACATGTGGCCCCACAGGTCATGGAAGGAACTGGGCGTTGCTGCGCCGGCCCATTCCGACGCGCCGATCTGCAATCCCAATCCGCTACGCGGCATCTATTCGCTGGTGACCCGCAAGACGGATACCGGCCAGCTGCTTGGGCCCGAGGAAGCCGTCGATGTGTGGGATGCCCTGAAGTCCTACACCGTCCATGCCGCCTATGCCGGCCGTGAGGAGAATCTCAAGGGTTCGATCGAGGTCGGCAAGCTCGCCGACTTCGTGATCCTCGAGGATGACATCTTCACCGTCGATCCGGATCAGATCCCGCACATCAAGGTCAACCGGACCATCGTGGCGGGCAGGACGGCCTATTCCGCATGATGACTGGCCTCGACAGACGGGCGCGTATTGCGCTGCTCATGGTGGCGCCGGCAACGGCACTCATCCTGCTGCTTTACATCGTGCCCCTGTTGCGGGTGCTCGGGCTCAGTTTCACCGAGCCGCCCGGCGCCCTGGCCAATTACGCCCAACTTTTTACTTCTGACGCCATCGGCCGGGTGGTCGGCACCACCCTGCGCCTTTGCGCCATCACCACGGTGACCACCCTGGTCATGGCTTACATCATGGCCTGCGCCCTGACTTTGGCCAGCGACCGCATGCGCCCGGTGATGTTCGCCTGCATCCTGCTGCCGCTCTGGCTCTCGGTGCTGATCCGCGCCTTTGCCTGGATAACGGTCCTGCGCAACAACGGCGTTCTCAACAGTGCCCTGCTTGCCTCTGGTCTCATAGAAGCGCCGATGACCCTGGTTCGCAACGAGATCGGCGTCATCATCGGCATGATCCATTACATGCTGCCCTTCGGCATCCTGCCGCTCTATGCCGGCATGCGCACCATCGACCCGCGCGTCATCAATGCCGCCCGCAGCCTGGGTGCCAACGGCTTCACGGTCTTCACCCGGGTCTTTTTCCCGCTGACCGTTCCGGGCCTGTTCTCGGCCTTCATCCTGGTGTTTGTCTTCTCGCTGGGCTTCTACGTCACCCCGGCAATCCTCGGCGGCGGCCGCGTCATGATGGTGGCGGAATATATCAGCGTGCAGGTCCATGAAACTCTGGAATGGGGCATCGCCACCATGCTTGCCTCCGTCCTGCTGATCTCGGTCTTCGCCGTCATTTTCCTTGTCGGCCGTTTCGCTGACTGGGAGAGCATTACCGGCAAGGGAGCAGACTGATGCAGCCTGCCGCCACGCCTCGCCTCAGCCGCACGATAGTCATCGCCCTCGGCTGGCTCGGCCTGATCTTTCTGCTCGCTCCGCTGGCCGTGGTGTTTCCGGTTTCGCTCACTCCGGAACGCTACCTGTCCATGCCCACCGACAGCATATCCTTCCAGCACTACGCCAAGCTGATCTCTGACACCCGCTGGTCGAGCAGCATCCTGACCAGTCTCTGGATCGCCGTCCTCACCACCATCGCCGCCACGACCATCGGCACCCTCTGTGCCATCGGTCTCTGGCGCCTGAGCGGTCGCCTGACCCAGTACCTGCGCATCCTGCTGCTGGCCCCCCTCATCGTGCCGCCGATCGTGCACGCCCTGGCCTTCTACCGGACCTGGACCGACTTCAACTGGCTGGATACGATTTCCGGCGTTGTGATTGCCCACACCGTGCTCTGCATCCCGCTGGTGTTGATCACTGTTTCCACGTCCCTGAGCGGCTTTGACCGGCGCGTCGAGCAGGCCGCCCGCAGCCTCGGCGCTTCGACCTTCACGGTGCTCCGCCGCATCGTCGTGCCGAACATCGCCCCGGGCATCCTTGCCGGCGCCGCCTTCTCCTTCGTTACCTCCTGGGACGAAGTGGTCACGGTCATCTTCCTGACCAGCCGCAAGGTCATGACCATGCCGATCGTCATCTGGAACAGCCTGTCCGAGCGGGTCGACCCCGCCGTGGCGGCCATCTCCGCCGTGATGATCCTCCTCACCCTGATCGCCGTCTTCCTGCGTCTGAGCAAGGACCGCAAACCGCAAGGACATTGAAGTGACGTCAGCCGCTGCCGACTATCTTGTCGTTGATCACCTCATCAAGCAGTACGGGGAGACCCGGGCGATCGACGATATGTCCCTGAGCATCCCGCGCGGGGAATTCCTGACGCTGCTCGGCCCTTCGGGCTCCGGCAAGACCACCCTTCTCATGGCCATTGCCGGCTTTGTCACTCCCACCAGCGGCCGCATCCTGCTCCAGGGCCAGGACATCACCAACCTGCCGCCGGAGAAGCGCGACCTCGGCGTTGTCTTCCAGGGCTACGCCCTTTTCCCTCACATGACGGTGGAAGAGAACGTCGCCTTCCCCCTCGAGGTCCGTAAGGTGCCCCGCGACGAGATCCGCAGGCTGGTGGCCAAGGGCCTGGAGACCGTGCAGCTCACCGCGCTCGCCAAACGCAAGCCGGCCCAGTTGTCAGGTGGCCAGCAGCAGCGCGTGGCCCTCGCCCGCTCCCTTGTTTTCTCGCCGCCGCTGATCCTGCTGGATGAGCCGCTGAGCGCCCTCGACCGCAATCTCCGCACCCAGCTGCAGGAAGAGCTCAAACAGCTCCACCGGAAGCTCGGCGTCAGCGTCGTGAACGTGACCCACGACCAGGACGAAGCCCTGTCCATGTCGACCCTGATTGCCGTGATCAATCATGGCCGGATCGTTCAGCTGGGCACGCCTTACGAGATCTACGAGCGCCCGCGCACGCAGTTCGTCGCCACCTTCGTCGGCCGCAGCAACATCATCAACGCCGCCGTGCTGGGTCGCGACCAGGGCGGCACCGTCAGGCTCGAGGCCGGCGGCCACCAGTTCACCTCGACGACCTCGACCGGGGCGGCCATCGGCGCAACGGTGCCGGTCAGCCTCCGGCCGGAGCGCCTCATCCTGACCACCGGCACCGCTCAGCCCGATGGACTGGCCGGCACCGTTGCCGAGATGACATATCACGGCAACACCACCCAGTATGTGGTGGATACCGCGGCCGGTCAGCTGCGCGTCGAGGATCGCAGCCAGCAGCTCTCCGCCCCGGTCCAGCCGGGAACGGCCGTAACTCTCACCTGGCCGGCGGATGCCCCCTGCATCGTCCTCGCCGACGACTGACCTCGGGAAAAGGCCTGGCCGGCCGCTATCAGTGGCAGCCGTGCCAAGCGCCTGACCGACGACGCCAAGTAATTCTTGTTAATGCCAGCGCCGGGCCTCCCGGCGTTGATTAGGTCGCATGGATTGATCCATCAGCAACTTGCCTCCTGCGACTTATTCTGCCAACACAGACGGAACGCGTAACAGCCATTGCGAAGTGCCGCTGGTCACGCTTTATCTGGATAGGTTGTCTCCGGGCGTCCGCCTGCCCCGGCCGTCGGGGAAAGAGGGTCCAAACGAGGGAAAAATGATGTCTGTGAAATCACTTCTGGCCGCGACCTTTTGCCTTGCCGTATTGCCCGTGGCTGCGAACGCCGCCGGCCTCGACTGCAAGGAGCCCGCAGGCGGAAAGGATTGGCCCGTTGCCATGACCGACATCCAGGCCAAGCTCCCGAAGGGCGACGTCCTGGACGACCCCATCCAGCTGGGCGAGAGCGTGGCCGTGCTCCGTGACGCTGGCGTCAGCACCCCGCTGATCCTCGACTATCTGATTGCCGCCTATTGTCCGATGGTCGCCGCCGAGCAGGGCCTGACCGACGCGCAGAAGACCGAGAAGATGCGCATCTTCGCCCGCAACCTGACCGACGTCGTCTATCAGTTCGCCGACGAGACCAGCGTGATCATCGACGTGCCCTTCTCGCCTGATACCATGGTCCAGATCCGCGAGAAGGCCGCTGCCGCCAAGCAGCCGGTTGCGACCTGGGTCCGCGAAACCGTGGCCAAGTCCCTGGCCAACTGATCGACAACAAACAGTCGGGCATGCTGCAAGCGGTCTGCCCGACAAGCTCACATCAAGGGGAGTGAAGTCGAATGTGGTCTGTCTGGAAGCATCCGGCCCTGCGCTGGATCATCTTGGTTATCCTGCTCTGCGCCACATTCGCCTTCGTGATCGCTTCCACCGAGTGACACGACATTAAGATGCGCCGTTGCGCAGCTGCCAGACACGAAAAAGGGCGCCTTGAGGCGCCCTTTTTGTTTTGGCCTTGTCTGACGGTCAGGCGGCGTGCGGATTGGCGATCGCTTCGCGCAGGGCCTGTTCCTTGGCATGGTCCAGCGAGGTCTTGAGCACCACGCCGCCCGTGCCGCGCATATGCTCGAGCACCTTGTCCGCCGTCATCGACTTGATCAGCACGAACAGTACCGCGTCTCCCGGCTGGATGCTGGCGGAAAGCTCCTTCATGAACTTGTCGTCAATGCCGAAATCGGCAAGCAGGCCTCCCAGCGCGCCTGAGGCCGCGCCGATGACCACGCCAACCACCGGCATCAGGAAGATCATACCCACCAGCAGGCCCCAGAACGAGCCGGACGCAGCGCCCAGCGCCGTCGTGTTCATCAGCTGATGCAGCTTGACCTTCCCGTCCTCGGTCTTGGTGGCGATGACCGCATCCTCGAGCGTGATCAGATATTCCTTCTGCAGCTCGAGCAGCTCCTTGCGCACCTCCTCTGCCTTTTCGAGCGAAGGATAGACGATTGCAACCAGGTCGGACATTGTCGCACTCCTATTAGTGGCCGTTTTCGGCCCGATTGTCTCAAGCCTTTTCGCAGTCGGGCCGCCGCGTTATTTCTCGGTCAGCACCCGAACCACGGTATAAACGTGAGAATGCCAGAAAGCCCGCCTGATGCCGTCCATGCCAGAGCCGACGGTCCAGACTGCCCCCGTGTTGCATCCCAGAACACAATATATTGGCAGACACAACGATCCGCGCCTTGATACTGATTAAATGTTCTTAACAAAAGCGGGCAACATCTCCCCGGAGTTGTCTTTAGGAATATCCCCGGCCTGACATGCTCCGGAGGCGCCCGCCTCCGTCGGAAACGAAAGCGGTCGCCAGCATCCGCCCGGCCTTACCTGTTTCGCAGCCGGCGCACTGCAGCTCGCGCCTCGTCCCCTTCCGGAATGGCCTCGTTGCTGTCGCGGATCCTGATCGCGTCATGGAAGCCATGGCGCTCCGCATGAGCCTTGAACCAGACGCCTTCCGGCGAGTGCCGGGTGATGCCGTCGAACAGGGTGGCGAAGATCTGGGTATTCTCCACGCCCATGGCGCTCATCGACTGATTGACCACCAGCTTGTGCATCATCAGCTGGTTGCGCGGCACTCCGGCAATCCGCTCGGCCAAAGCGTCCACCGTCTCGTCCAGCTTGTCGAGCGGCACCGCGTCGATGGCCAGCCCCCAATCGCGCGCCGTAATTCCGTCGATCAGGTCGCCCGTGAACAGCATCCGCTTCGCTCGCATGGCGCCGACCCGATAGGTCCACAGGCCGGTCGTAGGGCAGCCCCAGACCCGAGTGGGCGGATAGCCGAGCTTCGCCTTGTCTTCGACGATGATCAGGTCACAGCACAGAGCCATGTCAGTGCCGCCCGCCACCGCATATTGCTGGACCTTGCAGATGGTCGGCTTGTAGGAGCGCCACAGCGACATGAAGTCGTCCGTATAGCTCTTCATGACCCGGAAATCCTGCATCGGATCCCAGGGCATTTCCTCCTGGATCAGCGGGTTCTCGCCCATCTCCTCGGCGAAGTACTTCAGGTCATACCCGGCGCAGAACGCCCGTCCCTCGCCTTCTAGAATGATGACATGAACTTCGTCGTCCGCATTCGCCTCTTCGACCGCCCGCCGGATCTCGCCTGGCATTTCCGGCGTGATCGCATTGAGGACCTGCGGCCGGTTGAGCTTTATCCTCGCGATGCGGCCGTTGCGCGGATCCTTGCCGTAGGAGAGCGTCTTGTAGGTCATGAGAGCGTTACCCCACCTGTTGTTTGTCGTTGTCGTGCAATGGGATGCAGGGCGCGCACCGATGCGTCCCCTGAAAGCGCAGCCCCCTCCGGAGGCTGCTGCATGATCCTGTCCGGTCAGGTCAGGTGACCGGTAGTCCTAGGTATGACCGGAACCGGTTCTTGATATGGACCGCATCCCGGGGCGGCAGCGAACGCGGCAGCGGCTCGGCCTTCACCTTCACCGTATAGAACCCGGCCCCGTTGGTCGTCTGATGCAACTGGTCACGGAGCGTCCGCACCGCCTCCATGTCGCGGATCACGCCGCTATGCCGGAACCCGGCCGTATTGGCGATGGCGGCGAGGTCGATGCCCGCGCCGGTATGGCTGGTCTGCATGCCGGTCTCACCGAAATGGCCGTTATCCAGCACCACGATCGTCAGGTTCGGTGGCTGCACCACACTGATGGTCAGAAGGCCACCGACGCCCATCAGCTGCTCGCCGTCACCGGTGAGAACCAGCACCCGACGCTGCGGCTGCGCCTGGGCAATGCCGAAGCCCACCAGCGCCGCGCCCCCCATGGCGCCCCACAGATAATAGTTGCCGTCATGGTCGCCAGCCGCATGGAGGTCATAGCTCGGCGATCCGAGCCCGCTCACCACCAGCATGTCGCCGCGATCCTGCAGCAATGCCCGCACCACCTCACGGCGGTCGAGCCCACCCGTTTCCGGGACGGCCACCGGACCTACCATTTCTTTGCCCCCAGCAATCTCTGTGAAATCAGCACGGCGACCTGCTGGTCAGCCCCATAGGCGAGCGTTGCCGCCGACCCGACCATCTCCACCAGCGTCTCGGGATCATCCGCGCGCATTACCTGGATGCCCATCGCCGTCAGCACCTGCTCCGTCGCACGTGACATGGGCACCTGCCATGGATTGAATTCCGCCCACTCGCCGCGCATCGTCACCAGCATCAGCAGCGGAAACCGCCCCATGGCTGGCAATGAGGCCATGTTGATGCAATTCCCCACGCCGCTCGACTGCATGAGAATGACGCTGCGCTTCCCTCCGAGCCAGGCGCCGGCGGCGATCGCCAGCCCTTCTTCCTCCGTGGTCAGCACATTGGCCGTCACGTCCCGATCGTCGATGAGTAGATTGATCAGCTCGGCATGTCCCGCATCCGGCACATACGAAGCATGGGTGACATCGAATGCCTTCAGCGTTTCATAGATCTGCCTTGGCCACTGGCGTTCACTTCCCGAAGCTCCGCGCTCGACAGGCGGAGCTGCCTTGTTGTTCTGGGTTTCCATTCCAACTGTCCTTGCCATCCCCTGTTGAGGGATGGATTACGCATCTGAACCGGGATCAAGTTTGAATCCCACATCCGGCCGGCGCAATCCCAAAGCAGCAAACACGCACATCATTTCTGCACTCGGGAGCAGCAGGCATTTCCGATCGCCATGCGCTGTCTGGCTTCTTCTTGGGTTGATTTATGGTGCCCCTTGGTATCAATGCGCAGAACTGCTCGCAAATTCGGGAACTGGGGGAAAAATGCGGATTGCTTCTGTGACGGCGCTCTTGGCAGGCGTCGCCGTCCTCACCACCGGCGTTGCAGCACCGGCGCAGGACAGGGCGGCGGTGAAGGTCACCCCGCTCGCCTCCACGAACGTTACCGCCACGGGGCAGCCGCTGAAACTGCCTGAAAACCCAGCCATGGTCTCGGCTTCCCGCTATGTGATTGCGCCTGGCGCCCGCCTGCCGGTCCACAAGCACCCGCACCCGCGCTATGCCTTTGTCGTCGCTGGCAATCTCACCGTCTATGACGCCGACAGCGGCCAGCGTTTCGACTACGGGCCGGGCGACTTCATCGTCGAGATCCTCGACGGCTGGCATTATGGCGAGAACAATGGCAGCGAGGACGTGGTGCTGCTGGTGGTCGATCAGACCCCGGACGGCCACCCGTCCAACACGGTCATCCGCCCGCAATAGGTCCGCCTCCGGAACGCCTGGGCACGCCTGCCTCCCTGGCGGTGCCCCCGCGTTTGGCTTATTCCGGGGCGCGGAAGATGGCGGTGGGCAGATTTTCCGCGAAGCGCCGGGCCCGGTCGAGATGCGCCTCCATCTCGGCCGACGCGTCCTTCGGGTTACCGGTCAGGATCGCCTTGGCGATCCGGCGATGTTCCTGATTGGAAAGCGCGAGCGTTTCCGGCGTCAGGGCGCCACTGAGCTGCATCATGATCAGCGGCAGCTGCATCTGCCGGCAGAGCGCCGACAGCCTTTCGCTGCCGCTGGCATCCGCTACCGCCTGATGGAACACCCGGTTCTCGTCGAGATAGTTGACCGCCGCGAAACGGGGCTCGTTGTCCCAGATCCGCTTGATCGACTCCTCGAACCGGTCACGCACCTCGGGATCGCTGATATTCTCTGCCGCAAGTCGGGCCGACAGCGCCTCCAGTGCCATACGGATCTGGAACAGCTCCTGCGTTTCGCGATGTGACAGACGGCGGACGATTGCCCCGCGGTTGGGCACGCTTTCCACCAGACCTTCAGCGGTCAGCTTGCGGAAAGCCTCGCGGAGAGGTCCCCGGCTCACTTCCAGCTCCCGGGTCAGGTCGGCCTCGATGAGGCGTTGGCCGGGCGCATAACGGCCGCACAGGATGCCTTCCTTCAGGTGAAGGAAAACCCGGTCAACCGTAGTGCCCTTGCCGCGGGCTGTGGTCGTGCTCGAATTGTCAGGTGCAGGAAGGTCCGTATCTAGCATGCCGCTATCTATCATCGCGGCAAACCGCTTGACAAGTCTTTGTGCGCCAATATTGTCCTACAAAAATATAAGTCAAAACACGCGGAGGAAACGGAATGATCTCCCTGCACTGTGGACGGGGGCGCCGATGCTGATTGGCAAGGGCGATCCCGGCGTAACGTCGATCTGCACGGCCGACGCCTCCTCGATTGAAATTCGCGGACGCGACCTGGCCAGTGACCTGATGGGCGGCGTGACCTTCACCGAATTCTTCTATCTTCTCGTAACTGGCAGGATGCCCGACGAGAACCAGCGCTTCTTCCTGGACGTCCTCCTGGTCTCGATTGCCGAGCACGGACTGACCCCGACCGCCCAAGCCGCGCGCATGACTCTTGATGCCGATCCGAACTGCATCCAGGCCGCCGTCGCCGCCGGCATTCTCGGTTGTGGCACGGTCGTGCTCGGCACCGCCGATCTCTGCGGCCGCCTGCTGGTCGAGGCCCAGGCCCGGGTCGAGAAGGGAGAGGATCGCGACGCCGTCGCCGAGGAGCTGGCTGCCGGCATCCGCGCCCGGCGCGAGAAGATGCCCGGCTTCGGCCATCCCCTGCACCATCCCGTCGATCCGCGCGCCGAACGCATCCTTCAGCTTGCAGATGACAAAGGCGTCGCGGGGCCTCATCTCGCCCTCGCACGCAGCTTCCGCCCGGCGGTGGAAAAGGCCTGGGGCCGGCCGATTCCCATGAATGTCTCCATGCCGATTGCTGCCGTGCTGCTCGATCTCGGTTTCCCGCAGGCGATGATCAAGGCCATTCCCATCCTCGCCCGCACTGCCGGCGTGCTCGGCCATCTCGCCGAGGAGCAGGAGCGGCCCATCGGCTTCCTCATGTCCCATCACGGCGAGACGGCGATCGCCTACGAGCGGCAGGAGGGGTGAGCCATGATGTTCGAGCCGGAGATCGAAAGCGCACCCTGGGCCGAGCGTCGAGCCCAGGATGACAGGCTCTATCGCGCACAGCTCGAATATCTGTTCGAGCGCTCCCGCTTCTATCAGAAGAAACTGGGCGATGCGGGCTTCCGGAATGCGGCCTCGGCCGGCGGCCTGGACGATATTCACCACCTGCCGCTCACCGAGAAGGACGAGCTTCGCGCCACCCGTTCCGAGCAGGATCCGATCGGCACCCACCTCGCGGCCCCTATGGATGAAATCGTCCGCATCTTTTCCACCAGCGGCACGACCGGCGTACCGAGCTACATACCCCTCACCAAGGGCGATCTCGACAACTGGGTGAGGACTTCGGCCCGGTCATATGCCGCCTCCGGAATCAGCCCCGGCGAGCGGATCGTCAGCACTTACAATGCCGGCCCCTTCGTCGCCGGCGCCGCGCTGGATGCCTTCAACCGTCTTGGCCTCTGCCACATCCCGGTTGGCACTGGCAATACCGAACGCCTGATGACGGCGGTCGAGCTGCTCAAGCCCCAGATCCTGGGTTGCACCCCCTCCTATGCCCTCCATCTCTCGGAATGGGCCCGCGACCGCAGTATCGACATCAGGAACAGCGCCATCTCCCGCATCATGGTTGCCGGAGAGCCCGGCGGCGGCGAGCCCGCCATGCGCGCCAAGCTCGAGGATGCCTGGGGCGCGCA
>Ga0182737_1000562_pt1 | contig 50312 bp, 44 predicted proteins | sample eDN5th30CBELigOP_FD_128878 | JGI IMG/M metagenome (GOLD analysis project Ga0182737, IMG submission 128878) | Enriched Organic Plus compost microbial communities from Emeryville, California, USA - eDNA 5th pass 30_C BE-Lig OP (version 2) (version 2) ...
GTGACCCAGACCATCTACGTAAGTGCGACCCCCGGCGACTATGAACTGCAAAAGACGGAAGGAGTGGTGGTCGAACAGGTAATCCGGCCTACGGGCCTATTGGACCCGATGATTGAGATCCGTCCGGTTATCAACCAGGTGGACGATTTGCTGGACGAGGTGGATCGGGTGACGAAAGAAGGGGGAAGAGTGCTCGTGACCACATTGACCAAACGCATGTCGGAAGAACTGACCAAGTACATGGCCAAGTTGGGAATCCGGGTACGGTATATCCACTCCGAAATCAAGACGCTGGATCGTGTGGAGATTTTACGTGGATTGCGACTGGGCGAATTTGATGTATTAGTGGGCATTAACCTGCTCCGTGAAGGACTCGATTTGCCTGAGGTTACATTGGTCGCCATTTTGGATGCCGATAAGGAAGGGTTCCTTCGGTCGGAACGCTCGCTCATTCAGACCATTGGGCGTGCTGCGCGTAACGACAAAGGACGGGTAATTATGTATGCAGATACCATTACCGAAAGTATGCGGGTAACCCTCGATGAAACCAACCGTCGCCGGGAAAAGCAGATCCGCTATAATGAAGAACATGGTATCACGCCGCGTACGGTAGGTAAATCGCGGGAAGCGATATTGGAGCAGACATCCGTAGCCGATTATAAAGGGCGCGAAGCCAAAATCTATGTGGAACCGGAGGCAACGAGCAGTGTGGCGGCAGATCCCTTGGTACCCTATATGAGCAAACCCCAGATGAGGCAGGCCATAGACAAAGTGCGTAAAGACATGGAAAAAGCCGCTAAAGAAATGGACTTTCTCCAAGCAGCGAAACTCCGCGACGAGATGTTTTCGTTGGAAAAAACCTATGCCGATTTATTCGGAGATTAACAGCTTACTGGTCCGTATACTGTGGAAATATGAACACAAAAAACAGGGCGTTTTCTACAATTGGCATTATTTTTATGCCTTTTATTTGAAAAGTATGAAAAACAACGTGCCATCTAAATGTTTATAAATCAATAAGAATTGGTTAATAATGTGCTAAATGGATGGCATTGTAGCATTTCGGAATCATTTTTCGTATTGTATACAAAACATTGTTTTAGCTGTTACATCTTAATTCCGAGCAATATATGATGATTAGTGAAAAGGCAAGCCGTATTTTCGAACAAGTAATTGAAAATTACCACATTTTTGATTCCATCGATTGTCCCTTCCAAAACCCTTATCCCGATCATACCCTGGAGTATCTTTTGTATCGGAAATGTTGGATTGATACCATGCAATGGCATATGGAAGATGAAGTGCGGGACCCGGATATAGAACCGATTGTCGGTTTGGAATGGAAGCGCCGGATTGACGAGTCGAACCAATTGCGCACCGACACAGTAGAGGTTATCGATAGCTATTTCCTTCGGTATTTCTCGCACGTATCGCCACGTAAAGACGCACGGATTAACACGGAAAGCCCTGCCTGGGCTTTGGACCGGCTATCAATTCTCTGCCTGAAAATTTACCATATGCGTCAAGAAACGGAAAAAAGGGATGCGTTGCCAACCCATGTCGCTTCTTGTATGGAGAAGCTAATGACACTGTTGCGTCAGCATGAAGACCTTTGCCGGAGCATTGACGAGTTGCTTGAAGACATCCGCACTGGCAGAAAATACATGAAAGTATACAAACAGATGAAAATGTATAACGATGCAGCGTTAAACCCCGTGCTGTATGCGGCAAGAAAGTGATGAAACGGGAAATAAATCCCACCCTGCTGGTTTTCCGGTTGTCCGCCATGGGCGATGTGGCGATGGTAGCGAGCGTGTTGCGCGAAGTAATGGAGCAGCAACCTGATCTCAGGCTGGTGATGGTGAGCCGGGAGCCTTTCAAACCTTTTTTTGCCGATATCCCTGAGGTCGTTTTTCATCCATTTTATCCACACGGCGCCCATAAAGGTGTCAAGGGGCTTTATCATCTCTTTGCCGAACTGCAACGTTATACCCCTGACGGAGTGGCAGATTTACATTATAACATTCGGAGCAGAGCGCTGTCAGCCTTATTTCGGTTAACGGGGATACCGGTGAGCCAATTGGATAAAGGGAAGAAAGAAAAAAAGGCACTCACTAGACCACACCATAAGGTGCGGAAGCCACTGAAGCCGATGGTAGAACGATATGCAGACGTATTCCGGAAGCTGGGCTATCCCGTCGTGCTGAGCCATGCTTTGCGACTGCGGTTATTGCCGTTGCCGGATGCAGCCAAACCCCTGTTTTCCGACCACCGGGCCGCTATAGTAGGTATTGCTCCCTTTGCACAACATGCTCCCAAGGTTTATCCGCTTAAACGCATGGAAGTAGTGATCGATTATCTTGACAGACAAGGGCATGCTATTTTTATCTTTGGCGGTGGTGCGGAGGAACAACGTATAGCCGAAGGCTGGCAAGAGCAATTTCGGAATGTGCATAGTCTGATCGGTCAGTTTACCCTGCAGCAGGATTTGGCCATCATTTCCCATTTGAATGTGATGCTTACCATGGATTCAGCAAATATGCATATGGCGTCACTCGTAGGAGTGCGTGCACTTTCGGTCTGGGGAGCTACGCACCCCTACGCTGGTTTTCTGGGGTACGGGCAACAACCGGAAGATTGCATTCAGGTAGACCACCCCGCCCGACCAAGCTCGGTCTATGGCAATAAACCCTGCCTGTGTGATGGAGTGGATAGCATGGAACTGATACCGCCTGAAATGATCATCAGTAAATTGCGGGAAATCGGAGTATGAGGATCGGTTACGAGGCAAAGCGTATATTTCATAACCGCAGCGGATTGGGTAATTATGGGCGCGATCTTGTGCGGATGCTCAGTACGTTCTATCCTGAAAATACGTATTATCTGTATAACCCCAAGCCCGCCCGGCATCGGTTGTTTGATCTGGACGCTGCCCAAGTAGTTGAGCGACTGCCCGGATCCAAAACGGATCGCTTTTTTTATAATCTATGGCGGCAACGTAACGTTGTAAAAGATCTTAAAAACGATGGGGTCCAATTGTTTCATGGTATTTCGGGTGAACTGCCAATCGGGCTGTCGCGGCATGGCATCAAGAGCATAGTCACCATCCACGATTTGATTTTTTTGCGGTATCCGGAGTTGTATTCCAAGATTGATCGCGCGATTTATTTTCATAAGTTCAAGTATGCGGCCCATCACGCGGATCGGATCCTCGCTATAAGTGAGCAAACCAAGCGTGATATTGTCGAATTTCTGAAGGTGGATGAAAGCAGGATAACCGTGATTTACCAAGGTTGCCATCCCGCTTTCAAACAGCGGTATACCACAGCCGATAAGCAGGCGGTACGCGATAAATATCGACTCCCCCAGGATTTTATCCTCAATGTGGGAACCATCGAAACCCGTAAAAATGCGCTGTCCATTGTCAAAGCAATTGAGCACGTGGATGTGCATCTGGTTATCGCAGGGAAGAAAACACCCTACATGAAAGAATTGGTCGATTACCTGGAAACAAAGAACCTCACTGCTAAAGTAACATTTATCCATGGGGCGTCTGTCGATGAGTTGGCAGTGCTTTACCAGGCCGCCCTTCTTTTTGTTTATCCTTCGTTGTTTGAAGGTTTTGGTATACCGATTATCGAAGCCTTGTATTCTGGCGTACCGGTTATTACTTCAAATACCGGATGTTTTCCCGAGGCCGGAGGGCCCCATAGTCGTTATGTATCGTCCGATGACAGCGCGGAACTCTCAGCGGCGATTCATGAGATCCTGACGGATTCTGCGCTGCATCAGCGAATGATAGAAGGGGGGCGTGTATACAGCCAAAATTTCAACGACGACCGCCTTGCGGACCAGCTGATGGCCTTATATCAAGCAATTGCCGCTACCTAACTGCGTTAAATGCCAAAATAAGTCCGGGCATAATCTACCGATTTTAAATTCAGCCATTTGTCGCGGTTGCATTCGAGGTGTGCATACGTTAGTTCTTCAACTTGCTCGGGCGTGAAACTCAGCATATCATCCGGTACACCTTTCGTAATAATTCCGAGACCGTGATCACAGTCTATTACAAACACACGGATGTCGTCGCGGTTACACCGGAGGTGCATAATCGTCTTCCAGACGTCACCGTTCCACGGCGTACCGGGCTTCTTTGTTTGCCATTCGTCAAATGTGACCGCCGCATCTGCAGAAACAGGATTGCAATCGTGCATGATGATCACGCCGTTTTCATCGAGGTATTGAAGTGTATTCTCGACGTCCCGCAGGGCATATGCATATTCATGCATGCCGTCGATCAGTGCGATGTGTATTTTTTTTCCGTCGAATATCCGGCAGGCATCTTCGACGAAAAAAGTGTCGCTTGTTTTCTGGTAATAGCGGTTGCGCAGATTATGAGGTTTTAACAAGGTTTTTCCCCACTTGCGCAGCCAGGTAAACCGAAAAGAGGGATCCACGGCTATTTTCAACGTTGACGGGATACGGAATAAAATGTGCCCATTGAATACGCCGATTTCAAGGTAGTGTTTGTAATTCCTTTTCTTGACCAGGCTTTTAATTAGTTGAAGTCGATTCATAAATGTTGTTGATTGATTAGTTGCCTCAAAAGTAGAAAAATAGTTGAAATCCCAAACGATCCGATGAGAAAAGCCCAAATTCCCTATCTTTGCGCAAATGATGCACAGAAACACATTGAATTAATGTATATGTCTCTGAAACCGTCATGATTTTTTGAAAATCATGACAGCTTCATCACCCATAAAAAGCAAATTATTCGGATGAAAATCAGCTTGATTATTTCCGTATATAAGAACACGTTGTTTCTCTATTCCGTGCTTGAGAGCTTACGCTATCAAACGGTCAAGCCCGACGAAGTAATCATATCTGAAGATGGAGACAGTCCCGAAATGCAGGAATTTCTTGGTAAGTACCGAAGCGGTGGGTTGAACCTCGTTCACCTCACTCAGGAAGACAAAGGCTGGCAGAAAAATCACGCGCTCAACCGTGCAATTGTTGCTGCCTCGGGCAATTATCTGATATTCATTGATGGCGACTGCGTGTTGCATACACGCTTTATCCAGAATCACACACGATTAGCCAGTCCGAAGCATATATTGGCGGGTAAACGTATCAAACTCGGTCCGCTTTTTAGCAACGAGCTGCAAAAAACACCGGTAACGGTTTTCCAACGCCAGCTGCTGACGCGTATTCCGCAGTTACGAAAAGACGGAGCCCAGTTTGTCGAAGAAGCCCTGTATGTGCCGCTTAATCCCATTTCCAATGCGCTAATCCGCATGTTGGGCATCAGTTCGATAAAGGGGTGTAATTTCTCTTGCTTTAAAGCGGCAATGTTGGCCATCAATGGATTCGACGAAGATTACGTGCGGCCGGCGGTAGGTGAGGATATTGATTTGGTGTGGCGATTCAAGGGAATGGGCTACCGTATTGTATCGGTCAAACACTTCGCGGTGCAGTACCATTTATACCATACGGAAAGCTGGAACTCACAGGAAGAAAATATGAACATGCTCCGCCAAAAGCAGAGCTCGCGGCAGTACCGGTGCTTAAACGGAATCGAAAAGCTGTCATTAGTCGGATGAACCAGAAAGTTATATATACGGCTATATTCGGAGACTATGAAGGGTTATTACCCCAAAAGAAGTTAGCCGGTTGGGACTTCGTATGTTTTACGGACAATCCATCCTTAAAAGCCTCTTCTTGGCAAATCCGGTTGATCGATCCGCCTGTTCCGGGCGATAACACGCGGAGCAACCGGTATATAAAAATCAACCCCCATTTGTTTTTCCCAGCATATGAGATCAGTATCTTTGTAGACGGTAACATACTAGTTATTGGTAACCTGGATAAACTGGTTGAAACGGTGCTGGCAGATCACACGATGGCATGTTTCGACCATGGACAGGCTAAGCTGGATCCGCGTAATTGTATTTACAGTGAGTATGACTATCTGAAGCAGCTGGCTGAGCAGCAGGGTGTCTATAAAGATGACCCGCAGGTGATGGAGAAGCATATCGGTTTTTTGCGCGCCGAAGGGTATCCGGAACAGGCGGGATTGATTGTCGGTACGGTATTGATCCGCAGGCATCGTGATCCCAAACTTATACAGGTAATGGAAGATTGGTGGTACATGGTTAAAAGCTATAGCAGACGGGATCAGTTAAGCTTCAATTACGTGGCGTGGAAGAACCAATTTACATACCGGGTGATTCCGGGTGACATCCGTAGGGGAAACGGCTATTTTTATATGTTGGGAAAACACCGCAAGGATTGGTCTGATAAATTATGGAAATTTCGATGGAAGAAACGGTTGGGGTTGGTGAAAATTTACAAATAAACAATGGATTCCCGGAATAATAAAGCAATTGTCGTTACGCCTGTCAAGGACGCCATCGAAAGCACGCTGGAAACCATACAAGCAGTACACGGTAGTCAAACGGCTGTTCAACATATTGTTTATAATGATTTCAGCTCGACGGCTTCCAAAGAGATCCTTGAGCGGCAAAAGTTGTCGTTTGGTTATGAGCTCATCCATCTGGAGGACCTGACCAATCATCCCTCGCCGAATTACAGACTTGTTCTTCAGGATGCACAAAAACAAGCGCTGCAGCGTAACCTTCCATTGATCCTGGTGGAATCTGACGTCATCGTCAAAACCGACACGTTTGAGCGCTTACTGGAATTTTATGGGCGACATACGAATGTGGGCCTGATTGGGGCAGTTACGGTAGACGAACAGGACAATATAAATTTCCCGTATTTGCGTTTTAAGGATCAGTCTCTTGGGGCCAAAAGCATTGAAACCAAGAAGAGCCTCAGCTTCTGCTGTACATTGATTTCAGTCGAATTTCTGCGGCGATATGATTTCATTCATCTCAATGAATCCAAAGATTGGTTTGATACGTTTATTTCGTATCAAGCGACGGATATGGGGTTTAAGAACTATCTGTTGTACGATGTTCCCGTTTGGCATAAACCGCATGGCAGCCGGCCATGGAAACAGCTGAAATACACCAATCCGATAAAATATTACCTGCTGAAATTTCTGAAAAGAAGGGATAAGATATGAAACCGCTGGTATCCATCGTGATTCCATTTTTCAACATGGAAGACTTTCTGGCGCAGACCATCGAGTGGGCATTGGAGTCGACGTATCGACCCATGGAAATTCTGCTGGTTGATGACGGATCGACGGATGACGGTGCCATTATCGCCGAAGATTATGCACAGCGATTTGATTACATTACGTTTTTACAGCAAGAAAACCAAGGTGTGTCGGTAGCAAGGAATTACGGTATCAGTGAGGCAAAAGGCATTTATATATTGCCATTGGATGGGGATGATCGGATCTGCCCTACGTTCATCGCTGAAGCAGTCAATGTGCTGGAAGCCCATCCGGAAGTGAAAGTTGTAACCGCCGAGGGCGAATTTTTCGGCGACAAGAGCGGTCATCGCAAATTGCCGGAATTTGACATCCATTTGCTCGCCCGGAAAAACATTCTCCATGTGAGTGCACTCTACCGGAAGTCGGATTGGAGGGAAGCGGGTGGGTATTGTCCGCAGATGAAAGGGCGGGAAGATTGGGATTTCTGGATTTCCATGCTCAAAAGCGGCGGAGACGTGGTCCGGTTGCCGATCGTAGGTTACCAATACCGCATCCGGCCGAATTCAAAACGGATACGGACACGAAAGTTGAAAAAACAGATCAATGATTTGCTCAACGCCCGTCATGCCGAATTTTTCCAACGTGTATTAGGTGGTCCGCTCCGGATTCATCGTACATGGTCCAAACCGTATAATAAGCTACTTCGGTTTTTTGGATTGTTGGGGTAGCTCGTAAGAATAAAATTAGTATACTGAATGTAACGAAAACATTTTTTGATTCGTTTAGTTAGTAACCGTACGAGTGAGTACCGTCAACTATGAATGTAACATTATTAATTTCTACTTACAATTGGCCTGAAGCGTTGGATCTGGTATTGCGTAGCGTGGTACGTCAAAGCCGTCAGCCCTACGAAGTGGTTATCGCTGACGATGGTTCGGACGAACGCACGGCGGAGCTTATCGGTAATTATGCCGGCAGATTGCCAATCAAGCATGTATGGCATGAGGATCGGGGCTTCCGTAAGAGCATTATCTTGAACAAGGCGGTACGGGAAGTTTCTTCGTCCTATGTTATCGAAATCGACGGAGATATCATTCTTCATCGGCATTTTATCAACGATCACTTGAAGGCCGCAGCGCGCGGGTTTTTCGTACAGGGCAGCCGTGCAATGATTGGTGAACGCAAATCAAAACAAATACTGGAGAGTAAGCAACTAGATTTTTATGCATTAAGCCCGGGTATGCATACGCGCTTTAACGCGATCCGATTTCCGCTGCTGTCAGGACTTTTTAAAACCAATCCGCAGAGTTCGCACAACGTCAAGGGATGCAACTTAGCCTTTTGGGTAGACGATTATAAAAAGATAAATGGGTATTACAACGGCTTTGAAGGATGGGGGTGGGAAGACTATGAATTTGCAGAACGGCTCATCAATGCCGGAGTCAAAAAGAAGCGGCTGAAATGGGCGGCAGTGGGCTATCACATCTTTCATCCGCTCAGTTCCCGGGGAAGTTTCGAGCCGAATGAGTTGATTTACCGGGAAACAGTAAAGGAAAAGCTGGCTTACCGGGAACCGGGATTTATCCAATGACATGCGTGATTTCAATGGAAAATAGAGGTTTAGTATCCGTCATTATTCCCAATTATAACCATGGAAAATACTTAGAACAGCGGATCGAAAGTGTGCTGAATCAAACCTATCCGTATTTCGAATTGATTATTCTGGACGATTGTTCGTCCGACGATAGCATGTCCATTATCGAGCGCTATCGGGAACACCCCAAGCTAAACTGTATTGTCCGCAATGAAACCAATGTCGGAAGCCCCTTTAAACAATGGGTAAAAGGCATTGGATTAGCAAAAGGAGAGTTTGTCTGGATCGCAGAGAGCGACGATTGGTGTGAAGAGACCATGCTCAACTATTTGGTGGAAGGGATTCAGCAAGACAATGAATGCGCCATTAGTTATTGTCAGTCGTATTGCGTGATTGGAAATCAAATCAAGTGGCAATCCAGTCATCCAATGCTTTCCGAACTTGTGGAAAGCTCCCGGTTTATTCAAGAATTTCTATGCCCGAATCCAGCGATCTTTAATGCCAGTATGGCTATTTGGAGGAAGCACAAGTTTGATGATGTTTCACTGGATTTTTTAAACTATCGATTTAGTGGAGACTGGGTATTTTGGATTGAGCTTGCGAAAACGGGCAGCGTATGCGTCGACGGCCGCTTGCTTAATTATTTCAGGAAGCATGAGGCTGACGTAAGTACCGGCGCATACGCCAGTGGATTGAATTTTTTGGAGGGGTTATTCATCCTTAATAACATGTTTGAAAATCAGCTTATCGGAAAAAGCGCTTATGAAAATGCTTATAAGAAAAATTTCAGGGAGTTTCGAAGCGTAGCCGATCAAATCTCCGATCCGGTAAGAAGGCAGATTATGGATCGATTTCAGAATCCGCTTACCTCGCGGCGGCTTTTTTATAAAATATGGTTAAGTGCAGTATGGAGAGCGATGAAAGGACGGAAATGAAAAAACAATCAAGTAATGATTTACAGCGGGGTATTTCAGTTATTCTTTGCACATACAATGGGGCGGATAAGTTGCCGGCGACCATCCGTCATCTTGCCCTACAACAAATGTCTCCAAATATGCCTTGGGAGATTATTTTTGTAGACAACAACTCGTCGGACGGAAGTTTTGAAGTAGCACGTGCAGCGTGGGATTCTTATGGAGCGGCAAAAGTAGAGTTTGTCGCCTTACGCGAAACCAAACCGGCTAAATACTACGCTTTACAAACGGCCCTTGCGCATGCCCGTTTTTCCTACTTCGTGATTTGCGACGACGATAATTGGCTAGCAAATGATTATCTATCACGAGTCTTTTCTATACTTGAATACCACCCCGAAGTGGGAGCGGTTGGCGGTCAGGGAATTCCTGTTTTTCCCGAACATTGGAATTCTCCCTCTTGGTTTGCGTCGTATAGCGAAGGCTATGCGGTAGGGCCTCAGGCAAACCAAACGGGTTATGTAACTAAAAGAGGGTATCTTTGGGGAGCGGGTTTGGGATCAAGGACCACCCTTTATCGGTCATTTTATGAAAAATACCCGTCTTTTCTGTTATTACATGACGACCCAAGTATTATGACTACGGAAGATACTGAATACTGCCTTCGGCTCATCCTTCGTGGTTATGATTTATACTACGACAGTGCGCTAAAATTCCAACATTTTATACCTGAGGATAAATTGACCGAAAACTATATGCACGCGTTGTATAAAAAAAATCACGAAGGGTTTGTAGTAACTGGAAACTATTATCTCGCCGTCAAACTTTTTGATAAGCGCGGGAAAATAAGGCTACTGAATAAGCTCCGATTGAAATTATTGACACCGCTCCGGCTTTGGTTGGCCCGAACCCACAAAAAGCGGATTCGAGAACAAACCATCATGGCTTACCTTTATCCTTCGGTTGCGCGGAAGAATCTGATTGTTCTCCATGTGTTGGCTTTTCTGAAGGATGAAACGATTGCACGATTCCCATGAGCGCTATAGAAAGTAATTTACCTGCGGTTTCCATCGTTGTTCCCTGTTATAACTACGCCCACCATTTAGCTGAAACACTAAATAGTGTAAAGAATCAACACATGGATGATTGGGAATGTATTATTGTCGATGATGGTTCTACGGATAGAACCGCAGAGGTTGCGGCAATGTTTACCGATTCAGATCGTAGGTTCCGGTATTATTATCAAACTAACAGGGGTATATCTGCTGCCAGAAACACGGGGATAAATGAAGCTTCGGGCGATTTTATCCAATTTTTGGATGCGGACGATTTAATTTCTGCCGATAAATTATCTATCCAGAAGGCATTTTTACAGAACCATCCGGAAGTCGACGTTTCCTATACCAATGCTTTTTATTTTTATGGTGATATGCCAAAAAAACGGTATCGTTCTTTCTATTTTGATCTGATGGGCAGGCGACACGTTGGTATGGAAGAATGGATTCCGCAGGTCAATGCGAGCGGAACGACGTTATTAGCTCATTTGGCAATCCAGAATATTGCCCCGATTAACTGCATGTTAACACGTAAAAAGTTAATTGACCGAATCAAAGGATTTGATGAATCTTATTGGTTTATGGAAGATTGGGATTTTTGGCTTCGGTGTGCATTTGAAGGGGCAAGATTCGCTTTTCTTGGCGAACAGGATGCTTATGTCAATATAAGGATGCATGGGGATAGCGTGAGTACTAATACATACAAGATGCTTTTGCAACATGTGCGCCGCATAAAACAGACGGAACGAGAAATTAAGGTGCGTGGCATCAACGGAATTAATTTCAGCGCCCGCGAGTTTCGCGAGCCTTATAAGGCAATTTTGAGGAAACTAATTCATACCGCGGGGTATACCAACCTTTCGAAGCAGAAAAGCATCATCAAAATGATAGGTGGACGCGAATTTTTGAAAGCCTACTTATCCACCCTGAACCGCTATTGCAAAGGTAAACTGCCGCAATATTAATTATTTATATTTTGGCAGTCCGAGAAATTTAAGAAAGCGATAAGGTTTTGAGCGTTGAAGTGCGTCCATCCGTTTTTGCAGGCAAATATATTTTTCGTAAGGCGCTGTTAAAAACTTGAAAGGGCCACGGAGTGCTTTTTCCCGCTCTTCCAATATTTTTTGTTGATTCTCATCTACAGAGCTCAATCCGTCGGTTGTAAAATTGGCAACTATCAGGGGTATATGTTTATAGGAACAAGTATATAGGCTAATTGCTTTTGTGAAAAACACCCAGTCCGCACATATCGGGTACGATTCCTCGTAATAACCAACCGTTTCAAACAGGCTACTTCTAATAAAAGTCGCCGGATGTCCGAGCGAACGATGGTATAAAAATTCAAATGTTACCTCATCGGGATAATGGAAATCTTCGAACTGATTACCATTGTCAAACCGAAGGTCGCCATAGAAAAGGTCGGCATCGGCCGTTTCCAAGTAAGGTATGATTTGTTCGAGCGTGGAGGTTTCAAAAAGGGTATCGCCACTATTCAAGAAGAGTAAGTATTCTCCAGTAGCTTTTTGTATTCCTTTGTTCATGGCGTTATATACGCCCGTATCGGGTTCACTAACCCATTGATCAATATCGGAGGCATTGCTTTCAATAACCGCCACGCTACCGTCCGACGAAGCTCCGTCAATAATAATATACTCAATATCCCGGTAAGTCTGTCCTAAGACTGACCGGATCGTTTCTTCTAGTCCTGCTTTGTTATTAAGGGTTACGGTTATGATGGAACACTTCTTTTGCATGCTTGACATCTTGGAGTATGGTTCAAAAATAGTGGAATTCCACGGCAATCATGATATTTTCTATGGGGATTTTGCCTTTAGTGAAAAGTACCGGACGAAAAAATGGCGGAGATAGCAGGTGTCCCGCTGAGCGTCCGATCTCAATAATTATTTAGGGTTTCTGTGACCCGATATATATCTTCTTCTGTAAGCCCATAGGAGATGGGTAAGCTTAATATGGTATTATGTATTTCTTCAGATAGCGGATAGCGGTCGTGCCTGAAGATCCCATCCATCGCCTTCTGCTTATGCGGGGGTATCGGATAGTGGACCTCAGTTTTGATGCCCTGCTGCAGTAGATACTCCCGCAGGTTATCCCGATTAGGATGTCGGATGGCGAAAATATGAAATACATCGTCGAATCCGGGTTGTAGGAGCGGTAATGTAAAATCCGCCTTCAGTTCGTTGAAATAAATAGCAGCCAACCGCTGTTTGTGTGTGGTGATGGCGTCAAGGTATTTGAGTTTGATAGAAAGGAAGGCTGCTTGAAATTCATCAAGGCGCGAATTGTAACCAATATAATCATTCATGTATTTTTGGGAGGTCCCATAGTTCCGTAGTGCACGTATGGCATTGGCGGCCTCTGCTGAATGGGTAGTCACAGCACCGGCATCGCCCAATGCGCCAAGATTTTTGGTGGGATAAAAGCTAAACGCACCAAAATCTCCGAAAGTACCCGCCTGTTTGCCTTGATAGGAGGCTCCATGTGCTTGAGCGCAGTCTTCCACAATCCGTAAATTGTGGCGACGTGCAATTTCCGAAATGGGTGCCATGTCACACATTTTTCCGTAGAGGTGCACGACTAGAATGGCCTTTGTCTTTGGTGAAATCGCTTCCTCGATTTTTAACGGGTCGATGTTGTAGGTACGGATATCCGGCTCAACCAACACCGGTGTTAATCCGGCGTGCAGCACGGCCAGTATGGAGGCGATGTATGTATTGGAAGGAACGATTACTTCATCCCCCTTATCAAAATCAAAATATTTGAATGCGAGTATCATCGCATCCAATCCAGATGCTACCCCGATGCAATGGTCAGCACCGCAATAGTTACCAAACGCTGATTCAAAATCATTTACCTTGTTGCCCAGAATGTACCAACCACTTTGTAATGTGTTTTGGAACGTCTCGGTGTATTCCTGAAAAAAGGGTTCGTTGACCTTTCGTAAATCTTCGTAGGCAATCATATCTCGTAAGGTTCGTAAATGTAATCCGCGGGGTCAAAATAAGCCGATGCCAACACCATAAGGATGGCGTCCGGTGTAAAATTATACATCTGGTGCCAATCTTGTGTTTCCAAGATCAGGCATTTGTGTGGAGCGTCTAAAATAAATGTATCTTCATGGGTGCCGTTATGGTTGTAGATAGTACAGCTTCCCTTCAGGCAGATCGCCGCTTGGACAGTGGTGTGATGCCGGTGTCCTCCGCGTACGGAATTGTCGACACCATAAATATAAAAAATCCGCTTAATATCAAAGGGGACAATTTTTTCGATAACCGTAAGGTTGCCACGCAGGTCGGTGAATGTTGTCAGATCAATTGGATAAGCCATTAACGTGAGAAATAAGATCGGTGGTAAAATTCGCGAAAATGTCCACTAATATAAAGTTTATACATCCGCCGGATCGATTTTCGAATACGTGGGATTTCAACCGTTTCGTGGAATTGCTGAGACATCCTTTTTTCTTTGAGCTCTCTTTCCACAGATGTTAGCGCTTTGACATAGGGACTGTAGATATGTTTCAAGTCATTTTTAGAAAGTTGGTAGTTGGGAGCTGGGATGAAGGCATCCGCTTCTGCATAGCGGAAACCATGATAATGGTAGAAAATTACCGGAAAATCCTTGCCGCTAGCCAGTTCTTTTCCCATAAGGGAACCATTCCGATATGAGAAATCATATTGCTGAATATTCCAAGGCCCTACCCCACCTCCGATGTGCTGCAGTTCGTGTACGCCTGAAAAGCGGTTGGGCCAATCATCCAGATATTTCTGGTCACCGAATTTGCCGTCCTCGATGCGATTATAACACCATGCTAGGCAGGCCTCTCGCCACCAGTTAAGGGCGCTCATACCGTCTTCTGTATTTTTGAAACAGATGAATTGCACACAGTAGGTGCCACTCGTTGCCGATTGGTCGTATGCGGGTGAATAACGATGTGACGTGATCAGAACGGAGCGGTCTTCCATTTCTTCAATGAGTACGGAGGGATCGGCGAAGAAAAGTAAGTCGGCATCGATGTAAGTACAGGCGTCGAGGCCATAGGTTTGAATACAATATCGGATCGTGGATGAGGTGCATGTCCAGCAATATTCTCCAGCTGTTCGGGTAGGTTTCACTGTCAACAATTGCTCGTCTTCAAAGTCCGCAAGTGAAATCACCGTAGCATGCGGTAATTGCATTGTATTAAGTGTTTGATGGGCTAAATCATCAAACGCGAAAACATAAAGGTGAAAGCTAGTGCAATGTTGTTTAAGAGACTGGTACATGGCCAAACCTCTGGTTAAGTATTGTGAATTGAATAAGGTACAAAAATGGATCATAATGCGTTTTTCTGCAAGAGAAACCCTTTATCATATCCGGCCAACTGACCATCAATGTATAAGTCTGCTTCGCTGGCGACGTAGGAGGTGAAGTCTGCCACTAATGTATAATGACTGAAATGTTCCATAAATTGCATTTCGTTGAAAAACCACGAAGGGTACGATGCATCATATATTTCCGGAGGGACCCGTTGGATCGTAAGACGGTCATGACCGTTACTGATGAAAGCTGTGCGGTCAAAAAGCAAGTATTCGACTTCATATTTAACCAATTCGGAAAGAAAGTCGTGAGGCTTCGCCAGATATTGCACAACGCTGGAAAGTAAGATCACATCCGGTTGTTCGATGGCCATACTTTCGACGATGGTATGGTAGAATTTTAGCTGCTCATTTTCAAAATCCTGTCGCCCCGCCTCTATATACATAGGTTGCTCTACCACATGCCAGCGCAATGTGTTAAGTGGGCTTAGGAAATCTTTCAGTTGAAAGTAAGTGCTGCCCAGCGAACCTCCGAAATCGATAACACGAAGGGTGTTCTCACGTTTCGCAGCGATGTGAAGCAGGCATGCGATGATTGGAAACGGATATTCTTTTTTATCGAATAATACGGAGTCCCGTTCGTAAATGGCTTCTCTATCCCGTATTTTCAGTAACGCGTTTCTCGTTTTTTTCAGGATGTTTGCTTGATGATAGCCACCTGTTTCGCAGCTTGCGTCTTCCCAGGAGGAATAGTCCCCAAACCAACCGTATAAAGGTAGTGGAGGAGTTATATTTTTCTTCTTTTTTGAGAATACTTTCATCGGTTAAAAAGTTTATGGAGCCAGTTTTTTTTCTTGGCGACGGCAGGCTGCGGTTGTTGCAATGAACGCAAAAAATCAGCGATAACGGAGAACGCCTCAAAATTGTGTGTTACCTCTGTTTCCACGTCAATGTAACCCTGAAATACTTCTGTATCATACGTGGATACGGCTGCGCTATGGGTGCCGCTGGCATCGTTTCCGATATTATGCACGAGCGATTTTCCGGGATATAGGGTAATCATGTTATTCAGGAAGGCTGATGCATACCAACGGATGGCCCAAGAGTCGTTCTTTCCCGCAATTTGATCTTTAAGCATCGGGGTGTACGGATAAGCACCGTTGAAATCAAATTCATAAGTGAGATTGCTTTTTTGCAGCTTGTTCAGCAGGAGACGTCCATTTGGTTCAAAACATTTCCATGCACGTTTCCAAGTGGCCCAACCCCAGCAATCCGCTCCTTTAATGAAAAATGCCTCGGGAAGTTGCTGCTTCACAGGATATACGTAACCATGTATACTGGCTACTTCATGGCACCCGGCGTAGCGCGTCAAGCCATCGTTCATATAAGTTAAGAACCATGGTGACGTTATCAGGTCGTCCTCCACAACGATTGCAGCATCATGCTTATGTAAGGTTTTAGTTACACCGGCAATGATATTTCGCGCCAGACCGAAGTTTTCTGGCCGTTCGATAACCGTAAGCCGCTTGAATCCATTGATTTGTTTCAGATAATTACGCAACTCCGTGACTAACGGTTCATCCGCTGTTGACTTTGGCCCATCGGCATATACAATTAACTCACTTTCTGCCGCGAGATGGTTACGTTGCAAATAGGTGACCGTTTCTCGAGTATGCCAGGGTCTATTGTAGGTAAATAATATGATTGGAGCGGCCAATTTGTTTACAGTTTGCGTAAAAAAGCTGTTGTTTTGCAAAAGTGGTAAAGATAAGGAACCGGACCGAAAAAATCCAATCGCGTCCATCCTTGTCGCCGAAGTAGTGGCCAGGCTTCGGCAAGATAATAGTCCCGTTCTGTATTATCCAGTAATAATAAGCCACCTGGTTTCACCTTTAATCTGGCAATGCCAACACACGATGGACGTGCGCGCCCGTCTACAACGACTATATCGAAGTAAGCATCGGGGAATTCAAGAATTTTATTGACATACCGCTTAAAATGTTTGCCATGGTGAAGCGGATCGTCGGAGATGCAGTCTGTTAATGATGTGATTCGCTTTCGTCCGAAGCCAGAATCCGGCTCGGCGGAAATATGGTGTACTTCGGCGTTGGTGATCCCTAATTGCTGTAACTTATTGGCGAGTTTGATTACCCACTGCTCATCGTGTTCGACGGTTATGACCGCTTTTACCCTGGAAGCCCAGAAGAGTGTCGACCCGCCGCCGCCGTATTCAAACACTCGCATATCAGGCCGGTGATACCTTTCGAGAAAATCAATTGCTGGAAAATTGATCCAAGGAATTTGATTGTTCAACACATCAGGATTCTTAAGGCTTTTTTTCCATCGCCGGTAGTACTTGAAGAAACGCAACTGACGAAATAAGGAAGTTCCTATTTCTGCCCGAAGCATGGCTCGGTAGTCTTGGAGCCGCACCGCGATAATGCTCATATTCTGTTAACGAACTTAGGACCTGAAATGTTACAGGCATTCTAAGTTTTTCGTCGAAATCAAAGCGAATATCCCATTAAGTCTGAACTCGCTGAAATAAGCAGGGTCAAGGTGTTACAACAACCCCCGAAGGCAACCAGTTTTGGTTGAAATCGTTTACGAAGATTTTATGACGTCTTCCGTGACCTGCATCGAATTTTGAAATTAAATCTCAACCTCTTACCTTTACTATCGCCAGTACGACCCGAAGCACAAAATCATGAAGGATCTAATCGACGTGGAATTACACAAATAAGAGAAATTTAAAATGAAAGAGCCAAGGTATCCAGAAAACATACAGTTTAAGCTTGAAATTATAAGGGCCCGACGAACTATCAAAGAAGTTGCAGAGAAAATTGGTGTAAGCCGGGAGATACTGACCAATATGGTGAATGGACATTACAAAGGAGGTGAAATCAAAAAAAAGCTAAAAATTGAACTGAATATTGCCAATCTGTAGGCATGATTATTGCAACCCTCACCTTATGGCTAGGGATTTGTTTATCATTAGACATGCAAAGTCAGATTGGAGTTTCGATGTCAGTGACTTCGATCGGCCGCTTAATACGCGTGGGTTTGCCAATGCGCCAAAAATAGCAGCACGATTGAACGAATATTCCATTAAGCCTGAGCTTTTGGTGAGTAGCCCAGCGAAACGAGCGCTAACCACCGCACAATTATTCGCTAGCCAGCTGAAAATACCCATCGGTGCAATCCAAACAGATGATCGTATTTATGAGGCGCTGCCAACCACCTTATTAAAGATCGTCAATGAGTTTGATAACGCATATCACAGCATTGCGCTCATCGGGCATAATCCTGGACTTACGCTGTTAGCTAATTACCTAACCGATGAACAAATTTATAACCTTCCCACATGTGGATTAGTACATATCCGGTTTCACGATGCCGAGAATTGGGCCGCTGTAAGCGGCGGCTTGGGAAGCCAGCTATGGTTTACCTTTCCAAAGGAGGAAACTTAGCGTATCAAACTTGAAGGAACTGTTGGCTTTTTATATAAAAATCTTACCTTTATCTCTACATGCCCAATAAGCTTCAAAACGAAACATCTCCCTATCTGTTGCAACATCAGTATAACCCGGTCGAGTGGTATCCGTGGGGAGAGGAAGCTTTGGCCAAAGCACGGTCAGAAAATAAACTCATCATTGTAAGCATCGGATACTCGGCATGCCATTGGTGCCATGTAATGGAGCGGGAGAGCTTCGAGAATAACGACATCGCTGCGGTGATGAACCAACATTTCGTTTCGATCAAGGTAGACCGCGAAGAGCGTCCGGATATCGACCAGCTGTACATGATAGCAGTACAGCTGATGACGAACCAAGGAGGCTGGCCGCTCAACTGCATTTGCTTGCCTGACAGTCGCCCGATTTATGGAGGGACCTATTTCAGACCTGCCGACTGGGAAAATGTACTCCAACAATTGGCTAAAATGTGGCGGGAGACCCCCGACGTAGCTGCTGATTATGCGCAACGGCTCACCAATGGAATACAACAGAGCGAACAACTGCCGGTGAACCGGATACCCGAGGCGTATACTGCGGGAGATTTGGAGGCAATCGTCTCCCCCTGGAAGCACCTTTTCGACAAACGGGAAGGCGGACATACACGCGTGCCCAAGTTTCCAATGCCCAATAATTGGTTGTTTCTGTTGCGTTACGGCATATTAGCCGACGATCCAGAGATCGTGGAGCATGTGCATTTTACGTTGCGGAAAATAGCTTCCGGAGGTATTTATGACCATGTAGGGGGTGGATTTGCCCGCTATTCGGTGGATGGTCGGTGGCATATTCCTCATTTCGAAAAAATGCTGTATGACAACGCGCAATTGGTTAGCCTGTATGCCGAGGCCTGGCAGCAACGTCCCACCGATCAATATAAACGGGTGGTGATGGAAACGTTGGAATGGGTACAGCGTGAAATGACCAGTCCTGAAGGAGGCTTTTACTGTGCGCTTGATGCCGATAGCGAAGGCATTGAGGGAAAATTTTATACCTTCCAGCAGGCGGAAATCGAACGCATATTGGGTGAAGATGCTGAATTGTTCATTCGTTACTTCGGCGTCACGCAAACTGGAAATTGGGAAGAGGAACATGCCAATGTGTTGAAAATCGATATCGATGCAGACAAAATGGCACAAGAGGCGGGTTTCTCTGCTGAAGAATGGAATGCCTATCTTGCTCAGGGCAAACAAAAGCTGCTGGATTATCGGAACAAACGGGTGAAACCCGGGTTGGATAACAAACAGCTGGCTTCCTGGAATTCGTTGATGATCAAGGCGTTTTTGGATGCATATCGGGTATTTGATGTGCCTGAATATTTGCGCCGTGCACTGGATAGCGCCGCATTCATACGTGCCTATCTATCTGCCAAAGACGGAGGAATACTACATCAACCGGCCGCAAACGGAAAAACGATTCCCGGGTTCCTGGATGATTACGCTTTTTGCATTGAAGCCTTTCAGGCAATTTATGAAGCTACCTTCGACGAAACCTGGGCTTATGAGGCAAAAAGGCTAATGGAGTACGTGTTGACACACTTTTACGACCCGCAAGCGGCTGCATTTTACTATACGTCTTCCCTTGCCGAAGCGCTTATCGCTCGCAAACAGGAGGTGATGGACAACGTCATCCCTTCCTCCACATCGGGCATCGTGCGGGCACTCAACCGGTTGGGACTGATTTTTGATGAACAACGATATTTGGATATTGCCTCGCAGGCATTGGCAAATGTAGTTCCGCAGATGGCCGCATATGGCGCTGCGTATTCCAATTGGGCAATCCAGTTACTAGAAGAGGTATTTGGTTGCTATCAAGTAGTGATGACGGGCCCTGATTGGCATGCATTCCGAATAGCTTTGGATGCAAAATACATTCCCAATAAATTGATATTGGGAGGAACAAAAGGAGACCTTCCCTTGTTAGCAGGAAGGGTAGGAAACACAACGCGGGCATATGTGTGCCGCGATAAAACGTGTAGCCTGCCTGTGGAGAACAGCGAAGCATTATTGCAATTAATTACACAATGATAACTGGGGCATAGGATGTCCCCTAATTTAGAACAAAATGACTATTGTACCCAACAGCGTCGTCACGCTGACTTACAAACTCCACACCGTTGAAAATGGCGAAAAAACATTTGTTGAAGAAGCCGGCCGGGACAATCCCTTGGATTTTCTGTTTGGTGTGGGCATGATGCTGCCAAAATTTGAAGAAAATATTGCCGGGCTTGGTGCCGGAGACACGACGGATTTTGAACTTGAAGCCGCGGACGCCTATGGAGAGGTGAATGAACAAGCCATAGCAACGCTTCCGGTCGATATGTTTAAGGAAAGTGGTATTCCTGCTGTCGGTCAAATTCTGCCGCTGCAGGATAATCAGGGAAATCAATTCCGTGGCAAGGTAACTGAAGTGAGTCCCGAAGTAGTGGTGGTCGACCTGAATCACCCGATGGCCGGTCAAAATCTCCATTTCGCTATCGAAGTATTATCGGTGCGCGAAGCAACGGAGGATGAATTGGCACATGGACATTCACACGGCCCCGATGGTTCACATCATCATTGATAACTTACATTTTGATGGCTCGGAGCATCTCTCTTTTACCGGGGGCTCCGGGCAATTTTTCAACCGTAAATCCCAGCGCCTTTAGCGTTCGTTTGAGGTGCCCGGTGATGGCGTAGGTTACGAATATTCCCCCGGGTTTTAGAAAAGCAGTGACATGCTGCAATGTTTCTTCTGTCCACATCTCCGGTTGCCGGGTCGACGCAAATGCGTCGAAATACAAAACATCAAACTGTTTACCTATCGTAAAATGCAGGATTTCGCAGCGGACAGCGGTTAATAGGCAATCTGCGTTCAGCGCTTGGAGCGTATGCCAACTGCCTGAATATTGTGCGAGAAAAGATGCCCATAGCGAAGCGGAAACATAGCGGTCATATCCGGTTTGGGCAACCAGCTGGGTGGGTAGTGGGTAGGCCTCCACACCTACATAGTCCAGCTGAACACCTTTTTGCATACAGAAGTCTGCACTCAATAAAAAATTGAGCCCAGTGCCCAATCCGATTTCCAAAATGGACACGGCCTCCGGCTCATGGATATTCAAAAAGTGAGATAACCCCATACCGACAAAAACATGTTTGCTTTCCTGTACCGCACCGTGCTGGGAGTGATAGTGCTCACCGATTCCGGGATGGTATAATGTTTTTGAACCGTCGGCGGTTACCACAAATGAATTAGTATCCATATTTACCCTTCCAGTTTTGCCTCAATTTTTCGCGTAACTTTTCTTCCGCCGGATTCTTTCCTGGGTCGTATAACTTAACGCCGCTCAAGCTGTCTGGCATAAATTCCTGTTCTACAAAATTACCGGCATACGCATGGGCATATTGGTAATCTTTGCCATAATTCAGTTGTTTCATCAGTTTGGTTGGGGCATTGCGGATATGCAAGGGAACGGATAAATCACCTGTTTGTTTAACCAGCGCTTGGGCTTTATTGATTGCGTCATACGAAGCATTGCTCTTTGCCGATGAAGCTAAGTAGGTAACGGTTTGCGAAAGAATGATGCGCGACTCCGGCCAGCCGATCACGTTTACCGCTTGAAAACAATTGTTGGCCAGTAGCAACGCATTCGGATTGGCATTGCCAATGTCTTCCGAAGCAAGGATAAGTAACCGGCGGGCGATAAAGAGCGGGTCTTCTCCACCTTCAATCATCCGAGCCAGCCAGTATACGGCTGCATTCGGATCACTGCCGCGGATGGATTTGATGAAAGCGGATATGATATCGTAATGCTGCTCACCTGTCTTATCGTAAATGGCCATGTTTTGCTGTACCTGCTTGAGTACAAAGTCGTTGGTGATTTCCAATGACTTCCCCCCGGCAGCATTCACAACCAATTCAAGCACGTTGAGCAGTTTGCGGGCATCGCCACCTGAAAGCCGTAGCAATGCCCCGTATTCCTTTACGGTGACTGCCAGCTTGCTGAGATATTCATCTTCTGCCAGCGCTTTGTCGATAATGCCGATCAGTTCTTCCTCGGTCAAGTGTTCCAATACGTATACTTGACAGCGGGAGAGTAAAGCCGATATGACTTCAAAAGAAGGGTTTTCAGTGGTTGCTCCGATGAGCGTAACCAACCCCCTTTCTACGGCTCCTAAAAGGGAATCCTGTTGCGATTTCGAAAAGCGGTGTATCTCGTCAATGAATAGAATGGGTTGCTCCTGTTGGAAGTTCCGAAGTTGTTCGGCTTTATCGATCACCTCGCGCACATCCTTTACGCCCGAGTTGATTGCGCTGAGGCTAAAAAATGATCGTTCCAGCTGTTTAGAAATAATGAAGGCCAAGGTGGTTTTGCCGACACCCGGCGGCCCCCAAAGAATCATGGAGGGAATGTTGTTTTGCTGGATGGCATTCCGTAATACAGCTCCTTCACCGATGATGTGCTGTTGTCCTACGTAGTCCTCAATTGTCGTGGGGCGCATACGCTCAGCCAGGGGAATCCGTGTTGCCATGTTTTTTAGCAAAGTTAAAAAAATCGCTGCGAGTATACAAATCAATGGGGGGTATTTTATTCTCAAAATCCCCCCGCAAACTTGTGGATACACCTTCCCCAGCAAGACGAAATCCAACTTGCGAGCAGTAAACGGAAACGTAACAGGATTGTGAGGTGTAAGGAAAATTAACCAAGAATGCCTATCTTAGTGCGCAGATTGGAATTGTATATGAAATTAAAACAAGGGCTGTTTATACATATTGTATGCTTTTGTTTCTTTTTCTGCATCATTTTGAACGGTGGTTTTGCCCAGCAACACGTCGATTTCTCTGGCGTGGTATCCAAATATGACAGCACATTTGCAGGGATAGGTCCCTCTGTTTATTTCCTCCCGCCGCCGAAAACGGAGGAGGAGCTGCTGGACGACCGTTATGCGGAAAAGGAGATCGATTCGGCAGTAGTGGAAGAATATGTAAACCGGATGAAGTATTACCATCGGTTGGATATGACCGGCAACGGCCAGGTGTTGGCAAAATATATGCCCATCGCCGAAGCCCAGACTTCTAGTGTCGAAGGTAAGCTGTTAATGGAGATGGACGGTAAAGGGGTATCGGAGCAGGCAGGGAAACAGGCGGATGTGGAAAATCGGCTGGCTATGGAGTATGTTGCGTTGGGAGCATGTGATTTTGCGGTTGAGTTTTTCGAAAAAGCGATGCAGGCAAAACGGGCGTTGGGCGATCAATCTGATTGGGAAACCATTGCCCATAACCTCGCGGTTACTTATGAGTATCTAGGGCAATTAGATAAAGCACATGCCCTGCGCCAGCAATTGTACGACCGCGCGGTAAAAAACGGAAGCAATACCCGGCAGGCGGAGGCATTGATGGAATTGGCACTTGTTAAGGCCAAAATGGGTTTTTCACTCGAAGCCGAACGGGATATTATCCGGAAAGTAGTGCCGTTGTTCCGTAGAGCAAAAAATGAAGCCGGCCGTGCTTCTGCCTATCGTACGTTGGCAGATGTCTATACCCTTCAACAAAAATATCCCGAAGCCCAATGGTTTTTGGTGCAAGCAAAGACGATTGTAGACAAGGAAGGCATCAAAGACCAACTGCCTGAGATCATTTTTAACTTAGCAGAAACGAAAAAACATTCCGGAAATCCACGGGTAGCCATCGAAGAATATAAAGTAGCGAACGATCTGGCAAAAAAAGATCATATTATGGGAATGCAATTGGCAATCCAAGATGCATTGGGAAGCTTGTATCATCAAGCGGGGGATTACGATGGAGCAGCCTTGGCACTTAATCGATATGACGCGCTTAAAAATATCCTTTTTAAAGGAGAGAAACCCGTAGACAACTGAAGCCGTTCGGAAAACAAAATCAAAGACAACAGTGTACTATAGAATAGCGGTTTTTTATTAAATTTAGCGGCTTAATTAGCGAATGGAAATTGTGGGCTGACCACAATCAAGACAAAGGGATAAAAGAAGTATGGAGAATATGTTGAAGAAAGTATTTTTTGCGCTGTTTGTGGTGGCGATAGCGGCCTGTGGATCTAAACCGAGGGTCAGTCTTGATGCAGAGACCGGAGCCTTAAAGCCAACGGCTCAACATGCCGTGATAGCGAAGGATGTAGTGGGGCTGTTTGAATCAATTAGCTATAAGAAGGTTCCCTTTGGTGATTCCATCTCTTCCCTGATTTTTGACAATTTGATCGAAGCGGTGGACCAAGGTAAGAACTATCTGATGCAGTCGGATATCGACGAATTTGAGCAATATAGGAATACATTGGGGGAAGATTTTCGTAACGGCGACTTAAGTGCGGCCTACCACATGTTTAATGTATACATGAAGCGTTATTTAGATCGGTTAGATTATGCATTGACGCAGGTTGATGCAGCACACGATTTTTCCGTGGATGAACGGTATGTGTATAACCGTGAGAAAGAAAGTTGGTTTGCTTCCGAAGCGGAGGCGAATGACCAATGGCGCAAGCGGGTGAAATACGACCTGCTGAATTTACGGCTTAGTGGAAGCACGACCGATTCGGCAACGGCTAAGCAGAAGGAAACGCTGACGAACCGGTATAAGAACCTGATTTCGATGGCGAAAAAGACCGACAATAACGAGGCTTTTCAAGTGATTATGACCGCATTGACGGACGCGATCGACCCGCATACGAGCTATTTCAACCCGTATTTTGCACAGCGGTTTAATGAAGATATGGCCAATACGTTTGAAGGGATTGGGGCGAGGCTGTCTATGGAAAACGAAATGGTGAAGGTAGCCGATATTATTGTGGGAGGTCCCGTCTATAAGGCGAAAGCCTTGCAAATCGATGACCGCATCATTGGCGTGGCTCAAGGAAAGGACGGTGAATTTGAGGATATTATCGGCTGGAAATTGGATCATGCGGTATCCAAGATTAAAGGGCCGAAAGGTACCGTCGTGCGGTTAAAAATTATTCCTGCCGGCGAGGAACCAACGGCGGAGCCGAAAATCGTGTCACTCACCCGAGACCGGGTGGTGATTGAAGACGAGTCGGCTAAGCGTGAAATCAAGGAAGTGATCGGAGACGATGGAAAGACTTACCGGGTCGGCATTATCAGTCTCCCCAAATTTTATATTGATTTTGAGGCATATCGTAAAAATGACCCTAATTACAAGAGCACCACACGTGACGTCCGGCTGTTATTGGATTCGCTGAAACAGGAAAATGTCGATGCGGTGGTGATGGACCTGCGGTTTAACGGAGGAGGATCATTGCAGGAATCCATCGAACTGACAGGTTTGTTTATCGACAAAGGGCCGGTGGTACAGGTGCGTGATACGCGAAATCAAATCGAGGTAAATAGCGACCGTGAGGAAGGTGTGGCATGGGATGGTCCGTTGGGTGTTATTATTAACCGATTCAGCGCTTCGGCCTCAGAAATTTTTGCGGCGGCTATCCAAGATTATGGCAGGGGCATCGTGTTGGGATCGCAGTCCTACGGAAAAGGCACCGTACAATCGGCCATTGACATGAGCCGCGTAATCAGTCCTACGGATCGCCTTTTGTTGAAGGCACAGGCCGACGGCGATGACGGCCTGCCCGCCGGTGCGCCACAGTTCGGACAGATTAACATTACGCTGGCTAAATTTTACCGGATTACGGGTAGCAGTACCCAACACAGGGGAGTAGAACCGGATCTCACATTTCCGTCGTTATATTCCGCCGAAAAATACGGCGAAAGCTCGGAACCTTCGGCGTTACCCTGGGATCAGATCAATGCTGCAGATTTTGCGCCGGTTGCCGATCTGAAGTCCGTCATCGCTCAGCTTGCCAAAAAGCACCAGGTCCGGATGGACAGTTCGCAGGCATACAAATTTCTGCTGGAAGACATCGATACCATGCAGAAGCAGGAATCTGAAACCAGTGTGACGCTTCAGGAAGATAAGTTGAAGAAAGAGCGTGAAGATAACCGGTTAAAGAATAAAAGCCGTTCTGACGCCCTTCAGCAGATGAAAATAGACCTGCCGCTTGGTGGAGGCACGGCCACTGACGTAGACGAGGGGCTGGATTTCATTCAGGAGGAAAGCCTATCCGTAATGGCAGATTTTGTCGGGTTGATGAAAAAGTAAACGGCAACCTTGACAGTTCAGGACGGTCTTCGCCTGAAAATAAACGATTTTTGCAATTCACCGAGCCGGCTGACGATCAGTCCGGGACCGGCTAGGTGATGACCAAAATTTGTGAACCAATGGATAACCTGGGTGAAGACAGCCTGTTTTTTGCACTCAAGCGGGGAGATATAGCAGCTTACGAAGCCGTATTTAAACGATATTACAAGTCGTTGGTTGTCGAGGCGTATTATCTGCTTAAAGATGAAGCGGAAGCCGAAGACCAAGTACAGCAATTTTTCGTTGAAGCGTATTCGACCAATGCGCTTTCTTCTATACGTACGTCGGTTAAGGCTTACTTACATACTTCAATCCGGAATAAATGTCTGAATTTGTTAGCTAAACGAAAGGTAGAAAACTGCCGGAGAGAAAGCTACCTCCAAACGGAAACGGGGCAGCAGATTGGGGCCGACATCACGTTGGAAAATCGAGAGTTATCTGAAAAGATGGAGCGAGCTATCAGTAAATTACCTTACAGGCGCCTACAAGCCGTCAAACTCGTGTATCTTGAGGAACGAAAATACCAGGAAGCCGCTGATATGTTAGGAATCAGTGTCAACTCCATTAAAACACATCTCAGGTTAGCGTTGGAAGCGCTGCGTAAGGATTTTAAAAAGTTCTGATCATATTCACCCACATAAGATATATAATTGTCATCAGTACGAATGCCAGATCAAGAAAAGATAAGTCAGTTGTTTGCGGATCGCATAGCGGGCAGTCTTTCTGAGGAAGATAACAGCTTGCTTGAATGGCTATTGTCGACCGATGAAGGAATACGGACGAAATGGAGGGAATATTCGAAGACATTTGAGGACGCTTCTTCCCAGCGGTTTTTAGGAGAATTAGATGCGGATCGAGCTTGGTTGTCCGTATCGCAACGGATTGCTGAAAAGCGAACAACAGCGCCACGCCAGAAAAACAGATGGATGTTAGCAGCTGTTGCGTCGGTGTTGATCGTTATCACATGCCTTGGGTTTTGGAACTATTTTTCCAGTACGCCAATTGCTGCAAATTTGGAAGAAGTTGCGGTGGGTTCGGACGTCGTCTTGGAACTGTGGAGTGGTGAGCGTTATCATCTGCTTGACACTACGCAAGGAACAACGCTTATCCGGAAGGCGTCCGCCGGTTTCCGAGCGCTTTCAGTGGAGAAACACCAACCTGAACTGCAGCCGGAAGCCTTCAATACTATTTCCGTACCCGCCACAAGGGATTATTACCTCGTCTTACCCGATGGAAGTGAGGTGTGGCTTAATTCGTCTTCCGTATTGCGGATTCCGGCGTCATTTCAAACTTTTTCGCGGGAAGTTTTCTTAACAGGGGAGGCTTATTTTAAGGTAGCAAATCAAGCAAAACTTCCATTTACTGTCCATGCCGATAACGTGGACATACAGGTGCTCGGTACGGAGTTTAATGTCAACACATTCGATCGGGCTCAAATAATAACTTCGCTTTTCAGCGGTGCAATTGAAGCCCGTGTTAACGATCATCGAATGCGCCTTTCTCCCGGATTTGAGGCAGTTGCAACAGCGGAAGGACTGTTGTCCCGGACGTTTGACCCAACGACCACGGCAACTTGGCGCGCCGGCATCTATCATTTTGAGAATGAACCCCTGAAACGGTTGTTGCCGGTATTAGAGCGTTGGTATGGAAAGCGAATTCGGACGACCGATCCGGCACTGGCAGCAATGAAACTTTCCGGTGCCATCCATAAGAGCGACTCAATCACTGTCTTTCTTGAAAACCTGAAGGCCACGGCTAACATACGGTATCAATTTTCCGGTGGAAAGCTGTTATTATCGGGTACAACGCCTGAATAAGTACCTTTTCTTCCCATAATAGGTAGCATTGCTGCGTTTGAACTTGTAACCTGCCCGGTTACTTTTACTACGGTTCATTAATCAAATTTTTTTAATTTCTTTTCACCCGTTTTTCGGAATTTCCGGTCTATGTGTGTAAACCATTTTAGCTAATTATGATTAAACAGTTTGGTATTTTTTCGAAAAGATGCAGTCTTACATACAGTCTGCTTTTGGTGGTGGGTCTTCCTATTTGCCTCGCTGCGCAACACAAGATTTCACTGAAGCGCCAACAAGCCCCACTGTCGGAGGTTTTTAAGGAAATTCAGCGGCAATCGGGGTTGACAGTTTTTTTCAGTAATGACCTATTGGATGCCCGGAAAGCGGTTAACGTAAATTTCCGGGAAACTCCCTTGGAAAGTGTTATGGATTACCTGCTCGAAGGCACATCGGTATCCTGGCAGCTGAAAGGAAAATACATCGTTCTGCGTAAACGTACGGGACTACCCGGTAAGGAACGGGATTCTGTCTCAACAACGGAGTCTGAACAAGAGGAGAGGGTAAGCGGCACGGTGGTCGATCCCGAAGGAAAACCCATGGAAGGAGTAAGCATTCGCGTAAAAGGAACGCAACTGGCTACGGCAACGGATGCAAGTGGTAAGTTTACCCTTGCCGTGGCAGACCTGGAAGTAGTTTTGGAAGTCTCTTATATAGGATATGAATTGCTGGAAGTGCTTTTGGCAGGTAACCGGTCGGTCAATATCCAGCTGGAACCGTTAATGGGCAACCTGGAAGAAGTAGTGGTGGTAGGATATGGTACCATGCAGAAATCGGATTTGACGGGCTCGGTGACGATGGTCGATCAAACGAATATCAAACAAATGCCTGCGGCAACCATCGACCAGAAATTGGTGGGGCAGGTCGCAGGCGTACAGATTCAGCAGGTAACCGGCGCGCCGGGCGGCGGTACTTCTGTGAAAATCAGGGGAGCCGGATCAATCGGCGCCGGCAACGAGCCGCTTTATGTGATTGATGGAATGCCCTATGCATCGGGGATGAATCAAAATTTAAACCCGCTGGTTTTTTTGAATCCCAACGACATCGAGTCGATCAGTGTATTAAAAGATGCCTCGTCTACCGCCATTTATGGCTCACGGGGAGCGAATGGAGTCATTATGATCACGACCAAGAAGGGGAGTTACGATCGAACGGAAGTTAACGTATCGGCCATGTCGGGTATTCAGCAGGTACCCCAAAAAGGACGTCCGAGTATGATGAACGCGGGAGAATTTGCAGATTACCAGCGGGAGAAAATAGCCGCTATGATTTGGAAAAGTGAAAAACGGGAGGCCACCGATAGTGATTATCCAGCAGTGTATCTGCCACAGAATATATCGGGGGAAGGTACCGATTGGTATGACTTGATTTTGCAGACCGCGCGGGTACAGGATTATTCCGTTAGTGTAAACAAGGGAAGTAAAGAGTCGAGGCTCAATTTCAGTTTGGGTTATTATAACCAAGAAGGGGTGGTACAATATACCGGGCTGGAACGGTTTACCGGAAGTTTATCCATGGAGTCAAATATCGGTAGTAAAGTCAAGTTCGGTGCCACCCTGCAGCCAACTTATATCCGTCATCAGCAAACCAATACAAATTCCGGCCGGGGAGATGTAATTGGTTTTGCCAGCTGGGGAAATCCGATCCTGTCACCCTACGACGATCAGGGTCAGTTGATTCCGTATATTGTATCGCCTCAAAACAAGTACTACTCGTCTTGGAGTTTTGTCAATCCGCTTTTTATGCTTCGGGAAACCGTTCGCAATCGCAATAATTTCCAGAACCTGGGGTCGGCATTTCTGGAGTGGAACGTAATAGATGGGCTGAAATTGAGGTCTGCCATCAGTACCAACTATTCGGCCAATAAATATTTCCTCTATCAGCCTTCTACGGTTGGCGGTCAGAATAGAGCGCCGCAACCCGGTACGGGAGTCTCGAATACAACGCGCGGCGACGCGTTCGATTGGTTGATAGAAAATACAGCTAATTACGACCGGGCATTTGGAGATGCGCACCGCCTTAATATACTAATGGGTTATACGACACAGAAGAGCAAAGGCGATAACATCGATCTGCAGGGCAATCCGTATGCGAACGATCTGATTGAGACAATCAATGCAGCACAAGGGATAAAAGCGTGGGGACAGAATATCAACGAATGGACGATGATTTCCTATCTGGGACGATTGAATTATACGCTGAAAGACCGCTACTTGCTCACTGCTACGTTCCGATCCGACGGTTCGTCCCGCTTCGGCTCGGAAAATCGATTCGCATTTTTTCCGTCGGTAGCAGGTGCTTGGCGCCTATCCGAAGAAGATTTCCTTAGCGATAGCCGTTGGATTGATGAGTTGAAGCTTCGGATATCTTATGGCCGCAGCGGTAATAATAACATTGGAAATTATGCACATTTGCCTGCGATCAATGCCGGATCTTACGTGTTTGGAGATCGGCAGGTAACCGCATCAAGTGTAGGGATCAGCAATCCGTTTTTGACATGGGAAGAATCGAGCCAAATAGATGGTGGAGTGGATTTGACTACTTTTGGCAACCGACTCTCGTTGGTGGTGGACTATTACTACCGGAAGTCGGTTAATATGTTGCTGAATGATGTGATTCCAGCAATTACCGGTTTCAACAACCAGATCGTAAATAAAGGCAATGTGCGGAATACGGGGATAGAAGTGGCGCTAAACGCGGTGCCCGTGGAGGGTGAATTACGCTGGGAGACCACATTGAATTTTGCACTCAATCGAAATAAGGTAATTTCGTTGAACGACAACGGAGATCCTATTTATTCGGGTAATTCGGATGACAACTATACCCACATTACACAGGTCGGAAGGCCGATAGGTCAATTTTTCGGATATGTTTTTGATGGGTTGTACTCGGCGGAAGATGTTGCAAACCCCAACGTAGTGCGGGATCCTTCGGTTGAAGTCTATGAAGGAGGCGTCAGGTATAAAGATTTGGATGGCGATGGCTTGGTTAATGACTTGTTGGATTACGCGATCATCGGCAACCCACAGCCGGACTTTATCTTTGGCTTTTCAAATCGGCTAACCTACCGGCAGTTTGACCTATCTGCAGTGATAAACGGACAGTATGGGGGGAGCGTCATGAATGGACTTCGACAAACGATTGACAATTTGCAGGGGCAGTTCAATGTAGGGAAAGAGTGGGTAGCGCGCTATCGAAGCGCAGACAACCCGGGAGATGGGCGCCATTATGCGGTGCCTTTTTCGGCGCCGAGCCGAGGACATCGCGTTTCAGATCTATGGGTTGAAGATGCTTCCTATCTGCGTATCAGCAATTTGACACTGGGGTATGGGCTGCCCGAAGCGCTGGTTAGTCGGTCGACATTCATTAAATCTTGCCGCGTATATGTTACGGTGCAGAATCTTGCGACGTTTACCAACTATAGCGGCGCCAATCCGGAAGGACAGTCCGTTTCACAGAGCAACACCTTAGCGCCGGGATTTGATATTTCTTCGTATCCCTTGGCAAGGACCACCTCATTTGGTATTAATTTGACTTTTTAATAGCTAGGTTATGAAAATATTTTATCGATATTTACTGTTGGTTTTACCAGTTTTTGCAGCTTGCTCCCACAGTTTTTTGGAACTGTATCCGGAAACTACGCTCAATGAAGGTAATTTTTATTCATCGGAGGAGGAGTACATTTTACTGGCTAACGGGTGCTATGTGCCTATGCGTAATTATGAGAAGATAAATCATTGGGTAATTGCCGAAATCCCATCTGACAATGCGAGCTATCAGGATAAGCGGGATGACGGTGGAACCTGGCCCCGCCGTGTGATCGATCAGTTTTTGGCATCTTCGAGTAACGATAATTATAGCAATTTCTGGAATCAGTCTTATCAGGGAATCAGGCGGTGCAACAAGTTGATTGAGGAGCTGGATAAATCAACGGTGACTTGGGGTGAGGGCATCCGGGAACGCACCACAGGTGAGGGTCATTTTTTGCGGGCACTTTATTATTTTAATCTCGTTAGGCAATTCGGCGGAGTGCCCCTGGTACTGACGCCTGTCAATTCGCAGGATGCAATCCAAATCAAGCGGTCTTCCGAAGATGCCATATATGAGCAGATTATCGCAGATTTAACAACGGCGGCCGACTACCTGGCGAGGGCTGAAGGGGTAGCGGAGAACGGTCGGGCGAGCCATGCCGCGGCCCTGTCGCTATTGGGCAAAGTTTATCTTACCCTTCATCGGTACGACAAAGTGTTGAATACATTGGAGCCCGTATTGTCGTCTCCCAGGCACGGACTCCTTGATAATTATGCTGCGCTGTTTAATCCGGCCGCGAAAGACTACCGGGAAACGATTTTTGCCGTGCAATATGCCGATGCTAGTGTCGAACTGGCAAATCGATTTATTTTTCTGTTTGCGCCATGGTCTTCCGGCGGGGCGGTGACCCAGCGGCCGAATATTAATATCAACGGATCCGGTAGCGGATGGAATCAACCTACCCGGGATCTGATCGATGCGTTTGAGGAAGGAGATCTGCGAAAAGAAGCGTCCATTGCCTATTGGCATGGAAAAGATTCGGATGGCGAAATACGGGATATTCCCTATTGTAATAAATATAAACCCCCGGTTTCTGCACCGGATGATCGGTGCAGTGATAACCTACCCGTGTTGCGGTATTCCGATGTGCTGCTCATGTATGCAGAAGCATTGAACGAATTGGGGCGTACTTCGGAAGCCATTCCATACGTTTTCCAGGTTCGTGAACGTGCTGGACTCCGTCAGCCACTCGATGGCTACGACCAAACCCGGTTACAAGCATTGATCGCCAAAGAACGGCAGGTCGAGTTTTGTTTTGAAAACCAACGGTGGTATGATTTGAAACGTACCGGCAAAGCGCTGGAAGTATTAGCTGGCCATGGTGTACGCGAGAAGGCGCTTCGGCCCTGGCTGAATGACCAAGCTTTTGATATGCAACCCTATAAGTTGCTGGCGCCCATTCCTGTCGAACAGATTGTATTGAATAAAATTGAACAGAATGAAGGGTATTAAAACCATTATCGGCGTCGCCTTTCTCACGTTGGTTAGTCCTGTGGGAACGGTTTGTGCGCAACTGCCTAAGGCGGGAAATCAGGCCCGGCCCAACATTATTTTCCTGCTGACGGATGACCAACGGGCGGATGCGTTGGGGGTGATGGGAAATCCGATTATCCAGACGCCCCATTTAGATGAGATGGCCAGGAACGGCTACCTTTTCCGCAACGCCTATGTGACCACTTCAATATGTGCGGTAAGCCGGGCCAGTGTGCTTAGCGGCCAATACATGTCCAGACACCAAATCAGTGATTTTGGTACTAATTTTTCAGAAACGGCACTTGCAGACACCTATCCGATGTTGTTGCAGAAAGCGGGTTATCACATTGGATTTATTGGTAAGTACGGCGTGGGAAACCAGCCGCCAAGCGATCGTTTTGACTTTTGGTCGTGTTGGGATCGTGGTCAGCCACCGTATTGGCTAGAAGATGGCGCGGGGAGAAAGGTCCATCAAACCGATAGTGTGAGCCATGATATTATGCGTTTTTTAGACGAATATGGAACGAAGGAAGCGCCTTTTTGCTTGTCGGTCAGTTTCAAAGCACCACACGAACTTGATGGTGATCCGCCGGTTTATCAGGTTCAGGAGCGCTTCGAGAATCTATATGAAGGGATAGTTATTCCCCCCCAGCCAAATGGTGGCGAGGAAGCGTGGGAACGGACTCCGCCTTTTTTCCATGACAGTAAAAGTATCGCCCGTAAGCGATGGGAAGGCTTGTTTGGCACACCTGAATTATACCAAACGAACGTAAAGAACTATTATCGGTTGATTACCGGGGTGGATGAGGTGGTAGGCAGATTGCGAGAAAAGCTTTCGGAGTTAGGCATTGACGATCGCACTGTGATCATTTATATGGGCGACAATGGGTTCTGTTTGGGTAACCATGGTCTGGAGGGGAAATGGTTTGGCTACGAGGAGTCGGTACGGGTACCACTGATTATTTACGATCCTCAGAAGCCGACAAGCCGTCAGGGCGACATCCCGGACATCGCTTTGAACATAGATATTGCGCCAACCGTGCTTGCCTATGCTCAGGTATCCATTCCACCAAGTATGCAGGGTGTAAACCTTCGGCAGACAGCTTTGGACAAGCGTTCTACCCGGTCAGCGTTCTTTTATGAGCACACCTTCGCGGGAAGCCCGCGTATACCGAAAGTAGAGGGCGTTGTCGGTGGCCGGTATAAGTACATGATTTATACGGAGCATGGGTACGAAGAACTGTTTGATCTTAAAAAAGATCCTTATGAATTGAACAATGTGGCCAAGGATGAAACCTATGCACGGCAGTTGAAAAAAATACGGGCGCGTTTTGATTTTTTGAAGCAGGCCGCCCGATAAGTTACCGAATTAGATAACCATTCAAATTTTTGAAAATGTATATCAAAGGAAAAAATAAGTATTTAATCAGATTAGGTGTTGCATTGCTGACGGTAGGCTTACCGGGTATTGCTGCCAGCCAATCAAACGAAGTTACCCTGCCCGAACAGCCCAACGTGTTGGTTATCATGGCCGACCAGTGGCGGACACAGGCCATCGGTAGCCACGGTGATTCGAATGTTCGGACCCCCCACCTCGATGCATTGAGCCGGGAGGGAATTGACTTCATAAATGCAGTATCGGGAATTCCCGTATGCACACCGGCACGGGCGTCTTTTCTGACGGGACAACGCCCGTTACGCAACGGTGTGTTCATGAATGATGTGCAGCTTGATCCCGATGCACGCTCGTTGGCCGAAGCTTTCGGCGACGCAGGATATGCAACCGCCTGTATCGGCAAATGGCACATCGATGGGCGGGGAAGAAGTACATTTATCCCCCCCGGCGGTCGTCGGCAGGGTTTTGAATATTGGAAGGTGCTGGAATGTACCCATAATTACAATCACTCTCGTTACTACGCCGACACACCTGATACGTTACGTTGGGAAGGATATGATGCTTTTGCACAATCCGAAGATGCGAAAGCCTATATGCGTAGCCGTTTGGGAAATCAACAGCCTTTTTTTATGTTTTTATCATGGGGGCCACCCCATGCGCCCTATCATACCGCTCCGGAATCTTACCGTGAGTTGTACCAAGCCGAAAACGTTCAGCTACGTCCTAATGTGCCAAAGAAAAGTCAAGCGGCAGCCCGGAAAGATTTAGCAGGTTACTATGCCCACTGTACAGCTTTGGACGATCAATTGGGTGATTTACTTAAATTCCTCCAAGAAACCGGATTAGATCAGAATACGATTGTGCTTTTCCTTTCCGATCACGGAGATATGCTAGGATCCCAAGGAGCTACTAAAAAGCAACAACCCTATGATGAATCCATACGCGTACCTATGCTGTTTAAGCTGCCCGACTCATACGGTGTCTCGGCACAAACAAAAGATGCTCCGATCGGAATTGAAGATCTCATGCCTACCTTGTTGAGTCTCTGCGATATTGACATTCCGGCAGACGTGGACGGCATCGACTACACTCCGTATATCTTGGGTCAAGGAGATGCACCCGACACCATGAAGGTGATCACCTGTGTGCAACCCTATGGACAATGGACGCGGAAAACCGGGGGAAAAGAATTCCGTGGTCTGCGATCCAAAAGATTTACGTATGTACGGGATCTTAATGGGCCCTGGTTGTTCTTTGATAACGAACGGGATCCCTATCAAAGGCATAATTTGGTAGGCGATCGTAGCTATCGGGAGCTGATGGAAGCATTTGACCGTCAGCTGCGGGATCGCCTTGCGGCAGATGGCGACGAATTTTTGCCGGGATTACAGTATGTGAAGAAATATAATTATCCTCCATTGGACGATACGGAAACGGTACCTTATACAAATTGAATGTTATTTTTTGGCCATTTTCATGCGCTGTACCAGGTAAAGACCCGCTAAAACAAGCAATACGCCAACAAAGGTATGCCACGAGAGGGGCTCTTTCATCAACGCCGCCGCAATAGCGAAACCGACAATGGGACAAAGAAACAGCCAGGCTGATGCTTTGACCGGATTATCGCGCAGCAGGTACAGCCACAATAGCATGGCAATGATGGATACGGGTATGGCCAGCCAGGTAACAGCACTCCACCAATGATAATTAAATACATTTGCCGATCGGTCGAAAAATAGCACCATAAAAGGTAACAGGCAAAACCCTCCAATGAGCGTCTGCCAGCCGTTAATCGTTAAAATATGAAGATTGCCCCAATTCTGCCGGGCAAAATAGATAGCCCCTGCCGAATAGGAAAGCATGCTCAGAAAGAGGGTGCCTATACCGAACAAACTGGCATGACTCTCTTGGTAGAGCGGATACGCAGCCAACAGCATGCCTGCAATGCATAGGACGAAACTGAGTATTGTGTGTAAGCGGATGGGCTGCTTAAACCAGATGGCATTGATTAATAGAATAAGTACGGGATTGGTTGCCACGAACAATGTCCCCAAACCGGCTGATACTTCTTGCATCGCCAACACGTATAAACCAAGGTATAAGCTTATATTGAGTAATCCGTAGCTAAAGAGTTGTCTCCAAATCTTTCTGCCAGAAGGTAACTGTTGTCGCAAGATGCCGTGGGTTATTCCCAGCATCAGCGCGGATGCCAAGGCAAACCGCGCCACAGCCATCACAAACGGCTGCGACGATTGGAGACCGATTTTTGTAGCTGCCGAAGCAGAGGCCCAAAAAATAGCGAAGATAGTTCCTGCCAGGATGTAGGTGAACTGTTGGAATTGCGTTTTCAACCTCGGTGCAAATTTTACGCGAAGCTAGTCAAAAGAATTCACGATTTCCCAACAATCCCGATCGAATCACTTATCTTCGTCTTCAGGATAAAGCAAGTAGTATGTTGTTGCCGATCGGAGACGAGAACCATGACCGGAAATCATTTCCGTTCGTCAATTATTTATTTATTGGATTAAATATCTTGGTGTTTGTGCTTTTCCAGGGCTTTGGTTATAATATTCACTTCACCTTTTCGTATGCTACCATTCCTGCAGAGATACTGACCGGCAGAGATATTATTACCGATAGTCAACTGATCGTCGACCCAATTTCGGGAGAGTCTTTCGAAATGCCTGGATTGCAGCCGACCGGGATCCCTGTTTTTTTGACACTCATTTCAGCTATGTTTATGCATGGCGGAGTGGGGCACCTGGCAGGGAATATGCTCTATCTATGGATATGCGGAGATAATGTGGAAGACCGCTTGGGGCATTTCAGGTATCTTTTTTTCTATCTGTTGTGTGGCATATTGAGCGGTTTAAGCCACGTGTTTAGTGTGTGGTTTTTCGGTCAGGACCCTTTAACACCGTGTTTAGGGGCATCGGGAGCGATTTCAGCAGTATTGGCGGGTTATTTGGTGTTATTTCCACATAAACGGATTACATTTTTGCTGTTTTTTTTCGTTGTTTCGATCCCAGCTATCGTCGCAATCGGTTTATGGTTTCTTTTTCAGGTGAGCAATGGGATCGGTGCACTAGGCGGCGAACAAGCGGGAGGCGTAGCCTATGCTGCACACATCGGTGGATTCGTCGCCGGTTTATTGCTGGTCAACCGCTTTAGCAGGCGCTTGTCGTATGTCCGCGGTTGAAAATCCGGGGTATTTAGTTGTACTGAGCTTATGCGTATTTGGTCACTTCACCCGAAATATCTTGATGCGAAAGGATTGGTCGCGCTTTGGCGGGAGGCCTTGTTGGCAAAACATGTGCTTGAGGGGAAAACGAAAGGATATACCTTGCATCCACAATTATGGCGATTTAGGCGCTCGTCTGCACCCATAGCCAGTATAAACCGGTATCTGGCGGTCGTTTATGACGAGGCGGTGCTGAGAGGATATTGCTTTGACCGAAACAAAGTAGACTGGGATTTTCATGCTCCCGCTATGTCGGTGACGACCGGGCAAATGCGTTACGAAACTGAGCATCTTTTGAATAAACTAAAACAGCGGGATCCGGAGCGTTACCGATCATTGATGAGCTTAGCATCTTTTGATCCCCACCCGATGTTTTCGTTGGAAGAGGGAGATATAGCACATTGGGAGGTAGTCAAATGAGTGATGTGTAAAAACGAAAGGTTTCCAAACGGGGAGAATGGAAACCTTTACTAACCAATTATAAACCTAAATTATGATGGTGCAAAGATAATGCACATTTGTGAATTAACTGCACTGCACTGTCCTGCCTCAATGCTTATTGTTACGAAAAATCAACCACTGCTTTAATCACATTGCTTGTAGGATCCAGCAATGAGCTGAAGACATCCGGTAGTTGTTGGCAAGGGATGCGATGCGTAATGAACAGGGCGGGCTGAATAGTGCCTTGCTGCAGTGTTTGGATGACGTGTTCAAAATCTTCCTGGGTGGCGTTGCGGCTACTCATGAGCGTAGATGCCTACCTGACGAATTTTAATAGGGCCTCTTCCTTGCCTAATTCAGGTTCGTTCGTTTGAATGATCCGTAAAGCTCCCGGTTTGTCGCAAATTAGGGTATCCATGTTTTTTATCTTGCCGCAAGATACGGTATTTCAATTAGTTATTACTACGAAGAACCTAACTAACCGCCTAAGGCAGCAGATTTTTTGCCCGTCGGATAAAAGGCTTAATGCGATAGAGGCCATCGGAGAGCTTGCGGATGAGTCGTTCGTCATAATGGGGATCCGGTACGACAAATGGGTTGAGTTGGAATTGCTGTATATCGAGTTCGCTTGTTCGCATATCGGCGAGGTCGGATGCCGTCCGATGTGTGTGAGACGCATCCGCGCCAAACCCGATGTTCTTGACCAGATTTACCGCTGGGACAATGCTGAGTCCTGAATTGATGGCACGTGCAAAACTCCATTGATAATCCCAAGTGTCAAGATTTTTTTCAAAGACCTGTTCGTACAAAGACATCCGCCAAGCGTAAGCATTACCTAGAAAACCCCTAAGTACTTCGGAAGTTTTAGCCTGATGGTATTTCTCCGGCGACAGATCAAAATGCTTCCAAGCCCTGCGCCAGCTCGCCCACCCCCATATCCCCCCGTACTTAGAAAAAAAATAAGGATACTCCGGATCGGAAGTATAGCGTCCGATAAAATTAGTGCCGGAAATCTGCATGATGCGGGTGTCATCCCGATAGGTATCCAGCATGGCTGCACAAAAGTGGAAAAACGAAGGATCAGGCAGGCAGTCGTCTTCAAGGATAATGCCACATTCCTCATGGGCAAAGAACCATGATATGGCTTCGCTTACTGCAATTTTACAGCCGAGATTGGCTGGCCTGAACAAGGTTTTTACTTCGCACTCCCAATCTACGTTCTTTGTCAAAAATTGCCGTATTTGGTCGATTTTGTCTTTTTCGCCTGGTATATGCACACGGGGGCCGTCCGAAGCGAGGTAAAGTTTGGAAGGACGGTATCGGACCACTTGCTCGAATACCCGTTTGGTGGTATCCAAGCGGTTGAACGTAAGCAGCAATACCGGCACCTGAGTCATATCGCAAAGCAATTCGTGGGTCGATAGAAGACGCTGGTTTCTTTCCGGTAAAATAAACCCGGAGAGATGCCACTAAAGGGCAACATCTTGAAACCGGCTTTTTTAAGAAAAGCGACACCTTCCTGGAATTTCTCCAATTGGCTATCGTCGAAAATAATCACACCCTGTTCGCTAAGCGCGTCGGCGGCATGCTTGCAGCAGTTATTACGGTCAAATCCGTCAATCAATATGACATCGAATTTTTTGTTTTGCAGCATTGCTGCGCGGCAGTAATCGCCGTCTACCGTGCCTTCGTAATGGACCAATGTGACATTTTCAGCTTTGTCTTTCGTTCCGGCCGCCAGCCATTCCCGGTCGTGCTCGGCAGAAGTAACAGAGGCAACCCGTTTGGAAAAATAGCGGGTGGAGTATCCGGAACCATACTCAAACACATGCAGTGTGTTGGCAAGCCGGGGCTCCATAAAATCGATGAATGAATAGGTAAACCACGGTAGGGGCTGTTTGTTGTTGTCGAGGGGAACGCGTGCCCGATAAGCCTCCATCCAGCCGATCTCCGCCAAATAGCCTTTCACACCGAATGAAAGGAGCGACCGAATCTTGCGCAAGCTGAACAAACTGCTTATCGGATAGATGAACTTCATTTTTTTTCAGATTTGTGTGCTAAAGTACTTAATGTATTCCATAATACGAGTGCTTTCAGCATGGAAAAGCCATGCTGACGCGTTTTGGGAATAAGCAGCACCGAAAAAGTGGAAATAAAATAGGCAAGTAGTGTCGCGACTGCCGCACCATTCATGCCGTAACGAGGTAGCAGCCACAAATTGAGCAGTATATTGGCCAACGCGCCAATCGCTGTGCGCAGGAACGATATCCGCGTGAGGTTTTCGGCAATCAAGTATTGGCCGCTTGCCGTGCCGAGGAAAACGAATACCCCCGCCCAAATATGGATGGCTAGCGTAGGAGCACCGATATGGAACTCGGGTTTATAATAAAGCCATTGGTAAATGTAAGGAGCTGCAAAGGTGATGATCAGTGCAATACCGACACTGATGATGACCATGAGTTCGTAAAGTTGCTGCAGCCGTTTCTGATACCGCGCAGGATCGTCACGCCGGGCGTGCATAAGCGCAGGAAACAAAGCAGCCACCAAAGCCATCGGGAAAAAGTACCAGCCTTCACTCAGTGTCACTACGGTAGCGTAGACACCCAATGCCGATTTTCCCCAAAAGGCATCCAGCATGAGCTGGTCTATTTTCATGTAGAGGGTTACAAACACAGAAGACAACGCCAACGGCCAGGAATGCTTGAGCAAATTGAGGGCGACTGCGCGGTCAAATTTCCAGTGGAATGGATTGTGGCGCTGCGCGCGGTATACATATACATATCCCAGTGATAGCAGCACGGCGTCTGCGAGTAGCATCCAAACAAACGCTGTCAACGGTGCGCTGGATAAAATAAGGACAAGTTTTAGTAGCGCCGACAGCAGGTTGGCGCCCACCTGTACATACATGATAAACTTGCCTTTGGCAATAGACTGGAAATAACAATCAATGATATTGACGGATTGGGCTACGCACATCAAAGACACGATGGCAACGTAGTTCAGTGGCGCCGCAGGAGGTTCCGGAGCGTAGTAGGCGATGAATAGGTAAGCTAAATATATCAACGGAATGGCCGCAAAGCCAGCAAATAAGCGTAGTCGAAATGCCGAACCCAGAATAGTGCGGTGCTGCTGCGGATGCACGAGCAGTTCCCGGGTCACCAGACTGTCGGTGCCCAGGCTGCTTGCAGCAACAAAGAATGAAACCAACACCAGCGGATAATTGAGTATCCCGGTCTGTGCGTCACCGAGGTAGTTGGGAAGGACAACGGCCGTAACCAGCATCTTGATAAGCAACGATCCTACACGGGCCATTAACAACCACCCGGTATTTTTCAGGTACTTGTCAAACGCCTGGGCGTCGAAACCGGGTAGGGCGGGTAGCTTCATTGGGTGCTATGAGTGATCCTGTTAGAAGGCGGCAGAAGGATGCCGTTTTGCGTGAAAGATAGATAATACGATAACTTTTACAGTCGTTTCATCTATCCAATAAACAATCAAATAAGGAAATACCTTCAGCGGTACTGCACGTATGTCATCGGCAAAACGTACTTGGAACAGTTTAGGGGTTTTGTTTATTTTGGAAAGGTATTTATTGACTTCTGTGATAAATCGGAAACCTAGTCCAGCTAGTTGTTCTTCATACCATCCATAGGCTTCGTCTAACTCCGTCGAAGCTTTTTGTGAGAGTTCGATTTCATAATAGCCCATAGCGCCCTTTGATGGTTTCCCATGCGGCAGGTTTGTCTTTTCCGGACTGATAATCAGCTTTCCGTTGCCTGAACTCTGCGACATCAGTATCCGTTATACCGTATGGCTTCATGAAGTCATTGGAAGAGGTATCGGTTGCATCTTCGTCCAACAAACGATCAACATCATCCAATGTGATTTGAGTGGATACATCGGCAGTGACTTTAAAATTGAGTGCCTTGGCCATAGATAGAAGCCATTTGTAATCACGCTTGCTTACATTATCCAATATCAATCGCATAATTTACTTTATTTTTTTAACAAATATAAACCCTAATGGACTTAATTCCAAATTCACATCTTTCACTGTATACCCCTTGGAAACCGAGGCCGGAGAAAATACCTGATGTGATCGGTTCTGTTGTAAAATATCGAATCACAGCGAATTTCGCAAGATAACGCGTGTTGGATTGCGGACTCTAACGATTTCTTTATTCATAATAGCTTGGCTCACTGCTTTGCCCATTGCTTCGAAATCAGTTGAAATAACGGTGATGCCATCTTCCAGAATCTCCTTCACAGCGGTGTCGTTATAGGATATCAGTCCAACATCCGACCCAAGTTTGTAGTTTTTGTTGCGGGCTAATTTGATCAGCGCTACGTCATCGGTGTCATAACGGCTAAAGGTAATGTATGCATTTCCCTTTTTGAAGCTGCTGGTTTCTACCTCGTGCTCGATGGCGTACCGATACGCATGTTCTACGCAGAAGCGGAGAAAGCCATCCACAACGTGTCGGGCATGGGTGGCTTCATGGGGGGCGATGAGAATCAGCTTTTTGTACTTGGAAAGTTGTTCTTTCAATCGTGTAAGGCCATCAAACAAGTCGTGTTCATAGTCTTGATATACACAGCTGTAATCATCGCTAAGATTAGGCTGGTTATAATCAATTATAATCCGTTTTTGAGGCGGTATAAGGCTAAGTATTTCAGCCGGATCCTCTTTCAAGAAGGTAGCAATAACAAAATGGGTGTAGCTGTTGAGGTTTTCCCGGATCAGGTTTTCGAATACTTTAAAGTTGTGGTGGTGGAAGTAAATGTCTACATCCGCGACATCCTTCAAATGATCAAATAACGTATGGTATAAGGTGTCCCGCATAATGTTCATTTTATCCAGCAGAAGGAACACGCGGTAGGTATGATTTACCGACTTCTTTTTTACGTAATACCCCTTACGGTAAACGGCTTCAATGACACCTTTCTCCAAGAGATGATTCAGCCCTTTGAGTAACGTTTCCTTGCTCATACCAAGCTGTGTTTCCAGTTGCTTAAGCGAAGGAATACGGTCGCCGATATGGAGCTCATCCGATTCAATCAGTGTATTGATGTAGTCTACCAGTTGCATGTATTTCATGCGTTGGGTAGAAATGGGATTGCCTTCTAGAACGTTTGATCGCATAGTGTACTGCAAAAGTAATGAAATACCATAACAAACCAAACCAGTTTTCTGATAGGCGATCTCTTACATAGGAGTGCTTCTAAACAAAACAAGCGATTTTTTAAAATTTATTTGGAAGTAACTGCTTAAATCTACTATACTTGCATTATGGTTTGAAACCAGACCATACCAGACCAATTATATAAAAGAATAATATTGTAAAAATCAATTAATAAATTATGAAGTATGATTACATTTAATTTTGTGCTCGTCAAAAGGGCAGCTTTGGTGCTTCTCCTTTGTTTCAGCGTGCTGCATTCGATTGCCCAACAATCACTGGTGTCCGGAACAGTGCGCGATTCATCTGGTACGATTCTTCCAGGGGTAACGGTATCCGTTAAAGAGATTTCTGGTAGGGCTACCAGCACCGATTTGAATGGCAAATTTGCCATAGATGCAGCGCCTGGTGTCACGTTAGTATTTAGCTTAGTAGGATATCAAACAACCGATGTAAGCATTGATGCTCAAAAGACACTCGAGGTAGTCTTAGAACCTGGAAACGCAGTTATGGACGAGGTGGTGGTGGTTGGGTTTGGACAACAAAAGAAAATTTCTTCTGTTGGATCTCAGGCTACCGTGAAAGCTGATGAATTGAAATTGCCTGTTCGTAACCTGAATACGGCCTTAGTGGGTCGGCTATCAGGCTTAATTGGTGTACAACGAAGTGGTGAACCGGGAAACGACAATGCGGAGATTTTTATTCGTGGGATTGCAACATTGGATCGGGGATTGAGCCAACCATTGATTCTTGTGGATGGCGTGGAACGCCCAATGAATGATATCGATCCCGAAGACATCGAGAGTTTCACCATGCTGAAGGATGCGTCTGCAACTGCAGTGTACGGTGTAAGAGGTGCAAATGGCGTAATCATTATCACGACAAAAAAAGGGACGCCAGGGAAAGCAAAGGTCCGGGTACGTTACACAGAAGGTATTAGTACCTTCACGAAGGTGCCTGAGCTCGCCGACGGAGTGACATACATGGAAATGGCCAACAAGGCTTCCCTTACGCGAGGAGGCAACCCAGTATATACTCAGGAGAAAATAGACAATACGAAGGCTGGAAATGACCCGTACCTTTATCCCAATGTGGATTGGTATGAAGAGGTCTTTAATGACTGGGCCAGCAATAGAAATGCAAATGTCAATATTACAGGAGGAAATGCTTTTGTTTCTTACTATTTAGCAACAGGTTATTATCGTGAAGACGGAATTTTGAAAACCGATGCGCTGTCTCGGTATGACTCAAAGCTTAAGTTGGATCGTTATAATTTTACCTCTAACCTCACGGTAAATCCCACATCTACAACTAAAATCGATCTCGGTATCCAGGGAAACATCACCGATCGCAATCTTGCAGGTGTGCAAGCCGACGATATTTTTGAACAGGTGATGACCATTCCTCCTGTATTTCACGCGTTGAGATACCCTGATCGACTGGCGGGATCAACATCCACCGTAGTGCTCAATCCGTATACGAGCTTGACTCAACGGGGATATAGAAAGCTCTGGACAAATCGGTTGTTTTCGAACCTGAGACTTACACAGGAAATCCCTTTTATTGAGGGGCTTTCAGTGACGGGCATGTTTTCGTTCGATGCGTTTAACAGTCATCGCAATGACCGAACCAAAAATCCGGACAGATGGTTTGCCACGGGGCGGGACGAAGAGGGGAATTTGGTATATGATCGCACATTTACGGGGACCCAGTATTTGGGATTCGGCACCTCAAGTTCGGGCACGCGACAGTACTATGTTGAGGCGGCGGTGAACTATGCGCATACATTTGGCGCGCACGATGTGGGGGGGCTAATATTGTATAATCAAAAAGATTACATTGAAACCGGAGGCGATCTGATTTCTTCGCTTCCGTTTCGGTCAAGAGGTATCGCATCAAGGGTAAATTATGCTTTTAAAAACAAGTATTTATTAGAAGCCAATTTTGGGTATAATGGATCCGAAAACTTCGACCCAGATCGGCGCTATGGCTTTTTCCCGTCAATAGGCTTAGGGTATAACCTATCAGAAGAGCCATTTTTTGAGCCATTAAAGAGCACTGTCCAATTTCTCAAACTACGGTTTACACATGGACTGGTTGGAAATAGTACGATCGGTGGGAGACGATTTGCCTATATCGGAACGGTAGCTAACACGAAGGGTTACGCGTTCGGCCGGGGACAGGCCAATTTATCCTATACCGGTATCGACTTGGATGAATATCCAGTGTCTGTGACTTGGGAAACAGCGGAAAAGACAAATGCCGGAATAGAAATCCGTACCTTAAAAAACCGACTGAATCTCCAAGTTGATCTCTTCAGAGAGGATCGCGAGGGTATTTTTTTACGGAGAACTTCATTGCCTGATTACTTGGGAATCACAAAAGAGCCGTATGGTAATTTAGGACGTGTGTTGAATAGGGGACTTGATGCTACACTTAACTATGATCAGACCTTTGGCGAGTTTACTCTGGCTCTTCAGGGTAATCTTACATTTGCTAGGAATAGGGTGCTAAAAAACGATGATCCACCTCGCGCATATCCTTGGTTGGATGCCGTAGGAAAAAAGTCAACCGCTGTTTTCGGTTACGTGGCAGAAGGTATTTTTAAAAGCCAGGAAGAGATAGACAGCGCACCTGTCCAGGTTGGCGATGTCCGCCCGGGCGACCTCCGTTTTAAAGATCTGAATGGCGACAACCGAATTGATCAGTATGACCGACAAGCTATCGGATACGGTTCCTATCCGGAGATGATTTATGGGTTTGGCGTTACAGCATCGTATAAAAATCTAACGTTTGGCGCTTTTTTCCAAGGTGCGGAAAATGTAGATATTATACTAGGAGGAGAAGGGTTTGTACCTTTTCAACAGGGTTCTGAACGGGGAAACTTATTGTCGAACATCCGCAACAGCTGGACGGAGGCTAACCCCGATCCAAACGCATTCTATCCCAGACTATCGTATGGGGCCCGGAACGATAACTATACAACGAACACTTGGTTTATGAAGGATGCTAGCTATTTAAGATTAAAAACGCTGCAAGTAGGCTATGATGTGCCAAGTCGGTGGTTAAAAAGAACTGGTGCAGGAGGCGCAAGATTGTTTTTTATTGGATATAATTTATTAACATTCAGTGATTTCAAGATATGGGATGTGGAATTGGGAGGTGGAAGAGGTAGCCAATATCCGTTGATGAAAACGTATAGTCTGGGTGTAGATTTTAATTTTTAAAAGATTTCGGTGATGAAAATTTTCCGCCATACATATAAAGGCATCGTTGTGATCGCATTGATGACAATTTCATGCAGTAAAGAGTTTTTTAATCAGGTACCCGACGATCGGATGACCATCGATGAGGTGTTCCAGCGTCGGGAAGAATCTGAACGTTACCTGGCTAATGTTTACAATTATATACGGGATGAGTCTGACCAGACATTGGACGGCAACTCCCCCAATTTCGGCGTTCCTTGGTTGGGGGCATCCGATGAAGGGGATATTACGTATACGAGCCAGCCGACTTATAAAATAAATTTAGGTAACTGGGATGCCAGTAGTAATTTATATAATTTTTGGACGCACTATTATGCAGGCATTCGGGCGGCAACTTATTTCATACAACACATTGGTGACAACCAAGAGCTGTTATCACTTCCTGATGGCGAGGCATTGATTCGCCAATATCGAGCTGAGGCTAGGGCATTGAGAGCAGAGTTTTACGCATGTATACTTAAGCAATATGGCCCTGCGATACTGCTGCCGGCGGATGAGGTCATTTCTCCGGAAACTCCTTATGAAGAGTTTGCGCTACCAAGAAATTCGTATGATGAATGCATTGAATTTATCATATCGGAATTTGATCAAGCTGCAGCGGAATTACCGACTTGGTATGCAAACGATCTCGACTATGGCCGCATGAATAAAGCAGTTATTTATGCCTTAAAAGCACGAACGCTATTGTACGCCGCGAGTCCGCTTTGGAATGGGAATACAGATTACGCGAATTTTACAACGAAAGATGGTAACCAGTTGGTCAGTCAGCAGGTTGATTTAAGCAAGTGGTCTAGGGCTGCGGCGGCGGCAAAGCAGGTGATTGACTTAAACATATTCTCGTTGTATAAAAAATACGACGGCAATGGTCAACTCGATGCGTTCACTTCCTATCGGGATCTTTTTTTAGAACCTTGGAATACGGAAGTGATCTTCGCCAGAAAGGATAACTTACTAGGCGCACGTTGGGAATGGAGATCTACTCCTAGACTTGCAGGAGGTGCGTCTGGAAATGGGGTTACCCAACAGCAGGTAGATGCCTATCAAATGGCAAATGGCGAAATTCCAATTACCGGCTACAATGGAGATGGGACGCCTATTGTCAATCCCGCGTCTGGATATGTAGAGGAAGGCTTTTCGCAAGAGGCGACGAGTTTTACAGATGCCGGTACGTGGTCTATGTATGTGAATCGTGAACCTCGTTTTTATGTTTCAGTGACGTACAGCGGAAGCTATAACCTCAATAGGACAGCTTTTCCCGCTAAAATCGGATTCTTCTTCAAGGGTAATAATGGGAAAAGCGGTGGTGCGAATAATTTTTCTCAAACGGGGTACTTGACGCGTAAAAATATCCATCCAAATAGCAACCAGCAAACCGGTTCGCGAGTGGCAAGGCCGTTGATTTTAGTCAGGCTGGCCGAGATTTATCTAAATTACATCGAAGCGCTAAATGAAACCGATCCCGGCCATCCTGATATTTTAAAATATCTAAATGAAATTCGGGAACGGGCGGGCATTCCACCATTGGAAGGGGCGCTTTCACAAGATGAAATGCGGGAACGCATTCGCTTGGAAAGGAGAATAGAACTGGCCTTTGAACGACATCGGTGGTTCGATACCAGACGCTGGAAGATTGCTGAATTTACAGATGGAGGTAAGTTTTGGGGCTTGGATATTGACAAAGGAGAGAACTTCGACGACATATCGTTTTATAAACGCGTTGTTTTTGAAGAGCGAGTTTTTGGCAAACGAGATTATTTGTTTCCTATTCCACAGTCAGAAATCGATAAAAATGAACGGCTGACACAGAATCCGGATTGGTGATATAATGAAAATTATGGGATCAGTGAGCACCTTATGGTGCTCATTATTTTTTTAATCTGCTGATTTTATTTGTGTTAAAATTTATTTAATTAAAAATTGGAACTTGTTGTCAAAACGCCTATACTTGCAATGTGATAATATTACCAGACCATACCAGACCATTTAAATTTGAATGCAATTTAAAACAAAAATGATACGCCAATTAAGACAATCTTATGCGCTTTTGGCCTTCCGGAAGCCAATTAGGTGGTGATAATGATGATACGACAAGTTTTACGAATATTATCTTTCTTAAGCGCGGGACACGCGATTGCTCCGCAACCTTTACGGAGTTGGTGCCGTTCTGCTTGCGATCAGCGAATTGTGTAGATCGGTGCGATAAGCTAATAGTTATTTTTTGCATGCATAAACCAGCTGGATTTTCCAGCCCGGATCAACAAATGTTTTAGAAAAGAGAATCAATTACAAAGTCATATGATGATAAGTTTATTAATGAATGTGAGAGTGTTTGTATGTGGGGTATTCAGCGTACTATTGTTAAATGTTGCCTTTGCTCAACAAAGCGTAGAGGGTGTAGTCCGCGATTCAAACGGGCAACCTATTGCAGGTGTGACCGTATCCGTAACTGGGATGCGCGAACTTTCAGCTCAAACGGCATCGGATGGTAGATTTCAGTTGAACCTATCTGCTCCAGATACTTTGGTGTTTTCCAGTATTGGGTTCGAAAACGTAAGGCTGCCGGCAAAGCCTGGCGAGAAAATCGCTGTCACGCTCGTGGAGTCGGCCTCAGAATTAGAGGAAGTAGTGGTAGTAGGGTACGGTACTCAACGCCGCGCTAACATGACCGGAGCGGTTAGTTCGATGGATGGGGAAGACTTGGTGAAACGACCCGTTATGCGGGCGTCATCGGCCTTGCAAGGGATGGCTGCCGGGGTTACGGTAAGCCAGTCATCGGGAAAACCGGGTGCCGACGGCGGAACGATTCGCATTCGCGGTATCGGTACCTTGGGCGACTCCAATCCGCTGGTGTTGATCGATGGGGTAAACGGATCGCTGGACGGAGTCGACCCGAACGACATCGAAAGCATTTCGGTGTTGAAAGACGCTGCATCGGCTGCCATCTATGGCTCTCGGGCGGCAAATGGCGTTATCCTGGTCACCACAAAAAAGGGGAAAGAGGGGAAAGTCGCGCTTTCTTATGAAGGGTTTGTCGGTAAGCAGGCGTTTACCGACCTCCCGGAAATGGTAGACGGTTATACTTATATGACCAGGGACAACGAGGCCAGGAGCAATGTGGGGCTAACACCCTTGTATTCCGAGGATTTTTTACGGAATTACCAAACGAATAAAGAAACTGACCCGGATCATTACCCCGATAACGATTGGCA
>Ga0182737_1000563_pt1 | contig 50238 bp, 39 predicted proteins | sample eDN5th30CBELigOP_FD_128878 | JGI IMG/M metagenome (GOLD analysis project Ga0182737, IMG submission 128878) | Enriched Organic Plus compost microbial communities from Emeryville, California, USA - eDNA 5th pass 30_C BE-Lig OP (version 2) (version 2) ...
GCGGCGAACGCGTCGTCGGCCATCCGCTCGAAGTCGGCGATGGTTGGCGCCGTCAGGCTGGCGATCCGGGCGGGATCGCCAGCGCTTCCGTCGGCAATGTCGGCGGCGGAAGCGCTCACCGTTCTCAGCCCCAGTTGCGGATGTCGACGAAGTGGCCTTCGATCGCCGCCGCGGCGGCCATCGCCGGCGACACCAGATGGGTGCGGCCCTTGAAGCCCTGACGGCCCTCGAAATTGCGGTTCGAGGTCGAGGCGCAGCGCTCATGCGGCGCCAGGCGATCGGGGTTCATGGCCAGGCACATGGAGCAGCCCGGCTCGCGCCAGTCGAAGCCGGCGGCGATCAGGATCCTGTCAATGCCTTCCTGCTCGGCCTGCTGCTTCACCAGGCCGGAGCCCGGCACCACCATGGCGTTGACGTTGGCGTGCACCTTCTTGCCCTCGACCATGCGGGCGACGGCGCGCAGGTCCTCGATGCGGCCGTTGGTGCAGGAGCCGATGAACACCCGGTCGATGCCGATGTCGGTGATCTTCGTGCCCGCCTTCAGGCCCATGTACTCCAGGGCGCGGTGCTTGGAGATGCGCTTGGCCTCATCGGCGATCTGATCCGGGTCCGGCACCACGCCGGCCACCGAGATCACGTCCTCGGGGCTGGTGCCCCAGGAAACGATCGGCGGCAGGTTGGCGGCGTCCAGGCGGACCACCTCGTCGAAATGCGCGCCGTCATCGGTGCGCAGCGTGTCCCAGAAACGCACGGCCTCGTCGAAGGCCGCGCCCTGCGGCGCCTTCGGCCGGCCGCGCAGATAGGCGTAGGTCTTCTCGTCCGGGGCGATCAGGCCGGCGCGGGCGCCGCCCTCGATGCTCATGTTGCAGACCGTCATGCGGCCTTCCATGGACAAGTCGCGGATGGCCTGGCCGGCGTACTCCATCACATGGCCGGTGCCGCCGGCGGTGCCGATCTCGCCGATGATCGCCAGGATGATGTCCTTGGCGGTCACGCCTTCCGGCAGGCTGCCGTCCACCTGGATCAGCATGTTTTTGGCTTTTTTCTGGATCAGCGTCTGGGTGGCCAGAACGTGCTCGACCTCGGAGGTGCCGATGCCGTGCGCCAGGGCGCCGAACGCGCCGTGGGTCGAGGTGTGGCTGTCGCCGCAGACGATGGTCGTGCCCGGCAGGGTGAAGCCCTGCTCGGGGCCGATGATGTGCACCACGCCCTGGCGGACGTCGTGCTCGGAGTAATACTCAACGCCGAAATCGCGGGCGTTCTGGGCGAGCGTCTCGATCTGGGTGGCGCTCTCCGGGTCCGGGTTGGGCTTGGAGCGGTCGGAGGTCGGCACGTTGTGGTCAACGACGGCCAGGGTCTTTTGCGGGGCGCGCACCTTGCGGCCGGACACGCGCAGGCCCTCAAAGGCCTGGGGCGAGGTCACTTCGTGGACCAGGTGGCGGTCGATATACAGCAGGCTGGCGCCGTCTTCGCGGGTGTCGACCACGTGGTCGTCCCAGATCTTGTCGTACAGGGTGCGGGGAGCCATGGCAGGCCTCGTCGGTTCGGAAAAGCTGGCGCGATGCTGCGCCGGAATGCGGCCCCCAATCCATGGGGGAGCCGCCGTGTCATTCGCGGGGCTTGCGCAACGGGTCCGTGGGCAGGAGAACGGCGCCGGTCATCGGCGACATGCGCGCCATGGCGTTCCATGGCGTCCGGCCTGCGCGGGGTGGCCCGCTGCGCGAGGCAGGCGGCGATGCGCCGCGAGCCTCAGCCGGTAAGCTCTGCCTGCACCGATGCGGTCATGCGGCCGAAGAAGCGGCCGGGCAGGCGCGTGTGATCATGCAGCAGGATGTTGCCCGGCTCGTCGAGCCGCGCAACCGCCATGGCGCGCACGGGACGGTGCGTCCCCACGCGGTCCGGCGCTGTCGCTGTCATGGTCATCCGGGTATCCATGGCCAGTTTATAGCAAATCCAGTCTGTCGAAACAATGGCAAGCGGCGCAGGCGCTTGTCTGCCGCCATACGGGGACGCGGGCATGGCCGGTCCGGCGCGCCTTGTGGCCATGGGACGCCGCCGCTTCGCCGGCTTATGGCAGTGGAGGGCGCGTGGCAATGGTTTTCCGTCGCCCGCCGCCGCCGTCACCTGATTGAAATGACCTTGCGTCGCGCCAATTGACGGGCGCCCGCCGGCGCAGCAACACTGCATTTGCGCCTGTGGCGCGGCGCTTCGCGCCGTTCATGGCGCGCGAAAGGCTGCCTGGGAGCGTTCCGAATGTTTGTGCTGCGCGCATTTCCGTTGCTGGCCATGGTCGTGGCGGCCTGGAACAGCCTTGTGGTGTTTGGTTCGGCCACCGCCACAACCGTGGTCGGCCAGACGACGCTGCCGTCCGGGCAATTGTGGCCGATCACCACCGGCGACGCCTTTGTCGTTGCGGCGTTCGCCCTGCTGTTCGTGGAAATTGTCAGCGCCCGGGCGCGCACGTCGTCGCTGGTCAATCACGCCCTGTCGCTGATCGTTTTTCTCGTCTGCGCAGTGGAGTTCCTGTTCGTGCCCAAATGTGGTGAGGCGGCGTTCCTCATCATCACGCTGATCGCCGCCATCGACGTGCTGGCCGGCTATTGCATCTCGATCCGCGCCGCCCGCTTCCGGCCGCTGGCCGACGAAGCCACCGAGTAAGGCGAAGCCACGGGCCGGCGGCGGATCTGCCTCCCGGGGCGACGAAGCGGCGAAACCCTCGCCGCCCGCCATCGCCTCACGGGGCGGGAGCCGGGGCGCTCTCCACGGTCTGGATCGGCGCCGGGACGGCGGCAGGGAGGATGGCGGCAAAATAAAACCCGCCGTGCGGGCGCGCGGCGGGTGAAAGCGGGGCGCCGGAGACCGGCGCCTGTCTGCAAAGGCTTACTTGTCAGCCTTCGGGGCGCGCTCAACGCGCTCGGCGATGCGGGCCGCCTTGCCGCGACGGTCGCGCAGGTAATACAGCTTGGCGCGACGCACCTTGCCGCGACGCACGATCTTGATCGAGTCGATGATCGGCGAATACAGCGGGAACACGCGCTCGACGCCTTCGCCGTAGGAGATCTTGCGAACGGTGAAGCTCTGGTTGATGCCGCCGCCGGCGCGGGCGATGCAGACGCCTTCATAGGCCTGCACGCGGGAGCGCTCGCCTTCGCGAACCTTCACGTTGACCTGCACGGTGTCGCCCGGCTCGAATTCCGGGAACTTGCGGTCGGCGGTGAGGCGGGCGATCTGTTCCTGATCGATCTGCTCGATAATGTTCATCATGTGCTCCTGCCGTGACAGCCGTCAGGACGCCTGCATTGGGGCGCGGGTGCGGACCCGGCCGCCGGGGCGACGTCCAACGAAGACTGCGAGCGTTTCGGCCACGCTGTTTTCAGTTGAAGCCGCGCCTTTACACCACGCGCGACGGCCTGTCGAGTGGGCGCGGCAGGGGGGAGGCGCATCCATTGACAGCGCCAATGCCGCTTCCTATACGCGCGGTTCTTCCACCCGTGGTCGCGCGCCGCGAGGCGCCGCGCCCTCCCACCGATTGATTGAGAGCCATGGCCCGCCTGGTAATGAAGTTCGGCGGTACCTCCGTCGCGAATATCGAGCGCATCCGTAACGTCGCTCTCCACGTCAAACGGGAAGTGGAGGCCGGCAACGACGTCGCGGTTGTCGTCTCCGCCATGTCCGGCAAGACCAATGAACTGGTGGCCTGGTGCCGCGAGGCGGCGCCGCTGTACGATCCGCGCGAATATGACGCAGTCGTCGCCTCGGGCGAGCTGGTCACCGCCGGCCTGCTGGCCATTACCCTTCAGGGCATGGGGCTCGCCGCCCGCTCCTGGCAGGGCTGGCAGATTCCGGTGCTGACCGACAGCGCCCATTCCGCCGCCCGCATCACCAGCATCGACGGCTCCAGGCTGATTGAGGGCTTCGGTCGCGGCGAGGTGGCGGTGATCGCCGGCTTCCAGGGGCTGCACGAGGCGAGCGGCCGCGTCACCACGCTGGGCCGCGGCGGCTCCGACACCAGCGCCGTCGCGGTGGCCGCCGCCATCGGCGCCGACCGGTGCGATATCTATACCGACGTGGACGGCGTCTACACGACCGATCCGCGCATTGTCAGCAAGGCGCGCCGGCTTGACCGCGTCTCCTTTGAGGAGATGCTGGAGATGGCGTCGCTTGGCGCGAAAGTTTTGCAGGTGCGTTCGGTCGAAGTGGCCATGGTGCACGGCGTGCGCACCTATGTGCGTTCGTCCTTCGATGATCCGGCCAATCCAGGCAGCGGCACGCTCATCTGCGACGAGGAGGAGATCTTGGAACAGCAGGTCGTCACCGGCATCGCCTATTCCCGGGACGAGGCGCAGATCACCCTGCGTCGCGTCGCCGACAAGCCGGGCGTCGCCGCCGATATCTTCGTGCCGCTGGCCGAAGCCAATATCAACGTCGACATGATCATTCAGGTCGTGTCGGGCGACAACGCCTACACCGACATCACCTTCACGGTGCCGGGGGCCGACTACGAACGCGCCCGCAAGATCCTTGACGAGCGCCGCGACAGTCTTGGCCTCACCGAGATCGAGGGCGCCACCGATGTGGTGAAGGTGTCGGCCATCGGCGTTGGCATGCGCAGCCATGCCGGCGTCGCGGCGCGCGCCTTCCGGGCGCTGGCCGACAAGGGCATCAACATCCGCGCCATCACCACGTCGGAGATCAAGTTCTCGGTGCTGATCGACGCGGCCTACACCGAACTGGCGGTGCGCACCCTGCACACCCTGTACGGGCTGGACAAGGCAGAAGGCTGAAGCGTTTCCTGCGGGGCGGGCGCCGCTTCGCAGGGGAGGGCCCGATCACCGCGGCGCCGGGGCAAATTCCGCTCCGGACGGACCGCGCGCCGCCCGGGGCTTCCGGTCTGAAAAGCGGAAACGGTCCCCTCACGCCCCGGCTGTTTGCCGGGGTGTTTTCGTTCGCGGCCCTGGCGGCGCATCGGCGCCGAGCAGCAGGCGCGCCATGTCGGACCGTTTGGCCAGCAGGTCGGCGAGGGTATAGCCGTCGAGCACCGCCAGGAAGGCCGCCAGCGCCTCGCGCAGGGCGCCCGTGAGGCCACAGGCGGGGGCAATGACGCAGCCGCCGCAATCCACCAGATCAAAGCCCTCTTCGGTGTGGCGGACGACCGCGCCGATATTGATGGCGGACGGGTCGCGGGCCAGCCGCACGCCGCCAGCGCGCCCGCGCACGCTGGCCACATAGCCGGCGCGCCCCAGATCGTTGACCACTTTCATGAGGTGGTTCTGGGAAATCCGGTAGGCGCCGGCGATCTCGGCGATGGAGCACAGCCGGTCCGGGCGCGCGCCCAGATAGAGCAGCACGCGCATGGCGTAGTCCGTATAGCGCGTCAGTCGCATCGTTTTCCGTCGTTTCCATATCGGCGACACGCCGGACAAGGCCGCCGCGCTTGCGCCGGCCGTCGCCGCCATTTCGTGCGACAATTTGAAAGATGCATTTTTGTTGCATGATTTTCAACGGTCGTGAATAGATGCATTTGTGATGCATGATTTGCCGTCGCCCGGCAGGCCGCCTGTCCGCCTGAAGCCAGGTCCGTCAAAACGGCCCCGCCGCCGGTCAAACCGTTTCTGGAGCCCCAAAATGCCACGGTTACTGAGTGAACAGACCATCGCCACGGTGAAGGCCACCGCGCCGGCGCTGGCAGCCCACGGTCTCGCCATCACCCGTGAGATGTACGCCAACATGTTCCGCAATCCGGCGATCCGCGATCTCTTCAACCAGTCGCACCATGGCGACAATGGCTCGCAGCCGCAGGCGCTCGCCGGGGCAATTCTCGCCTACGCCCAGAACATCGACAATCTGGAGGCCCTGACCGGCGCCGTGGAGCGCATCGCCCAGAAGCATGTCGGCCTGCAGATCCTGCCCGAGCATTACCCCTATGTGGCCGACGCCTTGCTCGCCGCCATCAAAACCGTGCTGGGCGACGCCGCCACCGACGCCGTCATGAACGCCTGGGGCGAAGCCTACTGGTTCCTGGCCGACGTGCTGATCGAGCGCGAGCAGACGATTTACAGGGAAATCGCCAGCGCGACGGGCGGCTGGAACGGCTGGCGCGATTTCGTCGTCGCCGACATCATCCGCGAGAGCAATATCATCAATTCCTTCGTGCTGCGTCCGGCCGACGGCGGCCCCGTCGTGCGGCAGAAGCCCGGCCAGTACCTGACCCTCTGGCTCAGCATTCCCGGCCAGCCGCCGCTGAAGCGCAATTACACCGTCTCCGCCGCTTCGGACGGCGCCAGCTACCGCATCACCGTCAAGCGTGAACCGCGCGGCCTCGCCTCGCGCTGGCTGCACGACCGCATCAGCGTTGGCGACAGCCTCAAGGTGGGCGCGCCGGCGGGCGACTTCTTCCTGCAACCCGGCGCCAGCCCGGTGGTGTTGCTGTCCGGCGGCGTCGGCCTCACGCCCATGGTGGCGATGCTGGAAAGCCTGGCGGCGGAAGGCGCCCGGCGCCAGGTGCTGTTCGCCCACGGCGCCTTCGACGCCTCCGCCCAGGCCATGGCCGCCCATGTGCGCGAACTGGTGGCGAAGCTGCCAGACGGCAAGGCGGTGTTCTTCCACGAAGCGCCGAGCCCCGCGTCGGTCCCCGGCGGTGACTTTGACGAGGAGGGCGTGATTTCGGGCGACTGGCTGAAGCGCCAGACGCCGATTGCGGAAGCTGATTATTACATCTGCGGCCCGCGGCCGATGCTGCGCGACGTCATCGCCGCTTTGGTGGCGGCGGGCGTGCCGGCCGGCCGCATCCACTATGAGTTCTTTGGCCCTGCCGACGAGGCGCTGGCGGCGTAATCGCAGCCGGGCCCAGATCGGTCAGGGAATGTCTTTGGGGGGCGGTTCCTGGCCGGGCCAAAGAAAGAAGGCGCGCTCCGGGGGGAGCGCGCCTTCTGCTGTTTCTTCAACTGTTTCACGGGGAATGGGCGCCGTCTGGCGCGCCTTGGGACCTGGGGCCGACGGGAGAGCCCTGAAGCCCCCCGACCTTCCGTCTTACACCTGTACGCCAGCGTCCCGCAGCTTCGCCACCTCGGCGGCGCGCAGGATGAAGCGCTGCACCTTGCCGCTCGGCGTCTTCGGCAGCTCCGTCACGAAGTCGATCTCGCGCGGGTAGGAGTGGGCCGACAGGCGCTTGCGCACGTGCTGGGCGAGTTCGTCGCGCAGGGTGTCCGTGCCCTCGATGCCCGGCTTCAGGATGATGAACGCCTTGACCAGCTCCGTGCGCTCCGGGTCGGGCTTGCCGATCACCGCCACGTCGGCCACCGCCGGATGTTCAATCAGCGCGCTCTCCACGTCGAACGGGCCGATGCGATAGCCCGACGAGGTGATGACGTCGTCGGCGCGGCCGAAGAAGCTGATGGTGCCGTCGGCGTTGATTTCGGCCGTGTCGCCGGTGCGGTAATAACGCTGGTCGGCCGGCAGCGGATCACGTCCCCAGTAGCCGTTGAACACCAGCAGCGGCGAGTTCTGGCGGTCGATGGCCAGTTCGCCCTGCTGCTCGCTGCCCAGCTCGTTATTATCCTGGTCGATCACCACGATGCGGTAGCCGGGCAGGGCGAAGCCGGCCGCGCCCTCATGCACCGGATGGGTCAGGGCGTGGTGATTGCACAGCACCATGCCGGTTTCGGTCTGGCCGTAGTGGTCGCGGATCGGCGCATTGAGCGCCCGGTCGAACCAGCGGATCACCTCGGCGTTGAGCGGCTCGCCGGCGGACGACACGGCGCGCAGCTGGCCCTTCACCGGCGCGGCGGCCGCGTCGCCAGCCGCCATCAGCAGGCGGTAGGCGGTGGGCGCGCCAGCCAAGTTGGTAATGCCGTACTGCTTCAGCACCCGGTAGAAATTGTCCACCGTGAAGGCGTCTTCGCTGTACAGGGTGGTCTGGCCCATCAGCAGCGGCGTCGTCGCGGCGTAGTACAGGCCATAGGCCCAGCCCGGATCGGCGATGTTCCAGAATTTGTCGTCAGGACGCAGGTCCACCGAATAGCGCATGTAGGCGAGGAAGCCGGTCAGCGCGAACATCGGCACGCGCACGCCCTTGGGCGAGCCGGTGGTGCCGGAGGTGAACAGCATCATGATCAGGTCGTCGCGATCGAGCGGGACCGGGGCGAAATCATCCGACCCCTTCGCCATCTCGGTCTCGAAGTCCAGGTCGCCGGCGTCGATGGCCTGCTGGCCGCCGCCGATCACCACGATCTTCGGCATGTTGTCGGCGCCGTCGAGCTTGGGCCGGTTGACCGCGTCGGTCACCACCAGCTTCGCCTCCGATCCATGGACGCGGCTTTCGACGGCCTTCGGCCCGAAGGCCGTGAACAGCGGCACATACACCGCGCCGGCCCGCCAGGCGCCCAGCAGCACCGCCAGCATGTCCGGCGTGCGCGGCATCATGGCGGCGATGCGATCGCCCTTGCCAATGCCCTGACGCGTCAGCAGGTGGGCGAAGCGGGCGGCGCGCTTCTTCAGGTCGGCGTAGGTGGTCTGCGTCGTCACCCCGCCCCTGTCGTGAATCAGGGCGACGCGGTCGCCGTCGGCCCAGCGGTCGCAGCAGGCGACGCAGGCGTTGACCACGTCAGCCCCGGCGGTCACGTCCCGCCACAGGTCTTCCGCGTTGAAGCTCTTCATGAAGTCCAGGTAATCGACCGGGGTCGCAGGGCTGGTGGCTGCAGACATGAATTTCTCCCGTTGGCCTTGTCGCCGCGCATGCGGCGGGGCGCCGTCACGGGGACAGCGCGCCGGGCGAACGACCGCCGCAGCAGGACATCCGCCATCGCCATGACGCCTGGGGCGGGGCCTTGCGTTGAAGCGGCGGCCGTCCACGGCTCGTCACGCGGGCTATCCGCTGGCGCGGCATGATCTGGCTGCATGCCCCTTGCGCTTCCGTAACAGACGTGCACTGCCACGTGTTCCGCCGGATGACAACCATTCCTTTTCTCATCAAATGGTTGGGGCGGCGATTTGTCCGCCACGCCGGCTCCCGCTCCCGTTGCAGTTGGTCTATGGCTATGGGCGAAACAGGCTTTGAGCCCCCGCTTTCCCTGACGGCGGGGCAAGTGACGGGAGCGGAGAGATGGCTGGAAATTCTGGCGCGGCGTTCAACTGGGAGGACCCGTTCCTTCTCGACGGTCTGCTGACGGACGACGAGCGCATGATTCGCGACAGCGCCCGCGCCTACGCCCAGGAGCAGCTGGCGCCGCGCGTCATCGGCGCCTACGCCCATGAGCGCACCGACCGCGAAATCTTCAACGAAATGGGCGCGCTTGGCCTGCTCGGCGTCACCCTGCCGGAGGAGTATGGCTGCGCCGGCGCGTCTTACGTCGCCTACGGCCTTGTCGCCCGCGAGGTGGAGCGCATCGATTCCGGCTACCGCTCGATGATGAGCGTGCAGTCGTCGCTGGTGATGTACCCGATCTACGCCTACGGTTCGGAGGAACAGCGCAAGAAATATCTGCCGAAGCTGGCCAGTGGCGCGTGGGTGGGCTGCTTTGGCCTCACCGAGCCGGACGCCGGCTCCGATCCGGGCGGCATGAAGACCCGGGCCGAGAAGATTGACGGCGGCTACCGCCTCAATGGCTCCAAGATGTGGATCTCCAACGCGCCGATCGCCGACGTGTTCGTGGTCTGGGCCAAATCCGCCGCCCACAACGGCGAGATTCGCGGTTTCGTGCTGGAAAAAGGTCTGAAGGGCCTCTCGGCGCCGAAAATCGAGGGCAAGCTCTCCTTGCGCGCCTCCATCACCGGCGAGGTGGTGCTGGACAATGTGGAGGTGGGCGAGGACGCCCTGCTGCCCAACGTTTCCGGCCTCAAGGGCCCGTTTGGCTGCCTGAACCGCGCCCGCTATGGCATCTCCTGGGGCGCCATGGGCGCCGCCGAGGACTGCTGGCATCGCGCCCGCGCCTATACGCTGGACCGCAAACAGTTCGGCCGGCCGCTGGCGGCGACCCAGCTGGTGCAGAAAAAGCTGGCGGACATGCAGACGGAAATCTCGCTGGGTCTGCTGGCCTCCTGGCGCGTCGGCAAGCTGTTCGACGCCGGCGAGATGGCCCCTGAGATGATCTCGATCGTCAAGCGCAACAATTGCGGCAAGGCGCTCGACATCGCGCGCGTCGCCCGCGACATGCATGGCGGCAACGGCATCCATCAGGAATTCCACGTCATGCGCCACGCCCAGAACCTGGAGACGGTCAACACCTATGAGGGCACGCACGACGTGCATGCGCTGATCCTCGGGCGCGCCCAGACCGGCCTGCAGGCTTTCTTCTGACATCTGGCGTTTTTCCGCGCGGCGGCCGGCGCTTCGCGGTAGAACGTCAAACCGGATGAGGGGGCGCGCGCGGCGCGCGCGCTCAGGGAAAGGGATGATCGCGCGCAGCGCGCGCTCCCGGGAAAAGAATGGAGAGGTCGATGGCGCCGCAACCGTTGAAGGGCGTGCGTGTTCTGGAGCTCGCCCGCGTGCTGGCTGGCCCGTGGTCGGGGCAGTTGCTGGCCGATCTGGGCGCCGACGTGGTCAAGGTGGAGCGCGCCGGCGTTGGCGACGACACCCGCCAGTGGGGCCCTCCGTTCCTCACCGGCGCTGACGGCGGCGACCTGGGAGCCGCCTATTATCACGCGGCCAATCGCGGCAAGCGCTCCATCGCCGTCAACTTCGAGGATGCGGAAGGGCAGGCGCTGGTGCGCCGCCTCGCCGCCCACGCCGACGTGGTGATCGAGAACTTCAAGGTCGGCGGTCTGGTGAAATACGGCCTCGACCACGCCAGCCTGCGGGCGGATCATCCGGCGCTGATCTGGTGCTCGATCACCGGCTTCGGCCAGAACGGCCCCTATGCGCCGCGCCCTGGTTACGACTTCATGATCCAGGGTCTGGGCGGCGTCATGTCGCTCACCGGCGATCCGCAGGGCGAACCGGTGAAGGCGGGCATCGCCATCGCCGATCTGTTCACCGGCATGTACGCCACCGTGGCGATCCTGGCGGCGCTCCAGGGCCGGCGCGACAGCGGCGTCGGCTGCCACATCGACATGGCGCTGCTCGACACCCAGGTGGCGGTGCTCTCCAACCAGGCGATGAACTATCTGGTGTCCGGTGAAAACCCGCAGCGGGTTGGCAACGCCCACGTCAATGTGGCGCCCTATCAGGTGTTTCCGGCGAAGGACGGCCATTTCATCATCGCTTCGGGCACCGATCCGCAGTTCGCCCATATCTGCGACGTGCTCGGCTTGCCAGAGCTGGCGCAGGACCCGCGTTATCGCCACAACGCCGATCGCATCCGCCACCGCGAGGAACTGGCCGCGCTGCTGGCGGCCCGCACGGCGACCTTCGCCCGCGATGATATCCTGGCCAGGCTGACGGCCGCCGGCGTGCCGGTGGGGCCGATCAACCGGCTGGATGGGGTGTTCGCCGATCCGCAGGTCATCCATCGCGGCCTGCGCATGGACCTGCCGCATCCCGGCGTCGCCGGCGGCAGCGTGCCTGGCGTGCGCTCGCCCATCGTCATGGATGGCGAGCCGGTCGTCGCCCGGCGGGCCTCGCCAGAGCTGGGCGCGGATGGCGACGACGTGCTCGCCGACCCCAACTGGGGCGGGACCGCCGGCTGACATGGGGGCCTGATGAATGCGCAAGGGCCGGTCCTGGACCGGCCCTTTTGTTGTTCAGGCGGCCTCAGTGATGGCCGTCCCCGTGCCCTGGCGGATTGCTGAGGCGATCCACATAGGCGATGCCGATGGCCGACAGGATGAACACCACGTGGATCACCGTCTGCAGGATGACGCCGGTTTCGGTGTAATTGGTCTTGCCAGGGATGCCGAGATTGCCCGCCTCGATGAAGGTGCGCAGCAGGTGGATCGACGAAATGCCGATGATCGCCATGGCCAGCTTGATCTTCAGCACGCTGGCGTTGACATGGTCGAGCCATTCCGGCTGGTCTGGATGCCCTTCCAGCTTCAGGCGCGACACGAAAGTCTCGTAGCCGCCGATGATCACCATCATCAGCAGGTTGGAGATCATCACCACGTCGATCAGGCCGAGCACCACCAGCATGATCTGCTGTTCGGAGAAATCGAACGCGTGCATCACCAGATGCCAGAGTTCCTTGAGGAACAGGAAGGCGTAAACGCCCTGCGCGACAATCAGGCCAAGGTACAGCGGCAATTGCAGCCAGCGCGAGCTGAAAATCAGCAGCGGCAGCGGGCGCAGCGGTGAATAGGGCGGTGGCGACAGGGGGGCAGGGGTCGGTTCGTCAGAACTGGCCATGAAAGTCTCGCGGGCAGACGTAAGGGGATAAGCCGCCGTCATGACGGCGCGGCGGGGATGCGCCGGAAAATGGGAACGCGGCGCGGGCGCGGCAAGGGGGCGCCCGTGCATTTCTCCCCGGCCTCAGGCCCCATCACTGGCCGCGCCGCGCCCTATAACAGGCCGCTGCGCACCAGGTTGTCGGCCACCCGGAATATGTCGGCGGCCTCCTCCATCGCGCTGGGAAGTGGTTGTGCATACAGGTTGGGATACCGTTCCGTGTCCGTGTGGACCCGGGCGGCGTGGAGGTTGCGCTCGCTGGCATAAATCTGGATGCGGTCTAGTGGCGCACGAAAGTATCCTGCAGTGGGAACGGGAACTTCGGCCTTGACGCCAATGAATAGCCGGTAATTGTCAGCTTGGTCTGGAGCCTTCCTCAGCCGCCAGTGGGCAGGGGCGAACCGGCCATAGGAAGTGCTGTAATCCGCTATGCTGGGCAATCTGTCCTCGGCGCGCAGCACCAGATGCTGCGGCGCCTCCAGCCGGGCCGGATCGCTGTCCCCGAAGGTCGTAATCAGCCTATGGAGTTCCTGGCTGCTGACGGCAAATAGCTGTTTAACGCCATCCCGCGCAAAGATGCGCGTGTCCCATTCCAGGTAGGGTCGCATATCGTCGCGCGTGAGCTCTGCATAGGACGGGGCCTCAGGATAAGGCGGAAGATCAACCTGCTCCTGCTGTTCATGCGCGGCGGGACCGCGTCTGGAATGGTCGAGCCAGGTGGAAAGCCGGCCTGGCAGCCACCACCGGCGCCCGCGCGGTCTTCTGGAATAGGGCGGCGGCCATAACGGCGGTTCTGGCGACGGCAAGGCTGGAACTCCTGGCTGGCGATCGGGCGACTGATCCCTGGGCAGGTTCAGTCGCCATCGCCTGTCAGCATGACCTGGCCAGGAGGGCGGCGTCAGCATCATGGCAAGGTCAAATGGCCCTGGAAGCCGGTCGGCCGCCCGGGTTTCACGCCGCGCCCGGCTGCAGCACGGCGCGCGCCGCCCGGGTTTCGCGCACCAGAAAATCCATGGTGGCGCGGATGCGGGCCACGTCGCGCAGATCGGCGTGCACGATCAGCCAGAACGAGCGGGTGAGGGTCACCGTCTCCGGCAGGACACGCCGCAGCCGCGCGCCGTCGGCCATGAACCGCGGCAACACGCAGACGCCGGCTCCCGCCTCCGTCGCCGCCAGCTGGGCGAGGATGCTGGAGCTCTGGATGCGCGGCCGCAGCCCCTTGGCGACCTCATCCAGATAATCAAGCTCCGGCGTGTAGATCAGGTCGTCGATGTAGCCAACGATGCGGCGTCCAAACAGGTCCTGCGGCGTTCGCACCGGCGGCGTGGCGTCGAGATAGGCGGGGGCGGCGTAGAGGGCGAGATCGTAATCGGCCAGTTTGCGGGCGACGATCCGGCCCTCGCGCGGCGGGTTGAGCGACACGGCGATGTCCGCCTCGCGCTTCGACAGCGAGGGAATGCGCGACATGGCCACCAGCTGGATGTCCAGTTCCGGGTAGCGCTCGGCCAGGGCGCCGATGCGCGGCGCAAGGAACATGGAGCCGAAGCCGTCTGGCGCGCCGATGCGCACGGCGCCGGACAGGGTCAGGTCGGCCCCGCCGATTTCGCTCTGCGCCGCCAGCGCCTGGGTTTCGATGGCCTCCGCGTTGGCCAGCAGCCGCTCGCCCTGCGCCGTGAGCTGGTAGCCATGCGGGCGGCGCTCGAACAGCTTGGCCTTCAGCGCCGTTTCCAGTGAGGTGATGCGGCGCGATACGGTGGCGTGATCGGCGCCCAGCCGCCGCGCCGCCACCGTCAATCGCCCGGCGCGGGCGACGGAAAGAAAATAGCGCAGGTCGTCCCAGTCAAACCTGTTCATCGGTCCCGCTCTCTTCCGTGGCTGTGTATGTGAATTTTTGCACCAGCACCATTCATAAACGCATATAGCCGTGCGCAATTGTTAATGATACCCAAGGACGGTTTTCGCGTCCGGTCACGTTTTCGCTGCGAAACTGCATGCAGTTTTCACGCAGGAACGGCGGTTTCCGGGCGCCGCCAAATTGCATCGGGGCGCAAGCCGGACAACAATCGCCGGCGCGCTCTGGAGCGGAATTTCGCCGGTCTGGCTGCCGTTTCGCTCCATCATTTTGACATGACGCATTTTCTTCGCGCAAAACGTTCATTTTGGCTGGAAAATGCTCTGGACACCGGGCGCCCGCGGGCCGGGCGGCAACTGGAGAGGGTCGCATGCACACCTATGGCCATTTTATCGGCGGCAAGCACGTCGCCGGCGCCTCGGGACGTTTCGCGGACGTTTATGAGCCCATGACCGGCGAAGTGAAGGCGAAGGTCGCCCTCGCCAGCAAGGCGGAGCTGCGCGCCGCCGTGGAGAACGCCCGCCAGGCCCAGGTCGCCTGGGGCGCCACCAACCCGCAGCGCCGCGCCCGCGTGCTGATGAAGTTCCTTGAACTGGCGCAGGCCGAATACGACAGCCTCGCCGAGTTGCTCGCCCGCGAGCACGGCAAGACCATCCCGGACGCGAAGGGCGACATCCAGCGTGGTCTGGAAGTGGTGGAGTTCGCCATCGGCATCCCGCACCTGATGAAGGGCGAGTACACCGAGGGCGCGGGCCCCAACATCGACATCTATTCGATGCGCCAGCCGCTCGGCGTCGTCGCCGGCATCACGCCGTTCAACTTCCCGGCGATGATCCCGATGTGGAAGTTCGCCCCGGCCATCGCCTGCGGCAACGCCTTCATCCTGAAGCCGTCCGAGCGCGATCCGGGCGTGCCGATGCGCCTCGCCGAGCTGATGCTGGAAGCTGGTCTGCCGGCTGGCGTGCTCAATGTCGTCAACGGCGACAAGGAGTCGGTTGACGCCATCCTCCAGGACCCGGACATCAAGGCCGTCGGCTTTGTCGGTTCGTCGTCGATCGCCGAATATATCTACCAGGGCTGCGCCGCCACCGGCAAGCGCGCCCAGTGCTTCGGCGGCGCCAAGAACCACGCCATCATCATGCCTGACGCTGACCTCGACCAGACCGTCGACGCCCTGATCGGCGCCGGTTACGGCTCGGCCGGCGAGCGCTGCATGGCCATTTCGGTCGCCGTTCCGGTTGGCCAGGCCACCGCCGACCGCCTGATGGAAAAGCTGGTTCCGCGCGTCGAGGCGCTGCGCGTCGGCCCGTCCACCGACCTGACCGCCGACTACGGCCCGCTGGTGACCCGTGATGCGCTGGAGCGCGTGAAGGGCTACGTGCAGGCAGGCATCGACGAGGGCGCGAAGCTGGTCGTCGATGGCCGCGACTTCAAGCTCCAGGGCTATGAGAACGGCTTCTACATGGGCGGATGCCTGTTCGACCACGTGACCCCGGACATGAAGATCTACAAGGAAGAGATTTTCGGCCCGGTGCTGTCGGTGGTGCGCGCGAAGGACTATGATGAGGCCCTGCGCCTGCCGTCGGAGCACGAATACGGCAATGGCGTCGCCATCTTCACCCGTGACGGCGACGCCGCCCGCGATTTCGCGGCGAAGGTCAATGTCGGCATGGTCGGCATTAACGTGCCGATCCCGGTTCCGATCGCGTATTACACCTTCGGCGGCTGGAAGCGCTCGGGCTACGGCGACCTGAACCAGCATGGCCCGGATTCGGTCCGCTTCTATACCAAGACCAAGACCGTGACCTCGCGCTGGCCGTCCGGCGTCAAGGAAGGCGCCGAGTTCGTCATCCCGACCATGGGCTGACCATTTCGCCCGGCGGACGACGCCGGGCGAGGGACATGCGCGGGCCGGATCAGGTCTGGCCCGCGCCACAGGAACAGTGGGCCGGCGGCAGCTGGCCAGAAAAATCCTGGTCAGGAAAAATTGGCCAGGAAAATTGGCCAGGAAACGCCGGCGGGGAACGGGAAGAGGGAACGAGGAAGCATGAGCCAGAGCACGCCATTTTTCGCCCTCTCGGAAGATCACGTCGCCATTCGCGACATGGCTCGCGCTTTCGCCAGCGAGCAGATCGCGCCGCACGCCCTGGAATGGGACGAGAAAAAGCATTTCCCGGTTGAGCAGATGCGCGCCGCCGCGGCCCTGGGCATGGGCGGCGTCTATATCCGTGAGGACGTGGGCGGATCGGGGCTGACGCGGCTGGATTCCGCGCTGATCTTCGAAGCCATGGCCACCGGCTGCCCGGCCGTCGCCGCCTTCATTTCCATCCACAACATGGCCTCGTGGATGATCGACACCTGGGGTTCGGAAAGCCAGCGCACGCAATGGCTGCCGAAGCTCACCACCATGGAGTGGATGGCCAGCTACTGCCTCACCGAAGCGGGCGCCGGCTCCGACGCCGCCGCGCTGTCGACGAAGGCCGTGCGCGATGGCGACGACTACGTGCTGAACGGCGCCAAGCAGTTCATCTCCGGCGCTGGCGACACCGACGTCTATGTGGTCATGGTCCGCACGGGCGCCGAGGGGGCGAAGGGCGTCTCCACCCTGGTGATTCCGAAGGACACGCCCGGCCTGTCGTTTGGCGCCAATGAGCGCAAGATGGGCTGGAACGCCCAGCCGACCCGCCAGGTCATCTTCGACAACGCCCGCGTGCCCGTGGCCAACCGGCTTGGCAACGAGGGCGATGGCTTCAAAATCGCCATGGCCGGCCTCGACGGCGGCCGCCTCAACATCGCCGCCTGTTCGCTCGGCGGCGCCCAGGCGGCGCTGGAGAAGTCGCTGGCCTACATGAACGAGCGCAAGGCCTTCGGTAAGCGCCTCGACGAGTTTCAGGCGCTGCAGTTCCGCATCGCCGACATGGCCATCGAGCTTGAGGCCGCCCGCAGCTTCCTGTGGCGCGCCGCCGCCGCCCTCGACCGCAAGGAGCCGGAGGCGACGAAGCTGTGCGCCATGGCCAAGCGCTTCGTCACCGACGCCTGCTTCAACGTGGCCAATGAGGCGCTGCAACTGCACGGCGGCTATGGCTATCTGCACGAGTATGGCGTTGAAAAGATCGTCCGCGACCTGCGCGTGCACCAGATTCTCGAAGGCACCAACGAGATCATGCGGGTGATCGTCGCCCGCGCCCTGGTTGGCCGCTAGCCCCATCCATCCAAAAACCCCGGGCGCCGTTGGCGACGCCTGGCGTCAGGGCGCGTCACGTCAAAGCCGATGTGGCGCCGCCGTCAGGTCCGGCCGCGCGCGCCGCCATATTTCTGGAGCATTCCCATGAGCACCATCGCTTTCATCGGCCTCGGCAACATGGGCGGCCCGATGGCCGCCAATCTGGTCAAGGCCGGCCATGCCGTGCGCGGCGCGGACCTTTCCGCCGCATCGCGTGAGGCCGCCGCCGCCCAGGGCGTCAGCGTCGCGGAAAACGCCGCCGACATTGTCGCGGGGGCCGACGTCATCATCACCATGCTGCCGAATGGCAAGCTGGTGCTGGGCGTTTGGGAGCAGATCCTGCCGCTGGCGAAGCCGGGCGCCCTGTTCATCGATTCCTCCACCATCGACGTGGCCAGCGCCCGCAAGGCCCATGACATGGCCGCCGCCGCCGGCATGACCGCCCTCGACGCGCCGGTGTCCGGCGGCGTCGGCGGCGCCGCGGCCGGCACGCTCACCTTCATGGTCGGCGGCGCGAAGGACGCTTTCGACGCCGGCAAGCCGGTGCTCGACATCATGGGCGGCAAGATCGTGCACTGCGGCGACGCCGGCGCCGGCCAGGCCGCCAAGATCTGCAACAACATGATCCTTGGCGTCTCGATGATCGGCGTGTGCGAAGCCTTCGCCATGGGCGAGAAGCTGGGCCTGTCGCACCAGGCGCTGTTCGACGTGGCCTCCACCTCCTCGGGCCAGTGCTGGTCGATCACGTCGTATTGCCCGGTGCCGGGCCCGGTGCCGACCTCACCGGCCAACAACGACTACAAGCCGGGCTTCGCTGTCGACCTGATGCTGAAGGACCTGAAACTCTCCCAGGAAGCGGCCAGCGCCAGCGGCGCGGCCACGCCGCTCGGCGCGGCGGCGGCGGCGATCTACGAGCGGTTCGCGGCGGCGGGCTTCGGCGGCGCCGACTTCTCCGGCATCATCAACTTCCTGCGCGACGGCAAGCACTGACCCGGCCCGCGGGGCGCAGGGACGAGCTCCGGAAAGCCCCGTTTGAAGGCCCCGTTCGACGGGGCCTTTTTTCGTGGCGCGGGGATCCGGCGGGCGTTTTTTTGCAACACGCGCGGAACAATTTTCCAGCCGGGCGGATTGCGGATTGCGTCTATATTACTGATATAAAACAATTATCCTGCATATTCGGGTGTGTCATTCCGCCGGACTTCCAGCAGTGGCCGCCATGATCCCGCCATGAAGGTGGCGCCGCCATCAAGACCACGCTATGCGAGACTGGTTTGCCAGTAGCGGAATCGGATGGACATGCAGGGTTCAGGCTCTTCCAGACCAGCGGCGCGCCCCGTCCTTCAGGGCAGCGGGGCGCCGGCGGGCGCGACGTCGGCGCGGCCGGCGCCCACCCAGGCGACAGGCCGCTTCGACCCCACGGTCGACGCCGCCAGGCTGCTGCGTCGCGTGGGCTTTTTCACCCTGGTTTTCCTGCTGCCCATCGGCGCCGTTGTCTCCCGGCGCGCCGCCGTCATTCTGACGCCGATCGCCGTGGCCCTGCTGGTGCTGGCCAGCCTGATTGATCGCGCGCCTCAAAAGCCCCTCATCGCAATTCGTAACGCCTTCATGACGCCAGGCGGCGTCGCGGCGCTGGTGTTGCTGGGCTGGGCGATCGTGTCCATCAGCTGGACGCCATTTCCCGAGACCGCCACCGACAAGGTGATCCAGATTGGCTGGATGACGCTGATTGGCGTCGCTGGCGTCGCCAGCCTGCCGGAGCGGGTGCGCACCGCCAACCTGCACCTCATTCCTGTCGGCGTCGCCATTGGCGCGCTGGGCGCCCTGGCGCTGGGAGCGTTCCGCGCCCAGGACGTCAACGCCGAGCTGATGGACGCCGACCCGCTGGAGCGCGGCCTCGTCGTGCTGGCGGTGATGATCTGGCCGGCGGTGGCGTGGCTGGTGTCGCGCCGCCGCGTCCTCGGCGCCTGCGTGCTGCTCGGCGTCGTGGCGGTGGCGACCTGCGTGATGCCGGAAAACGCGGCCCTGCTCGCCGTCGCCGTCGGCGCGGCGCTGTATGTGATCACCCGCCTCACCGGTGATCGCGGCGTGCGCGTCATCGCGGTGCTGATGCCGGCGCTGCTGGCGCTGGCGCCGCTGTTTCCCCTGATCCTGCGCCCGTTCCTGAAGTTCTTTCACGGTCCGCTGTATCCTGGCGCCGTGGCTTTGCGCGCCTGGGCGGAGGAAACCGGCCGTGAGCCGTTGCGCATGATCACCGGCCATGGCCTTGACACCAGCATCCGCGCCCGCGTCGCCGGCTTCCTGTCGCCGGATGCGCCGCGCACCCTGCCATTTGAAATCTGGTACGAACTGGGCGTCGTCGGCGCGCTGGCGGCGGCCGTGGCCCTCGGCTACGCCATCTTCGCCTCGCGTCGCCACAACAATCCGGCCCTGACGTCCGGCATCGTCGCCTGCTTTGGCGCCGCCTTCACCATCGCCTGCTTTGGCGCCGCCAACGCCCAGTCCTGGTGGCTGGCGACCCTGGGGGCGACCATCATTACCTTCGTCGCCATCCAGCGCGGCGAGTTCCGCAACGTCCGCCCGGCCGCCGGGTTGCGCAAGCCGGCGCCGCCCCCGGCGGGCTGACGCCCGCGCCAGCTGCCGGAAAAACATCGGTCCAGAAAACATCGGTCCAGAAAACGTTGGCCCCGGACGCCTGTCCGGGGCCTTTTGTCGTGCGGCCGTATCTGCCCGCGCCAGGGATGCGCCGGCGCGTGGCAGGAGGGCCCTGGCGCGCTTTCCGGTCCAGATGGATGGGAAGCTGTCCTAACCTTGCCGCGGCGTCTCCAGCGCCTCCAGGAAGAGTTGCAGGGTGGCTTCGGCGAACAGCACCATATTGGGCTCCCGGTCGGGCGCGCCCGTCCTGATGACCCGGGACAGGCTCACAGGCCCGGCGACGGCCATGCAGCTGTGTCCGGTCGCATCGCCATAGCTGTTGCCGGCAGGGCCCGCCGCGCCGGTTTCAGAGACGCCCCAGGTCGCGCCAAGCCGCTCGCTGACGATGCCCGCCATGATCCGCGCATAGGGCTCGGTCGCGCTGCGGATGCCCGGAGGCAGCCGCTCGATGCCCATGAAGGCGCGGGCGGCGGGGCGGGCGTAGGTGACGCTCGCGCCATAAAAATAGGCCGATGCGCCGGGCACGGAGAGCAGCGCCGCCGCCACCAGGCCGCCGGAGGAGGATTCGGAAACGCCGACCGTCTCCTTGCGCGCGAACAGCCGTTCGGCGCAGGCATGGGCGAGGCGGGTGAGGGAAGGGGGAATCAGCTCGGTCATGGGCGCAGCGTGCTGGGTTTTTCGCTGCCTGAACAGCGTCAAAACCGCGCCGCGGGAAAAGCGGTCACAGGAACGGCGACAGCCGCAAACCGGCGCCCATAAAAAAACCGGCCCTTGCGGACCGGCGTCTCCCTTTCGGGTATCTCTCCTGCGCCTGTTTCCTGACGGGAGATGATTGGTGGAGCCAGGCGGAATCGAACCGCCGACCTCTTGAATGCCATTCAAGCGCTCTCCCAACTGAGCTATGACCCCACTTTTTCCGGCGGCCGTTGGGGCGGACGCCGTGGATGAACGCGGTATAGTCAGAGCCGGGCGGATACACAAGCGTCATATGGGGGCTGCGACGTTTTTTTCCCCGCCTGTTGATGACGTCGCCGTCGCGGCCCGTCCGTCCGCTTCCCCACCCCGGCCCGGCGGGGCGAAACCTGTGGCGGAAAGCACGGCGCGACCGCCAGGTCCCGCGCCATCTGCGCGGGCGGGCAGCATGCGTCATGGCACAAAAAAACCGGCCCTTGCGGACCGGCGTCTCCCTTTCGGGGGGGCTCCTGCGCCCGCTATTTGGCGGGAGGAGATTGGTGGAGCCAGGCGGAATCGAACCGCCGACCTCTTGAATGCCATTCAAGCGCTCTCCCAACTGAGCTATGACCCCACTTTTTCCGGCGGCCGTTGGGGCGGTCGCCGTGGATGGAGGCGGTATAGTCATATCGCCTCCGGAGCACAAGCGCTCAAAACGCTTTTGCTCAGATTTCCTCGTCGTCGTCGATGTCGCTGTCGATAAGTCCGGCGACATCGTCGCTGTCTTCCTCTTCTTCAAGGAAGGCGTCGTCGTCATCGCTGTCGCCATCGACATCCACGTCGACGTCCACGTCGATCTTGCCGACCTCGTCGTTGTCGGCCTCTTCGAGGGACACGGTCGCGGGATCGGCGCTCTCATCGTCGGCGTCGTCATCCGCCGGGCGCGTGTTCTTTGCCTGCGGCTCGAACATCGAGCGCGGGAACGCCTCGCCGGTATACGGCGACACGATGGGATCCTTGTTCAGATCATAGAACTTGCGGCCCGTGGTCGGACAGACCCGCTTCGTTCCGAGTTCCGGCTTTGCCACAGCAGACTCTCTTTCGGAAATTGCGAGCGTCCCCGTTAGTAAAGGCGCCCGGTGCTGTCAATCCACGGATTGCTTCATTGGTGATCCGCATCGCCATGACCACGCATTATGACGGCGCATCACCACCGCGCATGATGACGGCGATCACGACAACGCATCGCCAGTACGACGCGCCGTCGGGCCCGGATGTGGGCACCCCGGTGCTCCCACGCAAGGCGGCGGCCCCGATTCCGTCTGAACAACGCGCGATCCATATCCTGACAAGATCCGCCGCGTTGCGCATCTGGAAAAACGCATCGTGCGGTTGCTGGCGCCCAGGGGCGCGCCGGCCCGGTCAACGGCCGCTGCGCAGCCGGGTCCACAGCCGGGTTATGGCGCGCTGGCTGCGGTCGTCCGGCGTCGTGGTGGTGAACAGGCGGGCCATGGTCGCGGCGTCCGGGTAGACGTTGGGATCGTTCAGCAACGCCGGCGTCACCAGCGCCCGGGCGTCGCCATTGCCGCTGGCGTAGGCGGTGAAATTGCTGTTGGCCGCCGCGACGTCAGGCCGCATCATGAAGTTGATGAAGGCATGGGCTTCCGCCGGATGGGGCGCATCGGCGGCAATGGCGAAATTGTCGAACCACATCTGCGCGCCTTCCCTCGGAAGCACGTAGGCCACCGCGACGCCGTTCTTCGCTTCCTGCGCGCGGCGCCGCGCCTGGAGGATATCGCCGGAGTAGCCAAACGCCATGCAGATGTCGCCGTTGGCCAGGGCGGCGATATATTCGGAGGAGTGCAGCTTGCGGATATCGCCGCGCACCTTGCCGAGCGCGTCCGCCGCCGCCTGCAGGTCGGCCGGCGCTTTCGAATCCGGGTCGCGCCCGATGTAGCGCAGCGCCGCGGGCAGCACGTCCTCGGCCGCGTCCAGAATCATGATCCCGCAGGATTTCAGCTTGCCGGCCAGCTCCGGTTTCATCAGCAGGTCGAGGCTGTCCAGTTGCACGTCCGGCCCCAGGGCCTGGCGCGCCTTCGCCACGTTCACGCCAAGGCCGGTCGTGCCCCACATGTAGTTGACCGCGTGGCGGTTGCCGGGATCATAGATGGCCAGTCGCGCGGCGATTTCCGGCCAGGCGTGTTTGAGATTGGGCAGGGCCGCCTTGTCCAGCTCCTTCAGCACGCCGGCGCGGATCAGCCGCTGTACGGTCGGGCCGGTGGGAACCACCACGTCATAGCCGGATTTGCCCGCGAGCAGTTTGCTCTCGATGATCTCGTTATTGTCGTAGGTGTCATAGACGACGCGAATCCCGGTCTCTTCCGTGAATTTCTTCAGCATCGCCGGATCGATGTAGTCCGACCAGTTGTAGATGTTGACGACGCGCTCATCGGCCCGCGCCGGCCCTGAAGTCCCGGCGACTGCGAGGGCCAACGCGCCCATGGCGGCGGCGAAAAGCTTGCGGCGGCTCAAGGACGCAAAACGGGGCGGGCGCAGGCGGAGCATGGCGAATCCCTGGGGACGTGGCGAACGTTGGCGCATGGTTGGCGCGCGGCGGATCTGGCGGCGCGCACTTACGCGGGACATTCTCACCGATGCGCGGCGCCGTACAGTCCCCTGATGCGCCGCCCGCGCCTGTTCCGGCGCCGGGGAGCGTCGCTCACAGCCGTCCTCCCAGCCGCGCCAGCAGCAGGCCGGTGACGGCCGCGCCGCAGGCCAGCAGCCCCAGTTGCGCCGCGAGCCCTTCGGCGGTCAGCGCCAGCGCCGCGAGGCCGGCGAGCGCCACGTTGGCGACGGCGATGGTCCCCGCGACGCGGGCCGCGCTCCAGCCCCGGTCCGCCGCCTGCTGGTAGAAGTGCTGGCGATGCGCCTCCCACACCCGTTCGCCGCGCGCCAGGCGGCGGCACAGGGTGATGGTGGCGTCGGCGCAATAGTACATGGGCAGCAGCAGCGCGGCGACCAGCGCCCCGCCGGAGGCCAGCAGAAACAGCAGCCAGGCGACGATCAGGCCAATGGCCAGCGAGCCGACGTCGCCGAGAAACAGCCGCGCCGGCGGCCTGTTGAATGGCGCGAAACCCAGCATGCCGCCGGCCAGGGCGGCCGCCACCACGGCCAGCAGCGTCCCATGGTCGCCGCCCGCGCCGGCGAGCGCGCCGAACAGGGCCAGGGCCAGCAGCAGCGGCGTGACGCCGGCGACGGTCAGCCAGTCCAGCCCGTCCATGAAATTGGTGAGATTGACGAACCACAGGCCCGCGAAGACCTCGAAGGCGCGCTCCAGCGCCAGCGGCAGGTCAGGCGTCAGGCGGGCGCCGTCGCCAACAGCCCACAGCGCCAGCAGGATGGTCAGGGCCTGTCCCGCCAGACGCGGCGCCACGGGCAGCGGCCGGATGTCGTCAATCGCCCCGATCACGCCGATCAGCGCCGCCGCCAGCGCCAGCCAGCCGGCGCTGTCCCGGGATGCTGGCGGCAGCCACGCCATCACGGCCGCCAGACCCAGGGCGACAAAACAGCCGCCCAATACGGCGATGCCGCCGCCCTGGGGCGTGGGCGTCCGGTGGCTGGAGCGGGCGTTGGGGCGGGCCAGGGCATAGCGTTGCAGCAACGGGCGCAGCGCGATCACCAGGACGCCGGCGGCGATGGCGGCGGCGAAAAGAACGACCAGAAGGGGAAGCAAGCCGGTTCTCCAGGAAGAAGGCGCGATGCGCTACAGCCTATAGCCGCAACCCGGGGTTTTGAGAAAGCGCGGGCGCCTGGGTGATGCGCGCGGCGCGTTGGCTCATGCGCCCGGCGCGCCACGAAACCGCCTGCAAAAGGTCCACGTCCGGCGCGGCAGGCGCCCGTTTGGCGCCCAGGATGATGTGGAAAGTTTGCCTGTCAGACGAATCCCGGCGGCCTGCCGGCGGTCATGCGCAGCGCCCGCGAAGGCGATGTTTCGCGCGCTCCGCCACAGGCGCGACGCTTCCGCCTGGCGTCAGGACAGGCCGTGTGGGCGCGCCATTAACGGGCGCGTGAGGCGGGTGAACTGAGGAGGCCATGACGATGGTGAGGCGGCAACCCTGGCGGGCGCTTCGCGCGCGCGGCTCACGGGCGGACCAGGCGACGGTCCGGTCACGGGCGGGGCGCGGCTCACCGGCGCGGCGCGGCTCACGGGCGCATCTGGCCGCCGCCCAGGGCGTGTTTCAGTCAGTCGAAGGTAACCGTGAGGCCCTCGCGGGCCACGAACGAGCCGGGCAGGGCCAGGGCCAGTTCCCGCTCGATGTTGCGGTGAACCTCATCGTCCCTGTCGGGATGCAGGTGGAACATCGCCATGGCCCTGGCGCCGCCTTCGCGGCACAGGCGCACGCCCTCGCGCCAGGTGGAGTGGCCCCAGCCGATGCAGCGGCAATATTCTTCTTCCAGAAACATCGAGTCGTAGATCACCAGGTCAGCGCCGGCGACAAAGGCTTTCAGTTCGGGCGGTGGCCCGCTGGCGTCGTGCTCGATGTCGCTGATGTAGCAGACGGCGCGGCCATTGTGATCGAAACGGTATCCGGTGGCGCCGGAAGGGTGGTTGAGCAGGCAGGTGCGGATCTGGCGGCCGGCGATCTGCAGGGTTTCGCCAGCGTGGAAGCCGTGGTGCTCAAAGGTCGCCGGCAATTGTTCGAGGCTGATGGGAAACAGCGGCGGCCGGTACATCTCGCCAAGGGCGGCGGCGGCGCTCGCCCCGTCGAGGTTGCCGCACCAGGTGTGAATGACGCTGTCGGCCCGCAACGCCGGCTTGAAAAACGGCAGGCCGGAAATGTGGTCGTGATGCAGATGGCTGAGGAGCAGGTGGACATCGGCGGGAAAGCTGCCGTCGCACCCGACGTCGCGGCACAGCGCCTGGCCCAGTTCGATGAGGCCGGCGCCCGCGTCGACAATGAACCGCTGCCCGTCGACGGAAACCTCGACGCACGGCGTATTGCCGCCGAAATAAGCGAAGCGCGGACCGCAGACGGGGTGTGACCCGCGCACGCCCCAGAAGCGCACGGACAGGCCCTTGTCCGCATTGGTGTTTGTCACAGCAGCCATCATGTCAATTTATTGACGCGAGGCGCGGGTCAATGTGTGCTGGCGCACGCGGCGCTCCAGACCGTTCATGCCGGATTTTCTCCATTCTCCACCCCGGTTGGGGCGCCCGAGCGCGTGAGACCGCCGCGGGCAAACCATACCATTCGCATGTTTTCCGCCAGCTCCGCATCGCGCATGGTGATGAACAGGCTGCGTCCGTCAAGCCACATACGCAGACGGTTCAACAGCGCGGCGCCTTGTGAGGGTGAAAGATTTTCGGTTACCCCGGCCGCCACCAGCATGTCGGGCCGGCGCGCGAGGCATCGGGCGAGGTCGAGCTGGTTCTCGCGTCCGGCCATGGCGCGCATGTCATTGGCGCTGATGCGGGCGGAAAGGCCCAGGCTGATCACCAGGTCGTCCAGCCCCGTCTGCCGCAGGGTGGCGGCGATGACGCCCTGGACCTTTTCCTCGGCCCCGGCGATGTTGTGGGCGACGCGGCCGAACAGCAGATTGTCGGCGAGGCTCGCCGCGCGGCAGATCTCATCCGGGCGGTAGAAGGCCACGGCGGCTTCAAGGCCACGCGGCAACAGCTCGCGGAACACGGCGCGGGCCTGAACGATGCGCTGCTTCAGGCTGTCGTCCAGCAGACCAAGGCGGTGCCGGGATTCCACATACCGGAAGGCGAGGTTGACCAGCAGGTCGCGGTCCCGCGCCGCGACCGCGCCGCGCGGCCGCAGGTCGCCCGCGTGCCGGTCGCGCAGCTCTTCATAGGCGCCGCGCTCACCATAGTGGAAGAACGAAAACTGCCGGAAAAGCGGGTGCCCCTCGGGCACGCCCTCGAACATCTCCAACATGCTGCGGGCGATGGCGAGGCCCATGTTCTCCAGCGGGCGGCCCAGGTTCTCGGCGGCCAGAACCGCCCGCACGAACGGATGGCCGGCAAGGTTGGCCTCGCCGAACGTATCGCCGACGGGCAGGCCAAACATCAGGTTTTCCGCCACCGTGGCGTGCATGTTGTAGGCGGCGGGATCGAACGGATCGACAAGGGCCGCCGCGCCGGCGCGCTCCAGTTCCTCGCGGACGGCGCGCCGCGCCGCGATCACGCGGGCGGCGGTTTGCGGGTCGTCGCCGTTTTCCACCGTGGCGGCGAGGCCAAGCGCGTAAACCGCGTCGTCAAGGCCGGCGACACGGACAGCTTCTTCAATCGTCGCGCGGTCGGGACCGTGCACGAAGCCCTGGCCCTCGCGCCATTCCGCGCAGCCATATTGCAGGTTCTCAAGCACGGTCCCGGCCAGAATGATTGGCGCGCCGCCGGCGTAGGCGATGAATTTTGGCCGGGTCGGGCCAGCGATGCTTTGCAACGGGCGCTCGCCGATGCGGATGGAGCCAGCGGTGGCGTCATAGGCGCCGCCGAGCAGGCCGGCGAACACCTCCGCCCCGGAGCCGGAATCGCCAATCAGCGCCACATGGGCGGGAAGCGGGATGTCGAGCGACACCCCCGATACGCGCAGGCCGCTGGCCGGATCGAACGCCGCCACCCCTTCGGCGGTCAGCGGCGCGGCGAGCACGTCGCTGGTGAGGGGCGGCGTCTCGCGCGGCCGTCGCGCGGCGAGGGCGCCATTGGCGCGGGCGATCTCGCCGAGCACGGCGCGCGCCCGGTCCCGCTCCCGCCGCCAGGCGACCAGGGCGTTGACCGGCCGTTGCAACAACACGGACGCGAACACCAGGGAAACCATGCCGCCAAGGGTCAGGTCGCCCTGCATCACCCACCAGCACCCCCAGGTGATCATCAGCAACGGGCCGCATTCGCGCAGGAAGGCGCGGGCGGCTGAGGCGAGGGAGACCTTGCGGGCCAGGGGGCGCCACAGGGCGTCAAGGCGCGTGAGCAGGCTGCGGAAGTAACCTTCCTCGACTTTGAAGGCGCCGTGCAGCTGGATGGCGACGGCGCGGCTGGCGGCGGCGCGCGCCGCCCGGGTCATCGTCCGCTCGCGCCGCCGGGCCTCCTCGGCCAGCAGGGCCTCGGAGCGGGCGACCCACAAAATGACAATGACGTTGGCGATGGTCAGGCCAAGCAGCATGGCGCCGGAGTGGACGCCCACATGCACGCCGAACGCCAGCACGATGGCGAGCTGGCTCAGGGCCATGACCGGCACGATGACGGCGTCGCCAAAAAACCAGGCGATCGCCGACAGCCCGCCGCCAGAGAGCCGGGCGGCCTCATCGGCGTCGTCCTGGGTCATGCCGCGGGAGCCGGCGATGCGCCGGAACAGCCGCAGCCGCAGCAGGCTGGCGAGACGCCGGGCGATGACGCTGCGCAGCGCCGCCACCAGCGAGATCAGCAGGCTGCGGATCGCCAGCAGGCCGAGAACGGCGACGCAGCCGGCGATGAAATAGGCGTTGCGCTCCAGCGCCAGCCCCTGGAACAGGCGAAGTTCGCTCTGGAACATCCGTTCCGGCAGCGGGATCGACAGCGGCAGGAAGCTGGCGATGCTCCGGTCCCGGAACGCCAGGCCCAGCACCGCGTCATCCACGAGAATCCGCGGCAGTTCAAGCAGCAGCCAGTTCACCGGGGCCATGGCCAGCAGCGCCACCAGGGCGGCCACATGCAACAGACGGCTGTTCTGCCAGACAAAACGGATGGGATTTCGTTCCATCGACCGTCAAACTCCCGGGACACGGGGTCCCACACGCCACAGCTTCCCGAACGAGCATTCCGGGCAGGGGCCGTTGGCCTCTTGCGCCCTGCGGGCGACAGCGATCTTTTGTGAAGCGGGGATACGCCGCACGGGAAAATGCGTCAGAAAACTGCATCCGTCATCTGTTTCAGCTTGATCGAATTTTGCCCTGACGCCAACCCTGCGCTTATATCGGCGATCTCCGCAATGGCCCAGTGCCCGCCTGTCGTGGGCGGCGCGCGATCCAGGTCCGGTGACCTGCGGCGAACTGACAATCGGGCGCCCGGAGAGGACGCGGGAGGAACTGGAGCATGGACGCGCAGACGCAGGCGGACGACGCCGGCCTGGGGGATTTTGACTACATCATCGTCGGCGCCGGTTCGGCGGGCTGCGTGCTCGCCAACCGGTTATCCGCCGATCCGCGCAATCGCGTCCTGGTGCTGGAGGCGGGCGGACGCGACAACTGGATCTGGTTCCATATTCCTGTCGGCTACCTGTTCGCCATCGGCAATCCGCGCTCGGACTGGATGTTCCGCACCGAGCCGCAGCCGGGGCTGAACGGCCGCGCCCTCAACTATCCGCGCGGCAAGGTGATCGGCGGCTCCTCGGCCATCAACGCCATGATCTACATGCGCGGCCAGGCGGCGGATTACGACGGCTGGCGCCAGCGCGGCCTCACTGGCTGGGGCTGGGAGGACGTGCTGCCCCATTTCCTGCGCATGCAGGATCACATGGCTCCCTCCAACGACCTGCAGCGCGCCGGCGGCGAGTGGCGGGTGGAATACCCCCGCGTGCGCTGGCAGGTGCTCGACGCCTTTCGTGATGCGGCGGAGCAGGTGGGCATTCCCAAGGTCGACGATTTCAACCGCGGCGACAATGAGGGCTCGTCCTATTTCCAGGTCAACCAGAAGCGCGGCCGGCGCTGGAGCGCGGCGCGCGGTTTCCTGAAGCCCGCCCTGGCGCGTCCCAACCTGCGCCTGGAAACCGGCGTGATGGTCGAGCGCGTCGTCATCGAAAACGGCCGCGCCGTTGGCGTGCGGTGGCGGCGCGACGGCCGCAGTTTCGTCTCCACCACGCGCGGCGAGGTGATCCTGTCCGCCGGCGCCATCGGTTCGCCGCAGCTGCTGGAGCTGTCGGGCGTCGGCCAGGCGGCGCGGCTGGCGGACCTCGGCGTTGCCGTCGTCCGTGACCTGCCGGGCGTCGGCGAGAATTTGCAGGATCACCTGCAACTGCGCCCCACCTACAAGGTGTCGGGCGTGCGCACCCTCAACGCCGATTATCGCAACTGGCTGCGCAAGGCGGAGATGGCGCTGAAATACGCCGTGCTGCGCTCCGGCCCCCTGACCATGGCCCCGTCGCAACTGGGCATCTTCACCCGCTCCTCGCCGGAGCACGCCACCGCCAACATCCAGTTCCACGTGCAGCCGCTGTCGCTGGACTCGTTTGGCCAGCCGCTGCACGCCTTCCCGGCCATCACCGCCAGCGTCGCCAACCTGCGCCCGGCCAGCGCCGGCTCCGTGCATATCCGTTCGGCCAGCGCCGCCGATGCGCCGGCGATCGATCCGCGCTACCTCAGCGACCCGGCGGACGTGCGCGTCGCCATCGATTCCATCCGCCTGACCCGCCGTATCGTCCAGGCCCCGGCCATGGCCCGTTTCCAGCCGGAGGAATACATGCCCGGCGCCGGCCTGATGAGCGACGAGGAGCTGGCCCGCGCCGCCGGCGACGTGGGGACCACGATTTTCCACCCGGTGGGCACGGCGAAAATGGGCGCCGATCACGATCCGATGGCGGTGCTCGACGGGCAACTGCGGGTGCGCGGCGTCGATGGCCTGCGCGTCATCGACGCCTCCGCCATGCCGGCGATCACCTCCGGCAACACCAATTCACCGACGATGATGATCGCCGAGAAGGGCGCGGCGATGATGTTGGGCGCCGCAGGCCAGTGAAACCGGGCGGAGACGTGGACGAAGAAGCCGCAGGCCGGCGACGGCTTCCGCGAATTCATGGTTCGTTCTCCATATCGCCCCAATGTCATGGCAATGCCGGCTGCATTGACGAACCTGACGTGCCGGAACCACAGCGATGGACCGTTTATCCGACGCCGACCTGATCCTGCCGCCGGACGGCCGCCAGTCGCCGGGGGCCCTGGCGATCCAGCGCGGCGTGCGGCGGCATTTCGCCAGCCTTGGCGCCGTCACCCTGTGCGAGCTGACCCTGGCCTCCTGGCGGCGCGCCGACGTGATGGCGCTGCTGCCGGACGGCCGGCTGACCATCGTCGAGGTCAAATCCTCGCTGGCGGATTTTCGCGCCGACGGCAAATGGCATGAGTATCGCGACTGGTGCGACAGCTTTTCCTTCGCCGTTGCGCCGGACTTCCCGCTGGAAGTGCTGCCGGAGGACGCCGGCCTGATTGTCGCCGATGCTTTTGGCGCCGAGATGCTGCGGGCCGCGCCGGCCCATCCGCTGGCCCCGGCCCGGCGCAAGGCGGTCACCCTGCGCTTCGCCCGCGCCGCCGCCGGCCGGCTGCATCGCCTTGCCGATCCGGACGGCGCCGCCGGCCTGCGCGACTGAGCCCGGGCGGAAGCCGGAAACGGTCTGGCCCATATGACGGCGGCGCGGCCTGCCCGGGCAAATGCGCCGGCAGCGGCGGAATCCTGAGCGGGCGGCCGGTTTAGGCCGGTTGTCTGGCCCGGCCAGCGATGATCACTTCATCCGGATCAGATTGGGCGCGCTTTCCCCTTTGGGGCCGTAAAGCGCGTAGAGTTGCGCGCAGGTCGCCTCCGCGCCGCCCTGGGCGATCTCATTCTGGTAATGGCGCATCTGGGCCGCGATGTAGGCCCTGTTGCCGGGATGGGTCGTATTCAGGCCGATCCGGTTGCTCAGCATGACCATGAGCGGCAGGTTGGCCCGGAAACCGGCGCAGGATTTTTCAGCGGCCAGAACCGCCGCGATATGGTCCATGGCGTTGCGCTGCGCCGGCGTGGCCGCGCTGGCGTTTGCGGCCGGACAGACGGTGGCGATGATCGCGGCCATGGCGGCGCCGCCGAACCATGTTCTGGCTGTCATCTCCCCCTCCACGGGTTTGCGCGGGACGGACGCCGCCTGCATCAGGGAACGCGTAAAAGCCGGCCGGTGGGAAAGATTCTGCCGCGTCAGGACGTCGCCGCGCCGGGCGACGGCGCCGCGTCCGCCCGTTTCCCGCAGGTCCGGGCGCCCGGGGCTCAGCGCGGCGCGCGCTTGGCCAGGATGCGCTGCAGGGTGCGACGATGCATGTTAAGCCGCCGCGCGGTTTCCGAGACATTGCGGCCGCACAGCTCATAGACCCGCTGGATATGCTCCCAGCGCACCCGGTCGGCGGACATGGGATTTTCTGGCGGAATGGCGCGTCCGTCCGGCAGCGCCATCAGCGCCGCGTGCACCTCGTCGGCGTCGGCCGGCTTTGCCAGATAATCGAAGGCGCCGAGCTTCACGGCGGTCACCGCCGTGGCGATATTGCCGTAGCCGGTGAGAATGACGCCGCGCGCATCGGCCCGCCGCTCCTTCAGCTTGGTGATGACCTCAAGGCCGTTGCCGTCGCCAAGGCGCATGTCGATGACCGCGTAGGCGGGCGCTTCCGCCTCGATGGCGGCGATGCCGTCGGCCACTGTCTCCGCCGTGCGCACCGCATAGCCCCGGCTCTCCATGGCGCGGGCAAGGCGCGTCAGGAACGGGCGGTCGTCATCGACGATCAGCAGGCTGCGATCGCCTTCTGGCGCGGCGGGAGACGGGGCGGAAGACTCCATGATCATGCTTTCACCTGCGCGCCGGGCGCGCGCCGGCGGTTCCCAGCCTCTCTACCGGGAGGCGCCGGTTATCAGCGACGCGCCGGGCGCGCGCCGGCGGTTCCGTGAGACAGGGGAGGCGCGCTGGCCCCCAGCTCACATGTGCGCCGGCTGCCTGGCCGCCCGGCCGTTTCGCGCGCCGGCGGCGCGGGGACATTGCGGGCTTTCCCCGCCCACGATCTGGCGACCACCGCGCCGGTGCATGTCCACAATCCCCCCTTTTAGATCATTTCGTCCGCAAAGTGTACCAAATGGTCACAGGCTGTTCGGGCGGACGCAACGTCAGCCCGTTCCCACGTCCCGCTCAAAGGCGGCGCGCGGCCAGCGGATGGTGATGACCGCGCCCGTCGCCGGCTGCGGCGCGTTGGAGGTGGTGATGACGGCGCCCGTGCGCTCAATGAGGCTGCGGGCGATGAACAGGCCGAGGCCGAGGCCGCTGGCCGGCTCGTCCGCGTGGCGCTGCCCGGCGCCGCGCGTGGTCACGTAAGGCTCGCCGATGCGCAAAAGCACGTCCGGGGCAAAGCCAGGGCCGTCGTCCCGCACGACGATTTCCACGAACTGGTCGTTCCAGCGCTCTTCGATGGCGACCGCATTGCGGGCGAAGTCGACGGCGTTGTCGACAATATTGCCAAGCCCGTAGATCACGCCGGGGTTGCGCCGGCAGACCGGCTCCGGGTCAAGCCCGTCGCGGGTCACCGTGATCGGCACGCCAAACGGCCGCTGCGGACCGGCGACTTCCTCGACAAGGTGACTGAGAGTGAGCTGCTCCAGCGGTCCGGCGTCGCCCCCGGCGCCCAGCGACGTCAGCTTGCCGAGGATGCCCCGGCAACGCTCCACCTGCTCGCGCAGCAGGGCGATGTCCTCGGCCAGCGGGCTGTCCGGCGGAGCTTCCCGGGCCATTTCCTTGGTGACCAGGGTGATGGTGGCGAGCGGCGTGCCCAGTTCGTGCGCGGCGGCGGCGGCGAGGCCGTCGAGCTGGGTCAGGTGCTGCTCGCGGGCCAGCACGAATTCGGTGGCGGATAGCGCCTGGGCCAGCGACCGCGCCTCAACGGCCACGCGCCAGGCGTAAATGGCGGTGAAGGCGATGCCGAGGGTGATCGCCGCCCAGATGCCAATGATGTAGACGAACGGCAACTCCAGCGTCTCCCCCGGCGTCCAGGGCAGCGGACGTCGCCAGAAGATCAGCGCCGTGGCGTAGAGCGCCGACAGCGCCCCCAGCGCCATGGTGACGCGCGGCGGCAGCGAGGTGGCCGAGATCAGCACCGGCGCGAGGAACAGGATGGCGAAGGGGTTTTGCAGGCCGCCCGTGAGGTACAGCAGGCCGGCCAGCTGGGTCAGGTCATAGGCCAGCAGGCCGGTGGCCGGCCACAGGCTCAGCCGGTGGCTCATGGGGTAGCGGATGCGCAGGGCGATGTTCAGCCACGCCGAGACAGCGATGAGCAGGAAGCACAGGCCAAAGGGCAGTGAGAAGCCGAGGCCAAAATGCACGCCCGCCACCGCCACGCTCTGGCCGATGACCGCGAGCCAACGAAGCCGCACGAGGGTGTCGAGACGCAGGCCGGCCGGCGAGGCGGCGGTCGACAGGTCATATTCTGGCGGCATGGCGGTTTCCGGGCTGGCTGCGGCGCCTGCCGGCAACGCATGAGGTGATTGCGGATGGCGCGCGCATCTGCGTCAATATGGCCGATCCGCGCCGGCGGCGAAATGGTGATGGTTGCGCCTGGGGCTGGCGCAGGCCGAATCGTGATGCGCCGGGGAGGGGCGACCGCAATTATTGTGCTTTTCTTCATATCACAAATATGTGATGCTACGGCTTGCCCAATTGTTGAAACAATATAAATGGCAGTTGATGCTGATGCGGCTTTTTCGACGAAGCGCTTCTGAAAATCATATGGTTTCGGTTCGTTCGGGCGAAGAAATTTTTCAGGTGATTCTTCGTCGCCGCCACGACGCCAGGCGTTTCACCTTGCGCGTGTCCCAGGTTACTGGCGAAGCGACCTTGACCATGCCGCCGCGCGGCGACGTGCGGGCGGCTGTCCGCTTCGCCGAATCGCACGGCGAGTGGATTGCGGCCCGCCTGCGCCGCGTGCCGAAGCGCATTGAATTCAGGCCAGGCGCCATCGCGCTGGTGCGGGGCGCGCCGCATCCGATTGTCTGGCAGGCCAGCGCACGGGCCGTTCCCGTGATCGCGCCGCACCCGGATGGCGGCATGATGATTCTGGTTGGCGGCGATCCGCGCCATACGCCGCGCCGGGTGCAGGATTTCCTCCGGCGCGAGGCGGCGCGGGACCTGGAGCAGGCTGTGACGCGCCATTCGCGGACCCTTGGCGTGCGGGCGCGCAGCATCACCCTGCGCGACCAGCGCACCCGCTGGGGTTCCTGCACCGCGGCGGGGCGGCTCAACTTCTCATGGCGGCTGATCATGGCGCCGCCTGCGGTGCTTGACTATCTCGCGGCCCATGAGGTGTGCCATCTGCGCGAAATGAACCACTCCGAACGTTTCTGGGCGCTGGTCTATAATCTCTGCCCGGGAACCGACGAGGCGGAGGCGTGGCTGAAAGCCCACGGCGCCAGCCTGCACCGTTACGGCGTGGGCGGCGACAGCGATGACGCGGGAGCGGAGACGGGCGAGGCGGTCCGGCCGGCTGTCTGACGCCGGCTCGCGCCATGCGCCATGGGCGCGCATTTGCATATGGCTCGGGGCTGGCGCGACGGCCGGCTCCCCCGGCGCAACGTGGCGGCTACGGGCCGTGGGGCGATGCGCGCCATTGCGCGCGCCCGGAAGGGGTTCGATGAAAACCCGCTCACAGAAAACGCGCCGTTCCTGGATGCGTTTTCCGACGCCTCTTTTTCACGCAAGGCGGCGTCGGCTTGCCGTGAACACGCCCTAGCCTCCGAACAGCCGTTCAAAGAAGTTTGGCTCCCGGCGCTGCGGCTGTGGTTGCGGCGCCTGGCCGCCCTCGCCCTGCTGCTGGGCGCTGGCCCAGCCCGCGGCCGGGGCTGGCGCAGGGGTCCAGGGGATGCCGGGCAGCGGCCCCGGCTTGAGGTTGCGCGATGCGACCTGCATCACCCGGTTCCAGACGTCGAGCGGCAGCGAGCCGCCGGTCACCTTCTTCATCGAGCTGTTGTCGTCGTTGCCGATCCAGACGCCGGTGACGAGCTGGTTGGTGAAGCCCATGAACCAGGCGTCGCGGAAATCCTGGGTGGTGCCGGTCTTGGCGCCGATTTCCCAGCCGGGCAGCTTCGCCTTGCTGCCGGTGCCGCTGGTCGCCACCTGGCGCAGCATGGCGTTGATCATGCCCTCGTTCTTTGGCGTGATCACCGGGCCAAGACTGTTCGGCATCCGCTTGTACAGCGATTTTCCGTCCGTGGTCTGCACCGACTCGATCACGTAGGGGATGACGCCGATGCCGCCGTTGGAGAACGCGGCGAAGGCGGCCGTCAGTTCGATCGGCGTCACTTCCGACGTGCCGAGCGCGATCGAGGCGTTGGGCTGCAGCGGCGAGGTGATGCCGAGGCGCTGGGCCGTGCGCACCACCGATTTCGGCCCCAGCTCCAGGGTCAGCTTCACCGGAATGGTGTTGATGGAGTGCGCCATGGCCGTCAGCAGGGTCATGGGGCCAGAGAAGCGGCGCGAATAGTTGGATGGCGACCAGCCGCCCGCCGAGACAGGGCCGTCCTCGCGCACCGCGTCGGGCGTGATGCCGTGCTCGATGGCGGTGAGGTAGACAAAGGGCTTGAAGGCGGAGCCGGGCTGGCGCCGGGCGTTGGTGGCGCGGTTGAACTGGCTCGCGGCGTAGCTGCGCCCGCCCACAAGCGCCTTGAGCGCGCCGTCGGAGGCGAGGGTGACGACGGCCCCCTGGTGGGCGCCCAGCTTCGCGCCCTGCTTGTTGAGCTCATCGTTGAGGGCCGCTTCGGCGGACATTTGCAGCGGCATGTCGATGGTGGTGCGCACCTGCACGTCCTGCTCGATCTTGCCGACGAAATCGTCCAGCACGTCCATCACGAAGTCGGCGGCGTAATTGGCGGATCGGGTTCCGCCTGGCTTCACCGCCGTCGCCGGGGTCATGATCGCGCCCTTGGCCTGCTGCTCGGTGATGAACTTCTCGTTGGCCATGGCGGTCAGCACGAGCTGGGCCCGCGCCTGGGCGCCTTCGGGATTACGCGTTGGCGCCAGCCGCGCCGGCGCCTGCACGAGGCCGGCGAGCATCGCCGCTTCCGCGATGGTCACGTCCCGGGCGTCCTTGCCGAAATAGCGGTGCGCGGCGGCCTCGACGCCGTAGGCGCCCGCGCCGAAATACACACGGTTGAGATACAGTTCGAGAATCTGGTCCTTGCTGAACTTGCGCTCAAGCCAGACCGAGAGGATCAGCTCCTGGATCTTGCGCGACATGGTCCGTTCCTGGGTGAGGAACAGGTTCTTCGCCAGCTGCTGGGTCAGGGTCGAGCCGCCCTGCGACACGCCGCCGGCCGAAACGTTGCGCAGCAGGGCGCGCGCCACGCCCGCCGGGTCCACGCCATAATGTTCATAGAAGCGCCGGTCCTCGATCGCCACGAAGGCTTTCGGCAGATACGGCGGCAGTTCCTTCAGCCTCACCTCGCGGCCGCCCATGTCGCCCTTGTTGGCGATCAGCGAACCGTCCGCCGCCAGAATGGCGACGTTGGGCGCGCGTTTGGGCACGGTGAGCTGGTCCATGGGCGGCAGCAGCGAGAAGTGATAGCCGATGACGCCGGCGAGGCCGAGCATGGCGATGATCGCCAGGCTGAAACCCAGGCGGAACAGGTGGCCGATGAACGACCGCGAACGTCGCGCCCGGGGCGCCTTGCCGCGCGGCGTCCTGCTCTTGCGTCCGCTTTTTTGTCCGCCTCTGGCCACGCGCTTCCCTGCTCCCGCATCGCCGGTCATCCGCTCCGTCGCCGCAGGGGCGAACCCGGACGCGGATTGCCGTGGGGCCGGGCTGGCCCCGTCGTCAAACGAAGGCTCGCGCCGGCCTTGGGACCGGGAAGCCGGGGCGCCGCCGACAGCGCCGGCGCCGGTCCGGCGCCAGCTGTCAGCGGCGTCAATATGGATCTCGCCGGCCGTCGCGGGCGTATCGGTCGCGCCTGCTGGGCGCGTTGTCGTCTCGTGGGCGTCCCGGGAGCCGTCGTCCTGGTTGGCTGGGGGGCCGAAACGGGGTTCTTGCCTGTTGTTCGGGCCGTCAGAAAACGCCATGTGCCGTTGGATCCAGAAGCGACAGGAATATCGTGAAGCGCGTCCGTCCCAAGCGTGACGCACTGATCCCGTAACGGGATTCCTGTCCCTGTATTGTGATGGTAAATGTGGCGGTTTAAGGGGGTCTTAACCCCGGACGGCGTGTGGAAACCTTTTCTGGTCCGTGCAGGACATCATCGTCCGGCGCCCCTGGCGGGACGTTGCGTCGGCGACCTTCGCCGCCGGCGGAACGGATGCGGCCTCCCACCGTTTTTCCCTGGATAACCCCTGGCCCGCGCGGATGATCCGGCATGCTTCACGTAACTGACAGGATCGTCATCGACGCCGGCGAACTGACCGAGCGGTTCATTCTTGCCGGCGGCGCCGGCGGCCAGAACGTCAACAAGGTGGCGACGGCGGTGGAGCTGCGGTTTGACGCCCGCAATTCTCCTGCGCTCCGGCCCGCCGTGATCGAGCGGCTGTTGCAGGTCGCCAGTCATCTGGCGACCCGGGACGGGGTGATCGTCAACAAGGCCAACCGTTTTCGCACCCAGGAGCGCAATCGCGCCGATGCGCGCGAGCGGCTGGCGGCATTGATTCGCACGGCGGCGGAGCCGCCGCCGCCGCCGCGACGGCCCACCCGGCCCACCCGCGCCTCGCAGCGCCGCCGGCTCGACGCCAAATCCCGCCGCGCCGGCGTCAAAAGCGGCCGCGCCCGGCCTGGCCATGACGACTGAGCCGTCCGCCCTGCGACATTCAGCATCCACCGTTTCGGAAGCGCATGCGAAACGCTCATGGCCGGCGGCGGCGCCATGCAGCCAGCGGTGGCCGGATCGATCCATCATGCCATTGACGGACTACCCGGCTCCCGGGTCTCTCCGTAACCTTGAAGCCTGGTTTCTCCTGGCGCGGTTTCGCCCGGCGAAAAATCTCCGGGCCGATCGGGCAGGGGCGGCCGCCCCTGCGGATGCGCGCGTATCGAAACGAGGCAAGGCAAGCATGGTCGCCAGCCGGCCGGCCTGCCCGAAGCAACAAGAAATAACGGAAACGGACAATCGATGGACCTCCAGCAGCATGAACCGCTCCTGACCTTTCCCTTTCTGCAGCCCCCGGCGCCGGGGCAGACGGTGGAGGTTGCGCCTGGCCTGCTGTGGGCGCGGTTCGCGTTGCCGTTCAGCCTGAACCACGTCAACGTCTATTTCATCGCCGATGGCGATGGCTGGGCCGCCTTCGATTGCGGCATCGCCACCGACAGCACCCGCGAGCAGTGGCAGGCGCTGCTGGACGGGCCGCTGGCCGGCCGGCCGCTGACCCGGCTGATCATCTCGCATCACCATCCTGATCACATCGGCCTCGCCGGCTGGCTGTGCGAGCGTTACAATCTCAAGCTGCTGATGAGCCAGGCGGAATACCTGGAAGGGCACTACATCGCCCTCAACCCGGACCAGATGGCCGAGGGGCCGTTCCGCCAGTTCTATGTGGATCATGGTCTGAGCGCCGAGGCGACCGAGATCGTGCTGCGCCAGGGACATGGCTATCTGCGCATGGTGACGCCGCTGCCGCACACCTTCCGCCGGCTGGCGCACGGCGAACGCCTGCGCATCGGCGACCGGGAATTCGAGATTTACACCGGCGGCGGCCATTCGTCCGAACAGGTGATGCTGTATTGCCGGGCCGAGAACCTGTTCATCGGCGCCGACCAGGTGCTGGCAAAGATTTCGCCCAACGTCAGCGTCTGGGCCATGGAGCCGGAAGGCGATCCGCTGGGGCTCTACCGCCGGTCGTTGCGCGAATTGCAAAGCCAGATCGACGCCGACGCTCTCGTGCTGCCAGGCCACAACCTGCCGTTCCGCGGCCTGCACCTGCGCCTGCAGGCGCTGGAGGCGCATCATGCCCACCGTTGCGCCCAGCTTGTCGACGCCTGCCGCGCCGCGCCGCATTCGGCCTCGGAGCTGGTGCCGGTGATGTTTCCGCGCGAACTCGATCCGCACCAGCTCAGTTTTGCCTTCAGCGAGGTGCTGGCGCACGTGAACTATCTGGTTGATCGCGACCAGTTGCGCTGGATGCCTGCGGCCGATGGCGTCCGCCGGCTGGCGGCCGTCTGATCGCGCGACGCCGGCTTCCGGCGTCGGGGGCGGGCGGATGGGCCGCGCCTCCGACGCGGTCCGCGAACCAACGCCTTGCGTCTGGTGTTCCTGAGCCCGGAAGACCCGGAAGCCCGGGGCGCCCGGCGTGACGGCGCCGGCGCAGGCGCCGGAATGGCCGGCGCTTCAGCCGGTCAGGTGACGGGGATCATCAGCACGCGTTCACTCTCGCTGACCCGCTCGTAGCGGGCCCCGATGTCGCGCGCCATCTTGTGCACGATGGTCGTGGCCATGGTGCTGATGTAGTGGGTGCGGTTGTCGCGCACCAGCATGCCTTCGGTGATCTGCAGGCGGATCGCCGCGTCTTCTCCGGCGTTCTGGACGACAATGCGGATCGCGCCGCCGTCCGGGATGGCGAGCGCCAGCTCCCACAACAGCTCCGCCACCATGATGTAGGCGTGCACCTGATGCTCGTGCAGCGGCCGGAACGCCCAGGGGGACACGATGTCGAGGCTGACCCGCCCGCCGCTGGCGTCCGCCAGGGTCATCCGCGCGACCCGCTCCAGCAGATCTGGCGCCCGCTCTTCATCGAACGGCAGGCGGCCGATGATGGAATGGATGCTGCGCATGGCCGCGCGGCGCTCCTCGATGCCGGGAGCCGCGAGAATGTGGGCGGGCGCGGCGCCGCGCCGGTAAAGCCGTAGCGAGCGGCCCGTGGCCGAAACGTTCTTCTGGATCCAGGAATTGAGCGCGTGCAGGGCGATGGTGACGGTTGGCCGGGACTGGCCGGTCGGGTAGTCGCCGCGTGTCGCGCCGGGCGCGGCGAACCGCGTTCCCGCCAGGTCCGGCGGGGGGTCGCCGCGATCCTCATACAGCAGCAGAATGGCGCCAACGCTGACGATGAACAGACCCAGCATGAAATAGCCCTGCACCGTGTGGCCAAGGGTGAAATTCCATGGGGGCGTGAAAACCAGCGAGGCGCAGACCAGCGAACCAACGATGGCGACGAACACGCCGGACCAGCGCCCGGCCAGATGGCGCGCCAGCGCGGTCGCCGGCATGTAGGCCATGATCGGCGCCCCGATCAGCGACGTCGCCAGATAGAGTTGTGGAAGCGTTGGAATAATCGCCAGCGCCGCCGCGACCACAAACTGTCCGACCGGCGACGTCACCCGGTCCCGATAGCGGGCGACAGGATTCATGAATGTACGCCCACCATCGGGATCGCGAGCCTTCCCCATGTCCAGCCCGCCGCCCGCCGCCGCGCTGATGTCCCGGCGGCGACGCATGATGTCCGGGCAGGCGAGAGAAGCCGGGCAGGCAAGAGAAAAGGTCGCATTCGTGCTCCACCATGGCGACGCCGCCCTGGAATCAACCTGAACCGTGTCGCTCCCGGCGTCGTCGGGTTGGCTCTCCCTGGCCGCCGCCAGCCGGTCCGTCTTTACCTTGTCGCAAAGGCGTCTCCCCTTCCAGTCTGGCGGGGCGCCCTTTGCAAAATCCATGTCCGGACCGCGTCGGCAGTCGGTCCCGTAATATCGCCCGCCAGCCGGCGCGCCGTAAAACCACCTGACGCCGCCGTGCGTCATCGCCGGAAACAGGCCGCGCCGGCCATTCTCCGCCGCCGCAAGCCGTCAGAACCGGTTATTCGCGCGGCGATTTCCTGATATTTGCTGCTACGCTTGCGGTCCAGTTGGCCAGCTTGGCAAGCCCCAGGCCTCCCTCCCGCGCAGCGCGAAGGTCAATTCATTGTGAATAGCACAAGCTTGGCTTTAAGCGCGTCCCAGATCAACTGCCATTTTATTTTTTATCCCGCCGGGACGCGACAGCCTGCAGGCCTTCGATGCGTACCCTGGTCGCCTGCAGCATCGACATGCCCAGCGTGGTGCGCACATGGATGCGCCACGGCGCGTAAATGCCGGTATCGCCGACCGGGATGAGCGTAACGCCCATGTCGGTGTTCTCCACCATGAACTTTGTCATCGAGCGGAGCGGGCGGTGGCCGGCCACCGGCGCGTAGCGCGCGGAGCAGGTGGCTGCCGGACCCGTATAGCCGCCCTGGCTGATCGTCGTGGTTCCCTTGTAGCGCAGCACCACGTCGAATCGCGTCGCGCCGTCGAATACAGGAATGGTGCGGTTGCAGGCGTCGGCCAGGCTCTTGCCAGGCGCCGGCATCAGCAGGGCGCTGAGCGGGTCGATGACGGACTGGCGGTGGCTGGCCGTGACGGGAATGCGATCGGGCCGGTCCCAGTCTTCCAGCGGGGGGTTGATCTCGATGGCGCTGACGGCGCCGCCGGCGAAGGACATGCGCAGGGTGCGTTTGTCGCTGGCGGTGGACGCGATGACGGCGAGCGAGGCGGGGATGGCGCGATCGCCGTTGATCACGCCGGTGGCCCGGGCGCCGCCCTTGCCGCTGACCAGCACGCCCGCAAGGCCCGTCAGCTTGGCGTGCATGTCGAGGGCATAGGCGCCGCTATTGTCGATTTTCGCGGCGAGGTTCGCCGCGCCGATGCTGACGCCCGCGAGCGTCAGGGCGTAACTGGCGGCGAAGGAGCCGCCCCCTGTCGCCGGCCCTGCGGCCACGGGGGCGCTCCACCCCAGACCGGCGAAGGCGCCGCTGATCAGGCTGGCGACAAGGACGCGCCGCGTGGCGAAGAGGAATTGTTTGCGCATCAGGATCAAGCCATCGGTTGGGCGTCCGTGCGGCCAGGCGCAGCCGGCGACAATGACGGAAAGCCGCTCCAGGATCGGTCTTTATGGTGAACAAACCGTATCTTTTTGTGGCCCGCCATAGCAGGCGCGCGTCAGGGCGGCGGATGACAGGCAGGGGCGGCGTTCAGGAATGCGCCGCATGCAGTTCAGCCATGCAAAGCCGCCGGACGCGCGGCAAGCAATTGAAAACAGGCGCGTGATCTGCGCATCCCTTTCAATCCGGCGACATCAGGCTGGACAAGAGGGCAGGGAGCCGACCGTGAGCGTCACCACCGAAAATGCCGGCCAGACCGCGGCCGAGCGCACCACGTTTCAGGTGCTGGGCGCCATCAGCCTGTCGCACCTGCTCAACGACCTGATCCAGTCCGTGCTGCCGGCGATCTATCCGGTTCTCAAACGGGAGTTCCACCTCGATTTCGCCCAGATCGGGATGATCACCCTGTGTTTCTACGCCGTTTCGTCCCTGATCCAGCCGCTGGTCGGCATCTATACGGATAAAAAGCCGAGCCCGTTCTCGCTGGCCATCGGCATGGGCTCCAGCCTGGTCGGCCTGCTGCTGCTGTCGGTGGCGTGGAGCTATCCGGTGCTGCTGCTCGCGGCGATGCTGGTCGGTCTCGGTTCGGCGGTGTTCCACCCGGAAGCCTCGCGCGTCGCGCGCATGGCGTCCGGCGGCCGGCACGGTCTGGCGCAGTCCATGTTCCAGGTTGGCGGCAACGCCGGCACGGCCATGGGTCCGCTGCTGGCGGCGGCCATCGTCGTGCCCCAGGGTCAGCACAGCGTCGCCTGGTTCTCCCTGGTGGCCCTGCTGGCGATCATCGTGCTCTACATGGTGGGCCGCTGGTATCGTGACCACGTCGCCCGCACCCGCGCCAGCGGCGTGCAGCCATCGCGTCAGAGCCCCGTGTCGCGCCGGCAGCTCACCACCGCCCTGGTGGTGCTGGGGGTGCTGATCTTCTCGAAATTCTTCTACACCGCCTCGATCAGCACCTATTACACCTTCTTCCTGATCGACCGGTTCCACCTGTCGGTGCAGCAGGCGCAGCTTTACCTGTTCCTGTATCTGGCGGCGGTGGCGGCGGGCACCATCGCCGGCGGCCCGCTGGGCGACCGCTTCGGCCGCAAGCCGGTGATCTGGTTCTCGATTCTCGGCGCCGCGCCGTTCACGCTGCTGCTGCCGTGGGCCAGCCTGGCCTGGACGCCGGTGCTGACCATGATCATCGGCTTCATCATCGCCTCGGCGTTTCCGGCGATTGTTGTCTATGCCCAGGAGCTGATGCCTGGTCGCGTCGGCATGATCTCGGGGATGTTCTTCGGCTTCGCCTTCGGCATGGGCGGCCTGGGCGCGGCGCTGCTCGGCGTTGTCGCCGACCACACCAGCATCGGCGTGGTCTACCAGATCTGCTCGTTCCTGCCCCTGGCCGGCCTGCTGGTCTGGTTCCTGCCGAAAACCGGCGGAAAGAAGCCGGCGCTGGCCCGCTGACGGCGGCCGCCGGCCTCGGGCCATGCGCGTGCGCCCGTCGATCCGCAGGCGCGCCCACGCATGGGGGAGGGCTCATGCCGCCCCCGTCGCGGACGTCCGCGCCTTGCCGCGATGGTTCTGGCGCAACCGCTTGCCGGACGCGTTGCTTCGCGGGTGATCGGAGAAGCTCCGGCCGCGTGGAACGGGGAGGTGGCGCAGGAAGGGGAGATGGCTGTGGGCCGGGACGCATCCGGTCACCGCGCCGGACCCGGCGCCCTGGGCGCATCGCCCCGCGAATGGCCCGGCGCCAGATCAGCCTGCCAGATCGACGCCTGCCATTCAGCGCCCGCCCGGATCAGCGCCCGCCGGAAAAACGGAAGCCGGCCGGCGCCAGCGGATTGTCGGTCAGGGCGGCGCGATCCGGCGCGTCCACCGCTGGTTTGCCAGTGAAAGCGCCCCACATCCGTTGCAAAAAGTCTTCGCTCATGCCGCGCACGATGAAGACGATGCGGGTGCGGTGGTCGGCGTCCGGCCAGGCCGGCAGGGTCTGTGGTGGGTGGAACACGTGCTGCACGCCGTGAATGACCACGGGCTGGTCGGGATGCTCGGCCAGCTTCACCAGGCCTTTCACCCGCAGCAGGTCGGGGCCGTGGGCTGAGCGCAGCAGGTCCGTGAACATCTCGAACGTGGCGCGCGGTATCGCCCGCTCCTCGACCAGCGCCACCGTGCGGATATCGGCCCCATGACGGCTGACGTCGTGGGCGTGATGGTCGTGAGTTCCGTGATGATCGTGGTCACGCCCATGCGCGTCATCAGCGTGACGCCCATGTCCATGTTCATGCCCATGTCCATGCCCGCGGCGCGCATGGCGGGGGGCGTCATGGTCATGGTGATGCCCGTGATCGCTGCCGTCGTCGCTGGCGTCCAGCCAGGCCCGCACATCGGCGATCTTGCCATCAACGCCGAAGGGGCCGAGCCCGGCCAGCAGCGCGCCGTCGACGCCTTCCGCCTGCACATCGATCAGGCGGGCCGTTGGATTGAGCGCGCGCAACTCCTGGCGCAACGCCGCGATGGCCGGGGCGGCGGCGAGGTCGGTCTTGGTCAGCAACAGCCGGTCGGCGACCGCCGCCTGCTTCACCGCTTCCGGGTGCGCGGCCAGCGTCGCCGCGCCGTTCACCGCATCCACCAGCGTCACCACGCCGGCGAGAGCGTAGCGCATCTGCAGGTAGGGATGGCGCAGCACTGCCTGCAACACGGGCGCCGGATCGGCGAGGCCGGTGGTTTCGATCACCACCCGGCGGAACGGCGCGATGCGGCCATTGTCGCGCCGGCGCAGCAGGTCCTCCAGCGTCGCCACCAGATCGCCGCGCACCGTGCAGCACAGGCAGCCGGCCGACAGCGTCACCAGACCTTCGTCCGCCGCCTCCACGAACAGATGGTCAAGGCCCACGTCGCCGAATTCATTGATGATGGCGACGGTGTCCGCCAGCGCCGGGTCCTGCAACAGCCGGTTGAGCAGGGTGGTCTTTCCGGCGCCGAGAAAGCCGGTGATGACGATGAGCGGCAGGGGTGGCGGCGGGCCTGCCGGCCTGGCGCCGTCAGCCGTCATTGTTGGAGGTATTCCTGTTTTTCCCGGCGGGCTTCCTGGCGGGAGCCTTTTTATCCGCCGTCTTCTTGCCCTGGCTTTTCGCGCCGGTTTCCGCCTTGCCGGCCTTCTGCTTCGTTTCCGCCGGCGCTTTCTGGGCGCTGGCGTTCCTGCGGGCGGCCGGGCGCTTTACCTTCTGCAGCGCCTTCGCGCCGGGCGACGTTTCCTCGTCGGCGGCGTAGGCGCTGGCGGTTTCGCCCTTCTGCGCCCGCCCGCGATGCGCCGCCACCGCGGTGGCGGGGGCGCCCGGATAACGGCCCACATAGACCGGAATGGCGGCGAGCGCCGCGCGCGGCGGCAGGGTGCGGCCGGCCACCGGCGCTTCCCAGTCGCTGGCGCCGCCCTTGAACAGGGCGAACAGCGGGCTGGCGTTTTGCGGCGCGTTTTCCGCCTCTTCCTCGCCGCGGGCGCCGCGACCGGCGCCACAGATGGAATCGCGCATGTCAGGGGGCGCCGCGCTGGTGGGCAGCGGCAAGGTGTCGAGGGTTCCAGGGCCGCCCCAGCCACTGTCCGCGAAACCCCGGTCAAACAGCGACGCCGCGATCAGCGTGCGCTCGACGCCGGAATGGGCGCCCAGCACCACGACGAGGAGGCGGCGGTTGCCGCGCGCCGCCGTCGCCACGACGTTGAAGCCCGAGGCGCAGATGAAACCGGTTTTCATGCCGGTGACGCCCGGATAGCGGCCAACCAGGCCATTGGTGTTCTTGAACACCCGCTTGCCCAGCTGCACGGCCTCGATGCTGAAATAGTGAGCGTATTCGGGGAACTGACGCAGCATCGTGCGGGCAAGAACGGCCAGATCACGGGCGCTGGTCCTGTTGCCGGGATCAGGCAGGCCATTGGGGTTGACGAAATGGCTCTGCCCCATGCCGAGCTCCTCGGCGGCCTGGTTCATCATCCCGGCGAAATTCTCCACCGAGCCGCCAACCCCTTCCGCCAGTACGACCGCCATGTCATTGGCGGACTTCACCAGCATCATCTTCAGCGCGTTGTCGACGGTGACTTCAACGCCAGGCTTGAAACCCATCTTCGAGGGAATCACGGCGGCGGCGCGGGCGCTGACGGTGAGCGGCGAGTCCGGTCGCAATTGCCCGGAGCGCAGGGCGTGCAGGGTGAGATAGGCCGTCATCAGCTTGGTGACGGAAGCCGGATACCACGGGTCGGTCGCCTGCCTGGCGTAGAGCACCCGGCCGCTGTCAAGGTCAGCGACGAGCGCAGGGCCGGCCGCGGCCGGCGCGAGCGCCGCGCCCAGCAGGGCCGCCAGCGTCAACAGCAGGAGCGCGCCGCCGCGACGTAGCCGGACCCAGACGGCTGGAGGCTGGCCAGAACGCAGGGCAGGGCGCTGGAGCGGCCTCATCGCCTGTCCTTTTCCCCGGCTGGTTGCATGGACCTCGCCGGCCGGTCGGTTCTGGTATGAGCTCATGTCCAGGCGCCTGCTCGTTTGAATTTTCCGCCGGCGGTCCCCGCCAGCCATGTCGGCTGCGCGGGCGATCGAACCGGATATCGCGCGGCAAACCGCATGCCGCGCGTGTGGATGCGTCATCATGCGCATCATTACAGAAGACGGCGTTAATGTCCCGCCGCCCGCGCTGTTTTCCGCCGCCGCTTCCGGCGGGGGCGCTTCCGGCGGGGGCGGGGTGGCCGGCCCGGCATGCGCGTCCCGCATGGCCGCATCGTCAGTGAAACCCTTGCGAGAAAACCCGTTTACCGGAAGAAACCGGCTGGTACCCGCTGAATGCGGCGAGGGCAGGGCGCTGATGTCCGGTCCCTCTGCCCCTGCGTGACCCCGCGCATGAGGCGCCGCGGCGGCTGGAGGCCGGGCGCCGCCGGGCGCGCCGGCCAGGCCACACGCATGGCCCAAACCCGGACGCATGGCCCAAACCTGGACAGGACCAGACGCATGTTGAGCGGACCCGTCATCTGGATCGCCGCGACCCTCGCCGCCACCGGCGCCCAGACCGCGCGCAACGCCATGCAGGGATCGCTGGTGGGGGCGATTGGCGCGGCCGGAGCCACCCAGGTCCGCTTTATCTACGGTTTTCCATTCGCCTGCCTGTTCCTCGCGGTGGTGACGCTGGTCACCGGCGAAACCCCGCCGGCGCCGGGCCTGATGTTTTTTCTCTATGTCCTTGGCGGCGCCGTCGCGCAGATTTTTGGCACGGCCATGATGCTGTGGGCCATCAGCCAGCGTTCGTTCGCCACCGGCATCGCTTACACCAAAACCGAGCCGGTGCTGGTCGCCCTGTTCAGCGTCATCGTGCTTGGCGACCACCTGGGCCTGATGGCGTGGGCAGGCGTGCTCGTCGCCAGCGCCGGCGTCATCATCATGTCGCTGAAGCCGCAGCGCGGAACTGCGGCGCGGGTTATCGCCGGGCCAGATCCGGCGGCAGGCGCCGGCCGGCAGGCGCTTCCTCCCGGCTGGCGGGCGCTTCCCCCTGGCTGGCGCGCGTTTCATCCTGGCTGGCGGGCGCTTCCTCCTGGCTGGCGGGCGCCTGGGGCCGGGGTCGCCTCGGCCGCCCTGTTCGCCCTGTCGTCGGTGTGGTTCCGCGGCGCGATTCTCGCCCTGGGCGACGGCGGCTTCATCATCCGCGCGTCCACGGCGCTGGTCGCCAGCCTTGGGCTGCAATGCGTGATGCTTGGCCTCTGGCTCGGCCTGTTTGACCGTGCGGCGTTCATGGGCAGCGTGCGGGTCTGGCGCGCCTCGCTGACCGCTGGCCTGATGGGCGCGCTGGCCTCGCAGTGCTGGTTCATCGGCTTTTCGCTGACCAGCGCCGCCAATGTCCGCACCCTCGCTTTGCTGGAGGTGGTGTTCGCGCAGATCGTTTCGCGTCGCGTTTTCCATGAAGCTCCGGGCCTGCGGGAAATCGCCGGGGCGGCGATGATCGTGGCCGGCGTCGCCGCGCTGCTCGCGACCTGGGGGTAGGGATCGCCATCCGGGCGACGGGAGACGGCAGGTCGCGCGGCCCATATTGATCGCGATGCAACACCAGCGGCCGAATGTGCGCAAGTCGCCATATGTGAGTTGTTTCACCTGCGCCATGGCGGCACGGTCGCGCAAGGTTCGGGCTCCAGCCGCGCATCGTCAGTGGTCGTCGCGATCATCCTGCGCGCCCGCCCGCATATATGTCAGTTGAACAGGGAATGCAGACCATGATGAACGCCCGTCAGCCCGCGCATCGGCGCTTCCGCATTCGCGCCGCGCTGCTTGCCGGGTGCGTCATGCTCGCGTCGTCTGGCGCCGCCATGGCCGGAGGCTTCGCCCTGCGCGAACAGAGCGCCGCTGGTCTTGGCCTGTCCTTCGCCGGCGTCGCCGCCGGCGGCGGCGGCCTGTCCGCCGGTTACTGGAACCCGGCGATCATCACCGGCTTCGGTGGTTTTACGACCGCCAGCAGCTACACCGCCGTCGCGCCCTACGCCAACGTCACGGCTGACCCGGCCACGCCGACCTGGGCGCTTGGCCCTGGCCGCGACATCGGCCTCAGCGGCGTGCTGGCGTCTTCCGTCGCCGCCTATCAGATCAACGATCGGGTCTGGATCGGCGTGTCGGCGGGCGCGCCTTTCGGCCTGTCCACCAAATCGGACTACACCTGGTCCGGCCAGGTTTATGGCCGCACCTCGCGGGTGCTCGGCATGTCGGTGTCGCCGATGATCGCCGTCAAGGCCACCGACTGGTTGAGCCTCGGCGTTGGCGTCACCGCCCAGTACATGGACGTGCGCCTGACCCAGGCCGCCGGCGTCGCCCCGGCGGCCACCGGCGTGGCGCTGGACGCGGATGGCTGGGGCGTCGGTTACATGCTGGGCGCCACCATCACGCCCGGGCCCAACACCACCATCGGCATCGGCTTCCGCTCGGCCGTCCACCAGGACGTCACGGGCAGCGCCACCGGCCCCTTCATTCCCGGCGCCGGTCCGCTTAGCCTGAAGGCGAAGGCGCCGCTTAACACGCCGGAAGTCCTGACCGTCGGCGTGCGCCAGAAGCTCAATAAGCAATGGACGGTCCTGGCCGGCTTCGAATGGACCAACTGGAGCCGGCTTGGCTACGTGCCGGTGCGCATCAATGGCGTCGTCTCCGAGGCGCTGCCCTTCGCCTACAAGGACGGCTACATGGCCTCGGCCGGCGTTGAATATGCGTGGTCGCCGCAACTCACCCTGCGGGCCGGCCTCGGCTACGAATGGTCGCCGGTCAGCAACCGCGTGCGCGACGTGCGCCTGCCGGACACCAACCGCCTGTCCGCGTCCGTCGGCCTCGGCTGGCGCCTGAACGACGCGTTGAGCCTCGACGTGTCCTACGCCCACCTGTTCGGCGAACCGGCGTCGATCCGCATCGTGCCCGGCCACCCGCAATACGTCGGCCTGCCGTGGGTCGGCTCGGCGAAGGCGCATGTTGATATCGTTTCGCTGGGCGTCAATTACCGCTTCGGCACGCCGGCCAGCATTTTCTGACGCGGCAGGTTCTGACGCGGCAGGCGTCGGACGCGCCAGGCGCGGTCCTCATGATCATTACCCGGACGCCCGGCGGCCTGACCGCCGGGCTTTTCTGTTTCAGGCGGTTTTTCCAGCCCGTCGCCGTCACCACGGCCTGGGCGATCGTGGCGCGTTCCCATTGTCCCGATAACGCACTATTGTGCGGTTGAAACGCCATGCGTGCAGATACACATTATTGACCAGGGCCAGGGAACCTGGCCGGCGCGCCGGGCATGATGCAAGGAACAGACGATGACTGCTGCGATCGTGGGTTGGGCGCACACGCCCTTTGGCAAGTTCGACACCGAGACGGTTGAGAGTCTGGTGGTGCGCGTGGCCCGCGAGGCGATGGAGCACGCCGGCGTCGGCCCGAAGGACATCGAC
>Ga0182737_1000565_pt1 | contig 50127 bp, 37 predicted proteins | sample eDN5th30CBELigOP_FD_128878 | JGI IMG/M metagenome (GOLD analysis project Ga0182737, IMG submission 128878) | Enriched Organic Plus compost microbial communities from Emeryville, California, USA - eDNA 5th pass 30_C BE-Lig OP (version 2) (version 2) ...
GAAATACGAGGATGAAAAGCGAATCATGCTCGAGTTTCAAAGTCACAGCGAGCACTTGAATGCTCAGGCGGCAGCCGAGTCACGTGCCAATATCATTGCCACGCTGGAGGCGGAATTGACAACTCAGCGCGCAACTCTCAACGGGCTGCTGTCCACGCTGAACGTCAATACCCCGCAGGTTCGGCAGCAAAAGGCCCGTATTGCCGCTCTGGAACAGCAGCTGGAGGCGGAGAAGAGAACTTTGCTGTCCAGCGCCAAAGGTGACAAGTTGAACGTCGTTGCGGCGCGCTATCGCGATCTTGCCATCGATGTAAGTATTGCCGAAGAGGCGTATAAGGCTAGTATCGTGGCAGTAGAAAATGCACGTATCGAGATTGCCAAGAAGATGCGTAGTCTCGTTACTGTTGTGAGTCCTAATCTCCCCCAATCGGCGATCTACCCCGAGCGTATATACAACTTGTTTACTTTGTTCATTGTATTACTTCTCGTTTATGGGGTAATGCGTTTCGTCATCGCCACAATTGAAGACCATCGCGACTGACCATTTAGACGATTCAAATAACATCATGGTTGCTATCTCTGCTCTTCCTAATAGCCGGTCTCCGCATCTTTTTGTGAGGTGGGCTTGGCCTACGCTCCGATCCCTGCGTATCGCGATGTCTCTTGGTGTAGTCATGGCATTGTCTGGATGCGGTAGCTTTTTGTCCGGCGCCGGGCCATACAAGGGCACCATTACATCGGTGGCCGAAAATGAGGATGCCCCCTACACATTGATTAGGCTATCCGCGAATACGATTGGGCCCTACATGCGGCCTGAGGATGCCGAGCTGGTTAGTTCAGTGTCGGACATGGCTGTGCCCAGTGTGCGTTTGGTGCCTGGGGACGTCATGCGCATCATCATCTCGGATAGTGCGACGGAAGGTGCGTTATTTGCGCCGCTATCTTCCGGTGGCACTGTGTTCGAGCGGGTGCGAGTCAGCGGGAAAGGCAGGATTTCCTTGCCCTACGTCGGCGAGCTATCCGTTAATGGGAGAACCCTGAGTGAAGTCGAATCCGGAATTCAGAAGCGCTTGCATGGAAAAGCATCAGATCCACAGGTTCATATAGAGCTTGTGGGGGACATGTCTGGATCCGTGCTGGTTGCAGGCGCTGTCAAGGCTCCTGGAAGGTTTTCTGCTTTACAGGGCCCTCTTACGTTACTGGATGCTGTCAACCAAGCCGGCGGTCCCACACTTGATCCTCATTTGGTCACAGTGGTGTTGCGTACCGGTAAAGAAGTGCATCGTTTCGGCTACGAGGAACTGCTAGCGGGACACAACATACCGGTACCTGCTCATTCGGAAATCGTAGTGGAGCGGGCGAGAAAGCGGTTTGTTGCTATGGGCGCGGTTGGCAAGCCGGGCCTTCACGATTTGCCATCACAATCCCCCAGCTTACTGGAGGTACTAGGATCCGTGGGCGGGCTGGATGAACGCGCGGCAGATCCACGTGGCGTGTTCGTATTCCGTCTGACTGAGCCGAAAAGTGGCAAGCCGGTTGCTGAGGTCTTTCAGTTGGACATGCGTGATCCAGCGGCCATTTTCTTGGCGCGGCAATTCCTGGTTCAGCCCGAAGACGCGGTTTATGTGACCAATGCCGTGGTGTATGAGGCGCAGAAGATCATTTCACCCATTGTCCAAGTTATGTTGCTGGGGCGTACAGTTGATCGAGGCTTCTAGGCAAGGTCAAGCGCAATGGGCATTGTGGGATCGAAATGGAGCTCGCTGCAATTGAAATTTGCAGCCTTAGTGGGAGTGTGGCGCTGCAGTGCCCTACGTCCTGCGCACCAGATGACGTCTGTTGTGGCTACGACGTTCATGTCACATGGTGAGGATCCACAGTTTCGCCTGAAAGATAGGTTGGACGCTGGTTGGTATTGGTTGGAGTTCGGACTCGTACTGCCGACTGCTCGCACTGTCGCGAGAATATACATAGATATTGGAGAGGGCGAAAGTGAGCAACAGTCGTTCCCTCTTCCGTTGAAATCAGGCCGCATTGGCCGACGACTTGTATATTTTCCGGCACGCGCGCGTGTCAGGATAGACCCTTTGAGCAGTGCGGGTGAATTCACGGTTGAGCATTTCAAGCTGAAAAGAGTCCGCTCCGCAGTGGCGCAAAAACGCATGCAGCGCAAGCTCATCAATATGCATCCACGATATAAATCACGTCAATCAGGAGGCGCAGCGAAACCGGTGCCGGAAGATTTGGCGGAATTATGGGAAAACTATCAGCGCTTGTACTTGCGTAATGGGACCGAGTTGGTCTTTTATCAAGAATGGATAGAAACGGTTGAGACGGCACAGAGTGACCGTTTATTGCAAACAGCGGTGCAAGCTGAACAGCGCGGATGGCCGGAGGAGGAGGGCTGGCCGAAGATTTCTGTACTGGTGCCGATCTACAACACACCCGAAGCGCTGTTGCGAGCATGTATCGAATCGGTGCTTAGGCAGTCATATTCCAAATGGGAATTATGCCTGGTGAACGATGCGTCCTCCGAACCGCATGTGCAAATGCTTATGGAGGCGTACGCTGCCAATGACCGGCGGATAAGAATCGCATTGCGAGATGAGAACGGCCATATCTCCAGGGCTAGTAATACCGCATTAGCGATGGCAACAGGTCAGTTTATTGCATTGCTGGATCATGACGACGAGCTGGCCAAGCACGCTTTATTCGCCGTCGCCGAAGCGATATGCAAGAGGCCTTCTGCGCAGATGGTGTATTCGGATGAAGATAAATTGAATCAAGAGGGCCGCCGGTGTGACCCCTATTTCAAACCCGATTTTTCACCCGAACTGCTACTGTCTCAGAACTACTTCTCTCATCTAGGGGTTTATCGAAGAGAGCTCTTGCAGGCTGTCGGGGGGTTCCGTCCGGGATTTGAAGGAAGCCAAGATTACGACTTAGTCTTACGGTGCATGGCCCAAGTCGAGGATCACGCGGACATCTTGCATATTCCGCAAGTGCTATATCACTGGCGCATGGCAGAGGGATCGACTGCTATTGCGCAAAGTGAAAAAAAGTACGCGCATGAAGCAGCGTTACGGGCATTGGAAGACTATATGAAGGCCACTGCGAACGGAGCGACTATCAGTAGCATTGCACCAGGGCTATATCGACACCATTGGCCTATCGCTAACCCTCAACCGTTAGTTAGCTTGATCATTCCGACTCGTGATGCATATCCAGTGCTGAAGAAATGCATCGAATCGATAGTGCAGCGTACGGCGTATAGTAATTTTGAAATAATCTTGGTCGACAATCAATCTCAATGTCCTGACACGCTGCGATATTTTGATGAACTGAAGCAGATTTCGCGTCCAGTGAATGTAGTGAAATACGATTTCCCATTCAACTATTCAGCAATCAACAATTATGCGGTGCAGCACGCCAACGGTGCAATACTCGGATTGATTAACAACGACGTGGAAGTTCTGAGCCCGGAGTGGTTGAGTGAAATGGTGAGTCTGGCATCGAGGCCAGAAATAGGGTGCGTTGGAGCAAAGCTCTATTATCCCGACGGCACTCTCCAGCACGGCGGGGTCATTCTCGGCATCGGCGGTGTGGCAGGCCATGCACATCAATACTTTCCGAAGGACGAGCCTGGCTATTTTAGCCGCCTACGGATCATACATAACGTTAGCGCGGTTACTGGGGCGGCAATGGTCGTGCGGCGCGACGTATATCAGGAAGTTGGAGGTTTGAACGCAGAGCACCTGCCCGTGGCATTCAACGATGTGGATTTTTGTTTGAAGGTGCGTAAAGCTGGCTATAGAAACGTATGGACCCCATATGCCGAGCTATATCATCACGAATCGAAGAGTCGAGGTGCTGATACAACTCAGGAGAAAATGGCGAGATTCCAAGCGGAATGCGCATTTATGATGGAGTCCTGGGGCAAGATATTGGCTCGCGATCCTTACTACAACCCGAATCTCAGCCTGCAGCGTGAAGATTATTCGCTCTGCATGCGCGATTAGTTTTACTCGGTATACGGAAGATGTCTCAGCGATTGTATACGCGATCGGCGTTCAAGATAACAAGGTCTGTGGTGTTTGCACTGGTTCTGCGTGAAATGCAGACCCGTCTGGGTAAGCGACGAATGGGAGCATTCTGGATCTTATTCGAGCCCATTGCTCACGTTGCGTTGATGATGTTCATCTTTACTGTGATCCGCAGCAGAAGCGTGCCGGGTATGGAGTTTCCCGTTTTTTTTGCAACGGGGGTTATTCCATTTTTGTTGATGAGGAATATTGCGATTCGATTGATGGACGCGGTGAGTGCGAACCAGGCTCTGTTCGCGTATCAGCAGATAAAGCCTTTTGACACTTTTATTGCCCGCGTCATCGTGGAGTTCTCCCTCTCTACGTGTGTGTACATCCTGGTAATGGCAGGGATGGCCATCTGGCTTGGATATGACATTTCCATGCACGATCCATTGCGTTGGTTTGTGGCGTTGGCCACCGGTATTCTCTTTTCGTTTGGGTTGGGGCTGGTGCTTTGCGTCATCGTAGAAGTTCTGCCTGACACTAGGACATTTATCCGATTGGTATTCCTTCCCGTATACCTAATCTCAGGGATAATTTTTCCTATATGGAATTTACCCAGAGAGTACTTGGAGTGGATATTGTGGAATCCTTATCTTCACATAGTTAGCAATATCCGTTCTTCGGTTTTTGAACACTATCCTTATGTGTACGGAATAAGTTTTACCTATCCGATGGAAGTCGGTTTGGTGACATTATTCTTGGGTATGGCTCTTTACCGCCTGCGTAAACAGGAATTGTTAGCGCGATGATTGAACTTCGTAATGTCAGTAAATCATATCGGACTTTGCACGGCCCGAAGAGGGTCTTTCGCGATCTGTCCTTCACAATACCTCCCGATCGCAACATTGCGCTAATAGGTCGCAATGGAGCCGGTAAGTCTACGATGATGCGCATGCTGTGCGGTCTGGACATGCCGGATCGTGGCCGTATCATCACGGATAAAAAGATATCGTGGCCGGTGGGTCTTACCGGGGGATTCCAAGGTTCCCTTACGGGCCGTCAAAATGCCAAGTTTGTCTGCCGCGTACTCGGTGCTGAAGGCTTGGCAATGACCAAGCTTATCAAGTACGTAGAAGATTTTGCGGAAATTGGAGAGTATTTCGATCAGCCCGTCAAAACATATTCATCGGGAATGAGAGCGAGGCTGGCATTCGGGCTGAGTCTTGCATTCGAGTTTGACTACTATCTTGTGGATGAAGCGATGTCCGTCGGAGATGCACATTTCAGAGAGAAAGCGACTACGGAGTTTCGGAATCGTGCTGGCAAGGCAAACATCATTCTGGTTACTCATGGGATGGGGCAAGTACGTAAGTTGTGCGACTTTGTGCTATTGCTGGAGAAAGGGCAGGTCACACCTTTTGAGGACGTGGAGGAAGGCATCCGAGCGTATCAAGAGACGGCTTAAACAGTCTCGCAAATTGATGGTGAATTGTTATGATTAGAAATAATTTGCATCGATATTTGCATCAGCTTCAGGACGCGCAGTGCAATAATATCACGGACCAATGAGTGTTTCGTAATTTTTGCATCCTACAACCTCTCTAGAGTTTTACAGTGAAAGCCATGCTATTTAAGAAGCGTAGGTCACCCAAGCGTAAGGGCTTGGTTCCTGACAATCCTGCTCTCGATGCCCTTGTCGCGGAGTTGGATTGTGGTTTCTATAGGACTTGGTATGTAGATTTGAAGGCCTTCGACGACGATCAATTGAGAAAGCATTGGAGAGACTATGGCAAAAAAGAGGGCCGAGCCGCCAGCTTTGAGAGGTTGTTAGAAGGCCGAGGCCTTAATATGGAAGCCATGCCTCTGCTGTTTGATTGGCGCTACTATCTGGCATCGAATTCAGACTTGGAAGGGGTCATTTCGAATTATTATCATGCAGCTGCTCATTACTTAGAGTACGGAAGGTTCGAGCAAAGGAGCTGCATTTTTGATCACGACTTTTATCTTCGTCATTATCGTGATATCACAGAGGAAGGCTTTGATCGCGAACAAGCTATCAATCACTGGTTGGAGATTGGTAAAGCGGACGGCCGAGCTGTATCGTTCGCTGATTTATTGAAAACCAACGGATTTTCGATCGATATTTTACCGTCAGGTTTTGATCCTTTCGCCTTTTTTTCAAGCCATGAAGCGGTTCTGAAATCGTATGGCCAAAATGATGCCTGGAGCGCGGTTCTATGGCTGCTCCGTATGCAACCCGTGTTTTATCTCCCGGTGAGCAATCTCAAAGAAGAAAATCTGGAGTTCTATCGTCGCTTGGCAGTTCATTATGAAGCGGCAGGGGTGCAAGAGAAGGCTGAAGACCTTTATCATATCGTTCTTAATTTAAGTTCTACAGATCCCGTAGCACTGGAGAACCTCGGTAATATCGGCTTGCGCGATGGGCAGTGGAAAAGAGCAGCGCACTATTACCAGAAAGCTATGGAGACACAACGAGAGTCTTCTTGGGCTTGGGGTAACCGCGCACAAGCGTTGGCAGCCAAACAGGACTGGGATGAGGCTATTCAAACGCTTCATGCTGGATTTCAACGTCATCCGGATCAGAGTCATCTTGAGCACAGCGCAAAGAAAATTCTCAGCGACTATTGGGGATTTACTTCCAGATCTGTCGATCAGCTTGCGCGCACAAATGGGCGTAGCCGCCTGATCAATGTCACTCAGAATGCGGTAAATCAGATTGCGGGTCTTTGGGAACGCGTTGTTCGTCGTGTCGATGAAATTCCATTTCAGGGAAAGATAAATCGTGGACACGTATTGATCATCGGAGATTTCTTCCTACCCCAATGCTTGCGCTACCGGATTGAGCAAAAACAAGAACAGTTGGAGGCGGCAGGCTATAAGGTGACGGCGGTGCCATGGACCAAAGCCTCTGCCGCAGCCAACGCGCTTCCCTTTGTAGATCAAATAATTTTCTATCGCACGCCAGCGTTGCCAGAAATTGTAAAACTGATCGCTGTAGCCCGAGCGTTGGGTAAGGTCGTTTTTTACGAAATAGACGATTTCATATTCGATCCAGTATATCCACCGGCCATCGAGACTTATGGAGGCTACGTCAACGCGGAAGAATATGCTGACCTCATAAAAGGGATGGCATTGTATCGAGCCGCTGCACAACTCTGCGATTACGGTTTGGCGTCTACGCAACCCTTGGTAGATAAATTGGCACCTTTAGTTCGTAGCGGGAAGTGTTTTCTCCATCGGAATGCTCTTGATAGACGAAATTATATTCCAGCGAGTGTGCCGGAGCCTCCAAATAAGGGGTATTTGAATTTATTTTATGGAAGCGGCACCAAAGCCCACAATAGCGATTTTATCGAAGAGGTGCTGCCGGCCGTTATTCGACTCTTATCCGAATTTCCGTCCTTGCGATTGACCATTGTTGGTTATTTGCAGCTGCCGGCTGCCGTGCTTGAGGAATTTTCGGACAGAATAATTCAAGTGCCACTGGTTAGTAATCTGAAAGTTTACTGGTCATATGTTGCTGCATCGGACATCAATTTGGCGGTATTGAAGCCAGATGTGATGACTGATGTAAAAAGCGAGCTGAAATGGTTTGAGGCTGGCGTATTTGCGGTACCTTCCGTTATGAGTTCAACACAAAACTATAGAGATGTTATCCGTGATGGGGTGGATGGGTTCGTAGTGAACGGGCCTGACGAGTGGTATAGGGCGTTGCGTGATCTGATCCAGGATGTTGCATTACGTCGGCGCATCGGCTTAAGCGCACGAGTCCGTGTTCTGAAGGAATATAGCGTTCCAACTATGGCGGAAAACATTGATGCAATTCTCACTCAAGCAACTGACATGCACGAAAAATCGTTGAATGCATTGTCCGCAGGTGCTTCGACAAAATGAACTTGCCCAAAAAAAAGATCGCTCTGGTTAATGTATTCTTTGCCCCTCAAGCAATTGGAGGGGCAACCAGGGTCTTGATGGATAACGTACACGTACTATTGCAAGAGCATGCCGGCCAATATGAGCTGGTAGGATTCACCAGCGACCACGATTTTCAGCCGGCTCATAGTGTTGAGCCATATATTTATAGTGGCATGCGTGTGTATCGGACCGGAATTATCCATCGGGTGAACATGGATTGGCACCCGCAGGATGATGAGATGCGTAAAGTATTTACTCAATTCCTGGATTTCGAGAAGCCAGATCTGGTGCATTTCCACTGCATTCAGCGGCTTACTGCGAGTATAGTCGAGGCAGCACGGGAGCGTGGCATCCCTTATGTTGTGACAGTGCATGACGCATGGTGGATATCGGACTTTCAATTCCTGATGGATGACAAGGGACATGTGTACCCACAGGGTCACCCAGACCCCTTCATGCCTGTTACCCCACCGGACGGCATTACATTGGACGAGTCAGTCAATCGGCGAGCGTACCTGAAAGACTTGTTGAATAACGCTAGCCAAGTCATGGCTGTCTCGGAGGCTTTTGCACAGCTATATAGCAACAACGGCGTGCACAATGTCGTGCCGAATCGCAATGGCATTAGTCCTCGGGCTTGGCTTCCCAAAATTCCGTCTGCGAATGGCCGAATACGTCTAGCTCATATAGGTGGAATGTCTAATCATAAAGGTTACCATCTATTCAAAGAAGCCTTGAATAAAGGACATTATAAAAAACTGGAGGCGCTCGTTGTAGACCATTCGAAGCCCGGCGGTTACGAGAGACGTGAGCGATGGGGCAGCGTGCCGGTGACATTTATTGGAAAAATTCCGCAGCGCGATATTGACTCTTTGTACGCCCGTATGGACGTGCTTGTCGCACCTTCAATCTGGCCTGAAAGTTATGGACTCGTCACCCGGGAAGCTACTGCTGCGGGTGTCTGGGTCATTGCCTCCAACATTGGGGGAATAGGCGAGGATGTCATCTCCGGGAGGACGGGGAAAGTGATATCGCCTTCTGTCGATGAATTAGTTAAGGAATTTCAGAATATCGATAGCCAAGACAACGTTTTGGAGCCTGATGCGGAGGCGCGAGAGGGCATTCGGCAGGTGAGGGAACAGGTATCTGAGCTTGTCTCGATTTACGAAAAAATACTCAATAAGAAAGAGGAAAATTAGTGAAGCCGCGTTTCATAATCGGGATTGGATCACAGCGAGCAGGCTCAACGCTCATGCACCACTTATTGGAGCAAGCAACCGATATTCTGATGCATCCCATTAAAGAGCTCCATTACTTTGATACGTTATATGGCGTCCGGCCGGCTAACGCTTTGACGGAATTTTCTCTTCGGCAATTGGCTCGAGAGATAGACAATATAATAAGTGCCAAAAGCCTTAAACCTTTCGGTAAAAGATATAAGTGCTACTTGCGCGCCAATCGTATTTTGGCGACCACTGCAATCGAAAAGGTCGACTATCTAGATCTATTCCGCCCGTGCCTGTTGGGGAAAGCATTAGTCGGTGAAGTCACACCCGAATATATGTTGCTCGACGACGCTGCTATTGATGGCATGCGCTCAGTGGTAGGAGAGGATGCTGGCATTATCCTTATTTGTCGCAACCCAGTAAAAAGGCTTCTCTCGGCGGTAAAGCTGATGAACGTCTACAACGGAATGAACTTGACGCAGCCCCAAGCTGATGCGTGGGTACAGCGAATGATTGACGAAAATAGCACGTGGATGCAGGCTCAGGACAAATATAACGATTACGAACAAGCTATCGCGCGTTTTTCAACGAAATTTTCTCACTTCATTGCGGTCAGCTACGACGAGATGATTGAGTCGCCGATTTCGGTTGCCAAGAGTCTTGAGACGAAGCTGGCTATCAAGATAAATCATGACGCGTTTGAAGACGGAACGAAGAAAGTAGCAAATGACTTAGGTGGTAATTTGCAGATATCCAGTGAGATAGTTGCTTTCCTTAAAGACAGGACGGCCGAAAAGCAGGGCTTTCTAAACGAATATTTCGGCCGTGAAATCGTCAAATGAGAGGATAAGCATCGTGAGCAAAAATCTATTCTTGTCAGTTGGCGCCATGAAGGCTGGCACGACCTGGCTGTACGACAAATTGAAGGACCACCCCGAAATTTATTTTTCTCCGGAGAAAGAGCTTCATTTCTTTGCCCATCAATACGGAATAGGGGAGCCGCTTTCTATTGAGCGTCGCAAGCGTAGGGCGGCTGCGGTATTGTCTCGCACTTTGGGCGCTAAAGGGGTGAAGCCGGGCAACCGCCACCTTCTAGATTGGTATTTGGATTATGTGGGCGGCGAGGTCAGCTATGACTGGTTTCGGCGATTGATGGACGGTGGAATACAGAAAGAGCAGTTTATAGCGGACTTTTCCAATTTGACCTGCTTTCTTGACGAAAGTGCGTGGAAGGATATCCAGGAAAAGTTCGATAACGTAAAGGTCATTTATATAGCTCGAGACCCGATAAAGCGTGTGTGGTCGCATTATAAGTTTCATCTACAGTATGTAAAGCATTTAGACGCGGGTGCTCCAGATAAGAATTTTGTTCTATTTCAACGAATTCTTAGTAAAGTTTTTTTTATTCGGAATGCTCGCTATTCCGCCACGATCGAGCGTTTGCAGCGTGTTCTTGGGCATGATTCGTTCAAACTCCTCTATTTTGAAGATATGATTTCACAGCCACTGAAGTTTCTGGCAGATGTGGAAAAATTTGCAGGTCTAGCTGCATATTCATATCCGGTAGATGGTATTTCTGAAAAAAAGAATGCGAGCTTAGAGGTTCCCATGCCGGCGGAGTGGCGGGAATACGCTGCAGAAGTTCTGTCTGATGAGATCAAAATGCTCAAAAAGATGGAAATATGGCACGGTTCGTGGTCTGCGTAACACGAATGCGTTATATCTGGCATAATATTTTGGCGAGAACGTTTTTATGAGTCCACGCAAATTCGTAGCGGTGCTGTCGTATATTCCAATTTACGGCAAAATCAATAGGACTCATTTAAATGTCGTGGCTGCGTTCCTCGACACGCTGCTAACGAGCTATCCGGATGCAAGGGCTCTGCTTTATATTGCGAACGATGATAGTCTGTTGTCCGCTTCCGTGGAATTTGGAAATTGGAGACAGAAATATATCGATGCGGCCTATGAGGAAAAGCTACGCGGGTTGCTAGCGGCCGCTCTTTCTTCGGAAGTAGTGTCCCGCTTGGATATCAAGGTAGAGGAGCCAGGCCGTAGCCTACTTGATTGTCGCCAGGCACTAATGTCATATGAGCCGTCTTGTGCTTTTTTTTGGGGCGGCATTTACGAGGCTAGAAATCTGCGGCGGGCATGCTATGGGGTGGTTCCTATTGCCTTTATGTTCTTTAATGTCAATAACCGAGTCGATACATCGGTAGATCTTTATTTGTCGCGCTATGCGGGCCAAAGGATAAATGGGCCCCATGACCCGGAGAAGATCTCGTCCCAACCAGGAGCCGTGAGCATTCCCGATGTCGATTTCTCCTATCCGGCGGAATATGTTCGCGCCGATGAAGCGGAGCTAGTCGCCGCGACAGTAATCAGCGGAGATCGATTGCAGAAGGCTTTCGAGAGTTATTCGGCTACAACGTTTGATCAACTTGCCAAGTTGTTTGATGAACACCAGAACTTGAAATGGCATTTTATCGGGCCGGGGGATCTCGACGGAATTCTTGATGTCCATGGCGCGCTGCGAGAATTATACGAAAATGGCCGATTGATTATTCGTCGACGTGAAGCACATTTGCAGGCCTTTTTTCGGCATGTCGATCTGTATGTGCATTTGCCTGGCTTGGCGGGCGGGGGGGGAGGAGTTTCCATGGCGCGGAAGCAGGCCGTTGCAACTATATGTTATGCGGGAAGCGACGCATGCGGTGCGCAGCTTCCCGCGGCCATTTATGAAAGAGAAGATGCTTTTTTTGCCGCAATTTCTCGATACCTCGCCAGCAAAGAAGATCGGATTGAGCTTGGGATCGCCGTGCGTGATTATATGCTGTCGAATTTCAATGCTCACGCGGTTGCTGAGGCACTGAGAGCGAATATTGAGAAAGCCGTAGCCATATTCAAACAGAATCATACCCTTGCGTCAGAGCCTAACCAGGTAAGCATATGAAGAAAATTTTCGTAACTCAGCCTTTTTTGCCCGACCTGCAGGAGTTCGTCGGCTATCTGGAGGAAATCTGGGATAGCAAAACGCTCACTAATGGCGGCCCAATGCACCAACGCTTGGAAAGCGAGCTATGCGATTATCTGGGTGTAAAAGAAATTGCTCTTTTTTCTAACGGCACCTTGGCGCTGATGACGGCCTTGCAGGCTCTGCGAATTACAGGGGAGGTGATTACTACCCCGTATACATTCGTAGCTACTGCACACTCGCTTTTATGGAATGGTATCAAGCCAATTTTTGTCGATATTGACCCAATATCTCTGAATCTTGATCCACGGAAAATTGAGGCGGCCATTACTCCGCAAACGACGGCCATTATGCCGGTTCATTGCTATGGGAACCCATGCGATGTAGCTGCTATTCAAGCAATTGCCGATAACTATAACCTCAAGGTCATCTACGATGCCGCTCATGCGTTTGGTGTCCAAGATGCCGAGGGAAGTGTTCTTCGGCATGGAGATCTCAGCATACTAAGCTTTCACGCTACGAAAGTCTTTAATACTTTTGAGGGCGGAGCTATTGTATGCCCTGATAAGAAAACCAAAGAACGGATCAACCACCTCAAGAACTTTGGTTTTGTTAATGAAACGACTGTCGTAGCACCGGGCATCAACGCGAAGATGAGCGAGGTCAACGCCGCCTTTGGTTTGCTTCAATTGAAACATATACGCGGAGCGCTGGCACGGCGCGCGGAGATAGACCAGCTGTATAGAAAGCTGCTCGCTGATGTTGAAGGAGTCAGCTGCGTCCCCGAGGGCACGCAAACGCTGGCTAATCATGCGTATTTTCCAGTATTGATAGAAAGGTCCTTTTCAATAGGACGGGATGCGCTTTATGAAAAACTGAAGGAATTTGGTATTTTTACCCGTCGATATTTTTATCCTCTGATCACAGATTTTCCGATGTACAGAGGTATGCCGTCGGCCAATCGCGAGAACCTACCTACGGCTCATTCGATTGCAGATAAGGTGCTTTGTCTCCCAATATACCCAACGCTGGACGACGAGACTGTCCATTTTATCGTTGATAGAATCCGGCAAGTTCCGGCCGCTTAAGAGGCCGTTATGAATTCAATAGAAGTATTCCGGCTTTCTCGCGACTGGTCATATGAATATCCGGCTACCATCAAGGAGGTGCTACCGAACGGGTTGAGGTTTTCTGCTATAGCCAGATTCCTTCACGCCGGCGATCATGAATTATGCTTCTGCGATAGATTGCCCGAGAATTTTCGAGATTTTTCGCTATCAGAGTCAATCATTCTGTGCAAAGAGGGCTTAGTTGAAAAGTTGCGGGAGCATTTGCCGAATTGCCAGTTGATCGTATTGGATGACCCGCGGGCTGTATTCCTGGACCTGGTGTCGTATTTGTCGTCTAAGGGTGCAATAGAACCAAGTAGCCTGATCGGAGATAATTGGGGTGTAAGCCCTGACGCTAGCGTTGGTGAGGGTTCACGCATACATTCTCAGGCTCGAATCGATGCGGGCGCCCGGGTAGGGAGTAATTGCGTTATTGGCCGAGGAGCCTGGGTACAGGCCGGTGCGAGTATAGCGGATGGCACGGTAGTAGGCGTTCATGGCATTAATGCGTACCGCGCTTCCGATGGCCGGGTGTTAAAATTTCCGCATTTGGCTGGTGTTATCGTTGGCGAGAATTCGGAGATAGGCGCGAATAGTGTTGTGGTAGCTGGTGTTCTTAACTCAACGCTAATCGGGAAAGGCTGCGTGCTGGGAAATCTGTGCAATATTGGCCATGGAGTTGTAGTGGGTGATTCCGTCTGGATGTCGGTAGGGTGCAAGATCGGAGGTCACACTTCGATTGGCTCGCACGCAACCATTGGTATGGGAGCTCTCGTCCGGGACAACATAAGCATCGGGGACAGGGCACACATTGGCATGGGCTCGGTCATTATCAAAAGCGTACCTTCCGGACGCTCCATGTTCGGCAACCCTGCACGTGCCATGCCAGGAGTGCTGGCGGGGCCGGCACGTTAGCATCGACGGACGCACTAAATAGGAGTACGTTAATGACGACTAGGCTCGCATTGAAGTTTAAAGGGGGCCGAGATTATTTGCATGGTACCGATATGTACAATGCTATTTCGGATTTGATAACCCACCGATATAGTTCGGATGACATTTCCGATTTGGATATCTCTTTCTATGGCCTCGCCAAAACGAGCTTGACGCTGGCACCCTTCGGTGAGATGGATAAGTCCTTGCTGAGAGCAGTTTATGCATTCTCTGTCGGGGGGGCACGCACGAAGTTGGGAGCCTATGAAACGGGAGAGCAGGTGACTGAGCGCTATCCTTATCCCGAAGACCAGATAGTCGCTGACATGACATATGACGATGATTCGTCCTCGGCTACTCTGGCCGACGCTAGCGGCTATTCTGATATAGAAATTTGGGTTGCGATGATCAAGGCGATGCATCATCGATTCGTGCCCGAAGCAAAAGGAAAATGGCTGTTTGCGCGTGGGCAGTTTCCTCGATATACGAACCGGACTGTTGGCGGGCTACGCCAAATTATGCTGGTTGCCAATATGGGTAATAAATTGACTCGCACCCGAATCATTCAGGACGGGACGGACGTTGGGCTAATCTATTTTGCGAATGCCTAGGAGCGATCATGCTGGGAATACATTGTATTGCAAGCTATGTGCCAGAAAATCGACGATCGAATCTTGATCCGGATACGCTTGCTGCTTTTGAAATCGAAGAAGATTTCATTAGGAAGAAGATTGGAGTAGTGAATCGTGCTGTCAAGAGTGCTGGACAGGATACTTCCGATCTCGCGTTGGCGGCCCTGGAGAGGCTCTGCGACAAAGCCGGAATAAATCGAGACGATATTCAAGTTATAGTGGTTGTAACTCAGAATCCCGATAATAATTTGCCTCATGTGGCGGCGCAGGTCCATGGTAAAGCAGGCCTTTCCGAGCGCTGCGCAGCGTTTGATGTGGGGCTGGGATGTTCAGGGTACGTGTATGGCCTCTCGATTATTCAATCGTTCATGGAGTCGAACGGATTTGAGAAAGGAGTACTTATTACCGCCGATCCTTATAGCAAGATTGTAGATCCGGCAGACAAAAACACGACTTTGTTGTTCGGCGACGCCGCAACTGCCACGCTGATTTCGAGGCAGCCCTTGTACGCTGTAGGACCCTTTTCCTTTGGAACCAAAGGAACGTTAAGTGAAGCCCTGATATGTCGAGATGGGAAACTGCACATGAATGGGCGAGAGGTTTTTAACCTGACCGCCACTGGCGTTCCGCCGGATATCAAGAACCTTTTGGCGCGAGCCGGGCTTGAGAAAGATGAAGTAGATTTATATCTATTGCATCAAGGTAGTAAGTATATCGTTGACACCATTCGGAGTCGCTTGGGGGTTTCACCAGAGAGGGTGCCGTTAGGCTTGGAAGATGTAGGAAACACTGTTTCGTCGTCTATCCCGCTGTTATTAGAAGAGGCCATCTCTCGTAGCGATGTATCAATGATGGTTTTAAGTGGTTTCGGAGTGGGCCTGTCTTGGGCTAGTTGTATCTGCAAAAGAGGGAGTTAATTATGTTGTCTATGCCTCAACTTACTGAAATTGTTGCATCCAGCGGATTTGTGGATGATATGTCGAAATTCGACTCGGCACAGACCTTCAAGGATAATGATATTGACTCCTTGGATGTCATGACCTTATTGCTTCAAGTAGAGGAAGCGGCCAAAGTCAAATTTTCGGATGAAGACTTTGACCGCATTCGTTCACTGGATGACGTTAAAGCGGTGCTGGATAGCAAGAAGTAAGACTGCTGAAGCACTCTGGCGGATGGCCAATATCCATTATTACTTGGATTTGGCCATTTGCTTGACACTGGTTGAAGCCATGGCAGTCGGTGCTGAAGCCGCGGCTGTCGCATTGGCAGCAGGCCTGGTAATGAGCCCGGCGCTTGCAGCTTGCTGGCGTACTTTCAGCCATGCCGTGCGGATCTGATCGTATACTTTCTGGGCATGGGCCTGGTCTGTTTGTGCTGCCATCCAGGCAGCCGTAGCCTGCAACTGCTCGGCCGCAGTGAGTGCCGCGTGCTCATTCTGTATTGAGTGTTTGCGCTGAGCGTTTTGGATCCATTGGGTGATTTCGCTTAATTCACCCTCTGTGCAGCCCTTTTTCAGTTCATCCGTAATTACGGGATTGGCCTTATTCAGGCGGCCGACAATGGCATTCTTGCCGCGCTTCGTCTGCGGGTCGTAAGTAACACGGATGATTTGGACGACGTTGTTTCTGAGGCGGAAGTGCATGAGAAGCTCCTTGAAGACATCAGGCAATATATTGCCCGTCCTGATGGGAGCTTGTCAACCTCACTTGGCAACGACTATGTATCGGTTGTCATCCTACTATTTCGGAGTTTCATTGCTTAGCCTTGGCCGTTGTAGGCGGGCTGTAATTGCGCGGCGACTCACACTGGAATAGGCAGCGGGCGCATCGCGTTCCACGCTCATGAGCCAAGTGTGCAATTGTCGGATGAATATTGCACGCGCGCGGTCGTAGAGGACCCAGTCGTGGCAGATGAGCGGCTCCAGAGTGCGTAAAATATCGGGGTCGGCAGCATTGAGCCCGAAAGTAATGGGATGAGCGTTTTCGGTGGGGGCCTGAGCTGATCGTATTCGCATCCCGAGTAGGCCGGCAAGCCGATAGATGGCCTCATCAACGCGCTCAGTAATTCCTACATGGGTGACCAGTTCCAAGTTGCGCAAAGCCTGGCGCAGTGCCGAGGTGTCTGGCCCCGGAGAACCGGACAAATAGTGGGTCTGCGTATTGTGGAATAGGAACGAACGGCTGTTACCAAGCCACTCTACCAGGGTGTGTAGATGATCGGGATTGCCAAGGTCTCGCGTGGCCAACTGCTCCACGATGGCGCGGATCTGGGGGCTCTGGCGTTCCAGCTTTTCCTTTTCTGCTGGTTCGGCCAATCGGCGAACCCAGGCCAGATGCGAAATTACGTGCGTATCAGGCCTGCGCAGGAACGTCAGAGTGTGCCAGGTTTTGTCCAGCCGCCGCTGCTGGGCTTGCCATGTGATATGCCCACTGAGAAAGCTGTAGGTGTCGGCCTGTAGCGTTTTGGCGCGCCATTGAGCGTTGCTTTCGATATGAGTAAGGCTTTTCTCTTTGCCATACCACTCCGTTAGCAGGCTGTTTACGGATGTGCCTGCTGTCTTTGGAATATGGATGAAAAATAGCTTGTTCAAGTTGCCGGATTTCCATCGTGACTTGCGTGTGTACCGGTGGGTTGGTAGACCCGTTCATCCAGGATCTGGCCGGTGGTGGGGATGACGCATTTCACGACATCTCCCGCACGCAGGGCGGTGCGTAAGCGCACATCGAAGCCCACGCAGCCGTTGCGTGGCACATGCAAATAGTAAAGGGCAGGGCGATGCGCCATGGCAGAGGCGGGGCGGCCTGCGGGCTTGTCATTGACCAAAATGCTGACTTTAATGGGCTTCGTGACCCGGGGGGCGAAAGCGAAGCCCGAAATGCCATGGGCGCCCAGCGACTGTATGGCTCCATGCACGTACTGATATCCGTTCTTGGCGGCATTCTGGCGGGTTTTCAGTAGCGTTTGTGCCCGTTGCCACAATGCGTGGTCGGCGGCCAGAAGCTCTGTGATTTCCGCCTTCAGTTCGGTCGGTATCGAATAAGAGCGCTGGCTTTCGACTTGAGTGGGGTTGCGGTTGTCGTAGCGTACAGGAAGCGTCAGGCCGAAATGCTGAGCCAAGACATTCAGGCTGGGCTCGAACTGTTCCGTGATACCGACAAAGCCTAATGCCTCTAGGGGGACCCCTTTGAGCATGGTGGTGGACAAGCGATTGCGCGCCAACGGCTTCTTGATGAAGTCTTCCAGCGGCTGGTCATAGCCGTAGTGGCGAACGTGATGTTCATAGTGCGATAACAGCTGGTCGACTGGATTGCGCAGGAAGGTGAAGGTGCGCAACGCATACACCATGGGCATATAGCGTTGCGCATTCACGTGTCCCGCCAGCAGCTTGCAGCGTTTGCGCATCAGCGATCGTTCGATAAGAAACAAGTCGGGATGCGGATACCCAAGCCGTTTGATGGCAGGGTCGGTCAACGGGCTTTGGGGGCCGTAGTCATAGCTGATGTGCTCGTTCCCCAAAGCGCCTTCCAGCGCCAACCGCAGGCTGGTGCCCGCGGTTTTGGGGATGTGCACGAAGAACAGAGTATTAGTCAGCGGCATGGAGTTTTGTGGGATAACGCTGCGGGCCGGATGGCTCTTTTAGCAGATATTCCTTGTCTTGAGCATGGCCACGATCTTGTCGGCTGCCTGCTCGGCGGTCTGGTTGACCGTATCGACCACGATGTCGGGATTCTCTGGCGGCTCGTACGGCGAATCAATGCCGGTAAAGTTCTGCAGTTTTCCTGTGCGCGCTTTCTTGTACAGGCCCTTGCTGTCTCGGCTTTCGACCACCGCCAGTGGCGTGCTGACGTAGATTTCCAGGAACTCTCCGCTATCGAGCAGGCCCCGGGCCATTTCACGCTCTGACGAGAACGGGGAAATGAAAGACGTGATCACGATCAGGCCGGCATCGACCATCAGTTTGGCGACTTCGGCGACTCGACGAATGTTCTCGACGCGGTCTGCATCGGTGAAACCCAGGTCTTTATTGAGCCCATGCCGAACGTTGTCGCCATCGAGCAGGTAAGTGTGGCGGCCTTCCGCATGTAACCGCTTTTCGACAAGGTTAGCGATAGTGGATTTGCCCGCGCCAGACAGCCCGGTGAACCACAGCACGCAAGCAGTTTGTTGCTTGGCACTGCTGCGTGCGGACTTGTTGACGTCCACATGCTGCATGTGGATGTTATGGCTGCGCCGCAAGGCGAAATTGAGCAAACCCGCGCCGACGGTGTTGTTCGTATGGCGGTCTATCAAGATGAACCCACCAGTATCGGGGTTTTCGCCGTACGGATCGAAGGCAATGGGCCGGTCCAGGTTTACATTGCATACCCCGATTTCGTTCAGTTCAAGCTTGCGAGCAGCAATGTGCTCGAGCGAATTCACATTGACCTGGTATTTGATCGAGGTAACACTGGCGGGCACGCTGCGGTTGCCAACCTTCATAATGTAGGGGCGACCGGGAAGCAGGGCTTCGTCGTGCATCCAGATAAGCGTGGCGTCGAACTGGTCGGCCACCTCGGCCGGGCTGTCCTGGCCTGAGATCACGTCGCCGCGCGAAATATCGATTTCGTCAGTGAGGGTGAGCGTGACGGACTGTCCGGCAACGGCCATGGGTAAATCACCCCCATGGGTGACCAATCTTGCCACCGCGCTTTCTTTACCCGAGGGTTGCACGCGGATTCGGTCTCCAGGTTTCACGCTGCCACTGGCAATCGTGCCGGCAAACCCGCGGAAATCCAGGTTGGGCCGGTTTACCCATTGCACGGGCAGTCGGAACGGCTGCTGCTGCATGCGCAGTTCGTTGATTTCTACCGTCTCCAGGTAGCCCATTAGCGTGGTGCCGTGATACCACGGCATGTTGCCGCTAGGGGTAACGATGTTGTCGCCCTTGAATGCCGACATGGGAATGAAAGTGACGCTCTTCAGGCCGATGTGTTCGGCGAAAGCACGATAGTCTTCAATGATCTTGTTGAATACGCCCTCAGCGTAGTCGACAAGATCCATCTTGTTGATAGCGACGACGATGTGCTGGATGCCGATCAGCGACACCAGATAGCTGTGCCGGCGGGTCTGGGTAAGCACGCCTTTGCGGGCGTCGACCATCACGACGGCAACGTCGGCAGTAGACGCGCCGGTGACCATATTGCGTGTGTATTGTTCGTGGCCTGGAGTGTCGGCAACAATAAACTTGCGCTTGTCGGTTGAAAAGAAGCGGTACGCGACGTCGATAGTAATGCCTTGCTCGCGTTCGGCGGCAAGGCCGTCGACCAGCAAGGCGAAATCGATGGCTTCGCCCTGCGTTCCCCATTTCTTGGAGTCGGCCTCGACGGCAGCCAGCTGGTCTTCGAACAGCATCTTCGATTCAAAAAGCAGGCGGCCGATCAGCGTGCTCTTGCCGTCGTCCACGCTGCCGCATGTGATGAAGCGCAGCAGGCTTTTCTTTTCGTGGGCGCTCAGATATTGCGTGATATCGGTTGCGATCAGGTCTGAAACGTGAGCCATCAGAAGTACCCCTCTTGCTTTTTCTTTTCCATGGAAGCTGCGGAATCGTGGTCGATGACGCGACCCTGGCGTTCGGAAGTGCGCGTCAGCAGCATTTCCTGAATGATGGCCGGAAGCGTGTCAGCCTCGGATTCGACTGCTCCGGTCAAGGGATAGCAGCCCAGGGTGCGGAATCGGACTTTTTTCATCATGGGGACTTCGCCCGGGTTGAGCGGCATCCGGTCGTCATCGACCATGATAAGGGTGCCGTCGCGTTCGACCACGGGACGCGTGGCCGAATAGTACAGAGGCACGATTGGGATATTTTCCAGGTAGATGTATTGCCAGATATCCAGTTCGGTCCAATTCGACAGCGGGAATACGCGCATCGATTCGCCCTTGTGCTTGCGGGCGTTGTACAGCTTCCAGAGCTCCGGGCGTTGGTTCTTTGGATCCCAGCGATGCTGTTCTGTGCGGAACGAGAAAATACGCTCTTTCGCACGGGATTTTTCTTCATCCCGGCGTGCGCCGCCGAAGGCGGCATCGAACTTGTATTGGTTCAGCGCCTGCTTGAGGCCCTCGGTTTTCATAACATCGGTATGGATTGCAGAGCCATGCGTGAAGGGGTTGATGTCTTTTGCGACTCCTTCGGGATTGATGTGCACCAGCAGTTTCATGCCCAGTTCTTTCGCCATCTTGTCGCGGAACGTGTACATGTCGCGAAACTTCCAGCGCGTATCGACATGCAGCAACGGAAACGGAGGAATGGCCGGATAAAACGCCTTCATCGCCAGGTGCAGCATGACCGCGCTGTCTTTGCCGATGGAATACAGCATGACGGGGTTGTCGGCTTCCGCGACAACCTCGCGCATGATGTGGATGCTTTCGGCTTCCAGCCGCTGTAAATGGGTTAAGGGCATTTCGGGCCTCGTGTTGGATTCCAATGAAACAGGTGTCGATTCAGGTGTGGCCCGCCGTAAAGCAGGGGCCGGTGGAGCATTTGCCGGTACATAAATAGCTTCGAAGCGTTCGGACTGGGTGTCCAGCCACACGCCCAGGACTTCTGGGCGGGCTAGATAGCCATTGGCAAGAACGGCAAAAATTTTTTCGGGTATCTGCTGGGTCAGTGCCTGCAAGAAGGCCTGCCATTGAGAGACGACCGGGGCGCGGGGCATGACTAGCCAGTACATTTGGCCGCGGGGTGTGTGCGCATACAGCTGATGCTGACCGCCGGTCATGGTGCGTTGGCCGATCCAGAGGATGCGGCCGCCGGCCCGGCGGGCCCGGACCTGGTGGCGCCGATAGTCTGAGGCCAGCCACTGGATGGTGGAAACGTCGGTGGCAGCCCGGGATTCATCCAGCATCGACGCGGCGACTAGGTCCCATCGATGCAGCAACCGAGCGGCACTGCGCGGAAGAATGCCATGCCCGTAGCGGGCTTGCACCCACGCCGCGATGGATTCTTGATTCCACACATAGTGATTCGGCAGTTGCTCATCTTGCGGCGTTCCGCGAAGCACCGCGACATGGAGGGCGGCTTCGGCTTCGCTGGGTAATTGCTCGTGCCCGCGGGCGGGGCGTCCCCGCTTGGCGGTGTCGACCGCTGCCCAGCCTCCCTGCAGATAGGCTTTGTGCGCCGCAATAATAGTGGGCGCGCTCAAACCGGTGGCGCGCCGGACTTCGGCCACTGTGGCTCCGGCCAGCCGTAGGCTGACCGCCTGGCGGCGGTGTTCATTCAGAGCCGAGATGGTGCGCAGTGGAGAGACCAAGGAAACTTGAGGTTATAAGCTGCTGAGTAGCGGTAGTGTAGGGGAAATGAGCGGGGTGATGTGCAATTAAACATTTTTTAAGTGGTTCAAATAGTAAAAGTATTGGATGCAATGCGTGTGGTTCGTTTATATGTATCGCAGTTTTTGTTATGTGAACCTTTGCCGCCCGTCGGCGCGGCTGCCTGGAGCCCTGAATTTATGCCCATATCGTCCCGCATGGAATTGCTGGATCGTCTGATCCCTATCGTTCAAGCCGCCGGCGAGGTGGTGATGCAGATCTATGAAACGGACTTTTCAGCCCAGCACAAGGCGGATTCTTCGCCCGTTACTCTGGCTGATCAGCGCGCGGAGGCACTGATTGTTCCGGCGCTGCGGGAGTTGCTGCCCGGTGTGCCAGTAGTAGCCGAAGAGGCTGTGGCGGCTGGCGATATCCCGGATGTCTGCGAGCGTTTCTGGCTGGTCGATCCGCTGGACGGCACGAAGGAGTTCATCAACCGTAATGGCGAATTCACGGTAAATATCGCCTTGATAGAAGAGGGGGTTCCTGTCGCCGGGGTAGTGCTGGCGCCCGCGCTAGGCCAGTTATTTGCCGGCGCGAGTGAGTGCGGGGCCTTTTTGCATGGCACCGATCGGCGCCGCCCGCTGGCTTGCCGGGCCGCTCCTGAAGATGGCCTGACTGTGGTGGCCAGCCGCTCGCACGGCGACGCCGACGCCTTGGCGGCTTTCCTGAACGGCCGGAAACTGGCCCATGTGCGCAACGCCGGTTCTTCCCTGAAGCTGTGCCTGGTTGCCAGTGGCGAGGCCGATTTGTACCCCCGCCTGGGCCGAACCATGGAATGGGATATTGCCGCAGGCCATGCGGTGCTGGCGGCCGCTGGAGGAGCCGTTAATACCCTGGACGGGTTGCCGCTGCGCTATGGCAAGCCCGGCTATGAAAATCCGCATTTTGTCGCCATTGGGCTGTAAATGCCGGCGGCACTGCCGCAAGGCAAAATTTGAGTCACTCTGACAATTTGCGGAAATATGATGACGGCTTGGCTGGTTCTGGCTTCAGTAGTTGTATTGCTGGCGTTGCTGGTGCACGGGCGTATTTCGCCCGCTATTCTTTTTACGTCGTGGGGAGGCGGTTATTTTCTGATCGGCCTGGTGGATGAGAAGACTTATCTAGCTGGATTCACCAATTCTGCCCTGGCGACGTTGATAGTCTTGCTGCTGGTATCGCTGGCGTTGGAGCGGTCTCCTATATTGGGCCGATTGTCGAAGGTATTGATCCGCGAAGGATCGGCAACCGTCGCGGCGCTGAAATTGACTGGGGTGGCGACCGTAGCCTCGGCATTTGTGAACAATACTGCGGTAGTAGGCGCCTTCCTGGGGATGGTATCGAAGCAGCAGCGTGTTCCCGCGTCGAAGTTGCTGATTCCCCTGTCATATGCCTCGATCATTGGCGGCGTGACCACGCTGGTGGGCACGAGTACAAACCTGGTCGTCAATTCCTTTGCGGTCAATGCCGGGCTGCCGGCGCTGAGCATGTTCCAGTTCAGCTGGGTCGGCGTACCGTTGGCAATAGTCTGCATCGTGGTGATCACGCTGTCGTCCCGTTTGCTGCCGGTCCACGAGTTCGATAGCCAGGAGAGCGTCCAGGCGTATTTCCTGGAGGCACAAGTGGCCCCGGATTCTTCGCTGGCGGGCCGCAGCATTGAAGATAATGGATTGCGCAACCTTGACGGCCTGTTCCTGGTCGAGATACTGCGGTCCGGGCATCTGATCTCTCCTGTAACGCCGGATATGATGGTTGAAGCCGGAGACCTGCTTATTTTCTCGGGTGAAATCGAGAAGCTGCAGGTTATGCGGCAGTTTGATGGCCTGCATGTGTTCGGCGCACAGGCCTCGTCGTTGCTGGCCTCGAATCTGGTTGAGGTTGTAATCTCGAACGAATCTGAATTGGCCAACCGGACGTTGCGCGAAGTTGATTTTCGAACCATGTTCGACGCAGGCGTCGTGGCCATTCGCCGTGGCGAACGGCGCCTGACTGGGCAATTGGGACGGATTCCGCTTAGAGTGGGCGACAGTCTGCTGTTGGCCGTGGGGCAGGACTTCCGCCAACACCGTAACCTGGACAGGAACTTCCATATCCTGAATGGCGATGGCTGGCGACCGCGCCTCGGAAGAGGGCAAAACCTGATCGCGGTGGGCGGTTTTGCACTGGTCATCGGTTTGGCGGCGCTGGAATGGATACCGCTGCTTGCCGGAATGCTAGTGCTGTTGGCGGTCTTGCTGGCCACCGGCATATTGAAGATATCGGAATTGCGGCGACGTTTCCCGTTTGATCTGGCATTGATCATCGGATCGGCACTGGCCATGGCTACCGTGTTAGAAACGTCCGGGGCCGCCGATTTGATCGCGAGCGGAATGCGCGCGGTGTTTGCTGACTATGGTGTCATCGGAGCGTTCGTCGGTGTGTACCTGATGACCCTTGTCTTGACGGAATTGGTCACCAATAATGCCGCCGCCGCGCTGGCATTCCCGATAGCACTTTCCACCGCGCGGGCATTTGGGGTCGACCCGACGGCATTTGTGATGGTGGTCGCCTATGGCGCGAGCGCCGGCTTTCTGATGCCTTTCGGGTATCAGACGCATTTGATGGTGTATTCCCCGGGCCGCTATCGCATCCGTGACTTCTTCAGGGCCGGCTTGCCGGTCAGCCTGGCCTATTCGGCTGGTGTGCTGCTGTTGGTACCGATTTTCTTTCCATTCTGAGCGCTGACGTATACACCGGCGAATTCGCCTCCTCAAAGGAGATAAGCATGCAGATAGTTGTGATTGGCGCCGGATTTTGTGGAACCATGATCGCCTGCGAGTTGGCGCGTCTTTCCACGCCCCACGAGTTGGCGATTGCCCTGGTCGACGATCGTGCCCAGTTTGCACGCGGCGTGGCGTATCAATGCAATGACGAGGGTTGGCTGTTGAATGCCCATGCTGCGCAGCTGGGCGCGGTCAATGGCCGCCCGGATGATTTCAGCCGTTTTTGCCAGAGCATGGGCATTGATACAGCAGACTGCTACGTTCCTCGGGCTTTGTATGGTGCTTATCTTGAAGATCTGCTGGATCGAACGGCATCGTCGACGCTGCCGCACAGGCTCTATCGCGTCTATGATCGGGCGGTTGCTATAGAACGTGCCGCCGGCGGGGCGGTTGTGACATTGGAAAATGGCAAGGCCATTCAAGCCGATCATGTCATTCTTGCGACCGGACCGGCCTCGCCGAGCAAACAGGCCATGCCGCAATTGCAGGCATTAGGCGATCGCTATTTGCCCAATCCATGGCACGTCCAGCAACTGTACGATGCATCGCCCGGCTCGACATTCGGTATTCTTGGTACCGGGCTCACCGCTCTGGACGTCGTGACGTCGTTGCAGCGTCGCGTGCCGCATGCAAAGTTCCGCTTGCTGTCGCGGCGCGGCCTGATGCCGCGTCCGCATGCCTCCGGGCTGAAGCGGCCGCCGAGCCCCGAGCTGATCCAGACATTGCAGGCGCAGGTGCGCGGAGATGTCCGCCAGTGCCTGGCGGCGTTGCGCCGCGTCGCAGCTTGGCATCAGGACTGTGGCGGAGATTGGCGCGCGGTGATCGATGCGTTGCGGCCGCTGGTTCCAAAGATCTGGGCCGGGTGGCCTCACCAGGACAAAATTAGGTTCATGACGCATGTTGCACCGTACTGGGAAACGCACCGGCACAGGTGTCCCACAAATACGGCCGAAATGATAGAAAGGCTACAGGGTGAAGGGCGCTTGCATGCCGAAGCAGGTCGGCTGCGCAAGGTTCATGTGGGCTCTGCTGAGTTGCAACTCGAGGTGCAATTCAGGCATGCAGAGCACTCCACTCGCCTGCCCGTGCATTACCTGGTGAATTGCACAGGGCCAACGGGTGGTGAATCAGAAAGTTCGTTGATTGCGAGATTGCGGCAGAGCGGCCTGGCTTCGACCGATGCGTTCGGCTTGCGGATAGACGACGCTTACCATCTGATCGGCCATGACGGAACCGCCTTTGAGGCACTTTCATATGTGGGGCCGCTGCTGAAGGGAAAGTATTGGGAAGCAACCGCCATTCCCGAATTACGCGAGCATGTCGTCAAACTAACGGCAAGCTTGGCGCAGCGGTTGTTTGAGCAGGAAAGCGTACAGTTTGCTTGAATACCCTGGGGCATGCGCTTCGACTAACCGGGCGCAGCCCGGTCAAGCGCTTGTTCTTCGCAGGTTGCTTCGATTATTGCTTGCGCTGCGGCGTAGGTCTGTTCTTGGGTAGAGGGTTGCCGGCGCTTGGTCGTCCGGCGCTTGCCTGCCAGAGGGATCGCCTCAGGATCTAGAGCGTGACGGCGGAACAATCGCATGACATGTTTGACGCCGGCGTCCGTGACTGAGCGAAGATCTTTCGCATAATATCGTCCTCGCGTGATGTTGGCGGTAATGATTTCGTAGGCGGGAAAATAGGCCACTTGATCGTGGGCTCGTTCCAGTTGGTCACAGGCGACTCTGAGTATTGCCTTGGATGCCGTCGTTGAGGTGGCGACATGCCGGTCTTCGGCGGTGGCGGCCAGCGACACAGGCGAAACCGTCAAAATGATTTTGGCGCGAGGATTGACTTCGGACAGCCGTTGGACGAAACCGTTCATATCGTCAACGGTATCTTGTAGCGAAAAATTCTGGAAGTAATGCTGGTCCGAATCATAGGTGCCGGCAATAGTGCCGGGGCAGACTGGGAAAGCGGCGCCATCGGCCTTTGAGAGCCAGCATTCGGTCAAGCCCATTGTGAACACGAAGTAGTCCAGGGATTCGAACATTTGGCGCACGGCCGCCAGGTGCCGGGCACGGTCATGGTGCAATTCCGCCTCGCTCCAGAACCCACCGGGTTCGATCGCAGGCCGGAAGGGGTCATACCAGCGCTGTTTGTCGGGATCGGACCAGGCAGTTTCGGCGGGCGTGAAGCAGCCGTAAGCCCGGTCGAACAGTTGTACTAGTTGCCGAGCCGTATAAACATTGCCGGTACGGGCTGAAAATGTGCCGTAGGAATATTCGCTGGCCATCTCGGGCGTACCGATGGGATGCGCCTGTTCCGTGACCAGGTAGGTGAGGCCCATCGTGGCCAGATGCTGGGCAATATGTTGTGCAAAGCAGCTTCCTGCAGTTGCCACCTTATCTTGCTGCCCGATCTTGAAGGGAAAATGGGTAACGGGATCGAAAGTTGCGGGTTTTACTGTACCCACGGCGGTTCGCCAGAAGGTGTACGCAGGGCGACCGGCATAGAAATGCGTTTGATCGTTCACACGTGCTCCTCGAGTTTATCGTGGCTGGCGTGATGGGCGGCCTTGCATACCATGGCCAGGATCCGGGCGCCGTACCAGGCGTTGCCATGAGTGGCGTCTGGAGCGTAGCCTTCCGGATGCAGAAAACCGTCCTCGTCCGAGACGTCTGACGGTGACGACAAGTAGCTGACATTGATTTTCCGGCATTCGTCACGCACGAGATCGGAATGGATGCGCCACAGCTTGAACCTGAGATGCTCGTTCACGATTTCGTACACGCCTTCATTGTCGACCACGGCGCCCCGCAGCAGGGGATCGAGATGTTCTCGGATGAATTGATCGTCCCGTTTGGGTGGAGGGGCTTCGACGTGATAGACGGGCGCGTTGATTCTTTCCCGCATGGCTTTCAGGATGGCCAGATAACGCTGCATGAGGATGTGGCGCCGCATCGATTCGCGGATATATCCGTAGGTCAGGATTTCCACGCCGTCATCAAGAGGAAGATCGGGCCGTTCGGGAAGGATGACGTCGAAGGCGCGCGGATAGCGCAGTAGCCCGAGGATATTATGTTCGTTGCCGCCCAGGCGCGAAAACCAGGCAGCAGGTTTGTCGGGCTGCGCGCATTGCGCCATGTGTGCAATGACGTTTTCCCGGATATCGGGCGTTTCGGGGCCCAGGGATCGTATGTCTATGACTTCTATGTGGTCGCCAGGCGGAGCACTGAAAAGCTGTTGGTCCAGCGCTTCGGCAAGACAGTGGACGTGGCTGGTTCCGAATACAAAGATGTTCATAAAGCCTCATCGCAACTGATCTTCCGGGCATGGTACTACGCTGATTGCGATACTTCTGTAACGGGCAATTCAGCGCCGCTGTACATGACGATCATATGCGGAGTGAGGCTGCATGGATATGCCGATCGGCTATATGCAAATCGAATTTCCGTATCGCGCCGCTTGCTATGCGTTAGCGTGCCTTAGTTTGGTCGCCAGGGTTTCCACCGTTGATTGTAGGTGCTCTTCGGTATGCAGGCACGATATGAAAAACCGAAGGCGCGCCGATTTCTCGGGTACGGCGGGGTAGAGAATGGGCTGCACGTTGATGCCCCGCTCAAAGAGCGCCGACGACAGCCGCGCGGCCTTCAGCGAACTTTGAGTGATTGCGGGCACAACGGCAAGCCCTGCGCTGCTGCCTGTGTCGATCCCGGCGGCCTGCGCCAATTCAAGAAAACGCTTCCCCCGGGCCTGCAGCGTCGCCACCCGTTCCGGTAGCTCTTGCATCCTGCGTAATGCCGCCAGTGATGCCGCCGCCACGGCGGGCGGCATTCCCACGCTATACAGGAATCCCGGAGCCAGGAACTTCAAATGCTCGATCAGCGCCGCCTCGCCGGCGATATACCCCCCGCATCCCGCCAGCGTCTTGCTCAGTGTCCCCATCCAGATATCGACGTCTTTTCCATCCAGGCCGAAGTGCTCCCGGATCCCATAGCCGCGCTTGCCCATCACGCCCAGTGAGTGGGCTTCGTCCACCATCAGGAATGCCTTGTGGCGGCGCTTGATGTCCACGAACCGCGGCAGGTCGGGGAAATCGCCGTCCATGCTGTAGATGCCTTCCAGCACGATCAGGACCCGTTCGAATTGATGGCGCTGGTCTTCCAGGATGGCGTCCAGTGCCGCCCAGTCGTTGTGGGGGAAGGGTAGGCGCCTTGCGCCGGACAGCTGCGTGCCTTGCAGCACGCTGTTGTGGATGAATTCGTCGTGCAGGATCAGGTCGCGCGGGCCGAACAGGTAGCCGATGGTGGAGACGTTGGTGGCGTGGCCGCTGACGAAGGTGATGGCGTCCTCGACTTCGTACACCTCGGCCAGGGCGCGCTCCAGTTCGCGGTGGATGGGGCGTTCGCCGGATACCAGGCGGCTGGCGGACACGGAGGTGCCGTAGCGTTCCATTGCCTGGCGGGCGGCTGCCTGGACCACGGGGTCGCCCGACATGCCCAGGTAGTTGTAGCTGGCGTAGTTGACGTAGGTCTTGCCGCCGATCTGGGTTTCGGCGCCGGCCGTGCCTTCATGCAGTTTGAAGAAGGGGCTGCGCACGCCCATGCGGGCGGCGCCTTCGTTCATGATGCGCAACTGGCGGTAGCCGGGATGCAGGTCGAAGCGGTAGAACTCTTCCGGAATGGCGTTCTTGCGCCCCGAAGGCTGGAGCGGGGGCCGTTGCCCCTGTTCCTGTCCCGCCTGGCGCAGCTTGCGTTCCAGGGCTTGTTGGATGAGTTTGTCTTTGATGCTGGCGGACAGGCCCGGCAGTCCCTTTTTGATGGTGGAGCTCACAGTGGTCAGTGGATCATGCGTTGTTTGGCGTCGACGTTGCCGGATTTGAGGTCGTCGGCGAACTTGGCCATGGCCTCGGCGGGCACCTCGTCGGTGTGTTGCGAGACGACCTGTTCGACTTGCGCCAACAGTGTGTCCTGGGCAGGCTCGCCTTCGTTGCGCAACAACTGTATCAGGCGGCCGGCCAGCTTGGCCAGGGTGGGGCTTTCATTCAGCGCCATGACAGGCAGCCGGATGCCGAAGCGGTTTTCCAGCGCCACGACGAGCTCGACGCCCATCAGCGAGTCCAGCCCCATGTCGTATACCGAGACGTCGGGGTTGATCTTGTCGGCGGGTACACGCAGGATTTCGCCGACTTCGGTCTTGAGCATGTCGACGAACACCGGGTGCAGGGCTTCGTCATCCAGCGTGGCCAGTAGATGCGAGATGTCGCGGGCGTCGCCGTCGTCGTCGCCGGACTCGCTGGCGCGACGGGCCAGCAGGCTGAACTTCGGCGTGCCCGCGCTGGGCAGGAAGCGGCGCAGGGCACGCCAATCCAGTTCCAGTACGCCCAGGCCGCTGGCGTCGGCCAGCAGCATGTCTTCCAGCGCCTGCAGCGCGGCATCGGAGGCCAGCGCGGCGCCGCCCATGCGGCTTTGCAGGGCATCCTTGATCTTCTTGTTGCGAGCCAGGTAGCCGACGTCGTCGATGGCTCCCCAGCGCACGCAGGTGGCGGGTCGGCCTTGCGCGCGGCGGTGGCGCGCCAGGCTTTCCAGCCAGGCGTTGGCCGCGACATAGTTGGCCTGGCCGGGGTTGCCGAACAGCGTGGTGGCCGACGAGAACATGACGAAGAAATCGAGCGGCAGGTCGCGCGTGGCGGCGTCCAGGTGCGTGGCGCCCAGGACTTTGGGCGCCAGGACGCGCTGGATCTGCTCGGCGTTGGCGCCGCGCACCAGGCCGTCGTCGATGACCATGGCGGCGTGCACGATGCCTTTCAGCGCGGGCATGTTGCCGTCGATATGCTGCAGCAGGGCGGCCACGGCCTGGGCGTCGGTGACGTCGCAGGCGGCGGCGTGCACGGTGACGCCGCGTTCCTGCAGGGCCGCGATGGCCTGCTGCGCGGCTTCCGAGGCAGGGCCGCTGCGGCTGACCAGTGCCAGATGGCGTGCGCCCTTGTCGGCCAGCCATTGCGCGGTGCGCAGGCCGAAGCCGCTCAAGCCGCCGGTGACCAGGTAGGTGGCCTGCTCGGGCAGGGCCAGCGCGGTGGGTTGCGCCGCGGCGGCCGGCGCGCCGCAGGCGTGGCGGATGCCGTTGCGATAGGTGATGACGATCTTGCCGATCTGGCGGGCCTGCTGCATGTAGCGGAAGGCGTCGACGATGTCGTTGGCGTCGAATTCCTGGTAGGGCAGCGGGTGCAGGGCGCCTTGCGCGAACAGGGCCATCATCTCGCCGAACAGGCGGCGGGTCAGGGCGGGGCGTTCGTGCATCAGCTGGTCGGCGTCGATGCCGAAGTAGCTGATGTTGTTACGGAACGGGCGCAGGCCGATGCGGGTGTTTTCGTAGAAGTCGCGCTTGCCCAGTTCCAGGAAGCGGCCGAAGGGCTTGAGTACGCGCAGGTTGCGGTTGATGGCTTCGCCGGCCAGCGAGTTCAGCACCACGTCGACGCCCTGGCCATCGGTGTCGGCCAGGATGGCGTCGGCATAGGCCAGCGAACGCGAATCGTAGATGTGCTGCACGCCCAGCAGCCGCAGGAAGTCGCGCTTTTCGTCGGACCCGGCGGTGGCGTAGATCTCGGCGCCGCGCCATTGGGCGAACTGGATGGCGGCAATGCCGACGCCGCCGGCCGCGCCATGGATCAGCACTTTCTCGCCTTCTTCGAGTTGCGCCAGGTGATGCAGGGCGTAGTAGACGGTGAAGAAAGTGCTGGGGATGGTGGCCGCGGCCTCGAACGAGATGCCTTGGGGAATATGGGCGATGGCGCTGGACTTGGTCAGGACGCGATTGGCGAAGCTGGCCGGGCCGAAGCCGACCACGGCGTCGCCGGGCTGGTAGTCGCTCCCGGCATCCGGGCCGACGCGCAGGACGGTGCCGGCGAACTCGAGGCCGAGGGTGGGGCCGGCAAAGCCGTTTTCGATGGCCTCGTCCGACAGCAGGCCCAATGCGTACATGACGTCGCGGAAATTCAGCCCGGTGGCGCGGACTTCGATTTCGAGCTCGTCGTCGGCCAGCGTGGACGCCGGGCTGGCTTCCCAGCGCAAGTTGCGCAATTGTCCCGGGAATTCGAAGCCCAGGCACAGGTGTTCCGGGGCGCCGGCGATGCCGGCCGTGGCACTCGGACGCGGCACGGCGCGCAGGCGGGGCGCATAGCGCCGGCCGTCCGGGCCGATGGCGGCTTCCTGCTCGGCATCGGGCCAGCGCAGTTCGCGTTCCAGCGCGTCAAGCACCGCGTCGCCGGGAGCGGCATCGGGCAAGTCGAGCAGGCGCACGCCGAATTGGGCGGCCTCGTTCATCATGGTGCGGCCATAGCCCCACAGCGTGGCATCGTTGAGGCCGGCGGAGCCGGATGGCGCGGCCGCCAGGTGCTGGGCGGCGCCGGCGGTCAGCAGCCAGAGCGTCGCGGCACTGCCGGTGCGTTCCAGCGCCTGGGCGGCTGCGGCAGCCAGGGCACAGCGGCGAACCTGGGCCTGCAGCAGCGTGTCGGGCGCGGCATCGTCGTCGAGGTGCGCCAGGCCGTCCAGGTGGACGATGCCGTCTATCTGCGCCAACCGGCTCTTGGCTTGGGCCAGGACGGTGTCGAATGTGGCGGGATCGGTATTGCGCTGGACGATGGCGCGATGGCCGGCAGCGGTCAGCCGCTTGGCCAGCGCCTGGGCCAGCGCCGTGTCGTCCTGGCCGGCCAGCAGCAGCCAGCCGGGCTGGACGGGCAGCGCGGCGGATGGGGCGGCAACGGCCGTTGCCGGCGCCGTTTCGGCCGATGCGTCGGCCACGGCGGCCAGCAGGTAGGGGCCGGTCAGCGTGCCGGGCGCGAATTCGAGCAACGGCCCGCAGGCGCAGTGTTGCTGGGCCAGCGCTTCCTGCCAGAAGGCGGCGGGGTATTGGCACGAGGCGCGGCTGCCGTCGGCGGCAATCGCGCTCCACCAGCCGGCATGCGCGCCGGCCGCGAAGTCGAGCCAGGCCATCGGGTGGTTGCCCAGCAACAATAGCGTGCCACCCGTCTTTAGCTGGGCGCGTGCGTATTCCAGTGCCCGCTGGGCCTCTTCGGGATTGGCGGCGTCGGTATGCAGGATCACCAGGTCGTGGCGCGGCCCGGCCGGCGTGTCGGCTTCGATCGGGCCGAACGAGGCATCCGGGTAGGCATCCAGTTGGCGTTGCGCGTGTTCGAGCGCCTGCGGCGCCGTGGAGGCATAGTGGTAGTCCGCCACATTGAAGTCCAGCGCGGTACAACAGTGCATCGCGAAGGCGGGGGCATGCGCGCTGATTTCCAGGACGCCCAGGCGGGCGCCCGCGGGCAGGGCGGCTTGCGTGCGCGCCAGGATGGCCTGCAGGGCCGTACCCAGGCGTTCGCGGGCTTCGGCCCCCAGGATCTGGCGAACCAGCGCGCTGGAGGAGGCGTCGGGGGGGCAGATGGCGTCCAGCGTGACCTGCCCTTGCAGCAAGGCGGCCAGGTGCAGGCCCACGCGGCCGACGGCATGCACGATGTGCGCGTAATCCGGGTATTCGCGGACCAGGCTGTTCCAGATGTCGATGACGTCCGGGGTGGCGTCGTCCTGCGGGGGCAGTGTCCAGCCGGAAGGCGCCCGATCGATCAGCCCGGCGTCGACGGCGCGCGCCAGCAACTGGTCGAGCAGCGTGGCGGTATCGGGCGATGCCTGGCGGCAGCGTTCGACGATGTCGTCGTACAAGTGGCGGGCATTGGGAGCGATCTGGCCGAGCGCCTGCACCAGGAAGCGATCGCACAGGCTGTCGAGCAGCGGCTCGATTTCGTGGGCGTAGCGGGCGTGGGTCTGGTCCTGGGCAGCCGCGGCGGCCACGTCCGCCCAGGCGCCGGTCGCGGCGGCGCCGTCCAGCACGCTTTGGCGGCCGCGCGGGTCTTGCGCGTGCGGGCTGGGCACGCCGGTGTCGTCCAGGAAATCCAGGGCACCGGCGGTGGCCTTGGACAGGCGGATGCTGCGAAAGCGCGCTTCGCGCACGGTGGCGATCTGTTCGCCCGCCTCGTTGTACAGGGCGAATTCGGCCGTCAGGGAGTGCGGGCCGCGGCGCAGCAGCCGGGCCCGCACGAAACGGGGCGCACCGGCGCCGGCGCGCAGCGCCAGGCGGCCGATCTTGGCGGGCACGAACGCCACGCCGCGCCCCATGGCGGGGTCGTTGCGCAGCAACTGGATGATCAGCTGGAACGTGCAGTCGAGCAATGACGGGTGCAGCAGGCTGTGCGCCAGGTCGGCCTGCAGGCCCGGCGGCGGCTGCAGCACGGCCAGTACCGAGTCGGGAGACTCCAGCCAGCCGTGCTTGATGGCCCGGAATGTATCGCCGTATGCCAGGCCGACGGCACGGGTCAGCAGCGTGTGCGTTTCCTCGGTGAAATCGTGCGGGCGGTCGGGACACTGGACGGCCGCGTCGGTCAGCAGGGCGGCGCTGGCCTCGCGCAGGACGCGGCCGGTGGCGTGCAGCGTCCAGGGTTCGGCGCTGCCGACGTCCTTGGCCTGGATCCGCAGCCCGCCATCGGCCGTGTCCAGCGAGACACGCAGCCGCTTCGAGGGCGCGGCCGCCAGCAGGAGCGGCGCGCGGATTTCCAGCTCTTCGATTTCGGCCCAGGCGCCGGGTTGCCATTGCAAGGCCGCCGCCAGGGCGATTTCGGCGAAACCCGTGCCGGGGAATACGGTGGCATCGCCCACGACATGATCGGCCAGCCAGGGGTATAGCGCCGTGTCCAGCTGGTTTTCCCACAGGCCTTCGTGCTGGCGCAGCGGATAGCCCAGCAGCGGGTGCACCTTGGCGCGTTGCAACTGGCCCAGCGATTCCGGCGTGACGGGATGCCAATGCCGTTCGCGTTGCCACGGGTAGGCGGGCAGCGCGATGTGGCGGCCTTCCCAGGGGAAGAGGTCCTGCCAGTCGACCTGGGCGCCGCTGCAGACGGCCTGCCCGGCGGTATCGCGGATCCTGGCGGGCTCGTCGTTGCCGCGGCTGGCCGTCAGCAGGACGCGGCCCTTGCGTTCGGCGCTTGCCAGGCTGTCGTTGACATACGAACGCAGCACCGGATGCGGCCCGATTTCAATGTAGACGTTGTCGCCGCGCGCCACCAGCGCGTCGACGGCATGCTGGAAGCGCACGGGCTCGCGCACGTTGCGCCACCAGTATTCGGCGTCGAGCCGCGTGCCGTCGAGCTGGCTGCCCGTGATGGTGGAATAGAACGGCAGGTGGCCCGTTTGCGGGGTCAGGCCGGCCAGCGCGTGGAGCAGGTCCGCCTGGATCGGGTCCATGGCGGCGCTGTGGAAGGCGTAGTCCAGGTCGAGCCGCTTGTAGAACACCTGGCGCTCGGCCAGCACGGCCTCGACCGTCGCCATGGCGGCCGGGTCGCCTGCGAGGGTGGCGCCGCGCCCGCTGTTGTAGCCGGCCACGCACAACGCGTCGGTCAGTTGCAGTTCGGCCAGCAGGGCCTGGGTGGTGCCGCCGTCGATGCCGACCGCGGTCATGCAGCCCTGGCCCTTGGTGGTGCCTTGCAGGCGGCTGCGATGGAAAATGACCTGTACCGCGTCGGCCAGCGACAGCGCGCCGCACGCCCAGGCTGCGGCGACTTCGCCCACACTGTGGCCGACCACGGCGGTGGGCAGGATGCCTCGCTGGGCCAACATGCGTGTGATGCCGACCTGGATGGCGAACAACGCGGGCTGGGCGATTTCGGTGCGTTCGTATTGGTTGGCGCTATCCGAACGCGCCAGTTCGTCGGCCAGCCGGTAGTTCGCCAGCGGCGCGAAATGGTTGTCGATTTCGTGTGCGGCTTCGGCAAACACGGGCTCGGCCAGCAATTGGCGGCCCATGCCGGCCCATTGCGAACCGTTGCCGGAATAGACGAACACCGGGCCTTGCGCATCTGCGACGGCACTGCCTGATGCGACGCTGTAGCGCGGTGCATCGCCTTCGGCGAATTCCGCGAGGGCCTGGGCCACCGTTTCGCTGTCGGTGCCGTAGACCACGGCGCGCTCGCCGTGCCATTCGCGCCGCATGGCGGCATGGTAGGCCACGTCGTACAAGGCACGCGCGGGCTGGCCCCGCAGCACGCCCGCCAGCCCGCGCGCGGCGGCTTTCAGGGCGTCGGGCGTCTTGCCGGAGACCACCACCGGCACCGCGGCGGTATTGGCCAGCTTGTCGGCCTCGTCGTCGTTCGGTTCGGGCGGGCTTTGCAGGATGACGTGGGCGTTGGCGCCGCCGAAGCCGAATGAATTGACGCCGATGGTCAACTGCCCGGTACGGGGCAACGGATGGTTCTGGGTGGCGACTGCGATGTTCCAGCCGTCGAAATCGATGGCGGGATTGGGTGCCTGGATGCCGATGGTGGCGGGTACGACGCGATGTTGCAGGCTGTAGACGGCCTTGACCAGCCCGGCCACGCCGGAGGCGGCTTCCAGGTGCCCGAGATTGCTCTTGACCGAGCCGATGGGCAACGGGTTGCCGGCGCCGCGTGGCTGGCCCAGCGCCGCGCCGATGGCGCGGGTTTCGATCGGGTCGCCTACGGCGGTGCCGGTGCCATGCGCTTCCAGGTAGTCGATGTCCGACACCGGGATGCCGGCGCGTTCGTAGACCTGCTGCATCAGGGCGATCTGCGCGTCGGGGTTGGGCACGGTCAGGCCGGATTTGCGGCCATCGGTATTGACGGCGCTGCCGGCGATGACCGCCAGGATATGGTTGCCGTCGGCCACGGCCTGGTCGTAGTCTTTCAGCAGGAACAGGCCGCCGCCTTCGGAGCGGACGTAGCCGTCGCCGGACGCATCGAATACCTTGCAGCGCCCCCCGGGCGAAAGCATCGACGCCTTGGAAAAGGTGATGAACCCGTACGGATGCAAGTGCAGGCTGATGCCCCCGGCGATAGCCTGGGTGGTTTCACCGGTGACGATGGCGCGGCAGGCCTGGTGCACCGCGACCAGGGACGACGAGCAGGCCGTGTCCACCGCCATGCTGGGGCCATGCAGGTCGAACAGGTAGGACAGGCGGTTGGCGGCGATACTGGAGGTATTGCCGGTGGCCATCGAGGCGTCGACGGCGCCCATGTCGTCGGACAGCCGATACGAATAATCGGCGCTGGCGATGCCGATATAAACGCCGCAATCGCTGCCGCGCAGGCTGGAGGGGCGCACGCCCGCGTGTTCGATCGCTTCCCAGCACAATTCGAGCAGCAGCCGCTGCTGCGGGTCCATCAGGGCCGCTTCGCGCGGCGAGATGCCGAAAAAGTGGGCATCGAAACCGGAAATATCGCCGATGGAGCCGGCGGCGAAAGTATAGGCGGTGCCCGGATGGTCTTTGGCGGGATGCAGATAGGCATCTTGATGCCACCGGTCGGCGTCTACCTGGGTGACCAGGTCGCGCCCGGCCAGCAGGTCGGTCCAGTATCGCTCGGCGTCAGTATGCGGAAACCGGAACGAGAGCCCCACAACGGCAACACGCTTTGCCATGTATATCTTCCTTCGAACAACAGCTTTCGAGAGCTTTTCTTGATTTTCTTTTGCTACGGATAGACGACGCAGGAGCCGGTTACATTGATGCGCGGCAGGCTGTGTCTACAGGCAATGATCAGGAGAGTGACCGCGGGCGGCCGGCTCGGCAAATTGAAAATAATGAGGTTCCCTGCTTAGTAAAGACTGCCACGGTTTCGGAAAGGAAAATTTGCAGCGCCGGGTTCCGGAGCTTCGCCATTATGGTTGGGTTATACGTCGATTTCGAGAGGGCAGATTTTACAGTTTATTGTGGCGACGCAAGCGCGCCGTGGTGCATCGCAAAACGCAGATACAAAACGCTGCGGAATGCGGGATTTGTCCGCAAATAAGGCACTACCTGCATCAAGTTATGGGTATTTTTTGCAATCTTTATAAGATGTAGTAATTGCGCGGATGATGTCGATTATTCATGAGGTGGTAACAAAATACGTGCATAGCGGCGATTAACGCGGGTTGTGAAATCTTTGGTTTCCTTGATCAATGGCTTATTGGCAGGGTAACGGTCGCGTTCGTTCGCCAAAGCATGCAAAAAGGCCCCCGCAGGGGCCTTGTGGCACAGAACGGATGCCGTGCGAGAAGGCCCCGGCCGGCGCCGGGACCGCGGCATCACTTGAAAGCGGTCTTGCTGCCGTCTTTGTGCCAGGTGAAAACCTGGAACTCGAAGTCGTTCAGGTCGCCCTGCTTGTTCCAGGACGTCTTGCCGATGGGCGTGTTGAAACTGTTGGCATGCAGATACTTGGCCACTTTGGTGGGGTCGGTGCTGCCCGAGCCCTTGATGGCCTCGGCGATGACTTGGGTGGCGGCATAGGCCGTCAGCTGGAATGCGCCGCTGGCGTTGCGCTTCTTGCTCTCGAATGCCTTGACGATGTCGGCGTTGGCCGGGTTCTGGGTGAAATCGGCCGGCAGGGTCAGCAGCATGCCTTCGGAGGCGTCGCCGGCAATGGCGTTGATGTCGGGGTTGCCGACGCCTTCGGGGCCCATGAACTTCGCCGAGACGCCTTGCTCGTGCGCCTGGCGCAGCAGCAGGCCCATTTCGGGGTGGTAGCCGCCGTAGTACACGAAATCGACGTTGTTCGATTTCAGTTTGGTGATGACCGCCGAGTAATCGCTGTCGCCGGCATTGATGCCTTCGAACATCACGACTTTGACGCCGCCTTTTTCAAGGTTGTTTTTCACCGCCGTGGCGATGCCCTGGCCGTACGACTGCTTGTCGTGCAGCACGGCCACCGCCTTGGGCTTGATCTTGTCCAGGATGAACTTGGCGGCGGCGGGGCCCTGCTGGTCGTCGCGGCCGATGGTGCGGAAGATGAACTCGTAGTTCTTGCCGTCGGTCAGGGCGGGCGAGGTGGCCGAGGGCGTGACCATGACGACGCCTTCGTTGTTGTAGATGTCGGCCGCCGCGATGGTGGCGCCCGAGCACACGTGGCCCACCACGAACCCGATCTCGTCGTTGACGACGCGGTTGGCGGCCACCGGGCCCTGCTTGGGCTCGCAGCCGTCGTCGATGACGACGGTTTCCAGCTTCTTGCCGTCGATGCCGCCGGCGGCGTTGATGCGTTCGACCGCGGTATCGACGCCTTCGCGCACCATCGCGCCGTACTGGGTGACCGGGCCGGTGGTGGGGCCGACCACGGCGATCTTGATGCTTTGCGCCTGGGCGCCGGCCGAGACGGCCAGGCCTGCCGCCAGGCCGAGCGCGGCCAGGACGGGGGTGAGGCGGAATGCTTGTTTCATGGGGAATCTCCTTTGCGTCGTTATATAAGCCGGCACGGCCTGCAAGGGCAGGCGCCAGGCTTGTGCAGGCAAGCATACCTGAAAGATCGGTGAATTTGAGCCGCCCGGGTAGACAATCGCGGGTCCGTACGCGCGGCTGGCCTTATGCGCTTGCGCGTATATGCAAAAGACGATTTATTCGTTTGCGTTCATAAGCGGGCGCGGCATTATTGACGCCATGAGATTCCAACCGATCATCGTTCCGGGCTGGAAAGACTCCGGCCCCGGTCACTGGCAAACCCGGTGGGCGCAATGCCTGCCGCACGCCCAGCGCGTCCAGCAGCCCGACTGGCACACGCCCGACCCGGCGATATGGACTGCCACCGTGGCCGCCTGCGTGGACACGGCCGCGTGTCCGGTCCTACTGATTGCGCACAGCCTGGGTTGCCTGGCCGCCGTGGGCTTGCCGGTGCCGCTGCGCGCCAAGGTGGCCGGGGCGCTGCTGGTGGCGCCGGCCGACGTCGAACGGCCAGGGGTGCCGGACTGCCTGCGCGGCTTCGGGCCGGTGCCGCTGCATTCGCTGCCGTTCCAGTCGGTGGTGGTGGCCGGCGACGACGATCCGTATTGCTCGCTGGAACGCGCGCGCCAGTTCGCGGCCGCCTGGGGCAGCCGCTTCGAAGTCGTGCCCCAGGGCGGCCATATCAATACGGACAGCGGATTCGGCGAATGGCCGCAGGGCCTGAAGCTGCTGTCGGCCCTGCGCCGGCGCGCGGTGTGGCGGGTGGCGGCGCCACTGCCCAGGGTATCTCCGGTGCCTGCGTCGGCCGTCGTGCCGTAGTTACGTATCCTGCACCCGGCGGCCGGTGTCGGTCTCGAACCAGTGCAGTGCATGGCGCCCATCGGGCCCCAGGCTGACCTGGTCGCCCGGCCGGGCCGGCGCCTCGGCCAGCTGGCGGGTGGCGCAACGCACCACCACCGCGGTCTGGCCGCGGCGGCAGTGCACCAGTTGCTCGGACCCCAGGGTTTCCACCATTTCGACCTCGGCGGACAGCCCCTGGGCGTTGAGCAGCATGTGCTCGGGCCGCATGCCCATGGTCACGGTACGGCCGCGCACGGTGGCCGGCACCTGCAAGGGCGAGATCTCCAGCGCGGCGCCGTCCAGCGTTTGCAGCGTGCCGTCGCCCGCCACGTTGACCTGTATCAGGTTCATGGGTGGCGAACCGATGAAGCCCGCCACGAAGGTGGAGGCGGGCTTGTCGAAGACTTCGGTGGGCGTGCCGATCTGTTCGGGCACGCCCTGGTACATGACGATCATGCGGTGCGCCAGCGTCATGGCCTCGACCTGGTCGTGGGTGACGTACAGGCTGGTCGTGCGCAGGCGGCGATGCAGTTTCATGATTTCCAGGCGCATGGCCACGCGCAGCTTGGCGTCCAGGTTCGACAGGGGTTCGTCGAACAGGAACACCTTGGGTTCGCGCACGATGGCGCGCCCCATGGCCACGCGCTGGCGCTGTCCGCCGGACAGCTGGCGGGGCCGGCGGTCCAGTAGTTTTTCCAGTTCCAGGATCTGGGCGGCGGCTTGCACGCGCGTGCGGATATCTTCCTTGGACAGCTTGCGGATCTTCAGGCCGTAGGCCATGTTGTCGAACACGCTCATGTGGGGGTACAGGGCGTAGTTCTGGAACACCATGGCGATGTCGCGCTCGGCGGGCTCGAGGTCGTTGACGACCTTGTCGTCGATCAGGATCTCGCCGCTGGTGACACTTTCCAGCCCGGCCACCATGCGCATCAGCGTCGATTTGCCGCAGCCGGACGGCCCGACGATGACGATGAACTCGCCGTCTTGCACGTCGACGTCGATGCCATGGATGACGGCCACGTTGCCGGCATAGGTTTTCTTGACGTTGCGAAAGCTCAGGGTAGCCATGGAGTGTTCTTTGCGTAAACGGCTGCGGGCAGCGCGGTTATTTCTCGGTATCGACCAGGCCCTTGACGAACCATTTCTGCATCAGGATGACCACCAGCGCCGGCGGGATCATGGCCAGCATGGCGGTGGCCATGGTGATGTTCCATTCGGTGACGCTGTCGCCGCCGCTGATCATGCGCTTGATGCCGATGACCACCGGGTACATGTTTTCCTGGGTGGTGATCAAGAGCGGCCACAGGTACTGGTTCCAGCCGTAGATGAACTGGATGACGAACAGCGCGGCGATGCTGGTGCGCGACAGCGGCAGCAGCACGTCGCGGAAGAAACGCATGGGGCCGGCGCCGTCGATGCGGGCGGCCTCGACCAGTTCGTCCGGCACGGTCAGGAAGAACTGCCGGAACAGGAAGGTGGCGGTGGCCGAGGCGATCAGCGGCAGCGTCAGGCCCGCGTAGCTGTTGAGCAGGCCGAGGTCGGCCACGACTTTGTAGGTAGGGGCGATACGCACCTCGACCGGCAGCATCAGCGTGACGAAGATCATCCAGAAAAAGAACATGCGCCCGGGGAAGCGGAAATACACGACCGCGAAGGCCGACAGCAGCGAGATGGCGATCTTGCCCAGCGAAATGACCAGGGCCATGATCAGGCTGACATACAGCATGCGGCCCACGCCCGCGCCGGCCAGCGCGCGCGCGTAGTTCTCGGCGAAGTGTGGGCCGGGCAGCAGCGACATCGGCGCGGCGGCGACTTCCTGCGCGGTTTGCGTGGACGCCACGAAGGTGACGTACAGCGGAAAGGCCACCAGCGCCACGCCGCACAGCAGGATCAGGTGGGCCAGGATGTCCAGCCAGGGACGACGTTCAACCATGATGTCGTAGCCTTATGAATCAGTACTGCACTTTGCGGTCGATATAGCGGAACTGCACGACGGTCAGCGCCACCACGATGGCCATCAGCACCACCGATTGCGCTGCCGACGAGCCCAGGTCCAGGCCGTGGAAGGCATCGCTGTACACCTTGTAGACCAGGATCGAGGTGGCCGTGCCGGGCCCGCCCTGGGTGGTGGTGTCGACCACGGCGAAGGTATCGAAGAAGGCGTAGATGATGTTGACCACCAGCAGGAAGAATGTGGTGGGCGACAGCAGCGGGAAGACGATGGTCCAGAAGCGCCGCGCCGGCGAGGCGCCGTCGATGGCGGCGGCTTCGATCAGCGAGCGCGGGATCGATTGCAGGCCGGCCAGGAAGAACAGGAAGTTGTACGAGATCTGTTTCCAGACGGCGGCGACCAGCACCAGCGTGAGCGCCTGGTTGCCGTCCAGGCGCGGGTTCCAGGCCACGCCCAGGTTGTGCAGCGCGACGGCCAGGATGCCGACCGAGGGCGAGAACAGGAACAGCCACAACACGCCCACCACGGCCGGCGCCACCGCGTACGGCCAGATCAGCAGCGTCTTGTACAGGCCGGCGCCGCGCATGACCCGGTCTGCCATCACGGCCAGCAACAGCGAGACGGCCAGGCCGACAAAGGCCACCAGTGCCGAGAACATCGCGGTGACACGGAACGAGTCCAGGTAGTCGGACTGGCTGAACAGGTCGGCGAAGTTGGCCAGGCCGACGAATTCGGACGACAGCCCGAAGGCGTCCTGCAATTGCATGGACTGCCACATGGCTTGCCCGGCGGGCAGGAAGAAGAAGATCAGGGTGACGGCGATCTGCGGGGCCAGCAGCAGATAGGGCAGGGTCTTGTGCCGGAAGACGACGCGTTTTTCCATGGAGGCAAGCCCTTGGGTACTGATGAAGGGGCGGCTCGGGACGAGCCGCCGGAACCTGCCGGTCGGGCCCCGGCGCCGGCCCCGCGGGGAACCGTGCGGCCGGCGGGCCCGTCCGGGTTACTTGATGCTTTTCTCGAATTTCCCGAGCAGCTCGTTGCCGCGCGTGACCATGGTCTTGATGCCGTCCTGGGCGCTGGTCTTGCCGGACATGATGCGTTCCATTTCCTGGTCTTCGATTTCGCGGATCTGCGGCAGGAAGCCCAGGCGCAGGCCGCGCGACTGCGCGGTGGTTTCGACGTCGAGCTGCTTGACGCCGACTTCGGTGCCGGGATTCTTGTCGTAATAGCCCTGTTTCTTGGTCAGCTCGTAGGCGGCCTTCGTAACGGGCACGTAGCCGGTCTGCTGGTGCCAGCGCGCGGCGATTTCCGGGCTGGCCAGGAAATGGAAGAACTTGGTGACGCCCTTGTAGACTTCGGGCGACTTGTTGGCGAACACCCACAGCGAGGCGCCGCCGATGATGGAGTTCTGCGGCGCGCCCTTGACGTCGGCGTAATAGGGCAGGGTGGACGTGCCGAACTCGAATTTGGCGTTCTTGGCGATGTTGGCGCGCAGGCCGCTGGAGCCGGTGATCATGGCGCACTTGCCGCCGATGAACAGCGAGTTGGGCTGGTCGCCGCGCCCGCCGTACATGAAGATGCCTTCCTTGGCGAGCTTGGCCAGGTTGTCCAGGTGGCGCACGTGCAGCGGCGTGTCGAAGGCCAGGCGCGCGTCCAGGCCGCCGAAGCCGTTGTCTTTGGTGGCGTAGGGCACGTTGTGCCAGGCCGAGAACGTTTCGAGCTGCACCCACGACGGCCAGGAAGTGGTGTAGCCGCATTCCTGGCCCGCGGCTTTCAGCTTCTGGCCGGCGGCGGCCAGTTCTTCCCAGGTCTTGGGCGGCTTTTCGGGATCCAGCCCGGCTTTCTTGAAGGCGTCCTTGTTGTAGTAGAACACCACGGTCGAGCTGTTGAACGGCATCGAGATCAGCTTGCCGTCCTGCGACGAGTAATAGCCCGCGACCGCGCCGATGAAGGCCTTGGGATCGAGCGGGTTGCCGGCTTCTTCGGACATCTGCTGCACCGGCTTGATGGCGCCCTTGGCGTACATCATGGTGGCCGTGCCCACTTCGAAGACTTGCAGGACGTCGGGCGCGTTGCCGGCGCGGAACGCGGCGATGCCGGCGTTCATGGATTCGCCGTAGTTGCCCTTGTAGACGGCGTTGACCTTGTAGTCGGCGTTCTGCTTGTTGAATTCCTGGACCAGTTCGTTGACGCGTTCGCCCAGCGCGCCTTCCATCGAATGCCAGAACTGGATTTCGGTGGCGGCGTGGGCCGAGAATCCGGCGAATGCCGCCAACAGGGCGGCGCAGGTGATGGCTAGGCGATGCGGTCGCATGGGGATGGTCCTCCTGGTTGCGTTGCCGCGGTTCGGGGTGTCCGGCCGCGGGGAACACGACACCTTATGTAGGGTTTGTGACAGAGACGTGACTTTTACACCACCCACGGGCGCTGTCAAATATGGAATAGCGTACGCCTGGCGCGGCTTTTCGGCGAGCGGGGCGAACCGTGCGCTGGCAGGCGTGTGTCCATGAGCGTCAAATGCCCGCGGCGGGCATCCTGCCGGGCGGGGCCGCCGCGATTCAGCGCGCGGCCTGCTCCAGGGGGGCCGGGCGGGCGAGGTTCCACATCAGCGCCCGGAAGGGCGCCAGCATGCTCAGGTTGACCGCCAGCTTGATGGCCAGGTCGCCCAGCATCCAGGTGACCCACGGCATGCCGGTGGCGGCAAAGGCCACGCTGAAGAAGACCGCGGTGTCCAGTACCGCGCCCACCGTGCCCGAAAGCAGGGGAGCGCGCCACCAGCGCTGGTCGCGCAGGCGGTCGAAGACCCGGATGTCGGCCAATTGGGCGCATATATAGGCCAGGCCCGAGGCCAGCGCGATGCGCGGCGAGGCCACCCAGACGGACACCGCCAGCGCCGCCGCGAAGCCGACCCAGGCCACCCGGCGGGCGGCCGCGGGGCCGAAGCGGCGGTTGAGCACGTCGGTGACGAGGAACGCCACCGGGTACGACAGGCCGCCCCAGGTAAGCCAGTCGTTCAGGGGCACCTGCACCAGGATATTGGAGCCCACCACGATCAGGCCCATGCAGAAGACCGCCATGGCGAACTGCCGCGGCGTCATGGCCTGGAAGCGCCGTGCCTGCTTCATTGGCCGAACTCGCCGGCCAGTTCGCGCGAGCGCCGCGCGGCGGCCTCGATGGCCTGGCGCACGATGGCGGGCAGGTCGGCCTGCTGGAAGACCTGCAGCGCGGCCGCGGTGGTGCCGCCCTTGGACGTGACGCGCTCGCGCAGCACGGCAGGGGGATCGTCGGCCTGCTCGGCCAGCCGCGTCGCGCCGGCCAGCGTGCCCAGCGCCAGCTGGTGGGCCTGTTCGGGGGTCAACCCCACGGCGACGCCGCCGGCGACCAGGGCTTCCAGGAACAGGAATACATAGGCCGGGCCGCTACCCGACAGCGCGGTGACCGCATCCAGCGCGGCGTCGTCGGCCACCCAGACGACCTGGCCGACCGAGGCCAGCAGGCGTTCGGCCAGGGCGCGGCCAGCCTCGTCCACGCCGGGCAGGGCGGCCAGGCCGGTGACGCCGGCGCCTACCAGGGCGGGCGTGTTGGGCATGCAGCGCACCAGGTTCTGCCAGGGCTGGCCGGGTTCGCCCAGCCAGCCTGCCAGCGTGTCGGCGCGGATGCCCGCGGCCACGCTGATGACCAGCGTGCCGGGCTGCAGCCAGGCGCGGGTGGCGGCGACCGCCTCGCGCAGTTGCTGCGGCTTGACCGCGTAGACCCACACATTGCAGCGGCGCAGTGTGGCGTCGGGCGCGCCGGCGGCGCTGGCGCCGCGCTGGCGCCAGGCGTCCTGCGCGGCGGCGTTGGGATCGACCACGTGCAGGTTGCCGGCCGGGCAGGTCTTGCCGGCCAGCCCGGCGGCCAGGGCCGAGGCCATGTTGCCGCCGCCGATGAAGGCGATGGAGATGTCTTGATTCATAGAGCGCGATTGTAGCCGGCGCGGGCGCAAGCGCGGTGTAAGCAAGCTGTCAGATACTGGCGCCGTTCTGGCCTGGTGGCGCCGGGCAGCCGCCTGGCGGGAAGCACGCGTCCCTATTTTTTGGAATGTCCCAAATATTGGGGATTACACGCAGTGACACCGGGGGGTGCAGCTTTCAGAATACCGCCCACGCTGTACTTTTGCCCAAGAAGCCGGCAATGGTCGCCTCGGGCCGGCCGGGTACCCCCCGCCGATGCCGATTCGTCCAAAGCTGCCCATCCCTATCGCCGGAGAATTCCGAATGAAGCTTCTGCATCGCGTTACCCCCCTTGCCACGGCATTCGGGGCATTGCTGCTGATGGGCGCCGCCCAGGCGGCCGACACCATCAAGATCGGCATCCCCCAGCCCATGACCGGGCCCAACACCCAGTACGGCACGCAGATCCAGGCCGGCGCGCTGACCGCCATCGAAACCATCAATGCGCAGGGCGGCGTCAAGGGCAAGAAGCTCGAGCCCATCCTGATCGACGATGGCTGCGAGCCCAAGCAGGCCGTGCCGGCAGCCAACCGCGTGGTGAATTCAGGCGCCAAGTTCGCCGTGGCCCATGCCTGCTCGGGCGTGACCGTGCCGGCGGTGAACGTCTACGAACAGGAAGGCATCGTCGCCATTACCCCGGGCGCGACCTCGCCGCTGGTTACCGACACCATCAAGCCGCATTTCTTCTTCCGCACCATCGGCCGCGACGACCAGCAAGGCCCGTTCGCCGCCCGCTACATCGCCAACACGCTCAAGCCCAAGAAAGTGGCCGTGCTGCACGACAAGCAGACCTACGGTTCGGGCGTGGCCACCCAGGTCAAGGAAACCCTGGAAAAGAACCAGGTCAACGTGGTGATGTTCGAAGGCATCAACGTCGGCGACAGCGACTATTCGGCGGTGATCACCAAGCTGAAATCGGCCGGCGTCGACCTGGTCTATTTCGGCGGCTACCACCCCGAACTGGGCCTGCTGCTGCGCCAGTCGCGCGAACAGGGCCTGGACGTGCAGTTCATGGGCCCCGAAGGCACGGCCAACCAGGACCTGGTCGCGATCGCCGGCCCGGCCATCGAAGGCCTGCTGGTGACGCTGCCCTCCGACTTCACCAAGCTGCCCGGCAACGAGGGCATCGTGAAGGCGTTCCACGACGCCAAGCGCGATCCCGACGGCGCGTTCCAGATGCCGGCCTACGCGGCGGTGCAGATCCTGGCCAAGAGCATCGGCGCGGTGGGCGAAGACCCCACCAAGGTGGCCGACTACATGCACAAGACGGCCTTCGACACCGCCATCGGCAAGGTCGAGTACGACGCCAAGGGCGACCTGAAGGACTTCGAATTCGCCGTCTTCAAGTGGGACAAGAACGGCAAGAAGACCCAGCTGTAAACACGCGCCGCCCCGGCTACCCGCCGGGGCTTGAACGCACGCCCAGGTTTCCGGCTCCGGGTCCTTCTACCGGGGCCGGAACCATTTGGAGCATAGGTAAACATCCATGTCAGACCTTATCCCCCAACTTACCCAGCAGGTCTTCAACGGCCTTTCGCTGGGCGCGATCTACGCGCTGATTGCCATCGGCTACACAATGGTCTACGGCATCATCGGTATGATCAACTTTGCCCACGGCGAGATCTACATGATCGGCGCCTACGTGGGCCTGGTCACCCTGACCGCCATCGGTACCAACAGCGGCCTGCCGCTGCCATTCATCATCGCGGCCATGCTGGTGGTGGCCATCGTCGTGACCGGCGTATACGGCTTCAGCGTCGAGCGCGTGGCGTACCGCCCGGTGCGCGGCAGCCAGCGCCTGGTGGCGCTGATCTCGGCCATCGGCATGTCCATCTTCCTGCAGAACTGGGTGGCGCTGGGCCAGGGCGCGCGCGACATGGCCGTGCCCTCGCTGATCTCGGGTTCGCTGCAGTTCAACATGGGCTCGCAATTCGATGTCACTCTGCCGTATTCGCGCATGATGATCATCGTGGTGACGGTGCTGCTGATGATCGCGCTGTCGCTGTTCATCAAGTATTCGCGCATGGGCCGCGCCTCGCGTGCCTGCTCGCAGGACATGCACATGGCCAACCTGCTGGGCATCGACACCAACCGGGTCATTTCTTTCACCTTCGTACTGGGCGCCATGCTGGCGGCGGTGGGCGGCGTGCTGATCGCCATTACCATCGGCAAGCTCAATCCCTTCATCGGGTTCCTGGCGGGCATCAAGGCATTCACCGCCGCGGTGCTGGGCGGCATCGGCAGCATTCCCGGCGCCATGCTGGGCGGCGTGCTGCTGGGCCTGGCCGAAACGCTGGCGGCCGCCTACATTTCGTCCCAGTACAAAGACATCGTGGCGTTCGCGCTGCTGGTGCTCATCCTGCTGTTCCGGCCTACCGGACTGCTCGGCAAACCTGAGGTGGAAAAAGTCTGATGGCCAACAACACCCTTAAAAACGCCACGATGGCGGCCATCCTGACGGCCGTCATCGTCATGCCGGTGTTCGGGCTGCAGCTGGTACGCCAGGGCGCCCGCACCAATATGGAAACCCACTGGGACCTGGTGGCGCTGGCCGCCGCGGTGGTGTTCGTGTTCCAACTGCTGCGCCCCTGGCTGGCGCGGCCCTTCCAGCAACTGAAGACCAGCATCCCGGTGCTGCCGTCGGCGCCGGCCGGGGGCAACAAGTGGATCATCGCGCTGCTGATCGCCGCCGCGGTGATCTGGCCGTTCTTCAGCGGCCGCAGCTCGGTCGACATCGCCACGCTGGTGCTCATCTACGTGATGCTGGGGCTGGGCCTGAACATCGTGGTGGGCTTCGCGGGGCTGCTGGACCTGGGCTTCGTGGGCTTCTACGCGGTGGGCGCCTATACCTATGCGCTGCTCTATCACTGGGGCGGCTGGGGTTTCTGGGAAGCGCTGCCGTTCGCCGGCGCCATGTCGGCGCTGTTCGGCTTCGTGCTGGGATTTCCGGTGCTGCGGCTGCGCGGCGACTACCTGGCCATCGTCACGCTGGGGTTCGGCGAGATCATCCGCCTGCTGCTGATCAACCTGAATTTCCTGACCGGCGGCCCCGATGGCATTTCCGGCATTCCGAAGCCCTCGGTATTCGGCATGGAAATGGCGCGCCGTTCCAGCGAAGAGGGCGTGCGCACGTTCCACGAGATCATGGGTTGGACGTTCGATAACCAGCACATGGTGAATTACCTGTACCTGATGGCGCTGGCCCTGGCCCTGGTGACCCTGTTCGTGTCGACCCGGCTGATCCGCATGCCGGTGGGGCGCGCGTGGGAAGCGCTGCGCGAAGACGAGATCGCGTGCCGCTCGCTGGGGCTGAACCCCACTCGCATCAAGCTGTCGGCCTTCACGCTGGGCGCCATGTTCGCCGGCTTCGGCGGGGCGTTCTTCGCGGCGCGCCAAGGCATGGTCAACCCCGAATCGTTCACCTTCATCGAGTCGGCCCTGATCCTGGCCATCGTGGTGCTGGGCGGCATGGGGTCGCAGGTGGGGGTCATCCTGGCCGCCATCCTGCTGACGGTGCTGCCCGAAGTGGCGCGCGAATTTGCCGAGTACCGCATGCTGATGTTCGGCCTGGTGATGGTGCTGATGATGATGTGGCGTCCACAGGGTCTGCTGCCCATGAAGCGTCCCCACGTGGAGCTGGCCAAATGAGCGAAGCCTTGTTGAAAGTATCCGGCCTGACCATGCGATTCGGCGGCCTGCTGGCCGTCGACAGCGTGGCCTTCGATGTCCGTCGCGACGAGGTCTTCGCCATCATCGGCCCCAACGGCGCGGGCAAGACGACCGTGTTCAACTGCGTGGGCGGCTTCTACAAGCCCACGGCCGGCGACATCATCATGGACGGCAAGCCCATTACCGGGCTGCCGAGCCACAAGGTGGCGCGCCACGGCCTGGTGCGCACGTTCCAGAACGTGCGCCTGTTCAAGCAGCTGACCGTGCTGGAAAACCTGCTGGTGGCGCAGCATACCCAGGTGGAATCGCGGCTGCTGCCCGGCCTGCTGAAACTGAAATCGTACCGGCAATCCGAGGCCGATGCGCTGGCGCGCGCGGCCCAGTGGCTCGATTTCATGGGGCTGCGCCAGTACGCCAACCGCGAGGCCGGCAACCTGGCCTACGGGCACCAGCGGCGCCTGGAGATCGCGCGCTGCATGATCACCAAGCCGCGCCTGCTGATGCTGGACGAGCCGGC